>Ga0265594_1002694_pt1 | contig 12397 bp, 20 predicted proteins | sample saktaG_11_FD_190147 | JGI IMG/M metagenome (GOLD analysis project Ga0265594, IMG submission 190147) | Saline water microbial communities from Sakinaw Lake, British Columbia, Canada - sak_2011_5_24_80m | ecosystem: Environmental > Aquatic > Non-marine Saline and Alkaline > Saline ... | reverse complement strand
GTACCATATTTCTTTGCTTACCGTATCTACCTTTAGCGATACCCAATCGGCTTTCTGTAAATCCTGCCTGACATCCTCACGCCAGATGAGAGAGGCATTAGTAATAACCGCAATTTTCATGTCTAAGCATTTTAGAAGTTCAATTTCTTTGCCGAGATTGGCATCCAAAGTAGGTTCACCGTCAGGAACAAAGGTTAGGTAGTCTATTGGCTCACCCTTCTCTCTAACTTGCTTGACCTTCTTCTTGACACTTTGAGCTATCTCCTCTGGCTCGTAGAAAGTCTCTCGGTCAACCTGCATATTTACAGTGCTTCCCAATTGACAATAAACGCAGGAATAGCTACATGCCTTGGGAGGAATATTATTTATTCCCAGGCTGTGACCTAATCGTCTCGATGGAACTGGGCCATAGATAATAGAATTTATCATTATGCTGCTCCCACATGCCTTAGCTCGATTCCGAATGACCTATCACTGAAACTATGGGAGCCATTCTCCATTCCTCTCCTTAATGTTTACGGTAAGCCCTTTCCCATGGCTCTTTCTTCATAGCTATATAATCTCTCATTGCTTCCTTGAGCGTATTTGCCGCCAAGAGGGCACAATGTTCGCTTTCCTCAGGTAATCCGCCTAGGGCACTTAACACATCCTGCTGGCTAATCTTCCGAGCTTCACTAACACTCTTTCCCTTGGCTATTTCGGTAACCATGCTACCCGAGGCAATGCTGGTTCCACAGCCATCAGTCATGAAAGTAGCATGGGCAATAGTGCCATTCTTTACCTTGAGCCATAACTCCATGGTATCGCCACAGGGACCAGTTACCTTGGCAAAACCATCGGCATCATCCATATCGCCTAAGTTTCTTGGGTTCATAAAATGGTTGATAACCGTTTCAGAATAGATTTTCCTAGCATCTGCTATGATGAGTTCTTGAAGCTCATCAAATTCTGAAGTCATAATCTAGCCTCCTACCTCAGTTCGCCTTGGTTGATATCGCTTCAAAGAGAGACTCGCTGAGGCTATTCATAATCTCAGTATCATAACGCTCGATATTTCCTTCATCACAGAGCTTAGCCAGCTCCGGGTCTATAGGTATTTGCCCCAAAAGTGGAGCATGGGCTGCTTTTGCCATCTCTTCTCCCCGGCTCTTGCCGAAGATCTCAATTCTTTTATCTATTTCGGGTACATACAGATAACTCATATTCTCCACTACACCCAGGATAGGCTTATCCATTTTCTGAGCCATGTTTACTGCCTTTCTAACTATCATATCAACTAAATCCTGAGGGGTGAAAACAATGATTACACCCGATATTGGGAATGATTGCATTATAGTAAGCGCTGCATCAGCTGTGCCTGGGGGCAAGTCTATGACCAGGTAATCAAGCTTGCCCCAGAGTACGTCTTCCCCAAACTGAGTAATAGCCTTGGAGATTAGAGGTCCGCGCCAGATAACGGCATCATCCTCCTGAGGCAAAAGAAGATTCATGGACATAATCTCCATTCCCGACCTTGACAGAACCGGCAGTATCCCGCTATCACTGCCGGTGGGACGGGTGGTGATGCCAAACATCTTAGGAATACTGGGGCCAGTAATGTCAGCATCGAGGATACCCACTTCATAGCCCTGGCGCTTTAGAGCAATTGCGGTAAGGCCGGCCACCAGTGACTTGCCCACACCCCCCTTGCCACTCATTACAGCAAAGGTCTGACCAATCTTATTGAGTTCTGCCGCTTTAGCCTCGGTAAATTCTACCTCTACTTTGTTTACCTCAGGTAGCTTCTCTATCACTTCCTTTGCTTTAGTCTTAACCCAGTCCTGTGCGCTACTACTTAGCGCTGCTGAAGCCAGGGTAACCTTAACCCCACGGTTCAGAAGGAAAGTGACCTCACGAACCAGGTTCAATCCAGCTATGCTCCGCTTGATGCCAGGAACCAGTACTGCTTCCAGACTTTCTCTCACCTGCTCCTCAGTTATCATAGGCTTTCCTCCATTCTTACTCATCCTAGTGGTCACATATATTATCCTCAGTAGCTAGCGTACCGTTCAGGTAATTCAAGACTGCTTTCTCTGGGTCAACCTCGAGTGCACCAATGATAACGCCGATGCGGTTTTGATTAAAAAGACTCTGAGCGCGGGAACCCATCCCACCAGCAATCACCACTGAGACTCCCTGCTCCGCCAGCCATTCAGGGAGAAGACCTGGCTGGTGCCCCGGTGAGGGGATAAGCTCCTTTGTCAAAATTTTCTTTCTCTCTTCATCAACATCAATTAGAGCAAATTGCTCACAGTGACCAAAGTGTGCTGATAGTCCTCCATTACTTACTGGTACTGCGCATCTCATTTATAGACCTCCTAAGCTAATATCTGCATATGTGTTTTTCCTCTCTACGGCATATGTCTTCTGTGGAGCAGGGTGGCATTTCACAGTGCTCGGTTTTGCCGCAGCAGGTGGTACCTGGAGCTGAAGTACCCATTTTTATCATGTAGGATGCTGAAATAAGTCTTTCCATATTGTTGCTACCGCAGTCAGGGCAGCGAACCACTTGGTCATTAGCGCTGCGAAGAAATATTTCCGATACCTTGCCGCATTCCCAGCACCTGAAGTCGTAAATTGGCATGGCTTGTCACTTCCTTCTATCTTCCCAATGTACGGGTAATCCGCTGCCATAGTGATTCTATCTCGTGGGTAACCTTACCCTGGGAATATTCCACTACGGGAAGGCCCTGCACGATTGCCTCGGTAACAGCATTATCAAATGGTATTTTAGCAGCTATTCCTACTCCCTGGTTACGACAATAATACTCAATCTGGCGGGTGTTATCCTCATTAAGGTCATACTTATTAATACAAATCAGGGCGATAATACCGAAGTGGTGGCAAACGCCAAGCACCCTCTCCAGGTCATGTATACCTGATAGGGTCGGCTCAGTTACCAGCAGAGCCAAATTAGCTCCAGATAAAGACGAGATGACCGGGCAGCCGATACCCGGGGGACCATCGCTGATGATGTAACCAAGCCCGTCTCTTTCAGCTATCTGCTTGGCATGCTGTCTGACCAGTGCCACCAGCTTGCCCGAATTCTCCTGGGCTATTCCTAACCGGGCATGAACCAAATGACCATATTTAGTATCGGAGATAAACCAGTGCCCGGATAGGCTTTCCTTCATAGTGATAGCCTCAACCGGGCATATATGTGAGCAGAAGCCGCAGCCCTCACAGGAGATAGGGTTAACCCTGAAATCATCAATGGCGTCAAAACGGCATACATCCTGGCAGAGGCCGCACTGGGTGCACTTTTCCTCATCAATAAAGGCAACCTGCCCACTCCAGAACTCATTTTCCTCTTTAATTGAGGGACTGAGCAGCAGGTGAAGGTCAGCGGCATCGACATCGCAATCAGCCAATACCTTACTTTGAGCCAGGGCAGCAAAGGAACCCACTATGCTGGTCTTTCCTGTACCTCCCTTACCGCTCAGTATCACTACTTCTTTCATTCACTATCTCCCCAATCTTATCGAAGAGCTCCAGGAAACTACTCTTCCATTGTGGTAACCCCTCGACCAGAGGAACGCCCCGGGAATAGAAACCAGCAATCTCGGTATCCAGAGGAATAGTAAGCAGGATTGGTATGTTCTCTTTTTGGCAATATTCCTCTACCTTCCTATCTCCCACCCCGACACGGTTGAGGACGATACCGCAGGGTATATGAAGCTCTTTCACTGTCTCTACCGCTAGAACAAGGTCATTGAGCCCGAAGGGTGTGGGCTCGGTTACCAGGAGGCAGAAATCGCTGTCCTTAACTGCTTCTACTACCGGGCATGATGTCCCCGGAGAAACATCAATGATAACTGTGCCTTCATGGCTAGCATGTTCTTTCACCTGTCTGATAATAGGTGGCGCCATCGCCTGGCCTATGTCGAGCTTGCCGTGAATAAACTCTACACCATCTGCATTTCCTGTTTCTATTACCCCGATTTCATTTGCCGCCTCGGAAATAGCCCTTTCCGGGCAGAGATAACTACAGGCGCCACAGCCGTGGCAGAGATCAGGAAAGACGAGTACTTTTTGCCTTGTCACTGCTATAGCATTATAAGCACAAACCTCGCCACATTTACCACAGTGGGTACATTTCTCCTCATCCACACTTGGCACCGGTATGGAAACCGCTTCACTGTGGGTAATAGTCGGCTTCATAAAAACGTGATCATTGGGTTCCTCTACATCGCAATCAAGAAGCTGCACATTGTCTCTTTCCTTCAAGGAAAGGGCAAGACTGGTAGCTACCAGGGTCTTGCCCGTCCCTCCTTTACCACTGGCAACAGATATTATCATCTCACCCTCTCGCCATCTTTGTCCCACACTTAGGGCAGCTCAAATTATAGCAGGGTGTTCCCACCTGATGGGATACTCTAGCTCCGCAATTGGGGCAGATACAATCCCCACTGGGACCAGCTCCAGGTCGGCTACCTCCCATCCTGCCACCACCCCCACCTCCTCTGCCAGTACCTCTCCCTGTACCCGGACCACTCCCCCCGGGAGGTCCGGTGCCATCTCCTCTAGGCATAGCTACACCTCCAATAAATAATGATTAGCTTTATACTACATTGGCGGTAGACCACATGTGCCCGTAGTGCAGGTAGGACAGCTTATGTCCGAGGGTTCAGATGTGTTTGAGCCCGGGCTGAAGAATGGGGAAAGAAGTCGCCTCGGATTTAGGGTGCTGCACTTAGGACAGCTCAACCTAGAGCCATCCTCTCCTATGGATTGACGTATCTCAAACTTCTCCCCACACTGGGTACACTGGTATTCATATATTGGCATGATCTTTATCCCTCTTCTTTCTTTCCCAATTCCTCAATACGGCGCTGGATTTCAGATAGCTGCTGTTCCAGCATCTGCGATTGGGCTTTGAGCACTTCAAGTTCCTGCTCCGGGCTCACTGGCTGGGGTGCTGGACTAACTGGTGGCATCATTCCAGCCCCCATGCCTCCACCCATTCCCATGCCTCGGCCCATACCTCTACCCATGCCACGACCCATTCCCATACCTCGCCCCATTCCACCTCCACTCATACCAAAGCCTGTGCCAGCCCCCATACCGGGAGTAGCACCCATGCCGAAATGAGCATCTACATTGGGTTGCGAAGTAGCTTGAAACTGTCCTGATTTATAGGCTTGAATAGCATCCTGGATTTTCCCGCTAACCCCGGTGATTACCTGAATACTGGCGGCCGATAATACCTGATAGGCATTGGGGCCACAGTTACCGGTAAGCACCACTTGCACCCCTTTGCTAGCAATCATCTGACCGGTAGAGATTCCTGCTCCACCAGCCTGCATAGCACTAGAATTCTCCACCCCCTCAAACTGCATTGTGTCCGGGTCAACAATGATAAAATACTGACACCGACCAAAACGAGGGTCCACCTCAGCATCCAGGGTTGGACCCGTAGCCGAAATAGCAATTCTCATAACTTACCTCCTCTATCAAGCTAGTTACAGACTATTTCCCTTTTGTCTCCAAGTCACGCACTCTGGCCTCAATTTGCTCTAGTTGTCCTCTCATGGCTTTAGCCTGGTTCTTTAGAAAATCAAGCTCCTGCTCTCGGGTCATTTGAGGAGCAAAAGGTGTTGCCCCAGGAGTGCTTGTTGGTGCTCCATAAAAGGGGTAGGGTGCTCCTGCCCAACCATAACGTGGATAACCGTATCCCACTCTTGGAGGAATTCCATAGCCAGCAAAGGCTGCTCCTATTCCCCAAGGGCTGCAGAATCCTCTGCCACCACCTGTCATCGGACCCATTCCTCTGGGGCCCGTGCCATCAAATCCTGGCATAACTCACCTCCTTATTAGATTGTCTTTTACTTTTCACTCTCCAAGTCGCGCATTCTGGCCTCAATCTGCTCCAGTTGCCCCTTTATCGCCTCGGCTTGGTTCTTCAGAAAATCAAGCTCTTGCTCCGGGGTCATCTGGGGAGCAAAAGGTGTTGTTCCAGGAGCAGTAGTTGGCGCTCCGTAAGAGGGGTAGGGTGCTTGTCCTGACTGCATTGCTTGCCAATAGGCTTGAGCCTGCGGCATTGGCCATGCCCCAGGTACACCGGCTGCTCCACTGAGGAAGTACCCACACCTCGGCAATCCTCCTCTTCCCAGACCAACATAAGGCCAGGGGGGAGAGCTACCTCGGAATCCAAATCCCATACCTCCCCTACCACCATAACCTCTACCAAATCCGTTAGGCATATTTCACCTCCTTCAAAAGATTTAATCTGTGGTTCTACCACCACGGGTACCAGTAAGGTGTAAACCAGCGCCAGCCGCGCCCACGACCCCAACCGCGACCCCAGCCTCCTCGCCAGCCACCCCACCACGGCCATACCGAATAGGGGGCACTGGTGTAAGGATAGGCATAGGGCGAAGCATAAGCCCAGCCGACAGGACCCATTCCAAACAGCATATCGTTCACCTCCTTTGTGCTGTTACTCTTTGTTTTGGTTCAGTATCGTTCATGTCACCTGCCAGCCGCTGCTGACACTCAGGGCAATAGCCTACTAGGCGTACCTCAGCATCAGTAACCCTAAATCCTTCCTCTCTACTGATTCTAGACTTGAGCTTCTTTGCCGATGGGCACTTAAACTCAAATATTCGACCACAGCCCAGGCACACTAGATGGTGATGTTTGGGTTGAGGAGTAGTTTCGTAACACCGGCGCATGCCATCGAATTGGTGCTCTTCTATTAGCCCCAACTCCTTGAATAGTTGCAGGCTGCGGTATACTGTGGACAGGCTGATGCTGGGCCGCTTTTTACGAGCCTCCTGGTAGATTTCATCAGCATCAAGGTGCCCCTCAGCTTGCTGAATAATTTCCAAGATTAGCCGACGCTGCCCCGTGCTGCGTGGACTTAATTTTCCATTTATGTTGCTTTGTGTCTCAGTTAATTGACCTGCCATTATAAAAATCCTATCGTACTCAATTACGCCTACAACTTATTTTCCTCAAACCCTGAGCCTTCTACCTTCGCCGTGCCAAGCATATTATTTCCAGCTAGAACCTCTGACTCCCATTTAGCTACCTGTGCCTTACTGGTTAGCAGGATTAGCACTGCAGCCAACTTGTCCCTCACCACCTTTTGCACATCATCAGGATTGGTTGAAGAAACCTTATCCGATTTTGCCGTGCTCTTTAGCAGTTCTTGATAAGCATCTACCAAGCTGCCAACTACATCCTTACAGAACGTCAGCAATCCATCCCAGGAAGAATGCAAGCCTCTAGTTCTCATCTTCCTGGCTATCGAATCTAATTCTGCTTGTGTCATCGTGTCTCCTTTCTATCCTTACCTCTTCATGGTAAGCTGTCGGATTCCCTTAATTTGCCGATAGGTGGCTCCCTGGCTGACACAGTGCAGGGCTAACTCTGAATTGATTACCTTTGTGCCTGATATAGCATCTATGCCGTAATCAAAGAGTACCGGTGATAAGGGAGCAGTGTCTCCCAATATCACTACATAGGCTTTGGGGCTGCACAGTCTGAGCAGTTGTTCAATAGTATGGTTAGTAAAAGCAGTCCCGGTGATACCAACAACATCAGCTTGTGGAATAAGAGTTCCCGCCTCAGCCTCTGTGAAGTCACCTTCCCGCGGATTTTTCTCGATTACCCAAAGCTCTTTTACTATCTCACGAAGCGTGGGTGTGAAGGGAAAGTGCCCCACAATAGCTACTTTCTTATCCTCTCCCTTTTCAGCAATGAGATCACCAGCATTGAGGATATCACAACACTCTTCGTCAATTTTGAGGAGAGAGTTGATGGTTGCCATGCCAATAGCTGCCTCGAGTATGCTCTCTGAGTAAACCATTCGGGCTAGTTCCAGCGCACTTTTCTTGAGTAGGAAACCCGGTTCCTTTACCAAGGGCTGTTCCTGTCGAAGAGCATCTCGAGGAAGTGTTGCTGCCAGCCCACATTCCCGAGTCAGCACCCCGGTGTGAAAAAGCCCCTGGCGTATATCTCTTACTCTGGTCTCTGAGTTTAGCGCTGAAATTAGCTCGTCAAGAATTTTTGTCACTAGTCCAAACGCTCCTTCGTCATTGAACGTGTCCTTTCACCAGGTGCGTCCTCCTCTACGGCGTCTTCCTGGGCCGCCCTTACCCCAGCCTGGTTGCCAAGGCCAGATAGGCATAATAGTTGGAGTGTTACAGGTAGGGCAGGACTGCGTAGGTGTGCTTATCATTACTTCAAAGGGAACATCCCATTCGTGACCATTAACGCACCTGAAGCGGCGTGCCGCAATCTCAAAGTTGCCCCCCTCAATCCTTATCGCTTTCCCGTTAAGTAGAGCGTCAGCCGTCTTCTGCCGGGCCGAACCCAGCACGCGAGCAAAAGTAGTTCGCGAAACATTCATCCTCTGAGCGCATTCCTCCTGCTCCAAGCCTTCAAGGTCTTTGAGGCGAATCGCTTCTGCCTCCTCAACAGCAAGGCATATTTCTTGTGATTGAGCCAAGCGTACTCCGATAGGTTTGAAGTAGGTAACCTGCGGAATAAAACTCACTCGCCGCCATAACGGTTGCCTGCCCATGTTATCTCTAAGTCTCCTTCATCTAGTCGCGGACTTATGTCCACAATCAGCTTTTTGAAGCTGGTTTGTGCCCTTATGACCATAATTATTATAAGTCTTGTGCTGTGAGTTGTCAAGCCTGGGTAAGAGCGGAGCCTAGGGACCCCAAGTTTTGAAGAGCAAGGGAGCAGTGGTGAGGTTGATAAACTACCTTCCCTTGGTAAGAGGAAGTTAAACAAACCATTCAAGAGCCTGAGAAGGGGGCTAGATTCTGACTACAGAGCGTCAGTTCTCAAGACCTGGAAACCTGAGTGAACAAAGCGCTACATTGTGCAGTGGAATATTTTGGCCAGGCCAAAAGTGATATACTAGTGGTGGTAGGCCTTTATCTTAGCAAGCTGGCTTGTTACGGCGGCTTGGTGAGAAGAGACAAACACCGAATTGGAGGAGAAAGATGGCTAAAGTATTGGTGGTTTATCACTCCGGAACTGGCAACACCAAAGCTATGGCTCAGGCTGTAGCTGAAGGGGTGAAGGAGGTTGCTGGTGTAGAGGCAGTACTAAAGGAGGCTGATCAAATATCCGTCAGTGACATCCTCAATGCTGACGCTGTGGCATTCGGATCGCCTACCTACTTCTCCTACATGGCTGGTGCCGTGAAGGCGATATTTGACAAAGCGTACCTTTCGAGAAGCCAATTAAGAAGCAAGCCGTTTGCTGCTTTCGCATCAGGTGGTGGCGGAGAGGTGAAATCAGTGCAGAGTATCGAAAGCGTAGCGGTTTCATGCGGCTTGCGCAAGGTGTGCGAAGGGGTAGCAGTTGGTGGCATGCCTACGGAGAGCGAGAGCCAGGACTGCCGTAAGCTCGGAGCCACCCTAGCCAGAGCTACCAAGAAATAAGAGAGTGGAGTGCTCAGCGAGAACGGGGCTGTGTTGATCAGACATCGAGCAACACACAACTGACTTAGAACTTTCGGCCTTAGCCTTGAGATCAGTTGCCCATCACGGACAACCTAACAAAACCGAGGAATGTTCAATAACACCTCAATGATATCATTGACTAGCCATAGGTTTGAGCATAGAGACGGGTAATTGTATGACCCTGCTTACCTTGTCGTATTTGCGTGCAGTGCGTCGCATTGTTAAAATGTTCTAGTAGTTTATCAGACGAGACATGGTTTAAAGAGTACCTCATGCAAAGGAATCCATCAATGATTCAACTAGGTATCACCAGATGCGGAAACACTGAGTTCCACTGGGGGAAACGCACATACGTTATGGGTATCATCAACATGTCGCCCGAGTCCTTCTCCGGCGATGGGATAGCAGATATCAACTCTGCTGTAGAGCAGGCGCGACGCTTTGTCAGCGAGGGGGCTGATATTATTGATGTCGGCGGTGAATCCACGCGTCCCGGTCTGGCTTCAATCTCTGCCAGTGAGGAGATTAACAGGGCAATTCCTATTATCGAACGTCTGTCCCGCGAAATTGAGGTGCCAATCAGTGTTGATACCTCTAAACTGGAGGTGGCGGAGCGGGCGCTGGAGGCTGGTGCCGCAATGCTTAATGACCAGTGGGGTCTTAAAAAGGAACCGCGGCTGGCTAAACTGGCAGCAAAGAAGGGTGTCCCGATTGTTCTGATGAGTAACCAGAGAGACAAGGGTGGTTATGATGCTACTGCCGGTCGTGATACAGCTCTTTATGAAGATGTGATGGGCGAGGTCATTTCCACACTTCGGCAGGGCATTGCCTCAGCGATTGAGGCAGGCGTCTCCCCTGAGAATATTATTGTCGACCCCGGCATCGGCTTTGGCAAGACCTGGCAACAGGACCTCGAAATAGTCCGCCGTTTGAGGAAGATGAAAGAGCTAGGCAGACCTATCCTTATCGGGACATCACGGAAGTCCCTCATTAAAATGGTGTTGAACCTGCCCGCCAGTGAGAGAGTCGAAGGCACTGCTGCCACAGTAGCCATCAGCATCGCCAATGGCGCTGATATGGTGCGCGTTCATGATGTCAGGCAGATGGTGCGTGTGTGTCGCATGGCGGACGTCATCATCAGGACTTAGGCCGGTGGCGAGTCTCTCTGAGCACCAAGTCCTTGTAGGCGCTCATAAGTCGCCGGGTAATCACGCCCGGTCCCCCGTCACCGATGGCTTTACCATTCAGTTCCGTAACAGACATTATTTCCATCACAGAGTTCGTAAGAAAGGCCTCATCGGCCTCCACTATTTCTTCCAGCAGGATATCAGCCTCGAGAGCCATAATACCCATTTGGGGTACCAGTTCCAAGATAACGTCCCTGGTTATGCCACGTAGAATACCGCTTTCCTGTCGTGGCGTTTTCAGCACGTTTTTGCTTACCAGGAAGATATTGCTGGTACTGGCTTCAGCAAGCTGACCCTTTTCGTTGAAAAAGAGTGCGTCATCGACACCGGCGGCTTTTGCCTCCTGGCGTGCAAGCAGACTTTCCATGTAGTTGGCTGTTTTCATCGCCGGAACCGGCGACTGGCTGTTGCGGCGGATTGAAGAGACGATTACCTTGAAGCCTCTTTGATATACTTCGTCAGCATAAGGAGTATATTTCGCGGCAACGACCAGTACGCTAGGTACAGTGCAACCGTGCAAGTCGGGCACGAGACTACCCTCGCCAATAGAAACAGTGAGACGTACCCGGGCATCTCTTAGTCCGTTCGCCTTGAGGGTATCCGTGACAGCCTTCTTCAATATGGCGGTATCTACCGCTATGCCAAGTCTATCTGCAGACTTAGCCAAACGGGCGATATGGCTATCGAGACGGAATACTGTGCCGCTATAGGCACGCATTGTCTCGAAAAGTCCATACCCATAGAGAAAGCCATAGTCCATGGCAGGGATTTTAGCTTGGCTCCGAGGTACTATAACACCGTTAAGATAAACGATTTCTTCCATGCTTACTCCTCAGGCCAGATCGGCCCCGTATATGCCAGGAAGTTGGCGAGCAAGGTATGGCCGACATCGGTCATGATGGACTCCGGATGGAACTGGACGCCTTCAACGACGTACTTCTTGTGGCGAATGCCCATGTTTACGCCGTCGGCGGTATGTGCCGTCGCCTCAAGTTCTGCTAAAGGCTTGTCCCATGTTACTACCAACGAATGGTAGCGACCCCCCTCAAACGGATTTGGCAGTTCTTTGTATATTGTTCGCCTGTCATGATAGATGAGCGAAGTCTTACCATGAGTGGGAACGGGGGCATGGACGACCTTGGCGCCGTAGACATAACCGATGCACTGGTGACCCAGACAAACTCCCAGGATGGGTATTTTACCGCCAAAACAGCGGATGACATCGTTCGATATACCGGCTTCAAGCGGAGTACAGGGTCCCGGCGAGATTACGATGTGGGAAGGACGCAATTTCTCAATATCCTCCAGTGTTATTTTATCATTACGATAGACGGCAGGTTCCCATCCCAGTTCACCTAGGTATTGGTAAAGGTTATAGGCAAAAGAGTCGTAGTTATCAATGACAACTATCATATCTATCTGTCACATATTGAGGGCACTAATAAGCGCCCGGACTTTATCCAGCGTCTCCTGGTACTCAGCTTCTGGCTGGGAATCATAGACCACAGCGCCACCTGCCTGAAAGTATGCCCTGTTTTCTTTAATCAGGAAAGTGCGGATGACAATGCTTAGGTCCATATTGCCGTTGAAGCCCAGATAGCCGATATTGCCGGTGTAGACACTGCGTCTGGTAGACTCCAGTTCGTCTATTATCTCCATTGCACGTATCTTGGGTGCACCGGTTATAGAACCACCTGGTAATGTGGCTTTGAGAAGTTCAATACGTCCTTTTCCTTCTTTAAG
>Ga0265594_1002693_pt1 | contig 12403 bp, 9 predicted proteins | sample saktaG_11_FD_190147 | JGI IMG/M metagenome (GOLD analysis project Ga0265594, IMG submission 190147) | Saline water microbial communities from Sakinaw Lake, British Columbia, Canada - sak_2011_5_24_80m | ecosystem: Environmental > Aquatic > Non-marine Saline and Alkaline > Saline ... | reverse complement strand
TATCCGATAGAGAAAAAAAGATCCTGGAAATGCGTTTTGGATTAGATGATAATATTACACACACGCTTGAAGAAGTTGGTAAGGTTTTTGGCGTAACGCGCGAAAGAATTCGTCAAATTGAAGCAAAGTCGTTGTTAAAATTAAAAGCGCACAAAGATATAGCAAAATTAAAAGGATATTAAACAATTTTTATCTAAAGTATTTTTACTCATTTAATTTTGCCGCTAGGATTTCCACTTAATTCTAAGACTCAAAAATCTTGAATTTAGTGGATTTAATGATATTATATAAATCTGCAAAAACTTTATAAGCTTTATTCCGCAGTAGCTCAATTGGTAGAGCAACTGACTGTTAATCAGTGGGTTGTAGGTTCGAGCCCTACCTGCGGAGCCAAAAATAAAATCCTCTTTATGAGGATTTTTTGTTGGCTCCGAACGCTGAATGAAATCCGAACTTTTTTCAAGGAAAATCCAGAATAATGAGGTGCGTTTCCGCTTGCCTCCGCTCCGCTACGGCAAACCAAAACAGAAAAATTTTCTCTACATTTTTTAATTTTTTCGCGCGCAATTTTTTCTTTTAAAAGGAAAAGAAAATTTTTCTGTTTTGTGTTTCTCTTAATCAGAGAAAAGCGGAAACGCTCTATTCTAATTCGCAAAAGGGCAAAAATTCCTTCCCCCCAACCCCCTTCCTTTTTGCCCTTTTGCTTTTCGGCGGAGTTTATCCCGCTGAATAGCGGGGCCCGATTTTTTTCGGCAGGGCTTGAGGCTGTATTTTGCAAAGCAAAATGCGCCACCAAAAAAGATGTTGCCCTTGACCAGCCCAGCCCATTCGTGGGCAACGCTAAGGAACTCCCTTTTTGTTTGCCAAATTTTAATATTTTTGATACCATTGTATTAAGTAAGTTGCTATACACTCACTATAAGTAGTGTATTATAATAGTTTATCAAAGTCAAACCAATATGGCAAATACAGTTAGCGAAAATATCCGCAAATTGCGAATCAAAAAAGGAATCTCACAAGATCGCCTCTCTAAAGACGCTGATTTAGCGTTAAATACGGTTGTAAAGATAGAAACAGGCGAAAGTCCGAATCCTACCGTGGACACATTAGAAAAAATAGCCAAAGCCCTCGGCGTGCCGACGGCAGAATTGTTTAAATAAAAATATGATAAACAAAAAAACAAATCTAAATACGACCAAAGAGCAAGAACGCTCAGAATTACATCGCGCTATTTGGCAAATTGCCAATGACTTGCGAGGAAGTGTAGATGGTTGGGATTTTAAACAATATGTACTTGGAATACTTTTTTATCGTTTTATCAGCGAAAATCTTACAAATTATATAAATGCCGATGAGCGGCGCACTGGCAAAGAAGATTTTGACTACGCTTCAATTTCTGATAAAGAAGCTGAATTTGGAAGAGCTGACACCATAAAAGAAAAAGGCTTTTACATTCTACCAAGCGAGCTTTTTGTAAGTGTTCGTAAAAATGCCCGTAACGACGCAAACCTTAACGAGACACTTTCTAAAGTTTTTGATAATATCGAAAATTCCGCCAAAGGGTTCGATAGTGAAGATGACCTCAAAGGATTATTTGACGATTTAGATGTGAATTCAAATAAACTCGGCGGAACAGTAGAGAAAAGAAATCAAAAACTCGTAAAACTTTTAGAAGCTATCGGTGATCTTCGTTTGGGTGATTATGGAGATAATACAATTGACGCTTTTGGTGATGCCTATGAATTTTTAATGACAATGTATGCTTCAAATGCTGGTAAATCTGGAGGCGAATTCTTTACTCCTCAAGAAGTAAGTGAGCTTTTGGCTGAAATAACAACTGTCGGCAAAAAAGAAGTAAATAAAGTTTACGATCCTTGTTGTGGGTCTGGTTCACTTCTTCTTAAATTTGCAAAAGTACTTGGCAAGGAAAATGTGCGACAAGGTTTTTTTGGGCAGGAAATAAATCTCACTACCTACAATCTTTGCCGTATAAACATGTTTTTACATGATATTAATTATAACAATTTTGATGTTGCCCACGGCGACACTCTCACTGATCCAAAACACTGGGACGATGAACCTTTTGACGCTATTGTTTCCAATCCGCCGTATTCAATCAAATGGGATGGCGATGCCAATCCTTTAATAATTAATGATCCTCGTTTTTCTCCTGCTGGAGTTTTGGCACCAAAAAGCAAGGCGGATTTAGCATTTACTATGCATATGCTCTCTTGGCTTTCAACCAGTGGAACGGCGGCGATTGTTGAATTCCCCGGAGTTCTTTATCGTGGCGGAGCTGAACAGAAAATCCGTAAATATTTGATTGATAACAACTACATAGATACCGTTATTCAATTACCGCCAGATCTTTTCTTTGGCACAACTATTGCAACTTGTGTTGTTATTTTGAAAAAAAGTAAAAAAGACAACAAGACTTTGTTTATTGACGCTTCCAAAGAATTTGTTAGGGGCGGGAATAAAAATAAATTAAGTGAAGAAAATCGCAAAAAGATTCTTAATGCATTTATTGAGCGTAAAGATGCAGAATATTTTGCAAAATTGACTGACAACAAAACCATTGCTGAAAATGATTATAATATTGCAGTATCAAGTTATGTGATAGCAGAAGACACCCGAGAAGTGGTAGACATCACGACACTCAACACAAAAATCGCCAAGATTGTCGCAAGGCAAAATGAGCTAAGGAAGGCGATTGATGAGATTGTTAAAGATATTGAAGGAGTTAACTAAAAACTATGCTTATAAAGAAAATTAAAATTTCCAATTATCGTTCTATTGTAAAAATAGAAATTAAAGTAGACGAAAAAAATAATTTCATTTGTTTTTGTGGTCAAAATAATGTTGGTAAGACAAATATTTTAAATGCTTTAGATTTATTTTTTAATAAATCCGCCGGATATATACCAGAAAAAGACTGTCCAAATCACAAATATTATGGTACAAGAGGTGGTTCTTATCAGCCAAAAATAGAAATAGATTTTTTTGACGGAACGGATAATTATAAGATAACCAAAGATTGGAATAAAAAACTATCAGATAAAGAAGGCGAAAAATTATATAAGATAAGTGGCAAAAAAAATAAGAATGAACTAAATGAGAAGGATATAGAAAAACTGTTGCAGAAAATAAACTTTTTCTTTTTACCTTCAATAAATGTTTCTTTTCCTGAAGCAATTAAATATATCATGAATAATGACGTTATAGATTTAGAAACTGGACAAACAAGAATGAGTGGAAAAAAAGGAGAAATGAAGAAAAAAATTGAAGAAGTACTAAATGATCTAAAATCAATATTAAATTTATTAAGCAACGATATATCACCATTATTACATAAATATAAAGAAGGGTGGGGTGTCGCATTTGATCTCCCAACAGAAGTGAATACATTTAGAGATTTAATGATTGGGGAAGTTGATTTTTATATTAAAGACAAATCAAACAGCAAAGCGATTGATGCAAAAGGTTCTGGATTACAAAGACTTTGTCATATTTTGATGTATTTTAGAATAATTGAAAAACTTAATGATAAAAAAGAAGAAACTATTGTTTGTATTGATGAGCCTGATGTTTATTTGCACTCGGGACTACAAAAAAAATTACTTGAGGATATAAAAAATAAATCTCAAAATAATCAAATTTTTATAACTACTCATTCTCCTCTTTTTATTGATACAATAAAACTTTCGAATGTGTTTTTGTTAGATCAAAAAGTAGAAGAAAAAGAATATCAAAGAGCAAAAAGAAAAAATTCTAATTTAAAATTTAATGCAATACAAACTCATTTAGTTGATTTTAATGAATCAAGTGGAGTTTCTACTTTAAAAAATTACTTAGGAATTAATGATAAAGATAATTTACTGTTTGATAAATATAATATTCTAGTTGAAGGAGAAGAGGATAAAATTTATCTCATAAAATTATTGCAACACTTCAATTTAAATATTCCAAACATCATTTCATGCAATGGTGCTGATAATGTTATAAAATATTTAGATTTTTACAACTCAATTGCAGATAATAATTCAGATGTGTTTTTTTTAGTGTTATTAGATAATGATCAAAAAGGAAGAGAAATTAAAAATAAAATTAGAACAGATAATTATAAAAATCTTAAAATCGAAATAAAATTTATTATTTCTTTTTCTGGTTTTTCTCCAACAATAGATAAAAATAGTAACTCCAATGCCAATATTGAAGTTGAGGATTTTTTAGATCCTCAAATTATTTGTTACTTGTGTAATAAAATTTTAAAACACAAAAAGTTACAAGAATTCAAAAAGAAAGACATTGATCAGATTTGTAATAATATTACCAAATCAGCATTTCAAAATAATGGAATTTTAGAGTTATTGGAAGCTAAGAAAAACGAATTAAATCCAAATGATGGTCAAAATATTAAGATAAATACAAGTGAAAAGGGTGGTTTTAAATCTGGAATAGCCAATATTTTCAATCAACTAGATAAAAGTATAATAAATCTTATTGGAGAATCTAATGATACAAAAAACGAAAAAATATTAAATTTTTTGAAAGAAATAGCAGAATTAAAATAAATTTACATATCCGAGTAACTTATTATGGTACACAATCACTCCAAAATTGAAAAATTAATCACAGAACTATGCCCCAATGGCGTGGAGTTATTTGATTTGAGTAAGATAGCAAAAATTACTATTGGTGAGTTTATACATAAAAATAAGCAAAATCCAAATGGCGAATATCCTGTGTTCAATGGCGGAATATCTAAAACAGGATATTATGATGAATTTAATAATACTGGAAACAAAATAATTGTTAGTGCTAGAGGCGCAAATGCAGGTTTTGTTAATAAAATTTCTAAACCATATTGGGCAGGAAATAGTTGTTATACAATTGATATTGTTGATAAAACTAAAATTGATTGGATTTTTGTCTTTTATTATCTAAAGAATAATCAAAATAAACTTATTGGTGAACAACAAAAAGGTGGAATACCGGCAGTTTCAAAAAAACAAATGGAAAACCTTAAAATCCCTGTTCCACCCCTTACAATCCAAGAAGAAATTGTCAAAATCCTTGATAGTTTTACAGAGCTGGAAGCAGAACTGGAAGCAGAACTGGAAGCAAGGAAGAAGCAGTATAAGTATTATTACAAAAAACTTTTGAAAGTCGATGAGGATGTAAAGAAAATAACACTGAATGAAGTTGGAAAAATATCAATGTGTAAAAGAATTTTTAAAAATGAAACTTTAGCTATCGGTGATATTCCGTTTTATAAAATTGGAACTTTTGGGAAAAAACCTAACGCTTTTATTTCGCAAGAAATTTATGATGAATATCGAAAAAAGTTTTCATTTCCTAAAAAAGGCGATGTACTTTTATCAGCTTCTGGAACAATAGGGCGAAGAGTGATTTATAATGGTGAACCAGCATATTTTCAAGATTCAAATATCATTTGGATAGATAATGATGAAAGCAAAGTATTGAATAAATTTTTATACTATGTGTATGCAACGGTTGAATGGAAAACCGAAGGAGGGACAATTCAGCGACTTTATAATGACAATATAAAGAAAATCAAAATTCCAGCACCACCGTTAACCGAACAAGAAAAAATAGTTTCAATTCTTGATAAATTTGACGCTTTAGTAAATGATATTTCAATCGGTTTACCTGCCGAACTAAAAGCTCGCAAACAACAATATGAATATTACCGAGGAAAACTTTTAACTTTCAAACAAAAAGAATATGCCAAATAAGAACAAATACAATTTAGTCGCAGAAAGCACACAAAGCACTGTTGTTGCCGAATATGTGCCTGATAAAAAGAGAGTGGCTCACTATCAAAGTGAAGCCGATCTTGAGTGTGCCTTTATTAAACAATTAGAAACGCAAGCATATGAATACTTGAAAATCACCTCTGAAAATGAACTGGTACTTAATTTGCGACAACAGCTTGAAAAACTAAACAATTTTACTTTTTCAGATACTGAATGGAAAAAGTTTTTTATCAGTGTTATTGCTAATCCAAATCAAAGCATTGAAGAAAAAACTACTACTATTCAAGAAGATAGCATAAAAATATTAGACCGAGATGACGGCACTTTTAAGAATATAGATTTAATAGATAAGAAAAATATCCATAACAATAGCTTGCAAGTAATAAATCAATATACGACCGAAGATGGACAGCGTGCTAATCGATACGATGTGACGGTGCTTGTAAATGGTTTGCCCCTTGTTCATATTGAGCTAAAGCGTCGTGGTGTTGCTATTCAAGAGGCGTTTAATCAAATTAATCGCTACCAACGAGAAAGCTTTTGGGCTTCAAGCGGGCTTTTTGAATATGTGCAACTTTTTATAATTTCCAACGGAACTCATACCAAATATTATGGAAACACTGTCCGCAAACAGCATATCAAAGAATCAAGCGAGGGCAGGATCAAGAAAGGGAAAAGATCCAGCAACAGTTTTGAATTTACTAGTTGGTGGGCAGATAGCACCAATAGACCAATTATTGACTTAATGGATTTTGCTAAAACATTTTTTGCTAAGCATACGATTTTAAATATTTTGACTAAATATTGTGTATTTACTACCGAAAAGCAACTTTTGGCAATGAGACCGTATCAGATAGTGGCAACGGAGCGAATATTAAGTAGGATTGAAGTTAGTACAAATTATAAAAAATTAGGAACAATAGAGGCGGGTGGTTATATTTGGCACACAACTGGTTCTGGAAAGACTTTGACGAGTTTTAAAACTGCTCAATTAGTCAGTAAATTGCCTTATGTAGATAAAGTATTGTTTGTGGTTGATCGTAAAGACTTGGATTATCAAACAATGCGTGAATATGACAAGTTTGAAAAAGGTGCGGCGAATAGTAATACCAGCACCGCTATTTTAAAAAAGCAACTGGAAAATTCAAATTCTCGGATAATTATTACCACGATTCAAAAATTAGATCATTTTATTAAACGCAACTCTAAGCATGTTCTTTTTGATGGTCATATTGTTTTAATTTTTGACGAATGTCATCGTTCTCAATTCGGCGATATGCACGCTAGCATTGTGAAAGCATTTAAAAAATATCATTTATTCGGCTTTACTGGTACTCCTATTTTTGCGGTAAATTCTTCATCTGGTGGTCGTCCTGATTTCAAAACTACCGAACAGGCTTTTGGCGAAAAACTTCACACTTACACAATTGTTGACGCCATTGCGGATAAAAATGTTTTACCGTTTAAGGTTGATTATGTTTCAACAGTTCATGAGGCGGAAAATATTGAGGATGAAAAAGTGAGAGATATTGATCGCGAGGCAATCCTTTCCGCACCAGAACGGCTTGAAAATATTGTGAAATATATTCGTGAACATTTTGACCAAAAAACAAAACGAAATAGTTTTTATAAAATTCAAGATCGTAGATTAGCGGGTTTCAATTCAATTTTTGCAGTTTCGTCTATTGATGTGGCAAAAAAATATTACCTTGAATTTAAAAAACAATTAGCCGACGAGCCAAGCGACAAAAAACTTAAAATAGCGACAATTTTTAGTTTTGGGGTGAACGATGAAGACGCGGACGGAATGATTGATGAAAATTCTGAAGATACAAGCGGACTTGATGTTAGCTCTCGAGATTTTCTTGAAAATGCCATTGTTGATTATAATAAAATGTTTGGCACTTCTTATGATACTTCGTCAGATAAGTTTCAAAATTATTACAAAGATGTTAGTGAAAGAGTTAAAAAAAGAGAGATAGATATCTTGATTGTGGTAAACATGTTTTTGACTGGATTTGATGCAACAACGCTTAATACTTTGTGGGTTGATAAAAATCTTCGTTTGCATGGCTTGCTTCAAGCATTTTCTAGAACTAATCGCATTTTAAATAGTGTAAAAATTTTTGGCAATATTGTTTGTTTCCGCAATTTGGAAAAAGCGACAAACGAATCTATTGCACTTTTTGGAGATAAAGAAGCTAGCGGGATCGTTCTTCTTAAGGCTTACGAAGACTATTACAATGGGTATAAAGACGGTGATAAAAAGGTGCGAGGATATAAAAGTTTAATAGACGAGCTTTTGGAGAAATTTCCAGTAGGGAAAAGGATCGTGGGGGAACAAAATCAAAAAGATTTTATCAAATTATATGGAGCAGTTTTACGTGTTCGAAATATTCTTACTACTTTTGATGAATTTATAGGAAATGAAATTTTGACCGAGCGTGACATACAGGATTATCACAGTATGTATATTGATTTGTATAATGAATTTCGCAAAAGTACAGAAGGAGAGAAAGAAAATGTTAATGATGATATTGTCTTTGAAATGGAACTTATCAAGCAAGTCGAGATTAACATTGATTTTGTTTTAGGACTTATTAAGAGATATCATGAGGATCATGTAAAAAATAAAGAGCTTTTGGTTGATATTAATAAAGCAATTGATTCTAGTATTGAACTTCGCAACAAAAAAGATCTTATCAATCAATTTATTACCTCTCTTGATGTCCATTCAATCGTTGATGAAGATTGGCAAAAATTTGTCGAAGAAAAGAAAATTGAGGAATTGGAAAAAATTATTGAAAATGAAAATCTTGACAAAGAGGCCACCTATAAATTTATCAACAATGCATTTCGGGACGGAAATGTTGCGACAACCGGCACTGCAATTACTAAAATAATGACAAACCGTCCATCTCGTTTTGCTCCTGATGGCGGTTATGGTAAAAAACGAGAAAGTGTTTTAGATAAGCTTACAAGCTTCTTTGAACGATTCTTTGATATTTCTGGTGGAAAGCTATAAAAATTAAATAATAAAAATATGCAAGATATTATATGTCCAAAATGTAAAAAAGTTTTCAAAGTCGATGAGGCTGGTTTTGCTGATATTCTTAAACAGGTTCGAGATCATAAATTTGAAGAAGAGTTACAAGAGCGATTAAATATCGCAGAAAAAGAAAAAGAAAGCGCTGTCAAGTTGGCCGAATCTAATCTCAAAAATACATTACAAGAGGAACTGACAAAAAAAGATAAAGAATTATCGGAGTTAAAAGCTGAAAAGGATCGCAGTCTCGCAGAACAATTAGCAAAAAAGGAATCCGAGATTGCTGAAATGAAATCAAAAATTGATAAGGCAGAAGTAGAGAAAAAACTCACTGTCACCGAAGCTGTCAAAAAGATTGAAAAAGAACGCGATGATTTGGCTAATAATTTAAAAAGTAAAGAAACGGAAAAACAACTGCTGGAAAAATCATTGCTTGAAAAATATTCTTCTGAACTTAAAACTAAAGACGACATTATCAAGATGAAAGATGATGAAATCGCTCTTCGCAAAGATATGAAGCTCAAGCTTTCAACTAAAATGATTGGGGAAACACTTGAACAACATTGCGAAACAGAATTTAACAAACTTCGCGCGACCGCTTTTAAAAATGTCCACTTTGAAAAGGATAACGATTCAAAGTCTGGAAGCAAGGGAGATTATATATATCGAGAAACTGACGAAGCTGGCAATGAAATCATCTCAATTATGTTTGAAATGAAGAATGAGAGCGACGAAACCACTACGAAAAAACGAAATGAAGACTTTTTACGAGAACTAGATAAAGATCGTACTGAAAAGAAATGTGAATACGCTGTTCTTGTTTCGCTTTTGGAAGCGGAAAATGAGCTATACAATACTGGCATCGTTGATGTTTCTCACAAATATACCAAGATGTATGTTGTTCGTCCACAGTTTTTTATTCCAATTATTACACTGCTTCGCAACGCAGCCATGAATTCCCTAAAATACAAAGCCGAACTTGCATTAATGCGAGCGCAGAATATTGATGTTACTAATTTTGAAGGCCAATTAAATGATTTTCGCGAATCATTCGGCAGAAATTTCAGATTAGCATCCGAAAAGTTTAAAACTGCGATTGATAGTATTGATAAATCAATTGAGCAGCTTCAAAAAACAAAAGAGAATCTTTTACGATCTGAGGATAATCTGCGTCTGGCTAATAATAAAGCTGATGATTTGACAATAAAGAAGTTGGCGCGTGGTAATCCCACGATGAAAGCAAAGTTTGAAGAGCTTTCCGATACTGATAAAACAATATAAATAGATAGGTGGCGCGCCAGCTTCGCTGGCACAGCCTCAAACCCTGCCGAAAAAAATCGGGCTCTGCCCGAAAAGCAAAAGGGCAAAAAGGAAGGGGGTTGGGGGGAAGGAATTTTTGCAAAGTCACGCCCAGTCCTTCGGAAAACTCAGGACAGTTGTGGCTTTTTGTGATATGTATAAATATGATATAATTTATATATAGAAAAAACTTCTAAAAATAAGATTTTGGTATAGATCAAGCCAACATTCCAACTTTTAGTATTTTTAATATATTAAAATAATCAATAAATATATGAATTATAAACGTCTTATAACCTCTCTAGCGTTACCTCAATTGGCCGGCATAATCGGCTCACTTTTTACAGCTTCGGCCATTTCAACTTGGTATGCCACGCTTCAAAGACCAAGTTTTAGTCCTCCCAATTGGCTGTTTGGCCCAGTTTGGATTATTCTTTATATTTTAATGGGCATTAGTGCTTATTTAGTTTGGTCCGCCTACGCTAAAGCTTCGGCAGGACAAAGCAGAAAATTAAAAACAGCATTGTGGTTATTCTGGGTTCATCTTGTTTTTAACGCTTCGTGGTCAATAATATTTTTTGGCCTGCGAAATCCTAGCTTGGCTTTTATAAACATCATCATTATCTGGCTTTTGATTATCATTTTAATGATAAAATTCTGGCCGATAAATAAATGGGCGAGTTATCTTTTAATTCCATATTTGTTATGGGTTAGTTTTGCCAGCGCGCTTAATTACTTTATCTGGTATTTGAATTAGCCAAAACTTCAGGTCACTCTCTGACAATCTTGAATTTCCAGTAGTCCCGATGTTCTTTAATTATGGTTCTAAACTTGCGTATGGCCGAGAGCTATCTTTTACCAAAGATTCAGAACGGTTTTGGTCTTCTTTGAGCAAGATTTAACAATCCTTCATCAATCTTTTCCAATTAACGATTCTGAATATGGTCGCTACGGGGAGCACCTAAAAATAACCTTTTTATACGGGTTATTTTTTGTACGGGGGCAGGACGGTGTCCATGATGAGATACATAGGTGACACCTCCAATATAAAGAAATATGATAAAAGGAAACTTTCTTGGTGCGGCGATTGTTGCAATAATCTACACAATCTATATTTTATGGAATCTTCTTCCGCCAACCTCACAAAAAGTATTATTAGTGATTCTTAATGTTTTAACTATCGTGTTGATGGCTTTTGCATTCAAACGATGATAAAAAAGAGAAATAAGAATTTGCCGCGACTTTCTTTTGCCCTAATTTCATTAGCAGATATAGTGAGCAGCACCGTATGGTAAACTATGGATTCAAATAAGACCTCAAATCGGGTATATAAACATACCTATTCTGTCTCATTAGAATAGTTCTAACTGTGCGGAGCCACTTTGACAAGTCTGCCTGCCGGTAAGCAGGGCTCATGCCCTTATGTTCTGGGTTAAAGAACCTAGGCTTGCTGCTTCATTAATAAAACAACCCATCTAATCTGATGGGTTGTTTGCTAATTATTGAGAAATAATTAAGCTTTCTTTAACTTGGCCTTGGGACGGATGAATTTTATATAACCTAAAACTAAGGTAATTGCGAGGCCAATTACCACAATTATAAATCTAAATTGGGAATTTTGACTCATCATACTTCGAATAATGCTATAGGCAGTCGAGAAAACGCCACCCAAGAGCAATCCATCAGCGATCATATTGATTTTAGACAATAGTGTTAAACTCAACACTAAAATAATGATTGCGGCTATTAAAGAAATTATCGATACATCGCGGTTGTAGATTTTGAATTCTGCCGCGAATGCTTTTTCAGCCTGAGCAAAATCTTCTCTGGTTTTTTTTATCTCAACAGTTTCTTCACAGTTAAATTTGTTAGATTGGTCCGCTGTCTGTAGCTCAATGGGGTATTCGGGAGATTTGGGACCTTCATAGAAAGCGTTAATCCCTAACCCTACAAAGAGCGCGATTAACAGGGATAAAAATAAGGTGTAAATGGGTTTTATTGCCATATATTTTTAGTTAATAAATTAATCATTTATTTTTTTTGGTATGCTGAATACCAATACATTATAAGTTTAACATAAAAAAGCTCTATTGAAAATACCTTGTTAACTTACTAATTGGTAAAAGTTCCCTACCTGCCGGCAGGCAGGGATAATCATCTGCCCAAGCAAGCTATCCAAAGCTCTATTTTGATAAAAGGAGAAGCGAGAGGATATTGGTTTTTTGAAGCAAGTTTCCCAATAAAATTAATTAATGAAAACGGAGAAGTTATTATTCAA
>Ga0265594_1002692_pt1 | contig 12404 bp, 3 predicted proteins | sample saktaG_11_FD_190147 | JGI IMG/M metagenome (GOLD analysis project Ga0265594, IMG submission 190147) | Saline water microbial communities from Sakinaw Lake, British Columbia, Canada - sak_2011_5_24_80m | ecosystem: Environmental > Aquatic > Non-marine Saline and Alkaline > Saline ... | reverse complement strand
CTATTTTCATAATTTCTACAATCGTGATAAAATTAAATTGATGAAAAAAATAAATAACAAAATTTTTAGAGAATACGACATCAGGGGAAAATATCCTGAAGAAGTTAATGCGGAAACTTTTTTTGTAGTCGGGCAAGCATTTGCACGATTATTGAAAAAACACTCTAAGAAAAATACAGAAAACGCACTATTAAAACATCCCAAAACTGTCGCGGTATCAAGAGATATGCGGAAAGAATCCACAGAATTGGCAAGAGCTTTCGTTAATGGCATTCTATCAGAAAATTTGAATGTTGACTACTTGGGGCTCACATCTTCCCCTCTCCTATTCTGGACAGTATCTCAACACAAATACTTGGGAGGAGCCATCATTACTGCTTCACATAATGTATCTGGAATCAACGGAATTAAGCTTTGTTTACCACATGTTGAGCCATTTGATACTCAGAATTTATTGCAATATACTGATGAAACTACGGTGCCTAAAACCCGCCTTCGTCACCTTACGGGTGACTACGGCGTGGCAAACCCGCTAAATTCAATATCAGATTATAGTATGGTGATAGCAAAACTTCAAAAAAAGTGTTACATGGCAGAGTATGTTGAGTTTGTAAAAAGCTTTTTCACGTCTAAACAAAATGTGCGAGTTGCCATTGACGCTGCGTGGGCAACTGCAAGCGAAGAAATTCCATATATTTTTAATCAGACTAATGTTGATTTTATCCCACTATGTTTCGGACCGACAGAAAATTTTTCAGATAAAGACATCAATCCCGCCAACAAAGGTGCTTTGGATGATCTAATAAGAACTGTCAAAAAATTTAAAACTGACATCGGAATAGGCTTTGATGGAGATGCTGATAGAATATTTTTTGTAGATGAAAACGGAAATATAGTTGATCCAGAAATTATTTCCATTTTAATCGCATCAACTTTTTTGGAAAACAATCGCGAAAAAAACAAAAAAATAGTTTTAGATTCACGCGCAGGATGGACATCTCAAGAGGCCATCACTAAATTAGATGGACAAATTTTCATTTCAAGATCTGGTCATCTAAATATCAAAAAAGAGATGTTGAAACAAAAAGCAATTTTCGGAGCAGAAACATCTGGACATTATTTCTTTAATATCGGCAAAAAAAAGCAATACATTCCATCTGACAACGCGATGATTGCTATGATCAAAATATTGAACATCATCAGCGCGTCAAAATTACCCTTTTCAAAGATCATAAAAAAATACAAGAGCTATCCTAAAAGTGGAGAGCTCAATTTCAAAGTTTCTAATCCTCAAAAAATAATCAAAAAATTTATTCAACATCTACCGAGTTGTAAATCAAGTTCTACATTTGATGGATTAAGTGTTGAATATGATGACTGGAGAATAAACGTCCGTCCATCCAACACGGAAGACGGGGTGCTGAGGGTAAATGTAGAAGCGCGCACCATCAGCACATTAAAAGAAAAGATAAAATTGGTGAGAACGATTGTACGAAGTTAAAAGTCCATAAAGTTTATAAAGTCAAAAGTACGACAAGTAACGACGACGAACGGACTTTCGACTTTATGGACTTTCAACTTTTGACTTATACCCCGTTCCTGCCGGTATCAATCTTCCAATAATAACATTTTCTTTAAGTCCACATAGATTGTCTTGTTTTCCAGAAACTGCTGCTGATGTAAGAACTCTTTGAGCCTCCTGGAATGAAGCTGCGGAAAGAAAACTGTCAGTTGAAAGAGATGCTCTTGTAATTCCTGTAAGTAATGCCTCACCCACAGCGAGGTTTTTCTTTTTCTCTTTCAATCTATTGTTCTCTTCAACAAATCTAGTTCTTGTCACTTCATCACCTTCCAAAAATGATGAATCTCCTGAATCAATAATTCTGATCCTAGAAAACATTTGTTTCACAATAATTTCAATATGTTTCTCTTGTAGGTTTTCTCCTTCAAGAGTATAGATCGTTAATATCTCTCTAAGAATATATCTTCTTACTGCTTCCGCTCCAGAAACTTTGAACAGCTCTTGTAGATCAATATTTCCATCAATTAACGGCTGACCCGGAGTGACGAGATCTCCTACTTTTACATTTGGTATTATATTCAAAGGAATTATAATCTCTTTTTCTTTTTCTGTCTTATCGTCAAAGATTATAATAGTATTATCTTTAATTTCTTTTACTTTCCCCTTAATATCTGAAATGCACGCACGTCCTTTTGGAGATCTGCATTCAAAAATTTCTTCAACACGAGGAAGACCATGAGTGATATCTCTACCTGCAATACCTCCAGCATGGAAAGTACGCATAGTCATCTGTGTTCCCGGTTCTCCGATTGATTGTGCGGTGACAATCCCTACAGCTTCTCCAATTTTTATCAACCCTCTTCTTCCTAAGTCTGCTCCATAACATTTTCTACATACTCCTCTTGAAAGCTGACATGATAGGACAGATCGGACTCTTAACGAATCTGGATTTGCTTTATCAATCGCTTCTTTCATATCTTCAGTAATAAGAATTCCTTTTTTCACAACAATTTCGCCAGTTTTTGGATCTTTGACATCTTCCAATAATATCCTTCCAACCGCTCTATGTCCAAGAGTGTATCCTAAATCTTCCGCATCTTCTTTATTTAATATAATTCCAGTTTTATCTTTACAATCTTCCGCCCTGATTACAACATCTTGAGCAACATCAATAAGACGTCTTGTTAAATATCCTGCTCGAGCAGTTTTCAATGCTGTATCAACTAAACCTTTTCGCATTCCGTGAGTTGAGATAAAGTATTCAAGAACATCCAAACCTTCTTTGTAATTACTTCTAATAGGCAACTCCAAAGTTTCCCCAGATGGGTTAATCACAGGACCTTTCATACCGCTCATCTGACATAACTGGCTAATGCTTCCCCTTGCCCCAGAATCAATCATCACAGAAACTGTATCTTCAGGATCAAGATTGTCTTTAACCTCTTTCGCAACTTCATCTCGAGCGGCAAGCCAAATTCTAACTATCAAATCTTTCTTTTCAGACTCTGATAAAAGTCCCATATCATATTGCTTTCTTATCGTATCAGTTTTTTTGTCGGCCTCATCAACAATTTCCGTTCTTTTTAATGGTTCTTTTAGATCATCCATCCCCCATGAAATCCCCGAAAGAGCAGCATATTTGAATCCTATATTTTTAACTTTGTCCAACATCGCAACAATTTCTGACTGATCACATAAATCAATGCTCTGTTCAATGAGTTTGGATAATTCTTTTTTCCCGACAACTTCTTCTACATAGCCTAACTTATCTGGCAATTGCTGATTGAAAATAATTCTACCAACAGTTGTGTCAATTATTTGTTTATTTATTCTACATTTTATTGGGCTTTGAAGATGAGTAAACCCATTTTCATAAGATAAAATTGCTTCTTTAGAAAAAGAAAATGCTTTGCCTTCGCCTGCTAAACCACTCTTCTTTTGAGTTAAGAAATAGCAACCCAAAACGATATCCTGTGTCGGACAAACAATCGGCTTTCCTGTCGCAGGCTTTAACAAGTTATTTACAGCACACATAATTTCCCTTGCTTCTCTTTGAGCAGCTTCGGTCAAAGGCAAATGAACAGCCATCTGGTCTCCATCAAAGTCTGCATTGAACGCTGAACAAACCAATGGATGGACTTGAATAGCTTGACCTTCAATTAATATCGGCTGGAACGCTTGGATACCTAAACGGTGAAGGGTTGGGGCTCTGTTTAATAGAACGTATTTGTTTTTGATTACTTCTTCCAAGATACCCCAAACTTCATCAGTCTGTTGTTCTATTAAATGTGACGCACTTCTTACATTATATGCTAATTCTTTTTGAATAAGCTCATGTATAACAAAAGGTTTGAAAAGTTCCAGAGCCATCGCTTTGGGAAGACCGCATTGATGTAATTGTAGTTCAGGACCGGAAACAATCACGCTTCTCGCAGAATAATCTACTCGTTTTCCCAAAAGGTTTTGTCGAAATCTTCCTTGTTTTCCTCTTAACATATCTGCAAGAGATCGCAACGGACGTCTCTGCCCTGTTGAAGCAACGACTGATGTTTGCCCTCTACGCGCAGAATTATCAATCAAAGCATCTACAGCTTCTTGAAGCATTCTCTTTTCATTTCTGGTGATTACTTCTGGAGCTCTTAATTCCAAAAGTTTCTTTAATCTATTGTTTCTGTTAATTACTCTTCTATATAGATCATTCAAGTCAGATGTCGCAAATCGCCCACCTTCCAATGGAACCATCGGACGCAAGTCGGCAGGAAGGACTGGAAGAATTTTGATCATCATCCACTCTGGACGAATACTTTCTTTGATAAATCCTTGAACAAGTTTCAATCTTTTTAGAATTTTGTTAGCATTAGCTCCAGATGCTCCTTCGGCTTCTTTTTTGAATTCCTCTTCCAATTTTTTCAAATCCGCTTGTGAAAGAAGATCGTGAATCGCTTCTCCACCAATACCAGCTTTGAATATCTGTCCGTATTTCAAAGACAAATTGTAATATTCAACTTCAGAAAGAATTTTTTTTGTTTGCAACATCGTTAATTCTTCTTTTGTCTTGTTCTTGTTCGCTTCAAGAATTTTCGCTTCAGCGCTGGATGGTTTAAGACCTTTCATTTTCGCTTTCCATTCCTTGCTCAAGGCTTCCAAAGCATCTTTACGTGCTTGCTCATCAACTTGAACAATAATGTAACTGGCAAAATATACAACATTTTCCAAATCTTTTATAGAAAGTCCAAGAATCATCCCGATTCGTGATGGCACTCCACGCAAAAACCAGATGTGCGTGACAGGAACAGCAAGAGCAACATGCCCCATTCTTTCTCTTCTGACCTTTGATGTAGTCACTTCTACTCCACATCTATCGCAAACAATTCCCTTATATCTAATTCTCTTGTATTTTCCACAATAACATTCCCAATCTTTTGTTGGACCAAATATCTTTTCTGAAAACAAACTATCTTTTTCTGGCTTTTGAGTCCGATAGTTAATCGTTTCAGCTTTAAGAACCTCCCCATGAGACCACTCAAGAACCTGCTCCGGAGAAGCAATTTTCAATTTTATTGAAGAAAAATTATTTGTAGCCATATGCGAAAGTATTAAGTATTAAGTATTAAGTATTAAGTATTAAGTATATCGTAATTATCGTTCCGTCGTTTCTGTTAATTCTTAATTCTTAATTCTTAATTCTACTGTCTTTAACAAAACAAATAATTTTTAATCACTATTAATTAATCATTTAATTCAACATTAATACTAAGCGACTTCAATTCATTTACTAAAACATTGAATGTTTCTGGGATGTTTGGATTTTGGATTGGGATTCCTTCAATGATTGAAGTGTAGGCTTTTGATCTTCCAAGAACATCATCCGATTTAATAGTAAGCATTTCCTGCAAAGAGTGTGCAGCTCCATATCCTTCTAATGCCCATACTTCCATTTCTCCAAATCTCTGTCCTCCAAGCTGTGCTTTCCCTCCAAGTGGTTGCTGAGTGATGAAAGAATATCTACCAATAGATCTCATGTGGATTTTATCTTCAACAAGGTGACAAAGTTTCATCATGTATGTAACACCGACAGTCACTCTCTGTTCAAATTTTTCTCCTGTTCGTCCATCAAACAAAGTTGTCTTCCCATCAGTATCAAATCCAGCTAATGCCAACTGTTCCTTAATAATTTTTTCTGGAACACCATCCAAAGGAGGGCTTGCCACTGTTTGTCCAAGTTTTTTCATCGCCCATCCTAAATGAGCTTCAAGTGTCTGTCCGATGTTCAATCGGCTGATAATACCTAATGGGTTCAAGATAATATCTACAGGAGTTCCATCTTCAAGGTATGGCATATCTTCCTCTCGTAATATCTTTGAGATCACTCCCTTGTTTCCATGACGACCAGAAAGTTTATCTCCAACAGATATTTTCCTCAATTGAGCAATACTTACTTGAATGGTTTTAATAATCCCACTTGAAAGTTTATCTCCCTTGTCTCTGGAAAATATTTTAACATCAACCACAACACCGTGTTCACCATAACGCAAACATAGAGATGTATCTTTGATATCCCTTGCTTTTTCTCCAAAAAGAGCTCTCAACAATCTTTCTTCGGCAGTTAGATTTCCTTCTCCCTTTGGAGTAATTTTTCCAACCAAAATATCTAAAGCTCCTACTTTTGCCCCTACTCTGATAATTCCCTCTTCATCCAAATTCTTCAACCTATCTTCACCCACATTTGGGATGTCTCTTGTGATTACTTCTGGCCCAAGTTTTGTGTCTCGGACATCAACTGTAAAGTCTTCAATGTGTATTGAGCTAAACCTATCTTCTTTCACAAGTTTTTCAGAAATGATCACAGCATCTTCAAAATTTGATCCTCCCCATGACATGAAAGCAACTACCAAATTCTGCCCAAGCGCCAATTCTCCCTTATCTGTCGCCGCCCCGTCTGCCAAAACATCTCCCTTTTTCACGGTATCACCTTTTTTCACAATAGGGTGCTGACTGATACTTGTGTCCATGTTTGATCTCTGAAAACTTGCCAATTTGTAATTATGTAAAGATTTCTTTGCTTCTGGACCAGTCTTCACAGCTCCTTTTTCTTTAACAACAACATGATCAGAATCAACTTCAACGATTTCCCCGTCTACATCTGAAATAATAACTTGACCAGAACCTTGAGCAGCTTTCGCCTCAACTCCTGTCCCAACGATTGGAGCTTGTGGTTTAATACAAGCGACAGCCTGTCTCTGCATATTAGAGCCCATGAGAGCTCTGTGACCTTCATCATTTTCCAAAAATGGAATCAATGCGGCTGCCATACTGATACATTGCTTTGGGGAAACATCCATATAGTCAACATTTTCTGGGCTAACAATTCCTGATTGTCCTTTTACTCTTGCTTCAATATCATCTGATGCAAAATAGTTTTCTTCAGTAAGCTCCACCCCACCGTGAGCAATAATGAGCCCACTTTCGTCATATGCATCTAGATATTCTATTTCTTTCGTGACAATAGGTCTGATTTTAATTTTTTCTTTTCCTAATTCTGCAATTTCTTTACTAATTTCATCTGTAATAAATTCACCTTTTTTGAATAATAATTTCTCTGAATCACTAAAAATATCTTCTCCCAAAATTTTTCCAGCAGTCTCTTTCGCATCATTAGCAACTTCTTTTCTAACTTTTCTGTATGGAGTAATCAAAAAACCAAACTTGTCTAATTTCGCATAGCAAGCAAGATGTCCTACCAATCCAACATTTGGACCTTCAGGAGTTTCAATTGGGCAGATTCTTCCATAATGACTCGAGTGAACATCTCTTACTTCAAACCCTGCTCTTTCTCTTGAAAGCCCACCCTGTCCCATCGCATTAAGTAATCTCTTGTGTTCCAACTCTGAAAGAGGATTGTATTGATCCATGAATTGTGATAGCTGGCTTGATGAGAAAAATTCCTTGATCACACCAACGATCGGCCTTGGGTTGATAACGTTAAGAGGAGTTGCTGTTGATGTATCCATCGTTGAAAGCCTGTCATTGATGTTTCTTACCATTCTGGATAAACCTAAACGGAACTTAGTCTGCACCAATTCTCCCAATGCCTTCACTCTTCTGTTTGATAATTGATCAATATCATCTGGCTGTGATCCCGGAGTATTGTTTAATGTAATAATTTTCTTAATCGTTAGAACGACATCTTCTGCTCTTAAAACTCTGAATTTCTTATCAAATGGATGATTCAATCTAAATCTTTTGTTCATCTTGTATCGTCCGACTCTTCCTGTATCATATCTTTCAAAGTCAAAAAACATAGATTCAATCATCTGTTTAGCATTATCCGCTGTCGCTAAATCTCCCGGACGAATTCGCTTGTAAACTTCTTCGTATCCTTGCAATTGATTTTTAGATGTGTCTTTCAAGATTGTCGCCTGAATATATTTCTTGTCTTTATGTGTATCAACATCTTGAAAAAGTTCTAACAGTTCTTTGTCTGACCCATAACCAAGTGCTCTCAAAAGAGATGTGACAGCAACTTTTCTTTTTCTGTCCACACGAACAAAAATTGCCCCATCTGATTCTGTTTCAAATTCCAACCATGCTCCGCGATCTGGAATTAATTTTGCTCCAAACAATTTTTCACCTTTTGCTTCATTGCATGTAAAAAATACTCCCGGAGATCTGATAATCTGAGAGACAACAACTCTTTCAACTCCATTAACGATAAAAGTTCCTCTCTTAGTCAGAAAAGGCAACTCCCCCATGTAAACTTCTTGTTCTCGTGTTTCTTTTGTATTTTTATTCGTCAATCTAACATTAACTCGCAAAGATGCTTCGTAAGATGTGTTTCTTTCTTTTGATTTTTCCTCATCATATTTCGGCTCATCTAAATAGTAATCCAAAAATTCTAAAGCTATTTCCTTTGAACGATCTTCAATCGGTGAGATCTCATCAAATAATTCTCTAAGTCCTTCTTCTAAAAACCAATAATAAGAACTTCTCTGTATCTCCACCAAATCTTCTGGCAAAGGAAGCGCATCTTTAATTTTTGAAAAATATTTTCGAGCCATATTCATTTAAACATCTAAACATTTTAACAACGCCATCTCGCCGTAATTGTCTTGAACTCTGATATAAATGATTAAATGATGGACTATGATACGACGGTAACGTCATCGTAATCATAGTAGTCAGTCAAATCATTCTAATCACAGTTCAAGACAACAAAAACGAAAAACCGACCTTAAAATCGTTTCGTAAGTTTCGTAAAATACTATGTTATTAAATTGTAGCACTTTCTCTTCAAGAGGTTTCCTTACTTGCCAAGAGAAGGCTTAAAAATAAATCTTTGTGTTTATACTGTTTACTGATATTAGTATAGACGAGGGGGGATTTTCTGTCAAGCGTTATAAGAACGAATCAACACTAATGTAGAACGAATGTTCACTAATCACTAATACGCATTCGTAATTCGTGTTAATTAGTGATTAGTGTTGATTCGTTCTGCATTGGTGACAATTCGTCTATTTTACTTTTAACATCTCCACTCCCCGGATTCAATTCCAACACTCTTTCAAACGTATTGATCGCTTCTTGCTTCTGACCATTTTTTGTATAGCATAGTGCCAAACTGTAAAGTGCGTTGGAATATTCTGGAAATATTTGGATGGACTTCTTGAAATTTTCTATCGCTTTTTCAATGTTGTCACTATTAAAATATATCCTCCCTGTCTCAAAAAAGATTCTCGCATCATCCGGCTTGCGACTAGAGATCGCTTCCAATTCTCCAATTGCTTCATCAGACATCCCTGTCTTATCTTTCACGATCGCTAATTGAATTTTCGCCTCCTCATATCCGCTCTTCAATTCCAAAGCTTTGTTTAATACCTCTTGAGCAGATGCATTATCGCCAGTTAAAATATATGCTTTTCCCAATTCAGTTAAAAGAATTGGATTTAATGGTTCCAGTTTAATTGCAATCTCAAACGATGACAACATAGCACTTTCTGCCTCATCTACTACTGAATAAATATCTCTATAAACAGACCCTCTTAATTCCCACGCGCTCACACTATTTGGAGAAAGTTTAGTCGCCATCACTGCGCTGTTCACAACTGCCTCTGCAAGATCTCTCATCAAATTCGCGCTCTGCTGAGATGGAGCCTTTTTAATTTCCTCCTTGATTTGTGTAAGATACACTCTGGTCAATGCAATAGGATAAAGAGAATTTTTCTTATCCAACTTTGTCGCATTGATAATTATCGCCTGTTTATCATTCGCTGAATACTCCGTTTCACTATTAGCAATTTTAGCAAAAGCAACATTTGCTCTGTACTTCCCTGAAACATTTATCAAAAACGCTACAAACAAAATCGCAATAACGCCAAGAAGAACATTAACCGCAAGCAAAATTTCTGGAACATCCTCAAATATTTTTTTAACATAAATCTCTTGCGCATTCTGTAACAACGGTGCAACAGAAATAATAATCAATAGCCACGTCGTAAACAGCAAAAGTGTGGTCGAACTGTAAAAGAATTGGCTCAAAATAATCGCCAATAACGAATAAACACTAATGTTGAACGAATGTTCACTAATCACTAATCCGTTATCCTGCTCCTGACCATTTTTCCCAGATTCGTCGGATTCGTGATTCGTGTTTATTCGTTCTGCATTCGTGTTAATTAGTACGAGAGCAACAAACCCTAAAAGTCCCATCCACGCCAACAATCCCAGAATTCCAGTTGTTGCTAATAGCTCCGTTATATAGTTATCTGCCTTATTAAACCTCAACTGCCAAACATCTAAATCATTAAAACTCTGTGACTTGAATTTGGAAAAATTATATGCAAAATTTCCTTGTCCAGATCCAAATGCAAATCCCTCTCTCAAAGATCTTCCAGTTATTAAAAGCGATTCTTTGGCCGATAACCGAGCTTCGTTAGGAATAGCCGAAAACACAGACGAACGTCCTATTATGCCAAACAAAAATATTACAGAGACAGCGACGATGATGATTGGCATAATCATGCCTCTCACAGAACCCTGCATCTTGATTTGTCTATATCCCATTATCCCTATCGTCATTATTATTAGCAATATCCACGCTGGTGGGAAATTTAATATCATCAAACACCACAATGTTAGTAATAAAAAGATAATATTATGTAGGGGCGCGCCCTTGTGGCCGCCCTCGTCGTCGTTCGTATCGTCATGTCGTCGTTCGTCGTCACGTCGTGGAATTCTGCAATTGTCATCCGAATTTGAATGATCATCATTGCAGGCAGGGCAGCCATAAAGGCGTGCCCCTACAGACACCATTAAAATCAAAATAACAACCAAAAACATCGCCGCACCACCTTTGAATGCACCCAAACTATTAAATGCAGGCACCATAACCTGTTGGAACGCAGTTCCGACATTCCCCGGTATCCACGCCAAAACCCTACCAATCCATCCATAGGCAGATAATATGAGTAGCACCTCTCCCACAAATGTCCCATACAATAATGTTTTAATCAGCCCTTTAAATAATCCCCAGTTGTTAATGATTACATAAAAAAGTAAAACCATCGCAATCAGTCCTAATAGACTATCACTATACCTCCCAAATCTCCCCCATAAACTTGCATACTTGTCTTTACTGACAATAAAAACCAATAAATTAACCACCGTGAAAATCGCAACGGCAATGCTAAACCAGTCTTTCTTAAACCTAATTTCCTTATCATGAATCGCCATCTTACCCAGCCATGCCAAAAAAGCAGTCCCGGATAATGTCCACAGTAAAATCTGCTTTGCAAATTCTACTTTTTCGTATGGCCACGGTAAAAAGAAAAAAGGCATCAGAAAAACTAACAGGTAAACTGAATTTCTTATTGTTCTAGAAAATATGTTGTGGTGGTTGTTACTCATAATTTTAATTGTCTGAACCTGGATTAAACCAGATTAAAAGGATTATTTCCCGATTCAGGATTTCATGATTTCACCCAGCGGGGTGACGTTGTTACGTCCGTTGTTACGTCCGTTGAACATACTTCAGTATGTTCAACGAAATCCTGCAATCCTGAATCGAGACTAATCTGAGAAATCCTGCTTAATCCAGGTTCAGACAGCGTCTATTCACTGATTATTGGGTTAATCAAATTCCTCCCCCAAGTAACCCCAGTCGGCGGATTCGGATCAATCCCATACAATGCATTTACATTTGTCGCGGAAATTTGTCCGGAATAAATTTTCAAGTCATCAATTAAACCATCCGCTTGTAAAGTATTTCCAGATGCTCCGTAGAGTGAACCCGGATAGAAATATGAAGGCACTGTTTGAGCTGTCCAATCGCTTCCAGTATATGGCGTTCCGCTGCTTGCTCCATTTACATATAATATCACACTTCCCGCCGACCCTCCAACATCATTATCATAACTCACAACAATATGTTGCCATTCATCTTCATTGAAAGTCAACGCCGCGGAGTTCATCGCAACAGTTGTCCAGTCTGCCCCATTGTATAATTGCGAGGTAATATAGTTGTTTGTCTTGTCATAAAATACACGAAGTAAATTGTTGCTACCATCTTCCGCATTAAAAATGTAAGCATTCTGATCATATTCATCATAATCCCACATCGGCTTCCACCAAATAGAAACTGTCCCAGCATCAGCAGGAATGATCCCCGGAGCATTGTATGTCAAATAATCCGCCCCATCTATCAAGAAAGATTTTAGCGCCCCATCCCATTTCCCAGTGTCGTAGGAATCTGCAGTTGTAGATGGTGTCGTTGTGGTAGGGTCTTCTCCGTCTAGCTCCACCACACTTATGTCATCGTAAGTTCCAGTTTTGTCTGTGGCTGCGTAAAGTTCTATGACAAGGGAGGTGCTTGCTGCCTTAAAGGTGT
>Ga0265594_1002689_pt1 | contig 12411 bp, 17 predicted proteins | sample saktaG_11_FD_190147 | JGI IMG/M metagenome (GOLD analysis project Ga0265594, IMG submission 190147) | Saline water microbial communities from Sakinaw Lake, British Columbia, Canada - sak_2011_5_24_80m | ecosystem: Environmental > Aquatic > Non-marine Saline and Alkaline > Saline ... | reverse complement strand
ATTGCCCTCTCGATTTTAGAAACATCAAAGGACTCTCTTGAACCATCTTTTTTTATAACTTGAGAAGCCATAGTATTTTTAAATTATATTAATATTGTTTTCGACTTTATGTTTCTATTTTAGCAATATATTGTAAAGATTACTTAAAAATATTTTTGAATAATCTTTTTTTTAATCTTTTTGCCCTTCTCTGTTTTTTACTTCTTGCCATAGAATTTCTTTATTTATTATCTCTTATCTCATTAATTTGATTCCCAAATTAGATATCTGTCCTCCAGCAAACATCATTATGCCAGAAAAAATTGACCATGATATTAAGTTTAAAAGCTTAGGTATTGTGTCAGTTGGCAATAATCCTTTGAGTTGTTCCTGTATTTGCTCTTGAAACACCGCCTCTAATTGATTTGCTGGTGAATCGACTTGAGAACTTTGCTTGATAGTTTCTGTCTTAAAAACTTCAGGAACTAATGTTTTTGCGGAAAAAATATTATAGGAAAGGTATAGACTTCCTATAATAATTGTTACACCCATTAAGAGTAAAAGCCCTCCAATAATTTTTAGATCCTTCATATTACCCTTTAATTAGTTTTTAATGTTATTCATTAGCTCTTTCTTTTTTTAGATTAGCATAAAATTGTTTTTCAGACAATTTTATTTTGTCAACTCTAAGTCTTTTGCAAATTTAATCGCTTTTTTCATAACCCTTATATGCAGAGGACATACCACGTCTTTCCCTTTAAAATCCTTTATGGATTTAAATTCCATTTTTTGCCCCTCTTTACAATAAATCTTTTGTTTTTCATCATAAACATCAAGAAATAAATGCCTTTTAACTGTTCCTCTTTCATGAAGGAAATACATTTCTGCGAGAAAGAGTTTGGGGTTTTTTGATATATATCCTGTTTCTTCCTTTAACTCTCTTTTTGCGCCTTGTTCTAATGTCTCTCCTTGTTCAATTTCACCTCCTGGTATACCCCAATAACCAGGATAAGCAATATCCTTTTTTTTATCTCGCAGTTGCATCAGAACTTTATCTCCTCTTAATAAAATTATACCCGCTGAGTTTTCGTCAATTTTTATGTTTTTCATAATACTATTTTAACTACGCTCTACCCTCCGACTAAAAGGTTTAAAATCTTCCCTTAAATAAGAGAAGATTGTTTCTTTGTTATCTTCGGTTCGAATAGTAGTTCAATAATTCCCGCCTTTAGTTTCAAGAATATCCAGACGCGTAGTAATCTACTATTATGTCTCTTTGCTAATTATTATACTATTTAATTATAAGGTTTTTAAATTAAAAATAATATGTTTTTATGTTTTAATTGTCCACACCAGAATCCCTATAATACTATCTTAGCATAAAAAAACAAGCAGGAAGTGGCGCTCTTCCTGCTTTTGTCTACTCACATCCCGCAATGGTAATCCATTGCGGAATCTTCTGTGGATCTGGACACCCGCATCGGTCTATCGTTGCGGGTGTGAAACGTTCCATCCCCTCCAATTCTTCGCAGGTCGGAGTTGGTTTCGGAACCCATGTGGGGATTATTTTTTCCCCTACATCTCCGACCCGAGGAACCCAGAAATGAGAAACGATATCCATGGCAGTAGACACTATCAGAATTAATATGAAAACTACTGCCAAAACCTCGAGAACCCCGACAAACATCGTGGGCTTTTCTTTTCCCATTACCTTCTTTCTCCTTCTGCGCCAAAATTTCATCAAAATCTATATTCACATAATACAATGTTTTTGCCAAAAGTCAATAGTATGCGGTAATGTGTATAGACATATGGCGGTTTTTTTAGGAATGTTTAAAATGGTCCTGCTCTTAAAAACAAAAACCCGGAGTTAACCCCGGGTTTCGTGTAAAGTACGATTATATACCTCCTAACTTAGTTATAATCTTCTCAGTAGCGGTAATCAAAAAATCGAGGAATCCTTCAAGGGCATCAAAGGAAGGTGCGTCCAGCGTCCGTTTCTCCGTATGTTTGTCTATATAACTGTTTTGCTATATAGAGAACATTTTCTAGCTTCATCCTCTACCTCCTCTATCGAAATTTACTGTTTTAAATTATAAAAGAAATAAGTGACAAAGTCAAATTCTTTTCAATAGATGTCATTTTGTTATCTACCATAATAAGCTTTCTCTGTTAGTCTAAAAAAATAGTGAAAAAGCAATTAAAGATTCAAATTCTATTATTTCTTTCCCAGCTGTTTTTATTCTTGGCTATTGCTCGAAAAAAATAGGAACTTCTAAAGCATCATCATGCTCTGGCAAACCAGAAGGATTATCTTTTCTAAATATCAAAGTTCCATTATTTTTCAGAGTTGGCTTTTCAAACTCAATTTCTGCCTCAAAGGGTACAAAATCTTCTGTCATCCACTCACTCTTTGCTCGAGCAATGCTTTCAGCGATTATAAGGCCATCCCAGTCAACTAAAACAATAAGGAAATCAGCTTCAAAAAACCAATACCCTCTGGCTTCTCCTTTAATAATAAAAGGACTTTGAACAATCTGATTAGGGCGAGGAGTGTTTACTCTTATCAAGTCAGACTTTTCTAACTCATTACCGATATTTTCAGTAAATGTTTTTCCATCAGGTGTTCTACATCTCCTGGGATAACTTTCCATTACTATATAACCAGCAGAAATGCATTCTTGAAAATTATTAATGTCAATGATTGGTTCTTCTTCCGGCTTGAACATTATTAAGTAAGCTGTAACTCCTAAACCAACAATTACTAAAAAAATGAGTATTCTTTTTCCCATATATATTTTTATTATACCTTTTTCTTTAGTTTTTGATTCTTTTTTCTAACTCCCTAGCTTTCTTTTTGAGTTCCATCATTCTTATTTCCCTGCCTACTACTGTTTCTGTAAACCTTTCAAGTTCTTCTACCTTCTCTGATAGTTGTTTTGTTTTTAGTTCTAAACCCTTATTGGCTCCACTTAAATCTTCTCTAAGTTTCTTTTCTTTAAAATTAATTTCTATGAGTTGACTAGTAAAGCGATTTGAAAAATAGCCAAATCCAAAAATAATCACCATAACACTGACTATGAATGATTTAGTTATTTCATCTCCCATAAGTAAAGTCACAGCAATTCCGAAAACAATGAGAATAGTGGTGACAAAAAAATAAAGGACCAAGGGGCAGTTTCTAAAATAAAGATCACACTGTTCACATCTTTTATTAGGTTCACGCCCTAACCCTCTAACAAGCCAACAATTTTCATTTTTTTCCGTTTTCACTTACCAATGGCTTTTTTAATAAATACATAAATTATAGATCCAACGCAGAATCCAGTTAATCCAGCTAAAAATGTCAAAAAAGTAACCATTAAAATCAAGATAGAAGCTACTAACTGGTATTTAAAAAAGTATCCAAGAACAAAAGCAATGAATAAAAAAGATGCACCCAATAAACTGGCAAAACGGGACTCATTGTGATCTTTTGAGTTCCCCACACCTTTTCCTTTAATAATCTTTTTCTTGACAAGCATCTGGTGAAGAAGATAAAAAATATCAACTTGCACGGAAATAGCATGAAGGACCATGAAAATGCCGACGCTTAACGATAGATAATAATTTTCCATCACAAAGGATGAAAGAGCTAATAGTCCGAACATAGTCATTGAAAATCGGACTGAGGACTCACATATAAATTTTTTCATATTGGTTTACAATTACTTATTTATTAATTTTTAACAAAATTAGCATTTCCTTATATTAACACTTTTTAAAAAGCTTTCCCATAGAATTCAAGTAAGACAAACTTATTGTCTTGAGGTTTGACTTCAAAAAACAAATAACTATACTTATTTATATGAATAACTGTTCATATAATAATCTATTATCTATACGTTCAATTTTTAATCAAATTCTTATTAAAAACATAAATCTATGAACAAAAAAATAATCATTGCCCTACCCCTAGCATTAATAGCTTTAGGTTTTGTCATCATCAAAACAACAGGAGAAGACACACCTATTAGACAAGAACAGCTTCTTTCTCAGGTACAAGACGCATCTATTGGCACACAAGAAGAGTCTTTACCTTCTCAAGAACAGAACAATACCCCTGAAAACGAAACTCAAACAACCTTGTATTATGGTATTACTTGCTCCTACTGTAAGATTGTTGAAGAATGGCTTGAGGAAAATATAGAGATCAAAGAAAAATCAAATATAGTAGCCAAAGAAGTATATAATAACCAAGAAAATAGCAAAGAACTTTTAGAAAGAACTGAAGAATGTCAAATAGGAGAAAACAGTGGAATAGGAGTCCCTTTTCTCTATGATAACGGCGAATGTATCATTGGAAGCCAACCAATTATTAATCATTTAAAGGAAAGATACGAATAACATCCACTAAAAAAACTACTAGTTTTTCTTTTTCCAGTGATTTAATAGGCTAGAACCCCTACCACTGTCGCAAACTTAAATTTCAAATAATAATCCCCTTTCGACTAATTCTTCTATGTTTCTCAATAACCTCTTTAAAGTTAAGATTTAATTCACTTAGTCGTGTTAATTTATTGCCAGATATCACTTTTGGATTTGTATATCTAAATTTTTTAACTATTCTTTTGCCTGAACTGCTTATAAATCCTTTTAATTCTTTATCCTTTAATACCTTTAATATCTTTTCTACATCCTTGTCTTGGATTTTCTCCAACTTTCCTAACACAAACTCTTCATTTTTGTAAAAATCACTTTCAGATAAAATCTTTTTATCTAATGCGATTTTCAAAGCTTTAGAAAAAAGATGATATCTTGTTATTGATTGAAAACTGCCCCAATGTTGTGTTTGAAGTTCTAAGTAATTAGTAGCAAAATCAAAAGCTGTTTTCTCACTAGAAAAAACTATTTCACCGTTATAATTTACAAGTCCTTCAAGGCAACTATCTACTATCTTTGGATTTAGCCAATATTTAAATTCTCTTAAAGCATAATCCACTCTATCAGCGCATAAATCAGGGGCTTCTTTTTCAAGCAAACTAAAACATTCTTCGTTTAAAATCCTATTTAGTACAAAATCATATTTATCTAAGATTTTTGGTATCTCTGTTTTTTTAACAAATTTCTCATGGATTTCGTCATGATAGTTTTCTATCCCCATATCCCCAGCGCCAAAAACCCAATCAGCAATATGAGAAAATGCTAAAACAGACACATCATGAAGAATTCCGGCAACTTGTTCTTCTAGGGTTGCCCCTAGTTCTCTTAGAAGAATCATTACCCCAACACTATGTTCATACCTGTTGTAATTTTCAAAATGATAGTATTTATCTGGAATTCCAAATTGAGAGATATTTTTTAACCTTAAAATAGAGGGAGACTCTAATAGCTCTAATAAAACTGGTTCTGTTATCTTTGCCCTACCGTATATTTTATCGTTTATTGTCATATTACTTTTCTAACAAAAACCCTATAATTCCTTTATTTTAACATAAAAAAGAAGAACCCTGAGAGAAAAAATACCCTCATGGTTTATAAAAGCCCATAATTAAATTTAACTTTCAGGCATAGTAAATCCTTGCTCAAATATCTTTTGAACTCTGTCCACAACACCAGATTTTAATCTTACTTTAATCCCTTGATGGTGAACAGCTGAACTAGTCAAAATATCCTGAACCACTCCTTCAGTTAATTTGCCTGTTGATTGATCTTTTTTCAAAACAATAGCCACCAATGTTCCTGGTTTAATATTAATTCTTTTGGTGTTTTCCATTGGAACTTTTTATCAATTATTTATTTAAAGCAGAAACACTGGGTTGGAAAAACTCATTCATTTCAACTTTAATTGAAACCACCTCTTTTATTTTCTTATCATTTATTAAAACTTTTAACAATAAACCTTCAAGTGTTTGTTCAGAAAAGCCTTGGTCGAAAATAAAGTTTCCTAAAGAGAAAGCAATAAATCCATTTTCATATTCTTCAACAGCTTGAATTACATGAGGATGATGACCAAGAACTAAATCAGCGCCAGAATCTATTGCCAGATGGGCAAAATACTTTTGTTCAGCACTTGGCTCTATTTGATATTCATTTCCAAAATGCATAGAAACTACCAATATATCAACTTCTTGTTTTGCTTTTTTAATATCATAAGCTATAGTTTCATCCAACCAAGCAATTCCAGAAGAATCTTCTTCTGCCTGCCAACTTTTCGAACCTGAATTAGTGTATGCCAAGAAACCAATCTTAGTTTCTTTAATCTCTTTTGTCAAAACTGAGTGAGTTTCTTGTTTTGAAAATCCAGCGCCTACATACCCTATGCCTGATTCTTCTAATCTGGTTAAACTATCTTCCATGGCAATTCTTCCATAATCAAAAATATGATTATTAGCAACAGAAACCACGTCAAATCCTGCATAAATTAAGCCATTTAAGGATTCAGGATTTGCACGAAAAGAATAAATACTACCTACTTTCTGACCTTTGTCAGAAATTACGCTTTCTAAATTGCCAAATAAGATATCAGCTTGTTTTAAATAATCAACAATATTTAAAAATGGGAAATTCCAATCCCCTTTTCCTTGTTTTTCAACCATATATTCAATTCCCCTATCTAGCATAATATCACCCACAGCAAAAAGAATAATTTCTGAATCTTCTTCTTTATCTTTATCTTTTATATTTGAATTATCTAATGATCTAGACAAAGAACTAACAAATATTTCTTTTTCAAGTATATGCTTGCCTCCAAAAACAAAAAATAGGATTCCTATCGACAAAAAAACTAAAATTAAGAATAAAACTTTCATATGTTTTATTATACTAAAAAACGCTCATTATATTGATAAAACTCATAACAGAATTCTGTTTTCTGCCCAAAAACTCTTAGTATTTAAAATTCCCCTTCTAATTCAACTGCCTCATCAATATCAATCCCAAGATCATCTACAATTTCCAAAACCCGTTCTGCAGTTTCCTCATCTAAATCATATTCTTTCATAACTTCAAAAACCTCTTTCTCTGGTTGTAAGTTTAAACATTTCATATTTACATCTCAAAAAATGAATTAACCTATTTTTAAACTCTAACACAAAAAACCATCCTTGACTGATGGTACAAAAAATAATACATATCTTTTGTTATATTCAACCTAAAGCCCTTCTTTTTGAAATTTCTCTTCTTGGGTTCTATCCAACTTCCTAATAATCTCTATCAGCTCAGCAATATGTTCTTTTTCATCATCTCTAATATGTTCTAATATTTCCTTAATCTCTTGACTATCAGTTTCGTTTATATGTTCCTGATATTGGTTAATAGCTTCCAGTTCCCCTATCAAATCTTGTCTTAGGTTTTTTAAATTTTTGTTGTCCATATTCTTATATTACTTATTTATGCTTGACCTTGATATTCTTATTATACCAGAAAATAAAAACCTGCGCTACGCGCAGATTCTTAGTCCACTTTTAGTTCATGTTATTTTATAAGGAAGAGTGGGAGTGATAGTTTTTTGTTTATTGTTCTTGGAACTTCTTTTCCCATTCCGCCACCTTCCTTGATGTAGGGGTGTTTTTCGCAATCACTCGAGCAAAAGCCCACAGGACTCTTGCGTTAAATCCCAGTCTTTCTCCAGTCACCTTATCTAATTCAATCTTCTCCAAAATAGGCAACAATTCCTTGTTACCTAGAAGCATTCGGCGAAACTCGAGTACATCGCCAAGATACTCTAGGAGAAAACTGATATTAGGAACCAACTCTTGGACATCCTGATCCCCTCTGTGAGAATCAAGAATCTTCTCAAGAATTGCTTCGCTTTTTAAGATAAGAGTGTCCGTCATTGCCCAGGTGCTTCCCTTCACTCTTCGTCTCATCATCCACCTCCCGTCCGAAAAACTATCACTCCCAAGAACTGATTTATTTTAAGCTATTTTTTTTCTTATGTCAATTTAAATTTCAAAAACCCCTGTAATTCAAATTGTTCCCTGTTTCTTTTGAATCAAACAAATGCTGAAATTTCTAATCAACCATTGTTTCAATCAACAGATTCTCTGCTGTATAGTCCTACTAATTCTGTTTGAGCCAAAACATGCCCCTGCATTGCTTGTTCCAAGATTGCTTTTCCAGTATCTTTAGATAAGTCAAGTATTTTATCAAGCGCATAGAGTTTGAAAAAATATCTATGAGTGCCTGATGGGGGGCAAGGACCTTTATAACTAAAAGAACCAAAACTTGTTCTCCCCTGTTTTGCCTCTTTAAAAGTGCTATTTTCTTTAATTTCAGTTAGAACAGGATTAATATTCCAGATTACCCAGTGAACCCAAGTTCCCATTGGCGCATCAGGATCATCTAAAATTAAAACCAAACTCTTGGTCTTATCTGGTACATCTGATATTTTAAGAGGTGGACTAACATTTTCTCCATCACAAGTATATTTAGATGGAATTTTCTTGTTATTTTTAAAAGCTGGGCTTGAAATAATCATATTGCTAAATAATTCAAATAAATCTTCTTAATTCTACTAAAAAAACTGTCAAAATCACGATTTTTTAAAAATTTTCTAAATTTGTTCTGGACACTAACCAAGATCAATTTGGCAAATACTTTCTAATTTCTTCAACTAAACTTGTAGGCGTAAAATCAGTTTTAATAAGATAATCCTTTACTTTAAACCTAAAAGCTTCTGTTTTTGCCCTTGGTTCATCATAATTAGAAAGAACAACCACAGGAATATGAGCAATTTCAGGATCTTTTTTCATCTTGCCTAAAAACGAGATACCGTTTTCAGTTGGAAGCAAAATGTCTAAAAGAATAATATCCGGCTTTTCTTTTTTAACTTTTTCTAATCCATCTTTAGTAGTAAAAGCTAAAATCATTTCAAAGCCCGCCTCAATAAACTTATCTTGATACATTTTTGCCATTTCTTTCTCGTCTTCAATTAATAGAATTTTTGACATTGAAAAAAATTAATTACTAATTGGCAATTCGATATAAAATGTTGAGCCCTTGCCCTTGCCAGAGCTTTCTGCCCAAATTTTGCCCTTATGAAGCTCAATATATTTTTTAGATAGATAAAGACCTAAGCCGGCTCCTTGGACCCAGAGGTTAATTCCAGCGCTTCCCCTAACAAAACTTTCAAAAACCCTCTTTGTTTCTTGTTTTGACATTCCTACACCAGTATCAGAAATCTTAATTTGGTATTTATTATCTATAATATGGCATTTTACTACTACTCCCCCTTTTTGCGTATATCGAATAGCATTGTCAATTACAGTAAAAATCACCTGCCTTATTTTTAAAGAATCTATTTCTAATTCTGGCAAGGATTTTTTAGGTTTTTCCCATTTTAAATAAAGTCCTTTCTTTTCTGCTCGAGGTTTTAATTCTTTCAAGGTTGATTTAATTAAGTTTTCTATTTGAGCTTTTTCTTTTAAAGCATCTAATTTGCCTAACTCAATCTTAGAAATGTTTAAAAGGTCATTAATAATCTTAACCAATCTTTCGTTTGATAGGAAAATATCTTTTAATGGTTTTCTGGCTCTTTCTGGCATCTTTCCATAGTTTCCTTCCATTAACATTGATACAAATCCCTTGATAATTGTTAAAGGAGTTCTTAGTTGGTGAGAAGCCATAGCAATAAACTCTGATTTAGCATCATCTAATTTTTTAAGTTCTCTGTAGGCCCTATCTAGGCGATTAGCTAATCTTTGAGATTTTTCGCGTAAGCGAATTTCTTGAATAACAGATTTAATCAAGAACACTCCAAAAACTAAGGATCCAATGGAAATAGCAATATTAAAAATTCTTTGAGTTGGCGTTGTGGAAGTAAAAACAGAAATCAGAAGAGTAAAAACCAAAAGACCAGTAAAAATCTCGGCTGCTATAACCTTAACGCTAAAAAGATGATGCTTTAAAATAGCAACCGCAATAAAACCAGAAAACAAAACTGTAGCAAGGGGCCCATAATTTGCTGCGTCAGATAACCCAATAGAATAAAGGAGGATGTTAGTAGTAAAGCCAAAGATTAAAGCTAAAGATAGGCCAATTAATACATATTTTATTTGATTTTTTTCTATTGCCTTCTGACTTTTTTTTAATTTACACAAAAGAATCACTATTATAGCAACAGAAAAAACAATATAATGAAGGGCGTATAGAATAAAAAGTGGACCGTAAACGGTCTCCCTTTGGCCAGGCCCCAGAATAATCTCTTCTTTGCCGATCAAAGGAGTCAAAAAAGTTAAAATCGTAAATAAACCTACCCATAAAGACAAAGCAATTTTAATATTTCTCGGAATAACAGTCTCGCTGGGAAAGACTAATGCAAATATAAAAAGATAATAAAACATTGGCAGAATTACAGCAAAATTGAATCTTCCCAGCCATAGAACCCATTGAGGATCTTTAACAATATAGAACAAGAAAAGAGAAATTAACCACCCACAAGCAAAAAAACAGGCAGCAAAAAAGGTTTGATTTTCTCTTTTCTTTCTTCCTTGGGATAAAACAAGAAAAGCCAAAACTAAATTAGTGATAATCGAGATAAAATAGATTGAATTTCTTATCAAGACTGCCGAATCCATAGAAATTTATTGATTATGATGTAAAAAACCTTTTTGAGTGTTTTTTATCCATTCTTCTAAACTCTGACTGATTAGCCTCATATTAAAAGCTTTTTTTGCCAAAAGAAAGTAAGGCATAGCTATAAGCACACACCCCATTTCATCAGGACTAATTTTCTCTGAGATAAAATCAATAAAGATTTCTTGATACTCTACTCCATGATTTCTGCCTATTTTTATAACACTTCTAATAGTGTCAAGTATTATTTTCTCTTTTATGAGCTCTATATTTCCTCCCAAAGTCACAATTTTCCCCACATCTTCCATTAATAAACAAGCTGCCTTTTCTCTATTTCGAGGAATACCTATAGCAACTACTCCATATAAAATAACAGGACCTGACTCATGATAAAACCTACCAGCGCAAGGAACATGGGTTCCTGGCAAAAACGGAAAGTGTTTTTCTTTATTAGTACCAAATAAAGCTTTTGATGCCTTTCTCAAATTTTCCCCGTTTTTTATTTCAATTCCTTGAAATTCGCTTAACTTTTGAAGAGATAAAAAAGAAGGTAATTTAATATCTTCCTGCTTTACTATATCATACCCCCAAATTAATCCTTGGGAACCTATAAAAGAAGAAACTAAGCTCATGTTTATCTGGCCAATATATGCTCCAGAAACCTCTGCTTTATCATAAGCCACTATTTTATCAAGAATATCAGACCCCGAATGAGAAAAAGTATTTTTAAAAGCTCCAATACCCATCACTAAAGCGCTAAGATAATTTCCTTGGCCAGGATAACCTACACAATATTGTCTATATGGGCTTAAAATCGATTTAATAACTCTTTTTTTAAAAAATAAATGTTTCATAGTTTATTTTTTAATAATAAAACATTTCGCGTCAGGAAACAAGCCTATATAGCTAAAAAGAAAAGGACCAGAATTATCTCCTGGTCCTTTTACGTTTTCCGAGGATGCGAGAGGCTATCTGCATAATGCGAACAATTTGCCTCCCTCTTAGATGTTGAGCAACCTTTAGAAGGGGAAGAAAGTTTTGGTTGTAGAGGAAAATGATTTTCTTCTTCCCTTCCTCAATCCTAAAGATTGGCTCGTACCCCATATAAGATGCTAGAGGTACGATGTTAGACCTTGGAGTACTCCAGAACATAGTTTGATGTACTCCACAGGTCCATCCTAATTCCAATCCCGGTCTCAGAAGAAACCGTATTGGTTCAAGACCGGTACGAAACTGTCGAAGAATGGCGAATTCATCAAAATAAACGATTTGTTCGCCAACCACTCTTTCTTGAAGAAGCTCCTCGAGACCAACTGGCTTCTCGGTAAGCGCCCCTTCAACTCTTTTCTCCAACGTCTTTACGGGAATCATCGACCCCCAGGAGAACCCTACAACTGGAAACTTCTCATTCCCGCACATAAGTACGAGGAACGAATTGTCTCCAGCGAGTTCTCGCTTGAGCTTCGCGAGAACTTCATTTTCTGTCCAATCCTCTCCCCACGGTGGTTCGCTGAAGACCTTTTGATAGGCCTTTATAAGGGCCTCCAAGAGGTCCTCAGGAGGAAGAGATTGGAAAACAAGAAATTTCTCTGGAATATGAATCGGGGCTACCCCCGATTCATAAATTCTGACGGGGAAAGTTAAAACCCTTAGCATCACTCGAATTATCTTATATTTCAACATTTCACGCCTCCTTGACGGAAATAGATTATTAAACAACTGAATTATTTTAACATTTTTCTCTTAAAAGTCAAGCTGGTGTTGTAATGTGTATAGACATATGACGGTTTTTTGAGTATATATAGGGTCCTTAACTAATTAAACCTATGATATATTGAAAAGTGAAAATTACAGATCTTCCTTTTTTGCTAATTT
>Ga0265594_1002687_pt1 | contig 12417 bp, 12 predicted proteins | sample saktaG_11_FD_190147 | JGI IMG/M metagenome (GOLD analysis project Ga0265594, IMG submission 190147) | Saline water microbial communities from Sakinaw Lake, British Columbia, Canada - sak_2011_5_24_80m | ecosystem: Environmental > Aquatic > Non-marine Saline and Alkaline > Saline ... | reverse complement strand
CCTGTAAAAGGGGATTGATTAAAATTCATTGCATTGGCATTTGCATTTGCATCATTTGGTATATTACATCTTCCTAAACTATTTGAATTAACGCACGCTTCTCCATTTCCAGACATATCAATCCAATAATCCGGACATTCCCCAACTATTGGAGGCCAATTTTCTTCCCTTCTTGATTTAGATAACGTTACACCTATTATTACTAGTATTATTAATAATAATACTATAGCTATTATCAATACTATTTTTTGAAAATGCATTTTCTATATAACATAAATATATATATTTTTTTTATGGTTGTATTATAATATGAATAATTATACAAGTTCTAATGGACGGATTGATATTATTAATAAAACGCAGGGACCTGATATAAGTAATTTATTTGCCATTTATGATAAAATACCAGCAAATCAATGCGCTACATTTAGGGAACCTACCTTAGGGCAATGGGATGAAACACCATTATCTAAAACTTATTTTTCTAAAGAAAATATACAAATTATACAAAATGGAATTAGATTAGGGGTTTATCAAAAATCAAATAATCAATATATTGTTGCTCCTCAAGATTGTGATTCACTTAAAATTATTATGAGAAGCGTTTTTTTACAACACGCTACGAATCAACTACAAAATATATCTGGACAAATTTTTCAACTTAATAAAATTGTTTTAGATTATTGCATTTATCATGTTTATTCTGAAGCTCAAAGTTATATTAAATATTTACACGATGTTAGCACATTAGCTGTACCATTGTCTAATCCTATTATTGAATCTCAAAAAGATAAAAATAATTATTTAATGCCTAAGTGGTTTTAAATCTTTTCTTTTACAGAATAAATATAACGCATTTAAAATTGAAATAAAAATATATTATATAAAAAGCATAAAATGGATCAAATTATACTAACTAATAACCAAATTATACCAACTAATACAATAACAGATACTATCGCAACTATGTATGAATATAAAAATATACCAAACAAATGTAAATTAGTAACAATTGATACTAAAAAAATAAATAATAGTTGGAAAAAAACAAAAGATTATATCGGAAATTTTGACACCATAAAGTATTATAGCGCCAAACAAAAATTTTTAAACTCAAAAAGAGATATAATAGAATTACAAGTTTCCGTTCCACCATATATATACTTAGATAGCAATGGCAATATAGATTTTTGTAATGGACGAAATCGGTTCGCAAATTTAAGAAATGCCGGCGTTAAAGAAATGCCATTTGTAATTGAAACTAAAGATTATAAAAAATTTATATTAAGAAAAAAATAATTTAACATTTATTTTAAAGTAAATGTTAAAAGGTCTACAACGTTTATAAAAATATTTATTATAAAAAATATTTTTTATATATTATACTTGTGGTTTTATACTTTTTTTCTTAGGTTCAATAATTATTTCTTCTTCTTCTTCTACCAATTCTTCTACTACTACTACCTCTTTTGGAGACTTCTTAATCTTTTTTACGACTTTTGCAATTAATTTTTTATTTGAAACTTTAACTTCACCTGTTTGCGATTGTTTTCTTTCCTTTTGATATTCTTTATACTCGTTCTCAAGAATTTCTAATTCTGATAACCACATTTTTTCAATTGTAGTTGATTTAATACGTTCTAATTCATCTTCTTTTTCTTTATGCTCTTTTAACATTTTTTCTACATTTTCCTCTGACACTGAATCCATTGGCATTTTTACTAAATATTTAAACTCTGTATCATCTTCAATCATATAATATTTTTTTTCCACAAGCATATCAATTATTTCTTGTTTCTTCTTTTTTCTTAAATCAATTGTTTCCTCCAATATTTCCGTAATATATTTTACCTTATTTGATAATATAATTATTTCTTTTTCAAGATTATCAATTATATATTCCTTTCTATCCTCGTAATATTCAAAACGAATTTCATAATAATCGTCAATTATTTCCTCTACGCTTTCATATTTTTTTAATTTATCTTCAGAATTAAATAAGTTCATATTTGTAGTTAAACTTGTAGAATATAACTTCAATAGTTTTTCTACTCCATTACAACCATATTCGCCCTTTCCAGATTCTAATTCTTCCAGTTTTCCCTTACTAAATGTAATTACAAATTCTATAGTTGTATCAGTATAATTTTCAAATACATCTTTTACAATAGAAGTTATTTTCTTTCCTTCCTTATCTTTATCATTTTGAAGGTCATTTAGCAATTCTTTAAAATCTTCAGTCCAATAACCAATTGGTAATTCAGTTACTTTTATTTTATCTGTATCCATTTTTTCATAATTGCCCTTAAACACAAATTTAGTATCACAAATTTTTTCTATTTTACCCGTAAATCCCTCATAATAAGGAAAGAAGTCAATTTTATCATCTGTATTATTTTGTAATTTATTCTTTAAATAAGCAATAATATCTTTCGGGTTATAACATATAATTTCCGTGCTAAAACCTGTTCCTATACCTTTTGAACCATTTACTAAAACCATTGGAATAATTGGAACATAAAATTGCGGTTCTACTGGAGTACCATCATCATTTAAATACTTTAAAATTTTGTCATCTTGCTCTGGAAAGATACATCTAGCAATTCTTTCAAGTCTTGTAAATATATATCTTGGACTAGAAGCATCTTGACCTCCCTTAATTCTTGAACCAAATTGTCCTGATGGAAACAGCAAATTAATATTATTTGACCCTACAAAGTTTTGAGCCATTCCTACAATTGCCTTATTTAAACTTTCTTCGCCATGATGATATAATGAATTTTCAGATACATAACCCGAAAATTGAGCTACCTTAATTTCACTAGTTAAACGCTTTTTAAATGTGCAAAACAATATCTTTCTTAAACTAATTTTTAAACCATCAATTAAATTAGGAATACTACGTTCACAATCATATTTTGAGAAGTGAATTAATTCCTTATTAATAAACTCTTCATAAGGAATCATTTGTTTACTTGTATTTGCAAAACTATTTCTATCATAGACATTTTCCAACCAATTTTTCCTATCATCTGCTCTTTTTTTATTAAATACCATATCAATCGCATCATCGCTTATAGCGCCAGTATGTTCAAACCCTACAAATTTCTTCTCTTCAAAATACTCTCTAAATTCAGTTTTTGTTGAAGTACCAAGACCCTTGTAATATTTTATTGTCCACCCTTTTGTCCCTTCAGGAACATTGTTCTTCCAATGCTCATATTCGCCTTCATTATAAAACTTTAATGTTTGTTGACCTTTTTTTGCCTTTAAAATTGGAGTATTCATAAATCCAATTAACCCTGAAATATGCGTTAAACTTGACCATTCATTTTGAAATAAATTAATACATAATCCTTTTATATGACTACCATCTAAATCCTGATCAGTCATAAATACTACTTTACTATATCTTAAATGTTTATTCACATCTTCAATTGTTTTATATTCCTTTCCTGTTTCTAAACCAAGAATTTTTTTAATTTCAGAAATTTCTTTATTTTCTGACACTTTTTTAATTGCTTCTCCTCTTACATTCATTACTTTACCTTTCAACGGATAAACACCAATTGTATTTCTATCTTCTGATGATAATCCTGAAATTACTCCTGTTTTTGCTGAATCTCCCTCACAAAAGATAATCATACAATCTTTTGAACGTTCAGTGCCTGCCCAGTTAGCATCATCCAATTTAGGAATTCCACGAATTGATTTACTTTTTGTTCCATCTGTTTTTTTTGCCGCTTTACTATCTTTTACTTCAGTGATTGCACAGGCCGCATCCATTACTCCCATCTTTGCTACCTTTTCAATAAATTTGTCACTTACATCACATTTTGAACCAAATTTTGCCATTGGAGTATTCATAAAATCTTTTGTTTGACTATCAAATGCAGGATTTTCAATATCACACCTCAAAAACAAAATTAATTGCTCTTTAATTGATGTTGGATTTACCTTCACCTTTTTCTTTTTTTCTATAAATTCTGACAATTTTCTTGTTATTTGGTTAAGAATATATTCCACATGTTTTCCTCCTTTTGATGTATAAATACCATTCACAAATGAGACTTGAGTAAATTCATTTGTTGGAGTTAATGCTACAGCATATTCCCAACGAGGATTTGCTTCTTCATAAACTCTTGGAGAAACTAATTTTTCTCCAATATACAAATTAATATACTGCTCAAAATTTTTAGTAGGAATAATAACAGAATTATACTTAACCTTAATTGTTTTATCAGTTACCGCTGAAATATCATACACTCGCTTTTTTAATAAATAAATCATATCTGAAGTTAAACCATTTAATCCCAATTTTTTATAATCCGGAATAAATGTAATTTTTGTATATGGTTTAGTTTTTGATGCCTTTGTAATTTTTGGAGGACAAATAGTGTCTAAATTATTTTTAAATTCTTGGGTATATTTAAGACCACGAATATGATCTACCGTTTCAATAGAACCATATTTCGACCAAATCAAGACAAGTTTAAAACCAAAACCATTTTTACCACCTACAATTTTTTTTTCTTCTTTGTTATAATTTGTTGAAGTTCTTAAATGCCCAAATATTAATTCAGGAACCCAAGTATTGTATTCTGGATGTTGAACTACATCAATGCCATTACCATCATTTATCATAATAATAGTCCCATCTTCTTGAATCGCAATATCTATATAAGTAACTGGTAATGAATTTTCTACATTTGTATCAATTTTACTTTGCATTCTAACTACATGATCTCTACAATTTACAATTCCTTCATCAAATAACTTAAATAAACCTGGAACATAATTAATATTTTTTTCAATAATTTTATCATTTGTTTCATTCATAATCCACATATTAGAATCAATCGTTTCAATTGAACCTATGTATGTATCCGGATTATCTAAAATATGTTGCTTATCAGTCTTTTGTTGGACATCAAAGTATAATTGTTCAGTTGTATTGTTATTAATAGCGCTCATTGTTAATATACTTTAAACTTGTATATTTAAATTGTTTCAATTTTATTTATTGTTTACATTTATAAAATGTACCCTTTTGGAACTTTTGGAACACTTGATACATATTTTTCAAAATGTTTATGAAATATTCTTAATCAATTATGGTAACACTTTTGAAATTATATTTTTGGCATTTTTTGTTTGTATCCTAATAAATGATACATTTGGATACTACATTTAGTTCCAAAAATGCAAACAAAAATTATGGTAACACATTTTTTTAACAAGAAAATAAATTTAAGAGCATTTTCATCACATTTCAAAATTTCACTTTTCATTTTGGAAACTTTATTCAGGTTTTCTGTTTTGGACATTTTAAAAATGTCCATTTTCAAAAACCCAATCGACTTTTTAAAATTTTGAAATTTCTTGAATAGTGGTTGGTTCCTTTTGGGACAAATATCCTTTTTTGGAACTTTTGGAACACTTGATACCTTTTTTTTAAAAATGTTTATAAAATATTCCTAATCAATTATGGTAACACTTTTGAAATTATATTTTTGGCATTTTTTGTTTGTATCCTAATAAATGATACATTTGGATACTACATTTAGTTCCAAAAATGCAAACAAAAGTTATGGTAACACATTTTTTCAACAGAAAAATAAATTTAAGAGCATTTTCATCACATTCCCAAAATTCACTTTTCATTTTGGAAACTTTATTCAGGTTTTCTATTTTAGACATTTTAAAAATGTCCATTTTCAAAAACCCAATCGACTTTTTAAAATTTTGAAATTTCTTGAATAGTGGTTGGTTCCTTTTGAGACAAATATCCCTTTTTGGAACTTTTGGAACACTTGATATATATTTTATTAAAAAGGTTATGAAATATTCCTAATCAATTATGGTAACGCTTTTGAAAATATATTTTTGGCACTTTTTGATAATATCCTAATAAAGGATACAATTGGATACTACATTTGGTTCCTAAAATGTGTAAAAATGTTATGGTAACACATTTTTTCAACAGAAAAATAAATTTAAGAGCATTTTCATCACATTCCCAAAATTCACTTTTCTTTTTGGAAACTTTATTCAGGTTTTCTATTTTAGACATTTTAAAAATGTCCATTTTCAAAAACCCAATCGACTTTTTAAAATTTTGAAATTTCTTGAATAGTGGTTGGTTCCTTTTTAACAATATATATATATTAATTTTAAATTTAAAGAGAAAATATAAATACTTTTAAATAATATATTTACGTTTTATGCTTGCAACATAATTTAATATTATCATTAAATATTAAATGACAAAATATAACAATAATAGATTTACACCTGGGAATAAAGGAAACTTAAGATTATTTATGAATAAGGCATTTATTAAACAATATTATCAAGCATTTAATACAACCCAAATATTTGAGAATATTAATAATGCGAATGATATTGCCGAAGGAACATTATGTGGTTGTATTCCACCACAAGCTAACTCTATTAAACAAGGATTAAATGATCCATCTCAAAGTGAAAATACACGAATATCTCAAATATTAACTAGATCTTTAGGAGGAAAAATAACATTTGGAAATTTAAATAACCCTGTTGTTATTAATTATCTTGGAGGATGGGAAGGTCAACCTAATGGAATACCCAGACCATTAAGAAATAAGTTTTAACCGCGTTTTTAAACTTATATTTTTATTAAATAAATTTATATTTTATTTTTTCTTTAATTATATTATAATGAGTTTAAATATTGGTTCTCGTCGTCAAGTTTGGAATGGAACTGCAAAAAAAACATCAGGAGGTCTTACTAAATCAGACCTTATAATGTCTCATGGACGCATAGTATCAAAATCAAAACACTTTAGTGCTAAAAAAGAAATGCGCCTTTTAAAGCATGGTTATGGAACTAAAAAAGGTAAATTTGGTTATGTTAAAATTAATTCTAAGAAACATCGCCGAAAAATGAGAGGAGGACATTCTTCTATATCTCAATCTTTGTCTCCTTTTGGAGTTGATGGACAAGGAATTACTGATTATGATTCACACGGATCAATTGGGGTTCAAGAAGCTGCTGGAATGGCAGGAGGTTCTGGAATGAAATCATTTGCGCCTGCTGGTTCTTCTAAATGGTCTGGTGATGAAATTAGTGGCGCTGGAATTACAGATTTTAACAAACTAGGCAGCACCGGCATTCAAATTAGAGCAGGTATGTCTGGCGGTAAAAGAAGACGCGCTAGAAAAAGTGCTAGAAGAAAATCTAGAAGAAATTGAAAAAGAAGTTAACAATTTATAATTAATTATTTTTAATAATTTATATATTTATATAAATTATTTTATTGCTCTAACCATTCTGAACTAACAAATGTTTCAAATTTAATATAATTTGTTAGTTTATTTGTTATATATTTTTCAAAAAATTGTTTTGATACAATTAGATATATTTTTTGTTCTACATTTCCCTTTGCCTTAAAATACATTTTATATGATTGATACAAATCATTAAAACTAATTATTTCAGCATTTGAATTTTTTAAATTTGTAAAACTTGAATTTATTATATTAAATTTATATGATTGTAAAAAATCATTAATATCATCATGTTTAGACCATAAATTACATTTTATATTAGTAACATATTTATTATCAATTACTTCAACTTGAGGAGTAAAATAATGACAAATCATTTTAATCATGTTTACATCAGATAATTGTGCATTTTTTTGGTCATAAGTTTTATACAATGTCATTAATTCATCTATTTCATATTCATCATCGTTGTTTGTATCATTAGTAATTGTAATATATTTATCCCAAAATGATATAAATGAACTAACGCTAGGCAAATATTTACTAGTTACGTTTATAAACATAAAATTACCATTTTCATTTGTATTTTCAATTTTAGAAGAAAGTAATAATTGTAATTGAGTTAAATAGACCATATTTGGCAAATGTATGCTTGATAAATACAATTTCCATATATAATGCATGCTTTTCCAAGATATAGTTGATTCTATGTGCGCCTTTTCTATACATTGACTTACAAAATCATCTAATATTTTTTCCAAAGGATTATACACAAAATATAATACGTAATTTTTAATATCATCTTCATCTTTTGCATTTAAATAATTATCAGTATTTGTATATCTTTCATAATAATGTGTTGCGACACATAAAATATCAATACCAATATTATTTAATACGCCTTTTACAATATCCATTGATAATGCGTTAGTTTCATTTATTTTAATTAAACGATATAAATTTAATTTATGAGCGTCGTGATATTTTGTAATAAAATTGTTCATTATTGAATTACCAGTTGTAACATAAACAATAGAATCTATTAATATAATTAGTTTTTTTAAATTTGAACTAACAAAATATAATAAATTGTCATTATTTTTTTTTAAAATGCATTCACCAATTATAGTTAAAAAATATTTTGCTTCAGTTTTTGTATGAAAAATAGTTTGTAAAAATCCTAGTACATTTTGAATTGTATAAGTTTCAGGGGTTGATTTAAATAAGGTTCTTTCTTTAATTTTTTTAATAATATTTTGCTTTGTCTTATGCTTCCATTGAATTAATTTTCCTTCGTCTGTAATTGTTGATAATAACTGATAGTGAATATTATCATCTTTTATAATTTTATATGTTTTTCCATCATATTCATAATAAATACTATTATATGGCATATAAAAATATTGATGTTTACTAAAAAAAACTTTATAAAAATTGTCTTGTTCCAATGTTAGTTCGTTAAATCTACTAACCCGTTCATCGTATTTTTTATTTTCTTGTTCTAATAGATTTGGTAAATTAAATAAATGAGTTTCTAATCTTTGAATCATATACGGATTTTCTTTATACTTAAAATTTATATCATTTATCATTTGACAAATAGTATTTACTTTTGTTTCTTCCATTATTACCTATTTTTTGATAGTCTTTAAGTTGCTTTAAATAATAATATTTTATTATTAATATTATATGAAGACTAAAAGACAAATAAATTTACGATATTTACCAAAAAGACTAACGCCTAAAGATAAAAAAAAACAATCGCAAATGTTATTAAAATCTAAAAGATTATATAAACAAGGTCAATATTATACTCGCAAATTAGTTAAATCGTTTCAATCAAAGAAATCACCTCATATTTTAAATGCACAAAAAATGTATGGTGTTGACAAAATTGGAGCAACTGATGAACTTGCCAAAAAAACGGGATGTTCTAAAACTGCTTTAGCAAAAATTATTAATAAAGGTGCCGGAGCTTATTATTCATCCGGTTCTAGACCAAATCAAACAGCACAATCTTGGGGTATAGCGCGTTTAGCTAGCGCATTAACCTCCGGTAAAGCAGGCGCGGTTGACTATAATATTTTAAATAATGGGTGTAAAACTGGAAGTAAAGGATATAAGGCTGCTCAATTAGCGCGTAAAAAACATGGATATGGAAACAGGCGGGTTCCTAAAGTTAAAATATAACAAATTTATGTCTTTATACACAATGACTTCATAAAACACATATTTTGTTTTATTTTAATTAAAAAGATTATTAATTTAAAACATAAGTATTTAAAGATTTACATTTAAAAATAACTATAATGTCTCAATTTATTAATAAACATACATCAACAGATAATAATGTTTTAACTATTAAAACTGTTCAAATTGCTCCTTTTCGCACTTTAATGATAGCACTAAAAGATATTCTTTTAGAAACTAATATTTCTTTTCAACCTGATGGAATTCGAATTGTTAATATGGATAAATCACACACCATTTTAGTTCATCTTTATTTGGCAGCTTCTAATTTTGAATTTTATGAATGTAAAAAAGACAAAATTATTATTGGAGTCAATATGTTTCATTTATTTAAATTAATTAATTCTATTGATAATGATGATACATTAACTATTTACATTGAAAATAATGATTATTACGATGGAATTGTTTCCCATCTTGCACTTAAATTTGAAAATGGGGATATTAAACAATGTAAAACACAAAAATTGAAGTTAATTGAACCTGAGCAAGACGAATTAGAAGTTCCGGATGTTAAATTTTCATCAATTATTAATCTACCATCTGCTGATTTTCAAAAGATTATTCGCGACTTATCTTGTATTTCTGATAAATTAGAAATTAAATCAGTTGGCAATGAACTTATTTTTAAATGTCAGGGACAATTTGCTTCTGCTGAAATTCACAGAGCTGAAGCAGATGAATCCATGAAATTTATTTTAAAACAAGATTCGACTAAAGTTATTCAGGGAGAGTTTTCATTGAAAAACCTAGGATATTTTATTAAATGCACTAATTTGTGCCCACAAATTGAACTTTATTTGGAAAATGATTTACCTCTTGTTGTTAAATATAATGTTGCTAGTTTGGGGGAGATTTTGCTAGCTTTAGTACCTCTACCCTCGACCTAATATGGTTTCGCCTACCAAATAAAATTGAAATAAAATATTTTTAAAAAGAAATTATTAATTAAAATATGCCTACCCGATATACATTAGAACAAGTCGTCGCCATCTTTGAATCTAATAAATGTGTTTTATTGGACACAAAATATACCAATCAGTTACAAAAACTAAATTATATCGCTATATGTGGTCACCCAAACATCGTAGATTTGAAAACATTTGTAGGAGGTAATTGTTTAAAATGTAGAGCGTGTGCTTTAAATATATATACATTTCAAACTATTTCAAAAGTGTTTTCGGATAAAGGATGTGCTTTATCCATAACTGAAGAAGAATTTAATACTAATACTTTTGGTAATAATAAACGTAAAATTAATTATATCGCCTCGTGTGGTCATAGTAATTCAGTTGCTTTGAACAATTTTATTTCTTTAAATCAGGGAATTCAATGCCCTTTATGCGTTAATAAAAATACTGGAGTAAAATTAAAAGAACTAAGAAGTGGAGAAAATAAAAATAGTTCAATTGAACAAGAATTTAAATGTATTCAATACTTTATAGGATTTATAAATGAATATTTTCAAGTTAAGAAAACATTTGATGGTTGTAGGTGTGATATTGTTTTAAGACCAGTTGATAGCATTGATGATTTATGGTTAGGAATTCAAGTAAAAAGCACTTACAAAAAAAATGATAGAGGAAAATATGACTTTAAATTAAATGGTATTAATTATGATAATTATTTAATACTATGTATTTGTTTAGAAGATAAAAATATGTGGTTAATTCCTTATGAAGATGTTAAAGGACAAAAAACTATCGGAATATCAATAAAATCTAAATATAATCATTATGAAGTAAATGTTAATACCATAGACAATAAATTAACGAATTTTTATGAAAATATTCCTAAATTTCAATTTGATATACTAAACACGCCTACAAGCGAAACACAAAAACAAGAGCAATATTATAGAAAATTAAGACAGGAAAAACTTGATTTTATTGAATTTATTTATCCTGAATTTGAAGGAAAAGTATACGATTTTAAAATTTTTGATAAAAAAATTCAAGAAAAAGTAGGATTTATTTGTAAAAATAATCCTAATTCATTTGGATTTCATATAAGCAAAAGTGATGGCAAAAAATCTAATTGCTCCTATAAAGTAGGAGATAATGAATTTTATTGGTTGCATTGTAAAAATACAATCCGATTTTATGTGATACCCGAATCAATACTTATTGAAAACGGATTTATTGGAGATAATTGTAAACAACATATATACATTTCTCCAACTAACCTAAATACAAAATGGAGCGATGAATATCTATTTAATTATGAGAACCTAGATAAAGAAAGATTGTTGCAATTATTAGATATTTATACATATATACTTTTTTAATTATAATAATGTAGCAAGAATGGCAAGACAAATTAAAAAACTTTTTTCATTCAAGATAAAAAGACCAATTTACATAAAATATATATTTTAAATATTTCTTCATACGATATTTAAAATATTTTGTATATTTTAAATCTTTAGAATTATATACAATCGACCTAGAGGGTTGCCTACCAAATAAAACTAAAATAAAAACTAGTTAAACAGAAATTAACTATTAATTAAATTATATTAAATATTTAATATAATTTTATATATTATATTAAATGTCAAATTCTTTAGGTTCTAGGCGATGCTGTATTTCTAGAAGTAGTGTAAATGGATCAACCGGTGCTCCTGGTGCTCCTGGTCCAATAGGACCAACAGGATATACAGGTGCTACAGGTTTTACAGGTTCTACAGGTTCTACAGGTTCTACAGGTTCTACAGGAGATGTAGGAGCAACTGGTGCAGATGGAGCAACTGGTGCAACAGGCGCAGATGGCGCAACAGGAGCAACTGGTGCAACAGGAGTAACTGGTGCAACAGGAGCAAGAGGCGCAACAGGAGATGTAGGAGCAACTGGTGCAACAGGAGTAACTGGAGCAGATGGAGCAACTGGTGCAAGA
>Ga0265594_1002681_pt1 | contig 12440 bp, 10 predicted proteins | sample saktaG_11_FD_190147 | JGI IMG/M metagenome (GOLD analysis project Ga0265594, IMG submission 190147) | Saline water microbial communities from Sakinaw Lake, British Columbia, Canada - sak_2011_5_24_80m | ecosystem: Environmental > Aquatic > Non-marine Saline and Alkaline > Saline ... | reverse complement strand
GGCAACCTGGGGATGATGAGCTGTGGAAGACTGATGGTGAACAGCCAATCGGGATTTAAGGAATTATTAGAGCAGTTCCTTTACTTGAGAGACCAGACAGAAAGGGGTATGATGTAGGCGGAGAAGATAGCATGGATATGGAAAAGGTGAGACTATTTTTTGAGCCTAAGAGTGTGGCTTTAGTTGGGGCTACCGACAGGAAAGATACGGTGGGGCGGATAGTGTTGGGCAATTTATTGCTGGCTCAGGACGGGCGCAAAGTCTATCCGGTCAATCCCAATCGGGAGTTAGTATTTGATATGAAATGCTATCCTGACCTAACCTCTTTGCCGGAAACACCTGACTTGGTTATCATCGCCACGGCGGCAAAAACTGTTCCTGAGGTAGTTGCCGAATGTGGCAAGAGCAGTGTTAAGGCCGTCATCATTATTTCCGCTGGTTTCAAGGAGGCGGGAGAGGAAGGGAAAGCACGCGAGGATAGAATTCTCACTCTCGCCAGCAAATATGGCATTAAGATAATCGGCCCTAATTGTCTAGGTGTCATCAGACCTAGCGCCAATCTGAATGCCACCTTCGCCACCAGGATGCCCAAACCGGGGCGTATCGCTTTCCTGTCGCAGAGTGGAGCTTTAGGCTCGGCAGTGCTTGATTGGGCAGTGAGTAAAGATATTGGTTTCAGTGCCTTTGTCTCTCTGGGTTCCATGCTCGATATCGATTTTGGTGATTTGATCGACTATTTTGGTGAAGATCCTGAGAGCAAGAGTATCATTATCTACCTTGAGTCTCTGGGCAGTTCCCTATGGAATACCAGAAAATTTATGAGTGCGGCTAGAGGGTTTGCCAGAACCAAACCAATAATCGTCATCAAACCAGGGAAGTTTCAGGAAAGCATCAAGGCGGCCAGGTCACACACCGGAGCTATGGTCGGGGAAGACTTATATTACCAGGCTGTTTTTGATAGGGCTGGCGCCGTAAGGGTGGAAGAAATCGAAGACCTCTTTAACTGCGCCTCCATATTGAATACAGCTCATCTACCCAGAGAGCGAAATTTAGCTATCATAACTAATGCTGGTGGGCCGGCAGTGCTGGCTACTGACGCTCTCGTAAGCCGCGGAGGTGAACTGGCGCAACTCAGCAAGAAGACCATTGCCGCACTGAATGAATTCTTACCAGCCTACTGGAGCAAATCCAATCCCATTGATATTCTGGGAGATGCCGACCCGCAGAGATTTGTCCAAACTCTCAAAGTAGCTCTTAAAGACCCCAAGATTAATGGTGCCGTGATTATCTATACGCCGCAAGGCACAGCTAGACCCACAGACACCGCTAGGGCAATTATAGAATATGCTAAAACAGCTGGTAAACCAATTTTAACCTCTATTATGGGTAGTGAAGAAGTAGCTGAAGCCAGGCAACTATTATACGAGAATAATGTGCCCACTTATGAATTCCCCGAAGAGGCCATCAAAACCTACCTCTACATGTATCAGTACTCCCGCAACCTGGAAGAGCTATATGAGACTCCGGAAGATTTACCCCTAGATGCGGCGCCACCCACTAACTATCTTAAGGTACTCACTCGCCATCGGATAAAAGAAGGTAAAACGCTCTTGAGCGAAGAGGATTCAAAAAAGTTCCTGTCAATATACGGGGTTTCAGTGACAACACCGCATTTCACTAAAAGCGTCGAAGGTGCCGTCAGCGCAGCTTCAAACATTGGCTACCCGGTGGTAATGAAGATAACCTCTCCCGATATAAGCCACAAGTCCGACGTTGGCGGGGTGAGGTTAAACATCTCCTCGGCTAACGAACTGGAAAAGGCGTTTGCTGATATGATGGAGAGCGTAAGAAAGTATAAGCCTGATGCTAGAGTTGATGGTGTCAGCATTCAAAAAATGATCACGAGCTTCGATTATGAACTGATTATCGGCAGTAAGAAAGACCCGATTCTGGGACCGGTAATAATGTTTGGTCTTGGCGGGACAGAGGCAGAATTCTTTAATGATGTGGCGGTAGGTTTACCTCCACTAAATCAGGCATTAGCCCGCAGGGTATTAGAACGAACCAGAACTTACAAGATACTATCTCAGGGCTTCAGGCATAAACCGCCGGTCAACTTACGCTTGCTGGAAGAAACCCTGGTCAGGGTCTCAAACATGATTATCGATTTCCCAGAGATAAAAGAGCTTGATGTCAATCCTCTGGTTATCAGCAACGGTACCGCCATTGCCCTGGATGCCAGAATAATTCTGGATGAAGAGGCAGTGCAAAATAGAACCGGGGGATATTCCCATCTGGCAATATCCCCTTATCCGACGAAATACATTCAGCCCTGGAGATGTAAGGATGGGAAATCGGTACTTCTAAGACCCATCCGGCCTGAGGATGAGCCATTGGAAAGGAAACTTATCGCTGGCCTATCTAGGGAATCATCTAGGTTTAGATTCTTCTATATCATTAAAGAGATAACTCACGAGATGCTGAGCCGATTCTGCAATATTGACTATGACCGAGAGATGGCGATTATTGCTGAATACACCTCAAATGGTAAACAGAGAAACGTTGGCGTTGGTCGTTTAATCATTGAGCCAGGTATGGATGTGGGGGAATTTGCTATTGTCGTAGCCGATAATTTCCAGGGGAACGGACTGGGCCTGAAACTACTCGATAATTTAATAGGTGTCGCCCAAGATAAAGGGCTAAGGAGTATCTACGGAATCGTGTTGAATGACAATCGGAGAATGATTAGTTTAGCGAAAAAACTTGGTTTTACCATGAAGAGACTCTCCGACGAGGAAAGTAGGGTAACCCTGGAACTCTGAACCGGGCTTACCATCTGATTTAAGTGCACAATCTGACGCTTCGTCTACTTGGGTCCACTGCACATATCGCAGATGTACACTAGAAGTCCATGCCGTTACCTACCCAACAATGTACTGTAACTGCTGCGCCTAGTGGCGATATTGACACCAGCGTTGACAAAAGGTTAGTATTTATTATAATCGGTAGTGGAATCATCAGGGTAATGACCAAAGTAACAGATATCTGGAAATTAGGAGTAAACCCCGTAAATCAGGAACTTGTCATTTATCCTAAGCACGAACGGTCTCCATGGCCCAAACGGAATGAGTGCCCAAGGCGTCACTATCGGTGGGAGGACCAGAAAACCCAAAAAAGAGATTAGACATGAAGCGACACCCTTGGACCAGTGGGCAACCAGACCTTTTGGAGAAATTCACGAGGATGAGATAGTTAAGATAGCACAAAAGGTGGCTGATGAGAAGGGGTATGCTATCTATGAGGGCTACGAAGAATATATGAAGCAAAGAAAGCGCCAAGATGGGCTTAAGCTTTCCAATTGGGGGAAAAAGTAGGGACTCTAAAGAGTTCATGCTGTGAAAAAACCATCGTCGATTGTCAAGATGTCTATACAGATTGGTAATATGTCCATCCACGTTTCAAGCTAAAAAAGGAGGTAACTGCACTCGGCCATTGGATTTCGTGCGGGAGTAACTCAGTTGGTAGAGTCCCTGCCTTCCAAGCAGGTTGTCGCGGGTTCGAATCCCGTCTCCCGCTCCAAGAGATAATCGGGTAACCAAAAATGGCAGCCCATACTAGGGAGCAAGGTAGCCACTACATATTGACGATACCTCTTGTTCATGCTAATCTTTCTGCGTAAGCGAAGGGAGGGGAAATATATAGAAATTTATACAGTGATTAGGCGAAGTAGCTCAACCGAATCAGTAATAGAATGCGAGGAGGAGAAAAGGGGAATACTGTGGCGATAGAAAAAGGAAAACTAATAAATATGTATAAGACGATGGTCCGCATTAGAACCTTTGAAGAAAGGGTTGATAAGGAGTTTGCGATGGGGAACATCCCTGGCTTTGTTCACCTGTATAGTGGTGAAGAAGCATCAGCTACCGGTGCCTGCGCGAATCTAAGACCTGACGACTATATCACAAGTACTCATCGTGGGCACGGGCACCTGATTGCCAAGGGTGGGAAGACGGACCGTATGATGGCCGAGCTATATGGCAAGAAGACCGGCTATTGTAAGGGTAAGGGAGGCTCTATGCACATCGCCGATATGGACATCGGTATATTAGGTGCCAACGGTATCGTAGGTGCCGGAATACCGATTGCTGCTGGGGCTGCCCTTTCAGCCAAAATGAGAGGAACAGACCAGGTTGCTATCTGCTTCTTTGGAGATGGAGCAAGCAACACTACCAGATTCCATGAGGGAATAAATCTGGCTTCAGTCCAGAAATTGCCCGTAGTCTATATTATTGAAAACAATATGTATGCCCAGAAAAGTCGTATTTCCGATACCTGCAAGGTACCTAATGTTGCTGATAGAGCATCAGCATACGGTATTCCAGGTGTTACTATTGATGGAAATGATGTGCTAGCGGTATATAAGGCAGTAGGCGAAGCAGTGGCTCGAGCCAGAAGAGGCGAGGGCCCTACCCTGGTAGAGTGTAAGACCTACCGGTGGCACGGGCATGTAGAGGGAGACTCTCAGGCCTACAAACCAAAAGAAGAGGTTGAGGAGTGGATGAAGAAAGACCCCATCCCGAGATTCAGGGAGAAGCTTATTGAAATGGGTGTCCTGACAGAAAAGGATGCAGATAGAATTAACCAGGAAATAAATGAAGAAATAGAAAAAGCAGTGAAATTTGCCGAGGAAAGCCCCCTTCCAACCCCTGAGGAAGCCTTGGAAGATGTCTTTGCTTAAGAAGGTTGAAAACAATGAGAGAGATAGCCTTTAACCAAGCTCTAAATGAAGCCTTTGACGAAGAAATGGAGCGAGACCCTACTATATTTATCATTGGTGAAGATGTGGGAGAAAATTGGTTCGCAGGGGGACCTAAGGGCCAATTTCGCGGCTTATTTAAGAAATATGGTCCCCAGAGGATGAACGAAACGCCAATCTCGGAAACGGCAATATTAGGCAGTGCTATAGGTGCCGCAGCCACCGGGATGAGGTCCATCGCTGCTTTGTTTTTCGTTGACTTCCTGGGTGTAACCGGCGATGAACTATTAAATCAGCTTCAAATGAGATACATGTTTGGCGGAAAAATAAAATTGCCGCTGACTATCTTAGCCGGTAGTGGCGCTGGTGTATCTAGCGCTGCTCAGCACTCAAAGAACCTCTATGGATTGTTCATGGCTATCAAGGGGCTTAAGATTGTGGTACCTTCAACCCCCTATGATGCCAAGGGCCTGCTCAAGTCGTCAATAAGAGAGGATAATCCCGTGTTATTTATTACACATAAGATGTTGGTGGGCTTAACCAGCCAGGTACCGGAAGAGGAATACCTAATACCACTAGGGAAGGCGGATATCAAGAGGGAAGGCAGTGATGTCACTGTGGTAGCGATAGCATTTATGGTTCATCGTGCCCTTGCTGCCGCAGCGAAGCTTCAACAGAAAGGCATAAGTATAGAGGTTATTGACCCCCGGACCCTGGTGCCTCTTGATACACAGACCATCATTGACTCGGTCAAAAAGACCGGTAGGCTGGTGATTATGAGCGAAGAACCAAGGACTGCGAGTGCGGCCGGCGAAATCTCAGCTATGGTAGCTGAGGAAGCATTTGACTTTCTTGACGCGCCAATAAAAAGAGTCTGCGCACCTGATACGCCTATTCCCTTCAGCCCTGTCCTAGAGAAATTCTGGATGCCAGATGAGGATGACTTAATCAAGGCTGTAACTGAAATTATGTAGTTAAAAATACCTTCGCTTAAGAGGCAGAAATATGGCACAGGTAAGTCCAGCCAAGGTTAAGGTCGAAGGGATTAATCAGATAGCGCTTGTGGTTAAGGACATACAAGCAGCGGCAGAGAACTACTGGAATATTTTAGGCATCGGCCCCTGGGAGATTTATTCGTGGGAGGCCCCCACAGTCTATGACCGTAAATATTACGGCGAGCCGGCTTGGGCCAGGGAGAAGATAGCCTTAGCTCAGGTAGGAGCAGTACAGCTAGAGTTAGTCCAGCCGGTTGAGGGAGACTCAATATATCAGGACTTCATTACGGAGCACGGTGAGGGGCTCCACCACCTGAACTTCCTGGTCGATGATTTGGACGGGACTGCCGAAATTCTGGCTGAGGAAGGCTTCCCCACTATACAAAGCGGGCGTACAGGGTTACCCGAAGACCCGGGCGGCTATAACTACATTGATATCAAACCCCTCCATACCATCTGGGAACCAGTCCATAAAGGCAAAAAGGGTAAAGGCAAAGGCCCGGTACCTATTCGCTACCCTTAATATAAGGATTATACAAAACAACCAACCTGAAGGATTGCGCCGGACAGGAAACGCAGCAGGGGCTCGGGTAAGACCCGAGTAAGGTATAAGTGAAGTTCACTTTCGCGTTCTCTGCAGGCTTGTTTGACATATTTTGGAGGTGAAAGGATGGCAGTTCCCATAATAGCTCCTAAACTCGGGTGGAGCACAGACCCGCTTACATTGGTTGAATGGAAAACGAAGGAAGGCGACCGGATTGAACAAGGTAGTGTTGTCTTGGTGATAACGGCGGAAAAGATTACATCAGATGTTGAGGCTGAGGCGTCAGGCTACCTCCACATTTTGGTTGAAGAGGGAAACGAGGCACCGATAGGGTCGACCGTTGGTCTCATTGCTGAAACAAAAGAGGAACTGGAAGTAATTCAAAGAGAATCACCAAAGGAAATAAGTACAATGGCCGCCGAGGCCAAAGAAGCCCCTCCAGCAGAAGCCGCTCCCGCTCAAGCCGCAGCACCGGCTGCAGCCAGAGCCAAGGAAGGGGAGCGCATCCGAATATCCCCGGTAGCTCGTAAGATGGCGGAAGAACACATGATAGATATAGCCAGTATCGCCGGCACCGGTCCCGGAGGGAGGATTGTAAGAGAGGATATTGAAAAGGCAATGGAGGCGGAAAAAGGAGGGGAAGTAACCCCACCTGCTTACCAAGGTAAAGGGGTGAAATCTACAATTCCTCTCAAGGGAATGAGGAAGGCGATTGCTGAACACATGCATCGTAGTTTGTCAATCTCTGCTCAGCTCACTGTTATGGGTGAGATAGACATGACTGAGGTGGTGAAGATAAGAGAAACCCTGGTAGGCAAAGCAGAGGTTATGGGTGCCAGAATCACATATACTGATATATTCGTGCTGGCACTTGCCAAACTGCTCAAGGACAATCCCATAGTCAATTCCAGCCTGATAGATAATGAGATTAAGCTCTGGGAAAATATAAACATCGGGGTTGCCGTTGCCCTAGAAGAAGGCCTTATTGTCCCGGTGATAAAGGATACCGACAAGAAATCGCTGGTAGAGATAAACAAGAGCGTAAGGGCTTTAGCCAAGAAAGCGAGAGAGGGAAAACTGACGCCTGATGATGCCACCGGCGGGACCTTCACCATCACCAATCTAGGGGCCATCGGCGGAGGGTACCGTTTCGAGACCCCCATCATAAATCAGCCGGAGTCGGCAATTCTGGGAACCGGGGGTATCACAGACAGGGCTGTAGTCAGAGATGGGAAAATCGTAATCAGACCTATTATGACCTACTACTTTACCTACGACCACAGGGTAATCAACGGCGCCGTAGCCGCTAAATTTATAGCAGACCTAACTGGATTGCTGGAAAAACCAAAATCATTTATCAGTTTAGAAAAAAGCTAACGCTACGGATAAGGTAGATAACACCCTCCAAAATAGCCCGGGTTGGCTAATTATAACAACGAGGGTATATCCTTGGCCGCTTCCTCTATTTTACTGAGTTTGCTCTCCACTCTTCTCTGTCTCTTTTTAGCCTCAGGGATAAAGCTGGTTGATTCAGTATAGTAGTTCCTGACCTTTTCCACATCGCTAAGTTCAGACAGAATCACGGTAACATCCAGCACGCCTCTTTCCCTAGGATAATCGCCATTTCTTATGATAGCCTCCGAGGCTATATCTCTTAGATAGTCTCCGAGGTCCTTAACCAATTCCATATTCATTTCTTTAGCCGGTGCCGAGATAAGATACAGCGCTCTACCGGCATCCATAGGACTACACTTGAGTGATAATTCACTTACGGCTTCATCCATTGCCTGAAGTCCCCTATGGATTTCAACGCTCTTCTTCCTGAAGTTATTGGATCCTGAGAAGGGAAGCCTGATCATGGGTACTTCTGATCTACCATAGCCTATCACTGTCCAGCCAGCCAGAGTTTGCATTATGTCACCGGCATCAAGTAGCCTTACCCCAATATATTTAGACTTCTTCTCTTCACCGCAACAGAGCAGGTTATAGAACGGCTCAGCTATTAAGGCATTAATCTTGTCCAGATTATTTCTAAGCGAGAAGTCCTTTCTAACATACCTCTGATTGTCAACCAGGATTACAGCATCGGCTACTGAATTAGTAGATTTAAGACAGGCGGCTGAGTTATAGATAGTTCTCTCTTCTGTGTCTTCCTCGTGCTGAAACGGAAGGACAACCAAAGCATATACCGGTTTATCCACATAGCGCTCTTTTATATGTTTAGCCATTACCGGCAGGGCACCAGAGCCGGTGCCACCGGCAGCACTGGCAATTAACAAGAAGGCGTCTGACTCAAAGAAGCGCGGTGCTGTTCTTATGGCATCAATAACCTTATCGGCATCTTCTCGGGCTACTTCAGCCCCCAGTTCATTGATTTTGCCCACGCCATGACCGCTAGTCTTTCGCCCTCCGATGAGGACTCTATGCTGATAGTCAGACTTTATAAAGGATAGTCCGCTCAGGTCAGCCGCGTCCGTGTTAACCGCAAAGGCACCGGTAACTATCTCAATCCCACGCCGGCTACGCGCTTTTCTATTTAGCCGCGCAAAGTTATCGGCAATTCTGCCGCCACATTGCCCAAAACCTATGACCACTAATTTCATTTTCCACCTCAATGCTAAGCAATTTAACTATTTTAGGCATACCTACACAGTAATGTCAACCTATAATCCTTTACCGATAATATAGGTAGCCAGGTCAGCCAAACGGCAGCTATAGCCCCATTCATTATCATACCAGGCAAGCACCTTGACCATATTGTTACCAATGACCATAGTGCCCAGAGCGTCGACAATGGAACTGGCTGGATTCCCCTTGAAATCCAGGCTGACCAATGGTTCCTGGCAATACTCGAGAATGCCGGCTAACGGCCCCCCGGCAGCAATCTGCAAAGCCTTATTGACCTGCTCCACAGTGACTTCCTGGTCCAGGTCGGCAACAAAGTCAACAATGGATACAGAGGCTACCGGAATTCTGAAGGCCAGTCCGTGAAGTCTGCCTTCAAGCTCGGGGATAACCTGAGTTACCGCCCTGGCAGCACCGGTGGTGGTGGGAATGATATTCTGAGCGGCAGCTCGAGCCCGGCGCAGGTCTTTGTGGAACATATCCTGTATCCTCTGGTCATTGGTATAAGCATGAATAGTGGTCATCAACCCCTTGCTTATTCCGAAGCTCTGGTGTAACACCTTGACCACAGGCGCAATACAATTGGTGGTGCAGGAGGCATTGGAAATAATATTATGCTTATCCGGGTCATAGCGGTTTTCATTGACACCGAGGACAACGGTTACATCCTCATTTTTAGCCGGGGCGGAAATAATCACCTTCTTGGCACCACCCTGCAGGTGAGCCGCCGCCCTGCCCCCGTCGGTAAACAGGCCGGTTGACTCTATTACTAAATCAACGCCGTAATCCCGCCACGGGATCTTGCCGGGGTCACGCTCCGAGAGCACCTTTATCTCTTTGCCATCGACAATAATCGAATTCTCACCGGCTTCCACCGTGCCCGAATAGCGGCCATAGGCACTATCCCACTTCAGCAGGTGGGCGTTGGTCTTGGTATCAGTGAGGTCATTAATCGCTACCACCTCTAATTCGCCGCTATGATACTGTTTGATTGCCCTTAAGGTTATCCTCCCTATCCGCCCAAAGCCATTAATCCCGATCTTGGTTACCATTCAAATACCTCCTTATAATTTTTAAGATACAGCCTGCCGACTATATTTTTGACTTCGCCGACTGCGTTCCAGCATATCCAGGAAAGCCTCAATGCGGGTTTTTACATGATGGGTCAAGAAGAAATCATCATTACCCTCCAGGGTCAGGATAGGCAGTTTCAGTACATCACGAAAGATGATGTCACCAATAGCCCGGTGGCAGAAGGCCTGAACATAATGGATAACTCCATCAACCCGGCGCCGCTCGAGCTCGGCGGTGATGTCCCCTAACCGCTCGTATATAGAGTAAGGGTAAGTATAATTGGAATATTGTTCAGCCAGGGAGTCCCCTGGCTCAGGCATAGCGAACTGGCGCTGAACCTCGTTAAATACCACGCTGGCACCATTACTCTCAAGGTGGTGGTAAAAGTCCCAGGCATAGATGGAAGGAACACCGATATACGCCAGCCTGAGGCTATCCGGCGGGTAGGGCTGACGCCGTCGGCAGGCAGCTAATAATTCTCCTAACTGCTGGTGGTATTCATGATAGTCCTGATTATAATCTGAGGCTGAGACCAGCCACAGGTGGTTTTCGAAGCCACTGACCAGCCCGTCTCTCCAGGTAAGCTGGTCAAGCTTCAGCGCCAGGCGGCGGCAGGGTTTGAGTTCATCCCTAACCCTACTGGCAGCTTCCAGGGTGGTGCCCAGTGTTTCGGCCAGTACCTCCAGGGTAGTCTGCATCCGCTGGGGAGATGGCTGGCCGGGATAGGCAAAGGGGATGACCTTAAGCCCCTTAAGCTTGAGGACCTCCATTAACATAATAGTATTGGAGCAGTCACCGGTGGTAACACAAAGAACAGTATCAATGCCATAGTCCATACAAACCCCGTAGATACCCTTAATCCAGCTGCAGCAGTTCAGGGGAAAGCCCGCCTTCTCGGCAATATTGACCAGCCGCTCGGGACTAGGGTCAGTGATGAAGACGTTGTTCAGGTCAACCGGCCGATAGCCGGCCGCCAGTAACACCTCTATGGGAACGGTGGTGGTAATGCCTATTTTTTTCACAAGTCTATCTTTTCAAATTGCAGAACGCCTGCATTCCAGCAAAGCTGGCCTTCTCTCCCAGCTCGCCTTCTATCCTGAGGAGACGATTATACTTGGCGGTGCGCTCCGAGCGGCACGGGGCACCGGCCTTAATCTGGCCCGTATTCAGACCCACCGCCAGGTCAGCGATAGTAGTATCCTCGGTCTCGCCGGAACGGTGACTGACTACCGCCGTCCAGCCCGCTTCCTGCGCCATCTTAATGGCCGCAATCGTCTCGGTAAGCGTGCCAATCTGGTTAAGTTTAATGAGGATGGAATTAGATGCCTTCAAGCTGATACCCCTACTCAAGCGGTCGACATTAGTAACATAGAGGTCATCGCCGACAAGCTGAACCCTATCCCCCAGTTTCTGTGCCAGGAGTTGCCAACCCTCCCAGTCATCTTCTGCCATCCCGTCCTCGATACTAATGATAGGATAGCTGGCTACCCATTCAATGTAATAGTCAACCATTTCACGGCTGCCGAGTGAAACACCCTCCCTGGCCAGGACATATTGACCATCCCTGTAGAATTCGCTGGCGGCCGGGTCCAGGGCAATAAAGCAATCTTTACCCGCTTTATAGCCCGCTTTTTCAATAGCCATCAGTATGGCCTCTACCGCCTGTCTATTTGATGGCAACGAGGGGGCAAATCCCCCTTCATCGCCGATATTAGTATTAAGCCTTTTATCTTTAAGAACTGCTTTCAGGCTGTGATAGACCTCGGCTCCCATCCGCAGAGCCCGGCTGAAGCTGCTGGCTCCAGCCGGCATCACCATAAACTCCTGGAAATCAGTGGAGTTGGCGGCGTGCCTGCCGCCATTCAGGATATTCATCATCGGCACCGGTAACATATAGGTTGCCGACTCATTCAAATAACGATATAGAGACCTACCAAGCTGGTTAGCAGCGGCGTGAGCCACTGCCAGAGAAGTTCCCAGAATAGCATTAGCCCCCAGGTGTGATTTGTTGGTGGTGCCATCAAGCTCTATCAGCCTGCGGTCAATGGCTGTCTGCTCGGTAGCTGACATCCCGGTTATAGCGGCAGCGATGGTTTCATTAACGTTGGTCACTGCCTTGAGGACACCCCGTCCATTAAACCTGGAATTATCCCCATCCCGGAGCTCTACTGCCTCGTACCTGCCGGTGCTGGCCCCAGAGGGCACAGCCGCCCGACCGATTGTGCCATCAACCAGCCTTACCTCAACCTCAAGCGTCGGGTTACCCCTGGAATCCAGGATTTCCCTGGCTTTGATACTCTTAATAACTGACAATTTCCCCCCTAATCTCAACTATGAAGTATATCACCCAGGCCCGAATACTAGCAAAGGATTAATTATACCGATTCATAGCCGCCATCAGACCTTCGGTAAGGAGACAGAGAACAGCCTCGCTTACTCTAGACAT
>Ga0265594_1002678_pt1 | contig 12448 bp, 8 predicted proteins | sample saktaG_11_FD_190147 | JGI IMG/M metagenome (GOLD analysis project Ga0265594, IMG submission 190147) | Saline water microbial communities from Sakinaw Lake, British Columbia, Canada - sak_2011_5_24_80m | ecosystem: Environmental > Aquatic > Non-marine Saline and Alkaline > Saline ... | reverse complement strand
TCCTTAAGCTGAAACCGAAATTTCTTTGAAAATCTTTCGATATTTCTCTTTACGGCTTGATTAAACACTTTTGTTTCAACTTCCCTTGTTCCTGCTGTCTGAACTTGTGCAATTTTCGCACAAGTTGAACCCTTATCCAATTCACTTTCCTGCAAAATTAAATAGGGACGAAATTAAATAGTGACATCCCCATTTTCTCTTTCCAAAAGACATTACAACAACGCTATTTGTTCAAAAAACCTCTAAACCCATAGTAGCCCATTTCGCCAAGACGATTTACCGCATTATTTATTAGTTGAGTTACGCGTGAATCACTTCTGAATTCGTAAGCTTTTTTAAAGATATCTTCGAGCATTTCGAGATGCAGATAAAAGCTATCGTCCGTATCAAGCATTTCGTTTAACAATTCCATGCAGTAAAAAGGAGATTCCCCAGCTTTTACGGAAAGATATTCTAAAAAATCTCTTTCTTGAAAATTCTTGTGCAAAAATTTAATCATTGGGCTAACTAAATGTTTAATGTCCTCTATTTTCTCTGGACAGTTTTTTAACCACCTTACAAACTTTGCAATTTCTTCATCTCTGCTATTTTTAATTCTATGTTCCCACAATTTCTTTAACCTTCTCCATTCTTTCGATTCTTTCTTGGGTTTTATTTTATCTATTGCTGTTGATAGAAAGAAAACAGCATGTCCCCTAATATCGGTGGGTGCGCCCTTAAAAAATATGTCAAGAATATTCTTGCCTTTACCAAAATCTTCGAGTTCTCTCCAATATGCAATCATTAGATGCTCGGCTAACCGATTATCCATTCTTTCATGTTTCTCTTTCTTCGAATTATCTGAAATTAACCTTTCTACCGCTTTTTGATAATTCCCTCTAAGCAATTCATACAAAGAATTTTTAACGCCATTAAATCCCACATATCCTTGCCAGTGTCCTTCCCAAAAACTGAAACGCTCCTTTCCTTTTGGGAACAATTTCCCAGACTTTACCATTTCAGCTATCCACTTAGAATCAAGATAGTATAAATAAGTCAAATATCGTCCATAACTTGATTGAACGGAAGGACTTTTCTCTTCGTCAAGCCTCTTTTTTAAAAAATCCTTATATGCAATGACTTCGTCTCCAAGGAAAAATTCTCCCGTGCCTTCTCCTTTCTTTTTTTCCTCTTCAAGCCGCATTTCTGCTCTGCGTCGAGCGTGTTGAATAAAAGCACACATTGCTTTTCCTCTGTTACAATTGATGCAATATGACACATAGTTCATATTATTTGCCTCTGGACCATATGCTTTTTCATCTTCTTCCGTGGGGTGAGAATCTTTCTCCATTAGCTCAATAAGCACTTTTTGGGTACGATCCATAAAATCTTCATCTAAGATTAAATCATTACTGGAAACCAATTCCTCAATTACATTTGAAATAACACCTCTTACCCATGAATACTTCCCAATATCAGATTCTCTACACCCTATTTTTCCAAAATTAGGATCTTTCCAAAACTTCAATTCATGTTCCATGACAGTAAGGAGGGGTTCAAGATCGTTAATCTTTTTGCTTTTTATGCCATTAGCAAGCCCCCTCAATAAAGCAAATATGTACGCGGGAAAAACTCCCGGAACTAAGTACCTTTTTGCAACCTTTGCATATTCTACACATTTCTCCTCCACAACTTCTTGAAATATCCTCGAAAGACCTTCTGGGGTAGATTCCATCATACCAAATGGCGGTTGTAAATTTTCAAGAATCCATTCTAAAAATTCTTCCGGAGTTTTACTTTGAATTTGCTCTTTAGTCAATGGGCTGGTAGGTCCGGTCCATCCTTTATGATAACTCACAAAATCAGGATGCTCACTCTTTCCAAAATCATCACTATATTCTTTTATCAAAATTCGAAATTCTTTTAAATCTTCATCTTCCTCAATATATTTTTTAATCATCAATAATCGAGCGGCCTGCCAATATCTTTTGTATTTTTCTGCCTTTTTGGGATCACTTTGTTTAGTTATTTTTTCCATAGGAACATCTATGATCTTTCGAATTAATTGCTTCTTCTGGACATTAGATAATATGTTGAATTTCCCTTCAATTAATTTGAAAAACTCATGATCAATTTCTATCTTATCCAAGTTATTACCCTCAATCATTAGCTCCATTGCGATATCATCTAAACTCCTTACACGTACACAATGTATTGCCAACCGTCTAAATATTGAGTATTTCTCTTCTAAATATCTTGCTACAACCTTCTTGGCATTTTGATTTTGTAACTCCAACTTGTTAATTAATGTATCACGTAATATTTCTGTGAAAATTACCTTAGGATCCTCAAAACCCCAGTTTTGAGGATTATCTTCAATAGCAGGTCTCCACTCTGTTGAATCGTCATCTCCATCCTTGGTATTTTGCCCCATCAGAATAGCTTCCTTCAACCTATCTTCTATGATTTTTAAAATTGAATCTGCTTCAAATTTTATCAAATCGGATAAGTATTTCTTCAGTATTTCCTTGTAATAATACACGTCAAATCTAAACTTAACATCATTTTTGTCTTTTCTAATTTTACTCAAAACATCAAACAGTTCCACCGCGGCATCATGGCATTCTAATCGCATAAATTTGTCAAACAAATCATCCACATCATACTTAATTCTGCTTTGATATTTTAAATCCAGCCACTGATCGTATAGTTTTATAACTTCTGTGTAATTATCAACTAAAAACTTGTCTGGCATATTTAATATTGCCCGATCACAATCATCTATTGCGGATGGATTCTCTGTTCTGATTTTTTTAATAACGCTTAACACCTTATCAGGAATTTTGTTAGCAACTTTGATTAGATATCTGCCGGACCACCACGATGGGAATTGGAAACATTGGCCATCTTCTGTTAACATAGGCTCGGGAATAGATTCAAAAACTTGAATTTTGTCATTAAGCCAGTCAAATAAATCTATTCTGTTAAGATTCTTGAAAAAATACTCAAAATGTTCCGGTCTTGAAATAAGCACAGTTAATCTACTTAGAGCATCATCATTAATAGTTTCCTGTTTTAAAAACGGTTCTATTTCTTTAACTACATCAAAGAATTCGGAAGTCACTAGAATTAAAAAATCTTGAAAAAGCATCCAATTGTCTTCAAACTCAGGTTCATTTTCGTCATGACGATGTAAAACTTTAATGAAATATTTATAATTATTTGCTAATTGTTCAACATCTTTTTGCAATTTTCCAGGCACTATGTTAGAACCCCTTGCACCGATTAAATCAACCAACTGGTGCACTCTGGTTCTAACTCCAAGTGATAATACGTTTTTTAGTCGATCATAGTTTTTGCCTGCTTGTTCAGTTGTTTCATTTTTGTCCTCTTTATTTTTTATTTTTGATACTGATTCAAAAAGTAATTCCTCGAATTTTTTTTTAATTTCCGTAAAATCTTCTTCACTAAGTAGGGATTGGGAAATACTATTCCTATTGTTTCGATTGATTAGTTTATCTGCAATACATCTTATTGTATTTGCCGCTTGTGCACATCTCATCGGGTTATCGATATCCTTTAAAACTTTGATAATACTCTCTAACATTTTAGATAGTTTACCAGTCTCATCGCGTTTGCTCAGCAACTCACGTAAACTCAGCTCTTTTGGTGTATAGCCTTGCTTATCTTGAATAGAACCATCCAGCATCATGATAATTAAATATCCCTTGTTTCAATGATTACTTATTTGAGGGGTCGGGGTGTTTTTCCCTCTTGTAAAGGAACGAAGCGAAGGATCTATAGAGATCCTTCAGCCCTTTGGGCTTCAGGATGAGGGGTTGGAAAACTCCCCGACCCCTCACTTATTTAAACATCTTCGTCCTTGCGGAATCTGCCCCTCTCACCTTACTGTAAATTCATCAAATAGATCATCGTTATGTACGACCTCTACTTTTAAAACTAAAATAACCATTTCCACCAATAATAATATGATCCAACAAGCTAATCTCAACAGTTTTGAGAGCATCCTTAATAACTTTTGTTACCACACAATCCTCTTTCGATGGGGTTAATGTCCCTGCGGGATGATTATGCGCAATGATGACACCAACCGCGTGATGATACAGGGCCCGCTCCACAATCTTTCTTGGATAAACTACAGATCTGTTAACTGTGCCGGTTTGGAGTGTTTCAACGGCTATTAACTGATTTCTTCCGTTTAAAAATAGTGTTTTAAATTCTTCGTCTATAGCCCCTTTCAAGGAGGCTTTTAAATAATCATGTACCACTTCCGGAGATGAAAGCAAATCTTTATTGTGCAACCCATTTTTTAGGTAAAGAATCGTGATATCTTTTAGTAAGCTAAAAAATACGGTGGTATGTTCTGAGATTCCAGGCACGCTTTTGAGTTCTTCTTTATCAGCGTCTAAGACGCCGTTGATGGTTTTAAAGCGTGTTAATAATTCTTTGGCGATCGGCTTTGTATCTTTTCGCGCGATAGCGTAAGAAAGAACTAATTCCAAAACTTCATAATCCAACCAACCATCTATGCCGGATTTCTTGTACTTATCTTTTATTCTCTGGCGATGACCTATGTAATTGGGATTTTTTTGTGTTTTAGTCATCTTTTGTTTTGTTCCAGTCGTCTGAAAAATATTCTCCACCTTATGTCGCTATATCAGCAGGTAACTCCGTCATCTTCCAATCCCAAGGATCTGCATGTATTCCTTCTAAAAAATCGCTTACCCAGCTGATAAATTCAAGAGTCTCCAGAGGATATGCTTCGTTATACGTAATTCCACAACGACTCCATATAAGACACCTGAACCTATCTGGAACTTGTTTTGCTGCTTTGCCAAAATAGTAAAAGTGTTTTCCAATAAAAACATAAGGATTCTTTGTGTCTTGATCAAAAAAGTTCTTTCCTCCGTGGTAAATTATTGGCTCGTGTCGTTTCCACTTATAAGCTTCCTTAAAATACATGTTATCCCCACAAAGTTTTTTAGAATTATTTCTTGCGGGTTTTTTATTTTCGTATTTGGGATCTCGATAATATTCATCAAAGCCAATTTTATTATCGATCTGCATTGCATAAATCAACTTGTTTCCTCTATCTTTAGTTGAAAACCCCGCAATCCAATCTCCTTTTTCAAGTCTAGCACCACAATGATTCGGAGCACAAAGAGCCAGCGTACAAATATCCCAAAACGGATTTGGCGCAAGACCTACATCATTTTTTACAATATACGTGCAAAGCTTCACCTTTATTCCGTCCACACTTTCGTTATTTGTTCCAAACTTTTGCAATACGATCTTTGATTTTTTGTTCATACATTTCGATTAATATTTTATTGGACTCAATTATCTTTTGTTCCTTTTTAATTTGAACAACCAACTCTTGTTGAATAGCAATATCTGGCAATGGAATCTCCATCTCAGAAAATTTGCTTTTTGATAATTCTTTAAAAGTTCCCCCTGTTGCCAATGCAATCATTCTTTTTTCTAGTTTTTTAACCATAAGTGCCACAAAAAATGAATCAACTTTCTTTTCTTCTTTTATAATAATGTTTTTGAACCCTTGATTTGTAGCAATCGGAGCCAAATTTACAGCAACACGCCCTATCGTAGCCCTAGTTGACACAATTACTGAATTTACTTTAATCAATTTAGCAGATGATTTTTCCAATCCTAAGTCTGTTATTTTCCTTTTGGTCTCCTGGATAAATGAAATATGGTCATTTGACGGCAAATCAACTAAAGTAGCCCACAAAACATCTCCATCCCAATAATTTTTTTCTTTTGAAGATGGAGTTCCACCTGCTTCAATATTAAAAAACCTATCATCTCCCAACTCAACCATCTCCCACTCCGGATCAATATCAATATGCGGCCTGTAGTTCCCAACAACTTGCCACGCGCCGTCGATAATTTTTTGATAATTATCTAATTCGGCAACAATTTGTTCCTGCACTTCAAGAGGGGGGAGCGGGATTTTTATTTTGTAAGCATCATTGCGGTTTAATCCGGGAACGCCTGATTGTATGTTAACTTTATCCAATCCTAAGCTTAGCATTTGAAAATAAAGGTATTTCAAATTACAGCATTGAACGTCTTTAATCTTAACAAAAAATGTCGTATCGATAGGATATCCGCTTATTCCCGAATAAGTAACAGCCCCCGCCGATCCCTTTCGCCCTACAATAATAAAGGGCCCCTCAACCAGATAAGAATCATGATAACCGACAATACCATTTGAACCAAAAACAGGATATAACCCTTTTTTTCGATTTTCCTTCTTTAACGGTTTCCCATATTCCAAGGTTACTATCTCCCCCAATTTGACCACCGTCCATTTAGTGCTAATGAAAATGGCCTTTTTATATCTCTCTCCAGACAAATTATAATCTTCGCTTTCTGCGATTTTTGTTTTTACTACAAGATGGGCTAATTTATCACTTCCTGCTTGATCCGGTGTCCAGTCTAGATTCCCGCTTGCGCGGGAATGACAAAAAGAACGCAAAATTTCTAAAGCTAATGGCAAATCGCTTCCTTTAACTTCTCTTCTCTGCGCGCCCAGCCCAAAACCGTCGTTGTTGATTTTTATAAACAGAATCTTATCTGTCTTTTTTGCCAGATTTTTGTCTAACAGCAATATCGATGTTTTAACTCCTGAGTAAGGATTAAATACTCCCGAGGGTAAAGAAACAACCGCATAAAGCGAATGATCAACTAACATCTTTCGCAGTTTCTTATAAGCTGTACCTGACTGAAAAATAATGCCTTCGGGAACAATAATGCCTGCCCGGCCGTTAGGGTTTAAATGTTCGGCGATATAGTCAACAAAAAGCACCTCTGAGCGCTTTGCTTGCACGCTAAACCGTTTATGCGGTTTTATTCCGCCTTTTGGACTCATGAACGGCGGATTTGCTAATATTACATCAAATGCTTCCTGCCATCTTTCTTCTGAGGTTAGGGTATCATACTCATAGATTTTGGGATTCTTAAACCCGTGCAGATACATATTAACCAATGACAACCTCTGCATATCAGGCGAAATGTCATAACCTGAAAAGTTTTCAATGAGTCTTTTCTTTTGAGCCGGAGTTAAATGTACCCTGCCGTATTTTTTGTTTTTTTCTATGATATGTTTATATGCTGAGATCAAGAATCCGGCTGTACCGCAAGCGGGGTCAAGAATAGTCTCGTTCTTCCCCGGATTAACCACTTTTACTATAAAATCAATAATGTGCCGGGGTGTCCTAAACTGACCGGCGTCGCCTTGCGAGCCCATCACGGAAAGTAAATATTCGAAGGCATCGCCTAATTTTTCACTATGGTCATATTCAAATTCTCCGATAGTTTTGAGGAAACTTTTTAAGGTTTCGGGGTCTCGATATGGCAGGTAAGCATTTTTGAAAATGTCTCTAAATAATTGTGGGATATTCGGATTCTGGTTCATCCGCCCGAGAGCTTCGCCATACAACCCGACAAGTTCATGACCGCTTACACGAGGATCAAATATTTTACTCCAGGCATACTTTACATATTCACCGGTAAAAAATTTTGACTTGCCGCCGAGCTCTTCCGACTGCTTATCCATATCATCCATGAACTTATAGATTAAAGCAATCGTGATCTGTTCAACTTGTGATTTCGGATCGGGCATTTTACCGACAAGGATATCTCTTGCCGTATCAATTCGTCTTTTTGTTTCGTTAGTTAGCATATCGCAATTCTCCTTTAAGCCACAAAAGCATTTACTGACACATAATCTTTTATGTAGTCAACAACCGGGTCTTTCCAACCATCTAATTCTTTTAAATCCTTCATAGTAAACCCTGGGGTAGTCTCAAGCCTGCCGTATTCCTTAGAGTTCAAGATTTCACGCAATTCAACATCTAAAATATACGCTTTCATAAATTGGCGTATGATATGGATAAACTTGTTTTCGGGATGATGAAGAGAGATGAATTTCTCGATCTCTTCTTCAAGCAGATCATCTTTTGTTTTAAATTTCTTAATCCGGCCGAATATTTTTTCCAATATCTCTCTTAAGCTTAAGCGGCGATCAAGTTTAACGGATTTGCGGAGTTTATCGAGATTAAAATATTCTTCCGGCTTATCGAAAACCTCTTTTTTGATATAGCTCTCAGCTTCTTCATATTTGCCTTCGTCAATCTTATTTTTTATATATTTATCTGATTTTACGGTTTCTTCAAATTTCTCAAATAGCTTTCTGTCAATTTTCATTCCTTCATACCCTATGGGTGTCTCGGCTAGTTCTTTTAAAGGGTCGAGACGTATGCTTTCATATTCGTCCGATAGCGGTAATGGTGGAGGAAACGGGCCCGTTCCCTTTCCTGTTTCCGGAGGTAATTTTATTATTTCATCATAGTTGAATTTTTTTTCAAAATATTCACAGTTGGCGAAGAAATCAAAAAGTTTAAATCGTTTTTTCTTTACTACATCCTTTTCGATTTCTCCTAATTTATTTCGTTCTGTGAAGACAAAATCAAACTTTCGCGTCCCCCGACCTTTCATTTGAACAAAATTTTGCGGGGAAAAGATAGGACGCATTAGGCATAAATTTAAAATATCTTCGCAATCATAACCTGTGGTCATCATTCCTACGGTTACACACACTCGAGTTTTGCTGGACTTATATCCATCCTTAAAGGCGGTATGCCCGTTCAGGTTATTGTTTGAAAAGTTGATTGTCATCTGCTGGGAGCCGTCAATACGGGATGTTACTTGTACTGCAAAATCAGAATTATATTTCCCAGGATAAAGCTTATGTGACAATTCATTCAATATTTGTGTGATTTTTGAAGCGTGATCCTGGCTTACGCAAAAGATAATGCTTTTACCAACTTCACCTGTCAACGGATCTTTTAGGGCATTTTCAAAAAATACTTTACAGAGTGTGCGATTAGTTTTTTCGGAATAGAACTTTCTTTCAAAATCCCGGTGAAAATATGTTTTTTCTTCCTCTTGGCCTTCTTCATTTTCAACTAATACAGAATAACCCATTTCTGACAGTAATTCTGTTGTTATATCTGTCCTGGCATCTACAACAATAGGATTCACCAAATAATCATCCCTTACGCCATCCAAAAGGGTGTATCTAAACGTTGGGTTACTTGATTTACAGCCAAAGGTTGTATAGGTATCCAATAATTGTCGCCGTTCTAATTTACGCGGGTCTCTTTCTGCCAATTTCTTTTCATCAATCTTTTTTAGGTAATCTTTCGGTGTTGCTGTAAGCCCCAGTTTATATCCGGTAAAATACTCAAAAACTGCACGGCTGTTTCCCCCTATAGATCGATGCGCTTCATCAGATATGACCAAATCAAAATCTGTTGGAGAAAATAAATCCTTATACTTGTTATTAAACTGAAACGATTGAACCGTGGATATGACGATTTCCGCTTTTTTCCAATCGTCTCTGTTTTCTTTGTAAATCACTGATTTATAATCGTTCTTCAAATATTTGACAAAGTTCTTCCATGCTTGGTCTTCTAACTCTAATCTATCAACCAAGAAAAGCACCCTTTTGGCGTTTCCGGTTCTTAAGAATAATTTGATAACACCTGCCGCGACAAGGGTCTTTCCCGTACCTGTTGCCATTTCAAATAAAAATCTACTTTTATTTTCCTTTACTGCACTTTGTAAAGATTTAATAGCCTTTACCTGATAATCTCTCAATAATTTGAGATTATTATCTCTAATAAAATCTTCTCTTTTTGACTCATCTATCCAATTGGGATCACTTTCATAATCCGGCTTCTGAGAAATAGCAATGTAATCCCGATCAATATGTTCACGAACCAAATTGTCGGAATTGGGTTTGAAAGACTTTTTGTAGGTTAGTGATTCGCATGTGGGAAACGCGGTTATAATATGTGGATTACCGGTCTCGATATCCCAAAAATAATTAAGATTGCCATTAGACAAAATCACAAAACGAATATTAAGGCTCTTGGCATATTTGCGAGCCTGTTCCTTTCCGTCTAAGGGATTTTTGTCCTCTCTCTTTGCCTCTAAAACCACAAAAGGGAAACCTTTATTATCCAAAAGGATATAATCTGTAAATCCATTTTTTGTTCTCTCAAAATCCTCGCCAAGATCATTTAATGCCTGTTCGGTAATTTTGACATTCGTCTCCAAACAGATATTGGCGGATTCGTCATCTGAATCAAAAAACCGCCATCCGGCATCCTCAAGATATTTATTTATTCGTATACGCGCTTTTGCTTCTTTTGCCATACAAAAACCTTATTTCTTCATTTATAACATGTTAATTAAAAATCACTTTTGATAAAAATCATTTGCTATTGTAAAAATCGCGGATACAGCCATTGTTGCTGTTGACTTTAATATGCTGTCTTCTCTTCTTTTTTCAGTCCCAAGATGCACTATATTTCGAAAACATCTAACTACATCACCTAATCTATGAATAGACTTTTTCAAAAAACCTTGTTCTTTACATAAATCGATGTAGTCCACAAACCTTTTATCTTTAACTGAAACCCCTTTATTTGTAAGGTATATCCTCAACAGTTCTTCAATAACTCCACCGGCCAAGATAACGGCCGGCTTATAAAAACCTAGTTTTAATAGGTAACTAGCGTCCGCCACATCTCTAAATATAATTTTTCTTTTAAATTCATCTTTGACAAAGTTCATCTTTTTTCCAAACTGCTGTTTTGTTACATCATAATTTTCCTGTATTAATGTCCACATTTCGGTGTTTTTTATGCCCGTTAACGGCTCTTTCGCATTTGTATAACTATTGGCATGTTCAATAATATCCAAAATATATTTAACGTCTCGATTAAGCGATTCCAGTTCTTGTCTGCCTACATACCCCCGTCCATCAGAATCTGTAGTTTGACTAGGTTTTTCCATCCTAATGAAATCACCAAACAAATCAGAATGTTCTTTGGTTAAAGCATCGTGTATCCGCGCAAATGTTTCGTATGAAGATAATATTTCTTGAGCATCATAATAAATATGCTTTTCAGGCTTAAGAAGCTCTGACAAGCGATTTGTTATTGCCCCAAGTTTTGTTTTCATAATCTCGTTATTATTTTTCATATTGTTTTATTCTCCATTTCTCCCTGTTATCCAATCCAAAGTAACATCTAAAGCCTGTGCCAATTTAATAACTGTTTCGATCTTAGGATTTTTGATCCCACCGCTTTCCAGTTTTATCATGGTGTGATAGGAAATATCGGCTTTTCGGGCTAATCCCTCTTGGGTTAGGCCTTTCTCTTTACGTAATTTGGCTAAATTCTTTAGATACATTTATTCTCCTTGGCTTATATTGCAATGCGTGCATTGCGGTACATGGTACAAAGCGTCTTGTTATCGGGATATTTTACCTCTAAATTTGGTTAAACTCAAGGAATATAGCTCGGAAGGCGGTGATATGCATCCATATTTTCGTTTTTATTACAGAAAGTTGGTGGCTGGGCTGGTGATAGTGGGGGTTTTGGTTTTTGTTCGTGCGGTTATGGGGGCGGTTAAATTTGTGGTAAGGTTTTTGCGGAATTGAGTGGGGTGGGTTTAATGATAGATGTTTGGTTACAGATCCCGGATATTTCACTTCCCTCCTTCGATCTTCAAGCTTCGGCGGACAGGCGCGAAATTCCGGGATGACAATTGTGGGGATGCTAAAGATACGAAAGAAAGGAACGACAAACAGGCAATTTGCGATAAAACTTTACGGGGTCAGAGCTTCCCGGTAATCTTGACAAAACTTCTAAAATCATGCGATACTAAGCTTGAAAATTACTAACTTTATCAAAAAAAGTGTATGCCGCATATTAACTGTTAGGAGATAAATAATAAAAATGGAAAACCAAAAAAACAATTTAAAAGAAAAACAAAAAAAATTATTTATTGGTTGTATTATCTTTGGAATAACACTTCCTATTGGGTTCTTCATTATAGTTCATTTTGGCTCTCAAATTGAATTTAAAAGAAACCACTCTATTTTTTCGATCAACATATTATTATGGTTTATTGAATGGATGATTATACTTTCTGGAATCTTTTTACCGTATTTTACGTGGAAAAAATTAATAAAACCATATAAAGACTTCTAACAATTCAATCAACCGGACTTTTTCCGCGGCTAAAGCCGCTCCAAAAGCCGGTTATTTCAAGCGTTAAAGAAAAAAATGACGAAATTAATAACCCGAAAACAAATAAGATTAAAGAATTACGATTATTCATTAGATGGATATTATTTTATAACCATAGGTTCGAAGAACAGAAATAATATTTTTGGCGAAATTATAAATAATGAAAATACCGTAGGGGCGCTGCTTGCCTGCGCCCGGATAGAATTATCACAAATTGGTAAAATTATCGAAAAACAATGGCGTAATATACCAAATCAATATAGTAACATCAAATTGGATCATTCTGTCATTATGCCTAATCATATTCATGGTATTTTGGT
>Ga0265594_1002676_pt1 | contig 12451 bp, 14 predicted proteins | sample saktaG_11_FD_190147 | JGI IMG/M metagenome (GOLD analysis project Ga0265594, IMG submission 190147) | Saline water microbial communities from Sakinaw Lake, British Columbia, Canada - sak_2011_5_24_80m | ecosystem: Environmental > Aquatic > Non-marine Saline and Alkaline > Saline ... | reverse complement strand
ACTCAAATCCATAGGGCTACCTATGCCGGAAAGGAGGTGAAAAAGGATGCCAGAGGTTACAGTTCGTCAAGAGGAGATAAAGGTAGAGGGACACCGCTTTACCGTTACCCACATACCGACTGCTACTTCCGGGAGCTGGTTTACCGTCCACGATGCCTGTGAGGTCTGGGGAGCTGTAGCTATAGACGATCTCAGTGGCGAGGTTATCGGATGGCGAAGCCCACCAGCAAAACTACAGGCGGAGATAGAGGAAGCCATTAAAAAGGCTTTCGGCATACCAGTTAAATACTAGCAAGCCGAGGCAAAATCTGAAGGGGTAAATATACCCAGAAAGGAGGTGCGAGATGAGGTTAGAGCTTACCTGGGACCAACTCCGTGAATTAGAGAGACTGATTGAGGCTGTCCGAACAGGACAAGCTCACGGTTTTGGTACAATAGAGACGGAGGACACAGGCTCAAAGGTTACTTGGGATAATACTCAGGTAATCATAGAAATTGCCGAATAAGTAAATAGTCTAGCAGGTCAAAGGAGGGACAAGGAGCGAAATCACAAAGCAAAAAACAAATCGTCTCTTAAAAGGGTAGCTAGCTCAATTTTAGGCGGGAAGGAGGTGATTACTAGCGGTACATGACCAAAGGGTCGGGGGTTCGAATCCTCCGACCCCTATTTTTTACCTCGAGACAACAATCCGTCAAATTGTGACTTCAGGTAGTATTACTTACATCTCTCTGCTACTATATCCATATGACCGATACTTTATCTCCTGAACAACGCAGCCAACTGATGGCCAAGGTTCGTGGTAAAGATACGGCTATAGAGAAAAAGGTGCGCTCTTATCTCCATAAAAGAGGTTATCGTTTCCGTAAGCATGTCGCTACATTACCCGGTAGTCCCGACATAGTCCTTCCGAAGTACAAGGCGGCTATCTTCATTCACGGTTGTTTCTGGCATGGCCATTCCGGCTGTAGAAAAAGCCGCCTCCCGACGGCTAGACATAGTTTCTGGGAAGAAAAACGCCGAGCGAATCTTGAACGCGATGCCCGGAAGATATCCGAGTTGTTCAATTTTGGCTGTCGGGTCGCCGTAGTATGGCAGTGTGCTTTAGAGAAAACGGAGACACTTAATAGCACTATTGATACTCTTGAAACTTGGATCAATTCAGAAAAAAGCCGGTGCGAAATACCAGACAGCTAACAATTCCGCTTATATACTCTACCAGTAGTGTTTTTCTATACTTTGTATTAATTTCGTAACTTTACCTGTTTCTATGCCGGTGTCCAAGTAAACCTTATAAGCCCTGTAAGCATCCTCAATGAGTTGTTGATACTGGACAACACGAATATCTTGCGTTGCTAACATCTGTATTGATTTATCTTCCTCATCAGGCCCCGACCAGTCTTTTAACCTCCTCCCGACAAGACATACTACTTCCACAGGCTCGTTACTCTTTCCGGCCGTCCGAAGTATCTTCTTCAGAGCAATCCTATATTTATCGACTTGGTCAATAAGCTCCGTGGCTTTTAATAATACGTCAGCCTTTTTCAATTCAATAATTACATGCTTGCCGTGAGGATTCTTGTATTTAATATCTACTCTGCCCTTCTTCTCCTCGTCAGAAAGTCCAGCGTCAATCTTACCCCATTCTTTTGAAACATTCCCCTCCATCAAAGGAGTTTCCGTTGCTCTATCCCATGACGGGTCCAATAACCATAAGTGGTCGTAAAGATGTTGCTGGATTACTTTCTCCAAAGCGACATCGGTAACATGTTCCTTTAACGTATCAATTATCGACAAACGTATCCGGGTAATTCGGTGATATAACGATGCCTCTATATCATCGAAGTTAGAAAAAACCACGGAAAGTGCCTGTATATTCTCGGGCGAAATGTCCTCCAAAGCATCCAGGTTTTCTTTATAACGGAAGCTTTCGAATGCTAATACCGCATGGCTCAATAAAGTCCTTTTTTCTTCGTCCGAATCCAGAGAAAGTTGATTGAGCTTCCCGAATAGCGACCGAGCATGTCTTCGATTATCAGCCCCGAGGCCATTGAACCATTCATTAATGGCTGGCACTTCTAAAGCCCATTTAGTACCTTCTTCGTTACGGTAGTTCGTCCAGTTACTTTGGATATTCTTCAGCTCCCCTAATACCCATTCTTTTAAAGCTACATATCTCGGGTCGTCCTTCTTGATTTCCTGCCTACTTGTAGTTGCGCTATCTATTCCTTCGTCGGTGTCCAAAAAGTCGGCATGTATCTCCCCCATTAAATATTTCGTATACATGCCTCCTTCGACAAAATCCTCCAATATATCTTCCTGCGCCAGTTTTCCCCTGACCATTATGACGATCTTATTAAGGTTGTCCTGCCCATCCTTTAAATCACCGGAGTTCTCAACTGAGCCTATCCAACCTGAAACCTCATATTCGCCTCTACTTCCAACCTTATTCGGCCTTTTCTCATTTTGCCTAAGTTTCTCAGTTCTACAGTAGCCTACGTATTTCTCGCTATTTTCCCCGTAATGCCAAAGGTATTGAATTTTATGAAAATAATCCCGGTCGTCGACTCCTATGGGATCACCACCTATGTTAACGATAAAATCATATTCCGCTCCAATGATACCAAAGCGACGGGCAAGCCTTTTTCTCAAAGCACCAGGGGTAGTTCCGGTTCCCTTTTTCAGTTCTCGTATGGTTAAACGGGTCCCTTGCTTATCTATGGTGATTTGACCTTCAGGTAGGGGTTCGGGATGATAATCTTTATTGTTCTCAGAGTCCTTCAATAACTCCTTTATTTTTTCTGCAGACATAAAGAAGCCATTCTTAGTACCATTTTTCGAGGTCTGGATTTCTATCGTATCGGCAATAGAAAACAGGGACAATTTCCCAATTCCCTTCCTACCCATAACCGGTCTTTTATGTTTCGGCGTGGTAGCTTCCTCCGGTCGATTTCGTCTCTCGTAACCAACATACAAGTATTTATCATTAATGTCGTCATAAGTCATTCCGCATCCGTTATCTTCAATAGTTATTTCATCTTCACCGATTGATATATCGACTACTTCAGCATCGGCATCCCAAGAATTTGCTACTACCTCCGCTAATACCGCTGGGATGTTACTATATAGATTTATCCCGAGGTGATTCAGCACATTGAGACTGATGGTCATCTTATACGTTTTTTCGGGCATATTCTCCATTCTCCAAATGTTTAAGGATACTCCGTCCGATTATCTCACCTAGTCTAACAGGTACCGCGTTTCCAATATGTGTTCCAAGTCGTCTAATGGAAAAAGATACTTCCGGATCAATGAAATCATAATCGCGAGGGAACGTCTGTAAAAGAGCACCCTCTCTTAGTGACAGTGCTCTATCCTGTGCCGGATGGCCGAACCGACCTGTCCCGTAATTATAAAACTGCGTCGTCATGGTAGGAGCCAGTGTACCCCATGACATACGCGCATAGACTCCGCTATAACTTTTCCCCGACTCCTTTTTATGGCAAGGAGAGAGGAGTTCCTCGTCCCAATCCCTCCACGTACCTCCGGGCTTCGACTGTTTTATTCTCTTTAAGTTGATATCCTCCAGACGAGACGTTCTATGTAAGGGATCCCTGGCAGACACTTCCCCTGCAGCAATAACATCAAGTTTACCGATTTTATCCCTCACGGTTTCATATTCATTCTGTGTATGGGTGGCTGGAATGATATTGATCGCCCCGAACTTCGATGCCAATAGGACCAACCGCTTCCGGGACTGAGGTACGCCATAGTCGGGGCAATAAACCTTATCCCAGAATATACTATAACCCAGTTCTCTCAGTTCTGTGTTAAAATCTAAGAACACCTTACTCCGAGTTATCGCAGGTACATTTTCCGCCGAAACAATATCTGGCTGAACTTCTTTTATTAACTTCGAGAACGAATACAACAGCTTCCACTTCTCATCTTCTACACGCTTCTCATTCTTTTGAGTATGTGTGGAAAATGGCTGGCACGGAGCGCATCCTACTAGGATTTTTATACAGCCTTCGGGGTAGAAGTCGCTTACTTCTCTACCCGTAAGATTCGTGATGTCTGCATGGATGAAATCGCTGTCGTTGTTTGCTTCATAAGCGTATTTACACGTTTTGTCGATATCAATACCAGCGACAACGGGGATACCAGCCTTTATCAAACCATGCGTCAGCCCGCCTATCCCACAGAATAAATCTACCGCGGCTACGTTCAAGCTAACCATTGTTCTCTCTTGGATTATATTATCACATCTTGCGATAGATGCCAATATTTTACCCGGGTTCTCTCTTCGCCCTTCTATGCGATAAATATTCCCAGTATCCCCGCTTCTTTCACCGCCACCCGGTTATATACCGCAACAATATTTCTTGTTGTTGGGTAACAATCAGCCATAAAGTGTAATTTATGGGGACTATTGACATTCCGGCAGGCAATGGTCTATTCTCAAACAAAAAGGGAGGTATATAAATGCAAGCATACTGTGTGAAGTGCCGCACAAAAAGGGAAATGAAGGATACGAAGAGCATAACCATGAAGAATGGCAAGCCGGCGACTCAGGGGATATGTCCCGCATGTGGGACCAAGATGTTTAGGATTGGAAAGAGTTAAAGCTGAGTAGCCGGCACTGTTTGAATTCTAGTGTATCACTAGAAATATATGACCAAAGGGTCGGGGGTTCAAAATCCTCCGACCCTTTTTTTGTCCTTTATTCCCTCCGAAAGTGCCTAGATTTTGATTTGAGGGTTTGCACTATGAAGGTGCTCTCAAGCTATCACCCTTCTATGCAGGCACAGCTACTTCCTCTAGTTCTACGTCTCTTGGGGTTGGAATTCCATCCTTCTGCAATGACTCTAGATAACCTTGGATAGCTTCCTTGACACGCTCCAGAGTTTCCTCTTTAGTCTGTCCCTGGGTAACGCACCCCGGTAGAGCTGGCACAGTCGCTGTGTAGTAACCCTCTTCATCATTACGCTCTAAGATAACCTTATACGAAACCATATCATCCTCTCAACAACTTAATAAATTCCTCGACACTAAGCCCAGCGTGCTCCAGTATGCTTTTAAGAGTCTTAGGTGCTAGAATTTCTCCCGCATGTATTGGAATATCTACCCTAACTCCTGGACGGTCTAGGTGCTTGTAATAGAAATGAGAGCCTTTGGAATGATGCAGATACCAACCTGCCTTTAATAAGGCTCGCTCTGCCTCTTTGCCACTGACCCTTGGTAGTCTCACCATTTAGCCATGCCATAGCAGTCCAAGGACACCGAACTCTAGCTTGATTATAATCGTTTCCTAGAAAAGAAGCAAGAGATTAGTTGCAGGTACTTATTTCCCTACCAGACCTTTCTTACTTCTGCTTTTTCGATATCCTTTCCCATAGTTGGTAGATAAGAGTTCCCTTGAACCAGCTCCGTTTCTGTTGCTCACCACACTTGGGGCAAACCTTGGTCCCCTTCTCAATTTGAGCTTTACATTCCTTACAGAAGGTGTAAGGGCTTTTTCGTTTTAGATAAGTGTTATAGGATAACAGAGCTACGAATAACCCGAGAATGGTAAAGCCGAAGATGTCCCCATACTTTGAGTAGAATGTCCTTTCATTGGTGAAGGCAATCTTGCCGGCCACTATCTCCGGCTCGGGGGCTATATCTTCCATTATCCGCCCGTAGGGGTCAACTAATATGGAGTCATTATCTCTATAGAAAAAGGCAGTATATATTCTATGTTCAACAGCTCTGTAAGCAGCATTCCCGCCGTGTAATCCTGGGAGAGTACCGATAACTGGCCGGGTGCCTGAGGTTCCTGCGACAAATTGCGCCCCACCTTTAACCCATTGCCTTGCCGGTAGGGTAGGCCCAAACTCCAGACAGCCTAAAAGGCCAAATTTTCCAGAGCGGGCATCAAAGCCGTGAAGCTCAGGGAACAGTTTGTCTGGGTCAAAAGGAACCAGGCCATCAAACACGTGCCCAGCTACCAGGCCGTGATAAGGAGAATAATAATGCACGACGCTTCCATCAGGAAACACAATATTATCACCATCTGTCAGGTAGACATCGTTCTCTTGACTGAAGCTTACATACTGGTCAGCAAATGGTCCCACGTTCTCCAGTGGGTCATGCTTCGCCCATCTCGACCACAGGATTATTTCCGGTTCATATTTCAAGGAATACTCGCTCCAATCAGCATAAAGCTCATTGATGTGCTGCCTCTCCATAGTTTCAGGCTTGGCCTGGATAATGACTACAGTGGTATCACCAGTGACAGGTTCTGGTAGGCTAATCCAACCGCAAACAAATACTATTATGAAGACCAGCACTACGGCGATAGCCTGTTTGGATACCCGCCTTGCGTCTTGGTAATGGACTATTCCATAGGCGAGGGCAGAGTTGACCAACCAAATTAGAAAGGTTACTCCGTACATGCCGGTGAATGAGGCTAACTGCAAAATTGAGGGGGTCAACCACTGGGTTCTTGAGATGGAAACGGAAGCAAGGGAACCAGTGATTTTCATAACCGCAGGTATGTTCAGTGCCAGAAATTCCCCGGCGGTAGCAGCTATTGGTAGGATAAAAATTTGCCATCCCGAAGGCAGATAACTAAGCCGAGGGCGTGGTAATTGCTTAGGCTGTGCACAGCTTTCAGCAGGCCACACAACGTAACCAACTACGAAGAGAGCCACTATTACACCGAGAAACCAGGCAACAACGGTAGGGAGAAAAATTTCAAATACACCTTTAGAAATCCCAAGAAGTATCGGAACAAGGCAAATACCCATTACCAGTTGCAGTGTGTGTGTCCTCTTCGCCTTCGTCTCGTAGTATATAGCGATAAGGATAGGCACAAAGGCAAACCAGGCTAAGAATCCAAGGTTGAAGGGCGGGTAGCTTAATAGAAGCAGAATACCCGATAATAAAGCTAGCAGATAACTATTTCTGGCTCTCATTTTGTTCTCACGGTGATTGATTTAGACCTATTATCGGTCACCTCTACTTTGCAGCACTACCTGGACACATAAATCTCACCTTGCACTTGGCGCAACTCTTCTTCCTGCTAATTGTCCCACTGTAGGCCGAAACCAACAGGAGCAAAGTCAAGATTATGACGCCCTGTACCCAGAATTGAGAGCGTATAAAGAAGGAGACCACGATGATCACAATCGGAATCAAAGTCAACAGCCCATAGGTCATGGGGGCCAGCTTAAACCCCAGGCCTTTGCCGAACTCACTCTCATCGGCTTTCTTGAACACCAGCGCCGAAAGCTTCCCCCAACCAATAGGACACCATTTACCATAGTAGTAGCAACTCGTGCAGACCAGCTTCCGCAGCACTATCCCCACCATTATCACGGCGAAGGCAAGGTATACCCAAGCGATTAAAGGGTGCAGAAGCCAGCAGCCAATAGTTCCCAAGGCAATCCAGATCAGCATCATCAGGTTACCCAGTAGAATGGCTGCTTTAGGATGTTCCTCCAAGCCTTCTTCATAAATCTTTCGTTTGCTCACCCCTACCACCTCCTATCTTAGATTTAGCTAGCTGACGACCTTTCATCTTTGGCACACTTAGCAATCCTTACAGCTTTTTCGCTGCCTGAACGAAGAGATTCAAGCCTGAACCTTCGCCCTTAATCTTTTTGAGGCCAGCGATAGAAAGCTTCTGCTATTCTAGTAGACTCTCCCTGTTTCAGTCCAATCCACCTCTCCAAGCAAGCGATTGTACTCAGCTAGAATCTGCTGTGTCAGGCAATGCTCAAGTCCTTGCAATGACTGTTCCTTAATCCGCAGAGAATAAAAATCCCGTTTCATTCCAGTGGTATTACTCCATATCTCAACAATTCTGTCGTTATCATTCACTACTATGATACGGGTGGGGGTTACGGTGACACTGGCTCTTATCGTCCCGCCGGCTGAAGTTGCCTTGGGATCAGAAGACGGCTCTTCGGCTGTATGCCTTGCCTTATTAATTTCGCTCCATATCACTTCGGTCATTATCTCACGGTTGTTGAGCACATAAACATGACTTGGTAATTCCGTGTCCGGGGCTGTGATTACATTATTGGAAGCAAGCCTAGCAGAAAGGGCATGGATTGGCTCCTGTGCAATGACTTGACCTGCTTGTCCACTAGTAGTGTTAGTAACAATGCTGGCGTTGCTATCAGCTGAAGCTTCAGCAACCTCTATTTGGATTGCATCCGGGCCAGACATACTGTCAGTATGGGCGTAAGCATAGGCTACAGGCCAAAGAGCGAGAAGCAGTAGGGCTAGGAGGGGAACGAACCGTTTAATCCATTTGTTTCTCATTGCCTCGTTTTCCTAACTGGTATCAGCGTATAGCTAGGATGTGAAAGAATCTCCCTTTCATTTCCCCCTAGCAAAGGGCCTGGGCTTCTCCTGAGCAAGGCTTTTTAAGATACTCAGGATTCCAACGACAGTATGCTGCACCTCGACAGACTCTTGCGATAATACGCTGGCAACATAAGGGTCTAATCTCCCAACATTATCTTCTGCAACTTCACTCGCTGTGGGAGGCTGAGGAGACAGGTAATTAGCTAAAGTAAATAGCTCACTCTCTTCAAAGCCCAAGGGCTTGGCAATCCTGCGCAGAATACGAGCTGAGGGAAAGCGTTCTCCTTTTTCTATGCGACCTAGGTGTGTTGCGGATACACCTGAACCACGGGCTAGCTCTTGCAGTGTCATTGACGCCATGACTCTCCGCTGTTTGAGTACTTTACCTAGGTCATTTCTCTTATTTTGTTCCGTAGTCATTCTTATCGAAGCTTTACTTTAAGTCTGTCTAGCTTGGTTTATTGTTGAATTATGTGTTTGTGACGGGTAGTGACAGTTGTCTCCTCTGTATTGCCAGACAGCGACGCAGATCCCAAATAAAATAGCTCATCAAGCCTGTGATTAGGAAAGGCGTTTATTGCCCCGATGATGAACTTTTCGTTGATATGGCGCTTGCCTCGTCTCACCCGGTAGATCTGACTTACCGATATTCCCATAGCTTGTGCTAACTCAACTAAGTTCGTGTATTTCCCGTTGCATAACTCAAAAATCTTTGTTTTTAGTTTCGTAAGACGCCTCCTGAGTTGTAACTTCGGGTCTTCTCCAACTCCACCACTACCTTTTTGCAGGCGCTCCTCTCACAATCTTTTACTAGCGCCAGGAATTCCCTCAGTACCTCTCCAGTCACTGCTGGTGAAAACCAAGCGACTTGCTTGCCCCGTTTCAACAGCGTAATATTGTGACGGCCATCAGTCATAATGGAAAAGCCATCAACTCTGTCCTCGCTCGTCAGGAGCAAGGAAGAATCTATCTCAGACACCTTGCTTCTCCCCTTGTCATTGGCTCTTCCCCTCTGCCAGGTAAGGTAACCACTCCTCCATCGTTTCCCGGTGCTCCTCTACCGACTGCTTTAATTGCTGGTAGCACTCGTTAAACGGCTTTCCACGAAGAATAGCGAAGATTGCCGCCAGATCCCTCAGCTCATCATCATTCATGCCGATTAATCGCAGCCTTGTCTCGGCCATTATGTGCTCTGCCACCTCTTCGTTACCATCTACCTCAGCAGATGCTGCTCGCAGAGCCTCTATAACATGCCGGACCGCCGGTTCTATCTCGTCCATCTGGCTTCGTGCTCGCTCACCAGCAGCAAGGAATTATCTCTATCTGCCTCTCGCTTATCACTCATTTCGACATCTTCCCCTTTGCCTTATACCGCCGCAGTATAGCCTTCACTCTGGCTGCTAACTCTCGATAGCTAAAGGGCTTTATCAGGTAAAGGTCAGCCTCAGCTTCCATCACCCTTTCCCACATCTCATCACTGGAATCTTCACCAAGCAGGACTATGGGAATGCCAAAGGTGCTGTGTAATTAGTAGCAAACCTCCATGCCGTCTCCACCTGGCAATACCTCATCCACGATAACCATGTTGGGCTTGAACCCATCTAATTTCAGCAGCGTAGTATTGCCACGGCCATTAGCCGTGATGGAAAAGCCATCAACTCTGTCCTTACTTGTGAGGAGCAAGGAATTACCTCTATCTACCTCTCGCTTACCACTCATTTTGACATCTTCACCCCTGCCTTATACCGCCGAAGTATAGCCTTCACCCTGGCTACTAATTCCCGGTATCTGAGTGGTTTTACCAAGTAAAGGTCAGCCTCAGCTTCCATCACCCTTTCCCACACTTCATCGCTGGAATCTTCACCAAGCACGATGACAGGAATATTGAGTGCCCGGTGCAGTTGAGAGCAGGCTTCCCACCCATCTACAAGTGGCAATTCTTCATCTAGGATAGTCAGGCTAGGTTTGAAGGCATCCAGCTTCAGCAGCGCTTCAAGATAATCTGGAACATCAACTACCGCGAAGCCAGCTTCACTTAAAGCTGAGGTAAGCTCCTTCCTTAAAGCGGGCTCGCCCTCAATAATGAGGATGCTATCTGTCATCTTGTCTTTCCCTGTCTGATGTTGGCTTCTTTAGGTCGTTCATCCACTCACTGGCTGTTGCCCGACATTCCTCTACTGCCTGTTTATGTGCTTCGTAGGCCAGTTCTACCGGCCTCTCTGGAGGACATGAGGTTTGCTTGGCAAGTTCCCACAGCTCCTCGTCGGACATATTTAACAGCCGCAACTTTGTCTCGGCATTCAGACGCCGGGCTAAATCCTCATCACCGTTTGACTCAGCAATTGAAGCATGCAACGCCTCACGCAGGTGATACTTTACAAAATCCTGCTTTGCCACTTGTCCCATTCTCACAAACTAACCTTCGATTTTCGCTTCAATCGGCTTTTATCTATCATCCTTAACTCCTCGTCAGCTGGTTCAGTAAACATACCTCCTTTAACAGTCCCTCCGTCGCCCAGAGCCAGGGCTGAAACAAACTGTAAATCCATCGTCTAGTTTTGAAATCTGCCCTCCCTTCGCCTTAAGCCTGACTGTGGCAGTCATTTTTCACCCCCCTATGTTGCGGACGATTAGATTTACTTGCGTTAAAGAGCCTTATCACAAGCTCACTTACACCAACCTTAACGGTATCATATTAAAAACCACTTTGTCAACTTTTGTCAATACCCTGTGCCCCTTTTTTCTAATTCCCCCCTAGTAAATGTCTCTAGCTAGATGCCTTCTGTAGCTAAAGTGCCATCTGACAAGATTTGCAGGCACTTGTGATAAGGCTCTTTACTACAACTCAGTAAAGCCTGCCTGCAAATCGAACCGAGTTAAAGGTCTAGCATCCTCGCTATACAGTCACCGAATTCAGAATCATTAGCGTCTACTACATGAAGATATTTTTTCGTCGTTTCTAGTCGCTTGTGTTTCAGGAAGCTCTGCACCTCTTCAAGCCTCCGCCCGCTTCTTCTAAGAAGAGTGCCCGCGGTATGTCTCAGGGTATGGGGAGTAACCCTGATTTCTTCCCCAAAAGCCTTTCGGGCATAGCAAACTACTATCTGGCGTATGGCTTCTGGAGTAATCGCTTTATTGCCATTCTGACCATTTTTGCCATAGTATCTCCGTAGCCTTTCTCCGGCATCGGTAACAGCAACAAAAATAGGTGAACTATCAGTCAATTCTCGACCGCTGGCGATAATATAATCTTCTATTGCCTCCCAGCACCTCGTAGGGATATCACGCACAATCTCAGTCCCTCCCTTGCAGGTATACCTCAGATAGATTTTCCCTGCCCTTTCAGTAATGTCGCCCCTCTCAATACCGGATAACTCAGCACGCCGAAGGCCGGTCAGTATTAGTATTAGAAGAATGGTGTAGTCTCTCTTGCCTTTGACTGTATTGCGGTTGGGCTGCGAAAGAAGAAGTCGAGCTTGCTCTTTACTTAGCCAGGTTGCATCGGTGTAAGTTTGAACTGAAGGCCGCTCAACACCTTTTACCGGATTATAGGTGCTCAGTTGCCGCTGAGCACAAAAATTGTAATAGCCCGAGACGCAGGCCAGATGCTGGCTGATAGTAGACGGTGACCTTTTCAAGGACTCAAGGTGGCGACGGTATCTAATTACGTCGCTCTGTCGTATCTCACGCGGGTGTTTCCCGGTAAATGTGAGGAACTGACTCAGTGCAAGCCGGTAAACACGGCGAGTTTCGGGGGAGCGTTTGTTGTCCACAAAGGTAGCAATGTTTTCAATCCATGGGTCATCACCCATTAGATATGAAATAAATCCTTGGCTGCTACCTAGTAGTATAGAGTGGTCTGAGGTCACTCGGCACTTGGCGCTCGGGTGTGAATTACAATCTCCCCCAGCCTGCAATATCCGGCTCTCCATAAATTCTTCCAGCTCATTACCGTAGGTGAATCTGACAGCATGCCTCAGCAGCTCAGACTTAGTGCAATATTCTTTCTCTGCCTTTCTGGTTAGAAAGTCATTCCATATCTGGGGCCCACGGAACCACATCTGCACCATGTTTTGGTGGTTAGTGGCAGTTTCT
>Ga0265594_1002674_pt1 | contig 12459 bp, 13 predicted proteins | sample saktaG_11_FD_190147 | JGI IMG/M metagenome (GOLD analysis project Ga0265594, IMG submission 190147) | Saline water microbial communities from Sakinaw Lake, British Columbia, Canada - sak_2011_5_24_80m | ecosystem: Environmental > Aquatic > Non-marine Saline and Alkaline > Saline ... | reverse complement strand
AAAGGCCGATCTTTTAAGAAAAGAGGTAGAGGCAATATTGGCCGAAACCAGCGATCAAAGTAGTGATCGGTTATTGGTTAAGCGGGCTTTCTGTGGTAATTTAATTGCCCATCGAAAAGATGATCAGGAGTTGTCAATTGATGTTCGAGGAGAAGAAAGGTTGGCCTCCTATGATGACGATACAATTATGATTGGTATTAGCCGGGAAAAAATTTCTTCAGCCGATTTAGAAACCGGCAATTATTTAGTGGCTATGGGTTATCTGGATCGCCTTGAACCGGGTAAATTAGCAATCAAACGTTTGGTGGTTCAGGAAACGCTAACTCCAGCGGATCGAGAATCGTTTTTTGGTTTAGTTGGTGATATTTCCTCCGAAGAGGAAGTTTTTATCTTAACTTATGATGATTTAGTTTTTGAGGTTTTGGCTAAAGGAGCGAAATTAACTTATCGGGAAGACGATGAGATAGTCACGGCTAAATTCAGTCGTCTTGAGGAGCAGGATCGAGTTGTTGTTGTTGGCCAGAGGAAAGATGATAATGGCCGAATCGAAGCGACCAAAATTCATGTTGTTACCTCTGCTGCTACTAACCCTCAAGAGGAAGAATAAGTTTTTGGTAATTGGAAATTGACAGTTGGCAAATTACCCCCCCTCTATCCAAATATCGCCTAATTTAGTAAAATTAAGACGATGGTTGGGAGAACGATAAAGCCAGTTAAGGGGACACGAGACTTTTATCCTCAGGATCAAGCTCTGCAGAATTGGCTTTATAAAAAAGCCAAAACAGCCAGCCGGGCTTTTGGTTATCAGGAATATGAGGGGCCAATACTAGAGCCCCTTGCTTTGTATTTGGCCAAATCGGCCGAAGAAATAGTCAAGAGCCAAGCCTTTATTGTTCCTGTTAAGGGTAAATCACCCAAAGACAGTCTTATTTTAAGACCAGAATTAACTCCCACCCTGGCTCGGATGATAGCCGCCAAGGAATATGAATTAATTTTTCCGATTCGTTGGTGGTCGTGGGGGCGGTTTTTCCGTTATGAGGCACCGCAAAAAGGCCGAGGTCGGGAGTTTTATCAATGGAATATCGACCTTTTAGGACAGGACTGCCCGAATGCTGATGCCGAAATTATCGCCGTTGGGGTGCGGTTTCTGTCTTCTTTGGGTTTAACTAGTGCTGATGTCGTTATTAAGATTAATGATCGTAAGTATTTAGATAATAAATTTGACCTAATTGGTATTTCGGCTAAAAAGAAATTGGCAATTTTCCGAGTTATTGATAAAAAAGACAAGGTGAACAAGGTCGATTTTGAGGCGATGTTGGCCGAGGTGGGGTTAACAAAGTTGCAAATTAAAGACTTGGGTTTAGCCCTAAAAGATTATGATTATAGCCAAGAATCATCCTGGCTAACGGAACTTTTTTCTTCTTTGTCTGACCTGGGTGTTAGTGATTGGGTGGAGTTTGATCCGACTATTGTTCGCGGTTTTGATTATTATACCGATACTGTTTTTGAGGCTCAAACCAGAAGCCGCCAGGGCCGAGCTCTTTTTGGCGGTGGTCGTTACCAAAATCTGGTTTCTGATGTCGGCGGCAAAAGAAAAATTGCCGGGGTTGGCTTAGCCGTTGGCGATATGACGGTTTATGAGGTTTTAGCTGATTTGGAACGTTTACCCGCCTTATCGGCTCTGTCGGCTAAAATTTTAATGACCGTTTTTGCTGAGGAAACTTTTCGCTCTTCTTTGCTGGCGGCCGACAACTTAAGGAAATCCGGGATAAAGATAGAAATGTATCTGGATTATCAGGTTCCTCTGACTAAGCAGTTGGCTTATGCTAACAAAAAGGGTTTTACTAAAGCCTTAATTATTGGCCCCGAAGAAAAAGCGACCCAAGAAGTAACCGTCAAAGACTTGGTTTCTGGCCAGCAGGAACGGGTTAAGGCCAAAGACTTGGTGGCTTTTTTAAAAAATTAATCGGTTAACTCTGTTAGATCCGGAGATCTGGCAGGACTGGTTTATTCGTTGATTTATGTTAAAATAGACTTCGCTTATGAATAAAGCTAATCAAGACCAATATTATCCTCAAGCTAAGGTAACTTGTGCTTGTGGTAACGAGTTTAGAGTGGGGTCAACTAGGCCGGAAATTAAAGTTGATATTTGTTCTTCCTGTCATCCCTTTTTTACCGGTCAAATGAAATATGTTGACTCCGGCGGTCGAGTTAAGCGATTTGAAGATCGGCTAAAGCAGGTTAAAAAACAATCGGCAAAATCTAAAAAAAGAGGTCAAAGGGATCAATCTACTACCTCCTCCATTAAGACTCTCAAAGAAATGCTGGAGCAGACGAAATAACAATTGATAGTTAAAAGTCTAAAGTTAAAAGTTATCGTCTTTATCGACGCCAGCATTAAATATTTTTAATTTTTGACTTTTAATTTTTAATTGATTTGCCTGTGTCTATTATTATCGAAGTTCGCCCCGGTACCGGTGGAGATGAGGCTAAAATTTGGCAGCAAGATTTATTGCGTATGTATCAGCGTTTTGCCATCCAAAAGGGTTGGCCAAATAAGATATTGGCCGAAGGTAGACTAGAGATTGTCAGCGAGGAGGCCCATTCTCTATTAGAGCAAGAATCCGGAGTTCATCGGGTCCAGCGAATTCCCCAAACGGAAAAAAGGGGTCGGGTTCATACTTCCACTGCTTCAGTGGTGGTTTTATCTAAAAAAGACTTGGTTCAAGCTACGATTAACTCAGCTGATTTAGCAATAGAATTTTTTCGAGCTGGTGGCCACGGCGGCCAAAATGTTAACAAGCTTTCTACTGCGGTCCGCTTGCGTCACAAACCAAGCGGGATTGTAGTCACTTCTCAATCGGAGCGGCGCCAATATCAAAATCGCCTTATTGCTCAGGGAAAACTGGAAGCGGAATTAAAACGTCGTCAACAAGCTTCGAAAAAAGATCACCTAGATCAGCTTAGACGGCAATCGATCGGCGAGGCCGAAAGGGCGGAGAAAATTCGTACCTATAATTTTCCTCAGAATCGGGTCACTGATCATCGGCTTGGCAAGTCTTGGCAAAACTTGGATCAAATTGTTGATGGGAATTTGGGAAGAATTATTAAAGCTTTTCGGAAAGCGAGAAACAAACAGAAAAAGTAATTTTATTGTTGACTTTTTAGGCGGACCGGAACTTCCTTTGTTTCTCTCTCACGCCAAATTTTGACAACGATTGTCTCCCCCACTCTTTTTTTATTAACGATTTCGGCCACGCCTTCCTGGCCATCTTTAATTTTTTGACCAGCGATTTCAGTAATAATATCACCGGATTTAATACCGGCTTCGGCGGCTGATGAGCCGGTAATTACTTCAACAACGTAAGCCCCCTCCGGGATTTCATTTAAAATGGCCGCCTCTTTGGTGATGATCGAGTAACGAACCCCCAAGAAAGGACGAGTAAACTCACCGGTTTGATAAAAATTATCAAGCATGCTTTTGGCAATATTAATGGGAATAGCAAAGCCAATATTTTGCGCCCCCTGAGCGACGGCAACATTAATGCCAATTACTTGACCGGCAGAGTTGAGCAGAGGGCCGCCGGAATTACCGGAATTAATAGCGGCATCGGTTTGGATGACATTGTCTAGCTCTTCAACATAGCCAGCAAAGGAAGAACCGGCCACAATACCTCGTCCTAAACCGGAAACAACTCCGGTAGTGACAGTATGGCGAAATTCTCCCAAAGCGGTCCCAATTGCCAAAGCAAATTGGCCAACTCGTAAACTATCCGAGTTGCCCAATTCCACCGTCGGCAAACCCTGGCCCTCAATTTTTAAAATCGCCAAATCATTGGAGGGGTCACGGTAAATATTTTGGACTTCATAAGTTTGATTGTCGGCGCTGATAACTCGATATTGGGCGTCTAAATCGGAAACAACATGTTTATTGGTGATAATCAACCCCTTAGAGTCAACGATAAAACCGGTGCCGATATCTTGCTCGACTTGCTGTTCTTGGGTTTCAAAGAAAGAAAAAGGGTCGAAGGGATTGAAAGTGGAAAATCGTTCTAGCTTGCTAATACCAATGGTGACTACGGCCGGAGAAGTTTTTTCGACAATATCAATTATCATCGACTCCTCTTGAATGATCTTGTTGGTAATGCTAGTTACTGGAGCCTCCTTTGACCACCAAGAACCCCAAAGAGGCTCACCGGCCAAGCGGTTAAAAGAAGTACCGGTTAAAAAAGCGCCAATTAGCAACAGCGCTGTTACTAAAATGGTTAAAACCTTTTTTTTCTGAGACATTTTTTTTAAATAATCGCCCCTCAATTATTATAATTAATGGCTAATTAGTTGGTCAAGGGCGGCACTTAGGGCTTCGTCCTCTTCGGTTTCAAAGTTGTCCTCAACCTTAATGTTTGGCTCAATGCCCTTTTGGTGGATTTGGGCCCCTGAGGGCAATAACCAGCGGGCGATAGTAATATGAACAGACGAGTCATCAAGGAGTTCTTTTGATTGCTGAATGGTGCCCTTACCAAAAGTGGTTTGACCAACAATAGGAGTGTCCCTTTGTTCTTTTAGGGCGCCGGCGACAATCTCAGAAGCCGAAGCACTACCCTGATTAACAATAATTACTAATGGGTCTTGGGTGAGCTTGCCTTGGCGATTAACGGAAAATGTTTGTCGGTTACCTGAGGCGCTTTCTTGATGGACGATAACCCCTCGATCGAGAAATTCAGAAGCAATATAAATTGCCCCATCCAAATAGCCACCGGGATTGTTTCTTAAATCTAAGATAATACCAGTAAGGCTGTTTTGGTTCTTTTCTGACTCAATTTTAGTGACAATTTCATCCCACTGCTCGATGGTACTATCACCAAAGCGGGCTAGCCTAATATAGGCTGCTTTTTGACCGTTTTGGTTGATATATTCCAGGGTAACTCGGGGAACAATAATTTCGTCACGAATCAAATCAATTTCAAGTGGTTTACTAGCCCCTTCTCTAACTATGGTTAGAGTGACTTTTGAGCCCTTGGGACCGCGGATAATTTCTACCGCTTCGACTAAAGATAGATCTAGTGAATCCCGATCAATTTCTTTGTCCTCGTCTTTAATATGGACAATTAAGTCTCCGGGCCTAATACCCATTTCTTGAGCCGGTGTCCCCTCCAGTGGAGCTATTACTGCCAGTTGGTTGTTTTTGTAGCCCAATTCTATGCCCACCCCGCCGAAACTACCGGCCATATCTTCTTTAAATTTTTCATTATCTTCTGGAGGTAAAAAAACGGTATAGGGGTCGCCCAAAGATTCAACCATACCGGCAACCGAACCATAGAGGAGTTTTTTTTGATCTAGTAATTGGTCTTTGTCCAGATATAGCTGGTCTAAGAGTTGGTAAACTTGCCCAAAGAGACTTGATTGAGTAAAACTTAAAGGAGATGACCCCAGGCTAATATTTTGGGAGTAATTCTGGCTCAATCGCCAACCGGCCCCAAAGGAAAAAACCAACAATGCCAACAAGAGAACTAGGTTGCGAAAATTTTTAATGGTCATTTTTGAAGAACAGCAATTTTTTTCTGCTGGTTGTCAATAATAAGCCAATAATCAAGGAAATTTTTTAATTCCTCTATCTCTTCGGAAGATATTTTGGCGATTGTTAATTGATCAAGATCAACCAAGTCGGGGTTAATGTTATCAGTGCTGATAATAGCCAAAGAACCGATTGCCTGGGCCTTATTGACTAGGGCCGGGTAAAGCTGGTCGGCCAAAACAATTTTGTTCTGATATTGGCAATCGAAGGCGGTTAAAGCGCCATAATGATAGATTAATTGACCAAAAGCATTATCACCCCAAGCTTTTTTGAGGTCAAAGACTTTTTCTGCTTTAACCCGAATGCTTATTCCCTCTTGATTGATGCTTTCGATTTTGCCTGAAAATGGCGATAGCAGGTCTCGACTCTTTCCGGTAGTTTCGATAGTCAAGATGCCGGTGTCACTGTCAAAAGCGAAAATCTGTCCTGATACTGGAGCGGTGACAGTGGTTTTTTTGAATAGATTGTCAGCTTTGGCAATAGGCTCTTCCTGGGTGACTTTTTGGCCTAATTTAACCAGGAGACGAGAACTAATTTTTTGGGGAGGCAGGTTCATTTCTTGGGTCAGGTTAACCTGGTGCCTTTTGAAGCGGTTAAAAGTGGCGACTTTTTGACCCTCTTCGACTTTTTCCCCTTCCTTAAGGAGGACTTTGGTTTTTTTGGGCAAGGGAAGAAAAAAGGAAAAATCAGCCATTGGGCGGTATTAATGGATTTGGCTTACAAAGGGAATTAAGGCTAGATGTCTGGCCTGTTTGATGGCTCGGGCTAGTTTCCTTTGGTGCTTGGCGCAAACACCAGTATATTCTCGAGAGGCAATTTTTTTTCTTTCGGTGATAAACTTGTTAAGTGTTTCAATGTCTTTATAGTCGGGCTGAAGGTTGTTTTGGCAAAAAAAACAGTTTTTGGCGATTGGTTTTCTTTTTTGGGAGAACCTTCTTTTGGTTATAGCCATATTAATTAATAATTAACTTATTGATTCTTTTTTGGGAAAAATAATAATTTCTTAAAAAGGAATGTCGCTAGTGTCAACTTCTTCTTCGCCTTGTTTGGCTGAATCAGCTTGAGGCTTTTCGGTCTTTGGTTTATCATTATCAGCCTGGCTGGTTTTGGTTTCGAGGTTTGACGTTTCGGTTTCTTCTCCCTCTTCTGGTGATCGGCGAGAATCTAATATCATCATTTCTGAGATGACGATTTCGGTTGTTTGCCGGCTAGCACCGCTTTGATCTTCCCATTGTCTGGTTTGCAATCTTCCCTCAATGTAAACCCTCCGACCCTTAAATAGTAGCTGAGAGCAAATTTCGGCTAGTTTGTCCCAAGCAACGGCTCGATGAAAAGAAACGTCTTCCTTCTTTTCTCCCTGTTCAGTAGTCCAGCTTCGGTTAGTGGCCAAACCAAAAGAACAGACCGCGGTTCCTTTACTGGTGTAGCGCAACTCCGGATCCCGAGTGAGGTTGCCGATCAACATAACTTTGTTAAGAGAACGCGTACTCAAACTATTGACACCTCCTAATCAATAACTATTAATAAATGCCTAAGAACATTGTCGTTTAATTTCAAAATATTGTCAAGGCGAGTTACTTTGGCAGGACTAGCCTCGAAAGCAAACCAATAATAGTAAGCGGAGGTTTGTTTTTGGATTGGGTAAGCCAGGTTTTTTTTACCCCAATCTTTTTCTTCAGTAATGGCCCCCATATCAGCAATGATTTTCTTAGTTTTTTCTAAGTTAGTCTCCCCTTTTTTGGTTTTAGGGTTAAGGCTAGAAACGATGGTTAATTGGTATTTTTTATTTTTAACCGCCATAGTGATGATGATATCATGAGGCTATTCGTTTCACAAGATGTTTGGGACCAGTGTTGACTTCATGGTCGTCTGCCATTATTATACCTAATACTAATTGCTGTATTAGCCGTGAGCAAGGTGAAAATTTATCAGGCCGGCTTGGCCGATATTTCTGCTATTACTAAAATTAAAAAAAGAGTTTGGTTGGTTACCTATCCAAATTTGGGGGTTGATGTGAACAGAGACGATGTTTTGAAAAAAGATTTTATTAAGTTAGAGTTGGGACGGTCTCGAAATATGGTAAGCAATAATTGGCGTTATTGGTTGGCTAAAAAAGACGGGCAATTAGCTGGCTATATTGCGGCCAAAAAAGAAGCTGGTCAAGGAATAATCAAATTGATTCATGTCTTGCCCGAGTTTCAAGGTCAAGGAGTAGGCAGTGCTCTACTAAATCAGGTTTTGAAGTGGCTAAAGAGTAAAGAGGTTGTTTTACAAGTAGCCAAAAGCAACCAGAAGGCAATTAGTTTTTACCAGAAATTTGGTTTTTTTCCAACTGGTCGAGGAAATCCGATTAGAGTAGCGGATAAGAAGATTGACACCGTAAAAATGATAACCCTGGACACTTGACAATACTATAAGTCAGTGTTATAATTCAAAACAGATCCTGGGGTTAGCTTTATTAGTTAAAGCAAACTCTGGGATTTTTTTATGGATTAGATTTATTTGTTATAGGGCTTATTGTTGAAAATAATTTGTTTTTTTGCTGGAACTTGTCTACAATTCATATTTTTGGTGTCCAAAGATGTTTAAGAAAATTTTTTTGACCAGTTTTAGTTTTTTGCTGTTTTTAGGCCTTTTGATTAATCCTCAAGGGGTTGTTGGCGCTGGCGCCAGAGAGGCTGGTGCTTCAGCTCAAAAATCTTTTCCGGAAGTTGATTTGAATTCTCCAGATGATCGGGAGGCAAAGCTGTCAGCCTTTTTGGCTGGCAAAAATTCACCTCTTTCTAATTACGCTGACAATTTTATTGCGGTCGCTGATGAGTTTGTTATTGATTGGCGGCTTTTGCCGGCCATTGCCGGTATTGAATCGAGCTTTGGCCAGGTTATTCCGGCCGGTTCTTATAATGCTTATGGTTGGGGTAATGGCCGAATTTATTTTTCCTCTTGGCCGGAATCAATTGAAGTAGTTAGCCGGGCTTTATCGGAAAAATATTATCAAAAGGGCCTAGACACACCGGAAAAGATTGGCCCTGTTTATGCTCCGCCCAGTCCAGATTGGGCCGGCAAAATTAGGCTGGTAATGAACCAAATCGACCAAATAGAAATGCCCTTGGAGCCGAAATTTTAGGCTTTTGTCCTTACTGCCCATCTAGTATAATTAAGGTGATCTTAGGCGTTTTAGATATTTTTCATTTTTAACTTTAGACTTTTAATTGTTTTTTTGCCGAAGTGGCGGAACTGGCAGACGCGCACGGTTTAGGACCGTGTGGGGCAACCCGTGGGAGTTCAAATCTCCCCTTCGGCACCGAACGAAGAGGAGTTTGAACTCCCAAAAAGATTTTAGATAGTGGAGTTGTTAATGACGACCGAGGTGTTGCTAAACCAACAATCGGGAAAAGAAAAACCGTTCGTGTCGTCTTCAAATCTCCCCTTCGGCACTAGTAGTGGGATATAATTATTTTTAACTTTTAACTTTTAATTGTTTTTTTGCCCGGGTGTTGGAATTGGCAGACAAGCAGCACTTAAAATGCTGTGGGAGCAATCCCGTGCGGGTTCGATTCCCGCCCCGGGCACCACTGCTAAACGGATGATTTTTTAAAAAATTTACAAATCCAACCCTTATTGTTAGAATGAAAAAAATGAAGAAAAATTTTCTTTGGTTATTTTTAGGATTATTTTTGTTTTTGGCTCCCTTGGTCCAAGCTCAGGGCCTCTCCCCTACTCCGACCTCCTCAGAGACAGATGAGGCTTTAGAGGCGGCCGAACCCGCAGCAACAGAACAATCGGAAGAAAAAAGTGAAAAGATTACTGAGCCCACCGAAGTGGTTAAGAGCCGGTTAATCTTACTTTTAGAAGGTCAGGAAATCGGCGAACTTAGGGTAACCAACTTTTTAAAGCATGCGATTAGAAAAACAGTTAATCAGGGAATTCCTGCTAACACGGTGGTGTTAGTTTTTTTACTGCCCCTAGTGGCCACCTTGATTACTATTGTTCGTTATATTTTTGGCCTTTCTGGTTTTGGTATTTTTACCCCAGTAATGATTTCGGTGGCCTTTATTGCCACTGGTCTGACCCAAGGCTTAGTTCTTTTTTTAGTAATCGTTTCCATTGCCATTTTAGCCCGAAGCCTACTTAGAAAAATTAGGGTTCATTTTTTGCCGCGCATGTCGTTATTGCTCTGGTTTGTTTGTTTGGGGGTTTTTGGCCTTCTTTTTTTGGGACCCCAGTTAGGCTTTGAGGACTTGGCCGATATTTCTATTTTTCCGATTTTAATTGTTGTTCTTTTGGCGGAAAATTTTATTGAGGTTTTAGTTGGTAAAAACAGTTCCGAGGCGTTGAGGGTGACCGGACAAACATTAATTGTGGCGATTTTTGGCTATTGGTTTTTGAGCTGGCGGCCCCTTCAGGGCTTTGTTTTATTGAATCCGGAATTAGTTTTTTTGACGATCTTGGTTGTTAATTTGGTTATTGGCCGCTATTCGGGTTTGCGCTGGTTAGAATATCGTCGTTTTAGCTCGGTTTTTAAAAGTTAGCTTCTATTTATTCAATGAAAAGATGGCAGGACGTTTTGGGCATGAATGCCCGCAATCATCAATATCTTGGCTACAATACTAAGCTTGGCCGTCAGATTGCCGATTCTAAGCTGGCCACCAAAAGAATTTTAACTCGTCATAATTTACCCACTCCAGAGCTGGTTAAGGTTTTTAAAAAGCACGAAGATATTAATAATTTTTCCTGGTTGGGCTTGCTTGATAATTTTGTGCTTAAACCCTGTAGCGGTTTTGGCGGTGAAGGCATTCTGGTAATTAGAAAAAAAAGCCGTTTTGCCGGCGAGTGGGAGCTAATGAACGGCGAAACCATTAGTATTTCTGATCTTAAGTTCCATGCCCAAGAAATTTTATCGGGCCGCTATAGTCTTCATAATACTCCGGATCAAGCCTTTATTGAAGAGCGGGTTAAGATTATTAAAGTTTTTAGTAAATATGTTAAGGGGGGAACGCCTGATATTAGAGTAATTGTTTTCAACCTGGTGCCGGTAATGGCGATGTTAAGATTACCGACCGAGGAATCCGATGGTAAAGCCAACCTTCATCAAGGAGCGGTTGGTGTTGGCATCGACCTGGCCAGTGGAGTAACCACTTACGGTATTCATCACGGTCGGCCAGTTAACTATTTACCGGGTACTAGAATTAAGGTTAATGGTTTAAGGATTCCTTTTTGGGAACAAATCCTACTTCACTCAGTTCGGACTCAAGAGGCCATCCCCTCTTTGGGCTATTTGGGGATTGATTTCTTAATTGACCGCAATAAGGGGCCACTGATTGTTGAGTTAAACGCCCGCCCGGGTTTGGCTATTCAGGTAGCCAATCGGGCTGGTTTACAAAAGAGGCTGGAACGGGTGGAAAGATTAGAAATTCGCAGTCCGGAACATGGAGTTAAGGTGGCCAAAGCCTTATTCGGGGCCAGTTTCGCTGATCGGGTGAGTAGCAAAAACGAACCCAAAATAATTAGCCTGATTGAAGAGATAAAAATTGTTGCTCAAGACAAAAGTCGAGTATCGGTAATGGCTAAAGTTGATACTGGGGCCGATCGGAGCGCCATTGATGAGGAACTGGCTAAAAAATTGGGGTTGTTGTCTGAGGACAATATTATTTATCAAGCTCGTTATCGTAGTGCTTTGGGTAAACATCGGCGGTCAGTAATTGCCCTGGAGTATTATTTGGCCGGCCAAAAAATTAATAGCATGGTCAGTGTTACCGATCGGGGCAAATTACGAACCAAGTTTTTAATTGGCAAAAGAGACTTGTTGGGTTTTGTGATTAGGCCGTAAGGTTTTTAAAAAAATAAGACAATGAATTTTTTAAAAAATAAAAAAATAATCATCGTTTTGGGGTTAGTGCTTATTAGCGCTGGAGTAGTTTGGGCTTCTTCGAAACCGTCTGATCTGAAGGAGGAAATAAAAACAGTCGAAGTCAAGAAGGGCGATTTATCTTCGGTTGTCTCTGTCTCCGGTCAGATTGATGCTCAGGAACAAGCTCAGGTTCGCTTTCAAACTTCAGGAAGACTGGTTTGGGTGGGGGTGACCGAAGGTGATCGGGTCAAAAAGTGGCAGGCCCTGGCCTCTCTTGATAAGCGGGAATTAGAAAAAAAACTAGAAAAAGAGCTTAATGATTTTATGACCCAAAAATGGACTTTTGACCAATCTCATGATGATTACCAGGAAGAAAAAGATAACGCCGTTATTACCAAAGAAATTGAGCGGATTCTGGACAAGGCTCAATTTTCTTTAAGTAATCGGGTTATTGACGTTGAGTTGACGGACCTGGCCTTAAAATATGCCACGATTTATTCCCCCATTGATGGTATTGTTACTGAAATTGATTCACCTTTGTCTGGGGTTAATATCACTCCGGCTCAGGCCACTTTTACTATTGTTAACCCTGATTCATTGGCTTTTTATCTCAAAGTTAATGAAACTGAGGTTGTCAATTTAGTCGAAGATCAAGGGGTTAGTATTCGTCTGGATGCTTTTCCTAATCGAACCTTTTCTGGAAAAGTAGAAAAAATTGGCTTTACTCCTCTTTCCGGTCAGGGCACTTATTATCAAGTAATTGTCTCTTTCGAGGAAAAAGATTTGGCTTTTCGGGTGGGCATGAGTGGCGATGGAGAAATTTTAATCGAAGGCAAAAGTGGAGTTTTGACGGTGCCGGAAAGCGCTCTGGTCAAGCGAGGCGACGATTATTCGGTCTTTCGGGTGGTCGATGGTCGGGTCCAAAAACAGTCGGTGGTAATTGGCCTGATGACCGATCGGGGAGTAGAAATTATTGACGGCTTATCAGAAGGGGAAACAGTCGTTTCTTCGGGGGTGAGTAAAATTAGCGATG
>Ga0265594_1002672_pt1 | contig 12467 bp, 12 predicted proteins | sample saktaG_11_FD_190147 | JGI IMG/M metagenome (GOLD analysis project Ga0265594, IMG submission 190147) | Saline water microbial communities from Sakinaw Lake, British Columbia, Canada - sak_2011_5_24_80m | ecosystem: Environmental > Aquatic > Non-marine Saline and Alkaline > Saline ... | reverse complement strand
TGACAAAAAAAGATATTTATAACTTATTGGTTTTAAATTATTAAAAAATTGAATATAAATATATGTATTATATTATATATATATATAAAGATGAATTCTACTGAAAAATTAAATAAAGATAAAGATACAAAATCCAATGAAATTTTATTAGCGAAATCATTATTTCAAAATAATTCCGCTAGTAATAAAAAACCTAGAAATGAAAGTAATGAGTCTCCAAAAGTTATGTTAGACAAAATATCTTTAGCATTTTTAAATAGTAATCCAAGTCAATATAGTGAAATAGAAATGGAGGCTAAATTTGGCACAAGAGGAATTAAATATTTAACAAAAATGGATTATGATAATGTCATAAAAAAATTAAAATCCTTAAACTGGGAAACAAATTATACGAATGGTGAATATTTATTAAGAATTCAACCAGAATTTTTAGATGCAAGAACCGGGCAATTTAAAACAAATAGTGATTTTAATAGATTTCGTATAGAAATTCAAGGTTTAAATAATATTCAAGAGTATTGTAAATCAAATAGTATTAAAATTGTAAATGATAAAAATTACCAGGGTGTTAAAATAAATAGAAAAACTCCAGTAAAAATAGAAAAAAATAAAGAAGATACAATTTCAACAGCAAATTTTGATGATTTTAATTTTAGAGTAACATTGAGCAATGAAGAAGTAATAAGTAAAACTGGTAAGATTGGAACAGATGTATTTGAAAATTGGAATAAAACCAAAAAGGTGTTTAGATATATGAATCGAGTAACATTTACCCATAATGATTATCCTTTTAAAATAGACTTAAGCATAGTAAAGTCATCTTCAAAAAATGAAAAAGGATGGATGATTCAAACATATAATATTGATGAATCAAATGTGTTTAAAAATCCGGAAAGTTATGAAATAGAAATAGAAGTTGATAACAAGGGTGCAAAGCAAAAATATGCAAATCCGGCAGATTTATCAAATGGTTTACAAAAAATTGTTACACAAGTATTATCTGGATTACAAAAAACAAATTTTCCAATTTCATATTTAGAACAAAAAGAAGTATTACAAAACTATCATAAATTGCTTTTTGAAGAAGAATTTAAAAAAAAAAATGGAGAATATATTGCTAAAAAAAATGTACATACAAGTGATTTTATAGGTCCTGGATTAGTAACTTTAGACATGATTAATATTGGCAAATTGAATCCAGATGTTATTGTTCCAAATATTACAGAACCATACGCATATTGTGTAACAGAAAAGGCTGATGGTGATAGACATTTATTATATATTAATGAAAAAGGTCGTATTTATTTTATTAATACAAATATGAACATAATGTTTAGTGGCGCTAAAACAGAAGAGGAAAAATGTTTTAATTCATTGTTAGATGGAGAGTTAATTTTACATAATAAATTGGGTCAATTTATAAATACATTTGCAGTATTTGATATTTATTACATAAATAAAGTAGATATTAGAGCAAGACCATTTATAAATACACACACAAAAGATGAAAAATATTTCAAAGATGGGTGTCGTTTGCCAATATTAAAAGAATTTATTAAAATGTTAAATCCGTTAAATATTAATACAAAAAAATCTGAAACTACAAATGCATCTAATTTTAAGTCAATGCTAGATAAATATAATAAATTACATATGTCTCCAATTAAAATTATTTCAAAAAAATTTTATCCAACATTTGATAGTTTTACAGATGGTGTTCCTACAGCAACATCAAAATATAATATATTTGAGGCGAATAATTATTTATTAAGACGCATTGCAGATCAAAATTTTGATTATGAAATTGATGGTTTAATTTTTACACCTACTCTTTTAGGGGTTGGTGGCAATAAATTTTTAGAAGCAGGTCCAAAGAAAAAAATAACTTGGCCATATATATTTAAATGGAAACCATCAGAAGCAACAATGACATTTCCAAAAAGTTACAATACAATTGATTTTCTGGTTGTAACAAAAAAAGGAGGAGATGGTAAAGATATTATTACCCCGATATTTGAAAATGGTATTAATAATTACGAATCAACCCATTTTAATCAATATAAAACAATTATATTAACAGTTGGATTTGAAGCATCAAAACATGGTTATATAAATCCGTGTCAAGATGTATTAGATGATAAATTTTCTAATCAAACGGATATTGATAATGAAGAAGGATATAAACCAAAACAATTCTTTCCTTCGAATCCTTTTGATGCTATGGCTGGATTATGTAATGTAATGTTAGAAATGGATAACAATGGAACATACAATATGTTTACAGAAGAAAGACAAGTATTTGATGATAAAATGGTTGTAGAATTTAGATACGATATGACAAAACAAGGAATATGGAAATGGATACCGATGCGAGTAAGATATGATAAAACTGCTGATTTTAGAAGTGGAAATAGTGTTGGTGCAAATGATTATAAAACTGCAAATAGTAATTGGCATTCAATCCATAATCCAGTAACTGAAAAAATGATAGCAACTGGAGAAGACATTCCAGGAATAGAAGTATCAGATGATGTTTATTATAATAGTGTAACATCTGATAAAATGACTCAAAGAATGCGTGATTTTCATAATTTATATGTAAAAAAAGTATTAATTCAAGGTGTTTCAAAAAAAGGAAATAATTTAATAGATTTTGCGTGTGGAAAGGCAGGAGATTTTCCAAAATGGATTAGTGCAGAGTTATCATTTGTATTTGGAATTGATATATCAAAAGACAATATAGAAAATCGTTTAAATGGTGCGTGCGCAAGATATTTAAATTTTAAAACAACAACAAAAAAAATGCCCCACGCTTTATTTGTTAATGGTAATAGTGCGTTAAATATTAGAAGTGGAACAAATATGTTTAATGATAAAGCAAATGAAATAACAAAATCAGTATTTGGTTCAATAGGCATTGACAATAGTCTTGGTCCCGCGGTTGTAAGACAACATGGTAAAGTTCATAATGGATTTGATGTGTCGTCATGTCAATTTGCGATACATTATATGTTTGAAAATAATAGAACATTTTACAATTTTATAAGAAATGTAGCCGAATGTACAAAATTGTATGGATATTTTATAGCTACTTGTTATGATGGTAAAACTATATTTAATATGTTAAAAAAGAAAAAAACCGAAGAAAGTATGGAAATATTTGTGGATGATAAAAAAGTATGGTCTATATCAAAACGTTATGATGCTATAGCATTTGAAGATAATGAAAGTTGTTTAGGATATACAATTGATGTATATCAAGATTCTATTAATCAAACACTTCCAGAATATTTGGTAAATTTTGATTTCTTAACAAGTACAATGGATAAATATGGGTTTACTTTAATAACTAAAGAAGAAGCTAGACAAATGAAATTACCAGAGGGAAGTGGTATGTTTTCAGAATTATTTAATGTAATGGAAAATGATGTCAATAAAAATCCGGAAAAGGCAAGTGATTATAAAGATGCGTTATATATGAAAGATTATGAAAAAGATATTTCATTTTTAAATCGTTTCTTTATTTATAAAAAAACATCAACTAGAAACGCTGAAAAACTAACAAACACGTTATTAGAACAATTACCTGGTGAAATAGAAATAGAACAAGCAGGAACAATGTTAGCTCGCGAAGCAGTAAAAAAAGCAGAAGAAATAATAAAACCAAAGAGTAAAAAATTAAATGAAAAATTAAAATTACAAGATGCAACAGAAGCCTTGGAGGAAGTAATACCTGTTGTTAAAAAATCAAAATTACAAACAAAAAAGGTAAAGGACATAGAAGAATTTCCCAAAGATGTAGAAGTAATAGAAGAACAAGAAGAAGGTATTAATATAATTCCAGCAAAAAAGAAAAAGACAACACGTAAAAAAAAGGTAGTAGATTTTGAAATAGAGGGTGATGAGATATAAAGATATAAAGATGTCTTGAAAAAGATATAAATATTATTTTAATTGTTATATAATAGATAATGAATTATTATATAATACCAAAAAACAACTTTAATATTAAATTAAGATTACAACTAACAAATGATAAAATAGAACCATGCATATCATATAGTTTAAATTGTTATACAACTGATATTTATAATCAATTATTGAAATTGCAAGAAAGTTCTAGTGGAGCAGATAATACATCAATAGAATATATAACTAAAATAGTAAATCCGTTTGAATTTATACATTCAAATGTTCCAGGTTCATTAATATCAGTAAGTAAGGTAAAAGCAGATTCAATAATTTTTTTTGAGTTAATGGAATTATTTGAAGTCTTTAATATAAATGAAATATTATCATTAAAACATAAAATAAATGTATGTCATTTAACTCATAATTATAATTCAACAAATTATTTATTAAATATGTTACGTGAGGAAAATGAAGATAATATAATTTTAGAAAATTTTAATTTTAATAATTTGTATAAACAATTTATACAAAAAGATTGTAAAAATAAGTTAGATTTAATAATATTTGAATTTTATCCCGATGAATATAATGATACCAAAAAGTACATTCATAATATGGTTTTGGTTTTATTAATAATAACAAAATATCAAATGAATCATGGAACAAGTGTAATAAAAATAAATAATATACTTTATAAAGCAGTAATAGATGTGATATTTATTTTATCAGGAATATATGATAAAATTTTTTTGGTAAAACCATCAATAAGCAATATTACAAATGGAGAAAGATATTTAATTTGTAAAGGGTTTAACGAAAATTTATTAAGTCAAAGTAAATTAGTCTCAAATGTAGATGAAAAATTAATATTAAAAATGAGCAATAATGAGTTAATGAATAATAGTTGTATAACTTCAATAATAGACAATGATTTGCCTTATTATTTATTAAATAAAATAGAAGAGTCCAATTTAGTAATAGGTAGACAACAATTGGAAGCATATGATCAAATAATAAATATTTTTAAAAATAAAAATCGTGAAGAAAAAGTCGAAAATTTAAAACGAATACATATTCAAAAATGCATTCAATGGTGTGAAAAAAATCAGTTACCACACAATAAATTTAGTGATAATGTTAATATATTTTTAACTTTAAAAAAAAGACCAATTGATGAATGTAAGATTGATAGTTAATTTGTTTATATTAAAAAAAATTGATTTAAAAATTAAAATACTTTTAGAATGTATAAATAATTTATACAAACAATAATGTCAGGATTAAGAGTTGAATGCTATTTTAACGGAGTAATGGTTCCAACTTGGTTTAATACAGAAGAAGAATACAATAATTTCAAGATAACCCCAACAAAAGATTTAGATATAGTATTTAATGATATGATGAACTGGTGTAGAGGTGAGTTATTTAATAGATGGATTAGATGGGGTGGACGTACTGATAATATTATTACTCCCGAAATGTTTAATACATTTGTTAAAATAGGTAATGAAAATACATCTATAAATTATGAAAAGTTTAGATTTATGACGTTAACATATACAAATTATTTAATTGATAATAATTTCATTGAAAGTAATAATAAAAATGGGATTACAATACAAAAATTAGATAACATTTATAAAAAAAATAATTATATGATAATTAATACTTCAAAAACTAAATTTAGATGTTGTGCAGTATGCGATATTAAATGTTTAAAAAAATGCTTATTTTGTGGTCTAGTATTTTATTGCGAAAAATCTCATCAACTAGATGACTGGAAAAGACATAAAGAATTATGTAAAAGTGAAAGACAAATATAAAATTAATTAATACATTTTTTATTTACAACTGCTTACATATCACTTTATTTTGATGTTGTCCTTGGAAAAAAAATGGATTGCCACTAAATGTTTGTGCTTGACAATGAGGAACTTTATCTTTGTAAATAAACGGAGTATTTGGATTAAACCCATATTGAATAGCTGTTGCTGTATTTGCTGGATTTCCTGATTTTAATTTACGTTGTTTATAAGCATTTGTATTTATAGTATCAACTGTTAGTTTTAATGTTCTAGTGCTACTAGATACACCGCCTTGTTTTGCAAATTGTGGGTTATTTGGTTTGTAATAAACTTGAGAACAACCTTTAGGATTTGATGGTCCACTAACTACAGAACCATTATATGGATTTGCTGCTAGTTGATATAAATAATCAATTACAATTTTATATTGTTCTTTTGTTAGTATATTTTGCAATGAAGATATAAAAGTTTCAACCGAAAGAGGAGATTCTCCTATTAATGAATCATATTCTATTTGTGAAATAAATTTTGAATTTAATAATGATTGTGATAAAGTGTTAACAATTCCTATTTCAACTCCTTTTTCTATTGTAAAGTTAGGACTACATTGAGCTACATATAAATTTATAATTGATAAAGGATCGCCTGGTTTAGAATATTCAAGTATTTTAGCAGTTACAAATGGATAAGCCATAAATAATTGTTCAACTTTTTTATCAACCGGTCCAGAAATAAAATTAAATTGTCTTTGTTTAAATGTTTGACACCGATTATATAAATACATTTGAGTAGTTTGGTAGTAATTTTTTTTAATATTTGTATTAGTTGGTAATGTTCTGTTATACGCCTTTTTTTGTTGATTACAGCAAAGTAAAGGATTTGTAACATTTGGTTGAGGTTTTTCTGTTAAATTATTAATAGGCATCCAATCAGAAATCACTGCTATACCATTACAATTTGTACAATCAGTATTAATATTATTAATAAGTTGATTCTCTTTTACAATGAATGAACCTGGCATATCAATCATTTGCGATATTAACCCAGTTCCTCCATTACCTCCTCCTAATGATGAACCTATAGACGATTTCACTGCTCTGTTTAGATTATAAGCAATTGATTTTTCAGTATTAAAATTAGTTGGAATTACAATACCTTTTCTATATTGCTTAAGTGGTCGTGGTAATCCAAATCCAGTCGGAAATATATTACCAATGTCATTGTTAGTTAATGGTCTTATATGGGTTGATGTAAGACCAATAGGATTACTATAAATCCCAGAACCTTTCCAAGAAACATATGGTATATTTTCTAATGTGCTTTTATTACTATAACCACCAGTAGATTGTCTTCTCATATTTGTTGGATAAAAAGCAGTAGACATTATATTATATAAATATAAAAAGAAAATAAATGTATTATATATAATAATGTTAATTTACATTTTAATAGTTTTATTTGTAATTTTGATAAGTTATCAAGTATATTTAGCAATATTACCAAAGAATTTGATAGAAGGATTAGAAAATAATGATACTACCACCTATCAACCTTACGACCCAAATAATTCTTTAATATTATCTCAGCAAAATGCCGGTAATATAGAAGTATTAAAAGGAAGAATTGATAGTTTTGATGGTGTAAAAGAAAGTGTTGATAATATGCAGCAATCAATCAATTCAATGCAAACACAAATAGATGGTTTAGTAGAGCAACAAGTCACTTATGCTCAAGAAATGGCAGGTTCAACTCCTCCAGATGTATCAGGAACAGATTATGAAACCACGGAAAATGTAGAAGATTTAATTGAAGAAGAAGAACAATGAATAATTTATAAATTATAAATATATATATAATTTATAAATGTCTAACAATATATTTAAAGAAGTATTAGCAAATGCTAAAGCAGCAGAGGAAAAATACATTGGTCCTGATTATCCATACTATAAATACATTAAAACTCCATCTGAGATAGGAATGTCAAGTAAAGGAAGCTTATCACAATTAGGAAAAGATATAGATGGACTAATAAATTATGTAGAGGTGCTAGTATCTGGTGGTGGAAAAGCATCCGCAACTGGTAAACCTTTGGGCAACAAATTTTTTTTAAAAACAGGGGGTAAATGTAAAGATAAAAATACGGATCAAGATGTAGATAGATATATTTATATAAATAATGTACCCGCTGGTAATATTCCATTTATATCATCTGGTGTAGGAGTAAATTTTAGTGAATTTAAAGGTCTAATACCTGGAACAATAAGTAATTTAAACGCTTTTAATCCAATGGAAATGTTTCAAGCATTTTTATCAGGTTCAAAACCAGATTGTCAAGAGTTAAAAATGGAAACTATAGATATATATAATAATAAATCGGTTGAAAGTCATTTTGTAACATTAGTAGACATACAAAATACAGACCCATGTAGTTTTCCTGATAAAAAAAATCCAGTCACTAAAAATAAATGTCGCGAAACATTTTCAAATTTAAAGCAAGAAGAGTGTTATAATTGCTATAAAATTCCTAAAGATGCAATATCACAAATATATTTTGCCTCACTAGGGATTTTAAGTGTATACATATTATATGGTATAATGGTAAAAAATAAAATGCTTCCAACTCGTTATTAGTGTCGTCTTCTTCTACGTTTTCCTCCATAACTTATAGCATTTGTATTTGAAAAATAATTTCTTATAGAAGACGCGGTATTTCCAATAACATTAGAAACATTAGTTAATCCATTTTCAGTTACATCTAGTATTCGTTTTGATGTATTTTTAATTGGGTCCATAAATGATTCTCCAAACCCACCTCTTTGGGTTCTTCTTCTTGTTTTTGTTTGTCTACTTCTACTTCTACTTCTACTTTTTGTCCTTGTCCTTGTCCTTGTCCTAGTTCTTCTATGTTTTGTCATATAATATTATATAAGAAATAATATTATACATTTTATTATAATAATTTTATTTAAGCTTTACGATTAACAATCATTTTAAATAATTCAAACCCTGTCAAAGCTCCTGCAACTTGAGCAACAATGTATGGTATTAAATCTGAACGAGGAATTTTTCCAGCGTACATTAAAGCAATCGCTACTGCTGGATTAAACGCTCCACCACTAATTGCTCCACCTATCATAACACTAACTGCTAAAGCAGCGCCAATTGCTAAATAATTCCCTGTTGCAAAAATCACAAAAACAAGAAATAACGTTCCTAAAAATTCAACTAAATATTTATTCATCATTTATACTATATATTTAGAAAATATTTGGATTTATTTATTTAGTAATTTTGTCTTGGAATAGACCCCCACGCAGATATTCCTGGTTGCGTTAAACTATAGTTATATATTGAACCTTTCTTTTTTGGCGCAGTACATCCTCCTGATCGCGCTCTTCGTAATGCAGATCGTCTAAAACTTGTATCATAACTTTTTGATCCGATTGGCGCTTCTAAAGGTAATCCAACTTTGTACGCTGATTTTCCAACAGCTATACTTTTTTTAATATTTGTATACATTGAACCTGGAATTGGAGCAATATAATTTACATGACTTGAAACCGCAAACTGACGTTGCGATGAATAAGAAACTTTTGTTGTTGGAGGTGATAATTTTCCTAAAATATCCTGTTGTGCTTTTTGTATTGAACTTAATGCGGTAGCTCTAAGATATTGAGCTCTTGCGTTTACTAACATTTCAGCGTAAACAGGTTCTTGTCCTGGATAAAATTGTGGTGGAGTTGGTCTTTGTCCACTTAATATGCCATAACTATGATATTGCATTGTATTTGGATATTGACTTGAATTTAAAGGTCCTATAATTGGAGCATTAACATATCCTTGAAATGATTGAGAACCCATTGATCTTGATATTCCATATGGAGTAGTCATATTTATATAATAATAATATTAATTTTTATTATTATTATTATTTGGTTGAATAAAAAAATTAATATTTAAATAATTTTTAATAATTTATCATTTTTCAATAAGAATAAATAACAACCTGTTTCTTTACATTTACTTAAAACTTTGTCTGATACTTTTGTAAATTTTTCTTTTGATAATTGATTATTCGCATTATCTAATATGTCTCTTAATTTATTATCATCTTTACATTCGTGTTTATCATATAATTTATCTAATAAATCAACAAATTTATCTCTATTAGTATTACCTGTATTTGGATTAATTACATTATCTCCAGAGAAATGTTTTTTATATTTATGATACCAGTCATTCGCAATATTATCAATGATTTTAAATTTATTTTTTGCTTGATAATTTCCCATGTATAATTCAGGAACTGGACGTGACCTATTTAAACTTTCAAATAGGTTACATAAGTCTCCATGTGTTGAATTAAATCTAATATTAACTAAAATATATTGATTAAATAACAAATTATAAACTTCTTTACATAAAGGAAATTTGTTTGGATCAAAACAATCAAGTGGTTTTGAATTTTCTTCTTTAATTAATTTTAATGCAGTTATTCTATGAATTCCATCTAAAACATCAAACTTTTCATTTTGTTTGTTAAAACTTAAATAAAACATAGTTTCAATTGGGTTTCTTTTATTATAAATATCTTCAGCAATAATAGGAATTCGTTCCATATCAGGCGGTCTATTATAGAACCAATTTTCAACAGAATCATTTACCAAATCTTTAAGCATTATTTTATATACGGAATGAATCGGAGTAATTGGTAATATTAATTTAGAACCTTTAAAATAATGTTCCATTATAATTGGTATACTATTTAAATGAACATATTCACTTTTTTTGAAAGCACTACGTACATCATTATACTTATTTTGTTCTTCTTCATTATTATAGAATGGGTCTTCTTGAAAGTTTGATTCTTCTTCTTCAATAATTTCTAATTCGATGCCGTGTTTATTTTGTTTGTTTGAACTCATTATAAGGATATTGTTATATGTATATCATCTGTATTTGTTTATAAAAGTATTTCAATTTTTTTTAATTAAAAAAAGTATTTTAATATCGTCTAATATGACGAATTGCTGATTGAGATGTGCTATAATCATTTCCTCCAAATGATCTATCATTGTAATTTCGGTTAACTGCTTGATTCTTTTTAAATTTAGTATAATCAGAACCATCATATACGTATTTTACATTACAAGTGGATGAAGGTATTTCTGGATCAATTTGACTTAAACTCCATATAACAGAGGGACGACATGAAACTGAAGTTGAACCAAAACGTTGTCTTAATCCTTTAAGATTAGGTCTACTTTGAGGAGTTTGACAAGTTCCTCCACAAGAATAATTATTACGACTTAATAAATCACCGGCATTATTAACTGCTCTAAATGGCGTAATTATTCTTTTAGAATTAGAACTTCCCGAATATGATGTTGTATTCCAAGCTTCTCTTAAAGTAATACGTGTGCGAGAATAGATATTTGAATTATCATGAATAATTAATGGTTGAGGCATTAATCCTGGCAGGCCTCCTCCTAGTTTAGGACCTCGTCCATTATATGGTAACCCAAGACCAGGTACAAATGCTGCTAAACTTCCCAAACTTCCAGTAGTAAATCCAGAAGAACCATTTGCTGATGGTGAAAATCCTGTGCCAATGCTATTAGACATTTATATTATACAATAATAAAAAAATATTTATTTAATATATAATGTTCGATTTTAAATTACTTATCAGCGCAATTGTTTTTGTTTTTATTGATTCTGTGTATTTAAATTTTATTAAAAATTATTTTTCAAATCAAATTAAAAATGTTCAAGGTTCGCCTATGAAAATAAATTTTCTTGCAACTCTAATTTGTTATGTATTTCTTATATTTGGTATTAATTATTTTATTATTAAACCAAATCGTAGCATTCAAGACGCGTTTTTATTAGGTCTTGTTATTTATGGAGTGTTTGAAACTACAAATATGTCTTTATTTACTAAATGGTCGTGGTTAACTGTTATAATGGATACATTATGGGGTGGAATTTTATTTGCTCTTACTACTTCAATTGTTAAATTAGTAAGATAAATAAGTTTTATAATAAATAATTTACTATTTATTATAAAATTGAAATATTAAATATAAATTAATGTATTATTTTATATAAGAAATGTCAATACAAAATAAAAATATAGAATTTATTATTTCTGATGAACCAGAAATAATTATTCTCGAATCAGAGATCCCTGAACCACAAATTATGTATCAAATACAAAATATTGAAGAAACTAATGTATTAAAAGGCAATGAGAAACGTAAAGCTTCTTGTAAAAAAATAGGTCACAAAAGAGAAAAAGAATTTTTAAAACAATATAATATAAATGAATTAAATTGTCCAATAGAATATGGCGCAAAATCAGATACATCTATAGATGTATTACATCCAATTAGTAATATACTAAAAGAACAATTAAATGTGTTGGGATTTAATGTAAGCAATAAAAGTGGTGATAATATTCAATTTACATTAGGACAAATTCCTGAACTCAAAGATGTTGAAATAGAACACTTCAACTCAATATTTATTCATAATTTATTTAATAAATATTTAAAAAAAAATAATAGTGATAAACCTGCTGATATATTAGTGTATAAGGAGATAGACAGATGGATTTTCTTTAATATGGATGATATTATTAATTTTATAGCAACAAAATGTATTTGGAGAAAATTAGATACAGGAAGAATTAAAGGCGATTTTAATGATAATACTAAAAAAGGTATATCTCAATATATTACATACGAA
>Ga0265594_1002670_pt1 | contig 12480 bp, 10 predicted proteins | sample saktaG_11_FD_190147 | JGI IMG/M metagenome (GOLD analysis project Ga0265594, IMG submission 190147) | Saline water microbial communities from Sakinaw Lake, British Columbia, Canada - sak_2011_5_24_80m | ecosystem: Environmental > Aquatic > Non-marine Saline and Alkaline > Saline ... | reverse complement strand
AAATCCGTCTTCATGATTCTGAAGTGCAAAATGTTCCGTAATGTTCAGCCCCGGCATCAATCCCTCTTCAAGGCGGGAGGTCGGAAGGAACACAACACCGGCTTTCTTAAAGGCATGGGGACTCTTACCCTGCACCTCTTCCCCCAGGAGTTCGATTGATCCCACAGACGGCTGCGTTATCCCACCGGCAAGACGGAGAAAAACCCCCTGACCACTTCCTTCCAAACCGGCAAGTCCTACCATCTCACCCTGCTTTATGCTTACCGTACAGTCGGAAAGACCGGTGCGACCGCCGGAGCCACAAACCTGATTCATGAAAAGAATCGTTTCACCGTATTCTACCGCAGATCGGGACGGAGTACCGGGCGGAACACCAAACATCATCTCCAACAGTGTATCTTCATCATAGGGCTGATCAACCGATCCTGTTACTACACCCTCGCGCAGAACTGTAACCGTATCACATAACGCTTCTGAATCTTGTAGTTTATGAGACACCAATATGACGCTTTTACCTTCGGAGGCAAGCTTCCTGAGGGCTTGAAAGAGTGTTTCTTTTTGCTCTCGCGATATTCCCGTGGTCGGTTCATCAAGTATCAACACTTCTATCCCCAGGGCCAGAAGCCTCAATATCTCCAGTTGCTGCCTCTCGCCAACGGTGAGCTTTTTCACAGCGTCATCAGCATAAAGTGTAAACTCAAAATGACCGACAAGGGACTCAAGCTCTTTCCTGAAAAAATTCTTCTGATTTTCGAGGCCCCATGTCTGACCGACCATGAAATTATCAAGAACAGTTAAAGGCGGAAAATCAAGTGGTTCCTGGTAGAGCATGCCAATCCCCAGCTTCGCAGCCTGCGCAGGGGTATGATAATTTTCAGCAGAGCCATTCACCAGGATTTTACCGCTCGTTTTCCCGATATACCCCGCAAGAATTTTCATTAATGTGCTTTTACCCGCACCATTTTCACCGAGGACACCGTGTATCGTACCCGGTTTTACTGTGAGGGTTATACCGTTATTGGCCTTCACGGATCCATAATATTTATGAATATTTTTTAACTCAATCCACATATTACATGATCCCGGTTTGTGATATAAAGCAAAAGTGCAGAAAGCAAGGGTACGCAATCTGCACGTAGGGTCTGCTATGAAATGAGACCTTTGCATAACGTCCCCTTTTGCCCAATCTCTGCGTCAGGCTCAAATTTTAATCCTCGAAATATCCAATATATTCCTGTGGTTAAAATTTTAGCCTTCCTTGAACTTGAACAAAATTGAACATTCTGTAGAGGTCTCAAGTTGTCCCAATTCCGAAAGTATCAGAATAAAATAATATGTTTCTATTTTGCGCCGCTCTGTCCCATCATTCCCTTTAACAGTTGCTTCATGTACCAGATCTGTTCATCCGTGGCTACTTGACCAGCTTTGAGGTAAGGGCTTCCATCCTGATATGAGAGGGGTCCTTTGAATAATTGTATCTTTCTCTTACCGAGATCGCAGGTGAAAGCCGAGAGAGCCTTCCTTGTTGAAGATGACAGTGCATCCCCCCTGGCAAAACCCACCGTGCTTGTATCGGGATCATTGATATCTTTCCAGTCGGGACCGAGCCAGATCCATTTAGATTCCCAATTTCCCGCCATGGAACTCTTGACAAATGCAGAATAACCGGGCCCCCAGTTAAAATAAGGAACTCCGAGGCAAACGCCGGAAGCACCCTCGCAGGCACCGATGTAATCGTATGGGATGGCCCATACTTCTTTTCCTTCCTGCTTTTTTTGTCTTGCAACAACAACTGCCTCCGTTGTGTCTATGCCCGAGATTACAACATCATACCCCATGTTAAAAAAGTTTTGAGCGACCTGGGTGGGATCAGCGGTAACACCGGGAATATTGAACCAGAATCCTATCCACGTGACCTGAAACTTCAAATCCTTCGGGTTTTTCTTGAGAACCTTCTCCCACGCGTACTTCGCGCCCAGGTAGCATGAGGACGCAAGCCGGCGCGTTTCATCGTTTACCAGGGGGCCGAGATATCCGATCTTGCCGGTTTTTGTTGTCAGTGCCGCGACAAAACCGGCCATCATCTTGCCATATTCCATCCGGCCAAAGAGGTTGACAAGGTTCTTAGGTGCCTTTCCGGTCAGCACATCGTCCCCTGAGATATGAACAAAGTGCGTTTCAGGATGCATGATGGCAGCTTCCCGTATCCCGTCTTTCATATCATCCGAATTCGCGATAATGAGTCTGGCACCTTTTTCCACCATGTCGTCCACCAGTTGAGGGATGGTAACCCCGGGACGGTCAGCAGGATTGACCTTGTCAATATAAATCATCTTTGTGCCAGGAACCTCTTTTTGAGCGTATTCAGCCCCTTCAAAATGTGCCTGGCTATACCCGTGGTCGTTATAAGGTCCAACAAGAAGCATTCCAAAGATAAATGGTTTTTCCGCGCCAAAAGCGAGGTCAGGCTTAATTGATGAAAAAGAAAAAAGGAGACAAACGACACATATGATTAAGGCAATTTTTTTTAACATTGAAACTTCCCTCCCTTTCTTAATGTTGTTGTTAATAGATATTCTCACAAAAGTCAGCATTACCTCTTTATAACAATCACTGGTTTTTTCGCTTTTCTTATCACCGATTCTGAAACTGATCCAAGGAGAATCTCTTTAATATTGCTCAATCCATGAGACCCGATAACAATAGCAGAAACATCCTCTTCGTCTTCCACCCTTAATATTTCACTGAAAGGGAATCCCGTTTCAATTCTTACCTTGACCTGCAAACCTGTTTCTTGCAGTTCCTTCTCAATAAGACTCAGTTTTTCTCTTGCGTCTCCTTCCACTTCTTTTTCAACTTCCTTAAAATCCCTTATGGAGCTGTACTGGGCAATAACCTCGAGGCTGGTTTTTTTAATAACATGAAGAATAACTACTTCTTCTGTGCCGGCATCTTTTAGCTGCTTTACACAGTCCAGGGCTTTTTCTGCCACATCCGAAAAATCGGTCGGCACCAAAATCTTTTTAAACATTTATCGCTCCTTTCCGGATCTACATGTCAAATGAATATCCTTTATAATCCTAACAATGGCAAATTTTTGGGATACGTAACAACAAACTCTATATTAATTTCCTGTTTTTCCCCTGGTTTTAGTTTGTACTCCCAGAGCATAACCCCTTCTTTATCCTGATAGTCTTTTTCAGTTGGCTGAGGAGTAATTTTTACATCTTTAACTTTCACTTTATCCGTCCTCGACACGGGAATGGCATCTGATAGCCTGAGCTTTATGGGCTTCTTTTTTGTATTCTCTAACGTAATTTTAAAGGCCAGCTCCCTGATGATAGTATCTCTTTCGATCTTTCCGAAAAAGGTTTCTTTAATTTTATCCTTTATTTTTTCCCTTTTTACCTTGACTTCTCTGTCCGCACCCAGGCTCAAACGGAAATCCTCTCCCGCTTTCTTCTCGCGCAGGAAGGTTTTTCCTATAAACCGGCCTCCAAAATACACATTTAAAGGCCCGCTTAAAAATTCTTTATCAGCACTGGCCTTACATACCAGAAAAGTTAAAGTACTCCTCCGGGGAACTGCATAATAGAAAAATTCCCCTTGTAATTTCCTGACAAAAAGGGGCAAAATCGTTTCTTTATCTCTCGATTCTATATCCAGTGCCTGGGGAATCTTGTATTCAAAAGAAAGGGGCAATTCTTTTTTCCGGGCATGGGTAAAGACTGCTTCTTCTTCGGATATCCCCTCGAAATCAGCTTTTTCTTTCAGCGCTTCCGTAGAAAGAGCCGGTGCTGCCTTGTCCAGAGCAACCCGTCCCGCTTTCCTCATAGCCTTTTCTCTTGGTCTTTGTATGTCCAGCAACCAGCTTGAAGGTGAAGGGAGCCCCACACCTCTTAAGGGAATGACATTTGAAATCGATAATGCGATTTTTTTCCAATCTTCACCTGTTTTTTGCCAAATCTTCGAAAACATCGTTAACTCGACTTCTTCTAACGCCAGGGGAACGGAAACCTTATACAAAGGCCTCCAGAATGCGTTTCGAGTTAAATAATTCACTTCAATCTTGATTTTCTGTTCTTTTGAAGAATTAAATAAAACCTCTATGACTTTTTTTGTTTTTTTAAGGGGCTTTTGCACAGAGATCAATTCCTGCTCCAGGACTTTCATTTCTTTCTCAATATCTTCTATCCTGGAGTCGAGACTTTGCTTCTTATTATTAATATTTTGAAAATTAGAAGCCAAAAACGTAAGAGTCTTGTTTAAATCCTCTGTTTTGGGAAAACTGGTTTTGATGTCCTGCGGAACCTGGGTCTGGGAAAAATCGATTAGAGACTGTAAAAAGGCCTCTTTTTTATTCAGTACTTCTTTTTCCCCCAATAAAATTCTTTTTGACTTTTTCAGTTCCTCAATTTTTTTCTCCAGGATCAATATGTTTTCCTGGGGCGATTCCTTTAAATAAATCTCCTTGAATTGAACGCTGAAAATTTCCCCCTTGCCAAATACTTTTGCCGAAACGGAATCTCTATCCACACGAAATGCTTCCACATCCAGAAAGAGCGTATTAAGACCTTTATGAACCTTTACGATGGCCTCTCTCTTGACTAGAGCCTGTCCGGAGAATAGCGTGACTTCTTTAATTTGAGACGAAACGGTTTCCCCGGCAAAAGAAACAGACGCCGCCAAAAAAAAGGCGAGGATCACCGATACATACGATTTCTTCATGATTCCTCCATATTTTTTACACTTTTACGATTCATTTTATCCCCTTTTCCTGAAAATGATTAAGGGATGGAATGGGTGGGGGATGCGCCTGCGTCACAAAATCGCTCCAACGGTCCGGCTGAGCGTCTCGCTACGATACCTGCCGCAAAATCCGAGTTGAATGTTTTTGTGTCAACAACATTGATAATCAGTGGGGAGCATACATCGGAATCGTTTTTTCCATGACGAACGGAAAAATGTTGAAAACGGGCATTACCACTTGAGGTAATGTAATTGAATTCTATGTGCAATGGTCCCGACATGCGAGGCATTATAACCGATTAGATATTGCATTGCAAGATCTGGCCAGATTAAATGAGACCCTTGCAAAATACTTAGGCCGGGAAGCGTTCGCCGGTAACCCACCGAATTTTCAGGGCTTCGGCCTTCACGTTGATCGGTGCGGTTTTCTCCAGGGTGAGGGCTGCTTCGTTTTTTTCGTAAAATGTTGCGGGTTCGTATGTCCAGCCATTTTCCAGTCTTTTTTCCTCTTTCTTCAGTGCGGCGTAAGCGTATTTACCTGCCAATGGTGCGATCATCTTTGTTTTCCAGCCAAACTCTCTATAAATCTCACGGAGAAGTGAATCCATCTTCTCCGCCATCCGTTCATTTCCCCGGTACCGTTTTTTCATTGCCCATACTGCGCCCGCATAGGTCGTCCGCAGAGGCTTCACTTCCCACGCGAAACGATTGCGAATACGCTTATCGGAATGGCCCTTATAACGTTGCCATCCTTTTAACAGTACACTGATCAAACGTGCAAGACTGGGTCCGTTGACCTCAAAATCACGTTGAAAGGCCTGCAGAATAAATCGCTCTTCCCGGCTGTCGTGAATGTACTGATGACGATAATTAAAGCGATATTGGCCATGTGCATCCGCCACAGGAAATTCCGATTCAGGAAGAAGTGTCCCGTTCTTTCGGTGCTGCTCATACAGGGGAGTACCCGGAATTGGTGTGTACAGCATGAACTGGTGAAAAACCGTGTCATGACTGACGGCATAATCTATAATCCGGCCCATGTTTTCCGGTGTGTGGTTTTCCATACCGATAATGGAAGATCCCAAAACGCGAATCCCATGAGATTGTAAAAATCGCACAAGCTCTCTTGTGTCAACATTTTTAAGTTTTTGATACTGACTGCTTTCACCTTCGAGACCCATCCAGACCCAGGAGATCCCTAATCCTATTAATTGTTCAATGGTATAAGATTTCAAAACCCCGGCGGAGCTGAAAACATATAATGCCCAGCTTTTTTTGTTTTTCTCCATCAATTCAAGCAATCGCAAGGCCCTCTTTCGATGAAGGAGAAAATTTTCGTCCATGACAAAAAAAGATCGCACTTTGAGTTTTTCTTCAAGCTTACACATCACCGAAAAAAGATCGTCTCCCCTTTCGTAAAAGTTGACAAATTTACCCTTGCCACCGAACAGGGCGGAAGTAGAACAAAAATTACAGCCTACAGGACAGCCAACGGAAGGGATTAGGATAGCTGCAGTTTCTCCCGGTTTTCCACGAGGAGTAATGCCCATAATTCGGGTACCATATCCGGAATAAGCGAGGGGATGTCTTATGGGAGTATCTTCATCCTGTCCAAGAAATCTGCGAAACCATCTGACGCCTTCTCCCTTACAAATATGATCCGCATCAATAATTTCATGGATGTTATCCTTGTTGGCGATATGCCCTCCAACAACAATCGTTGCACCTGGAAGGTGTTGACGAACCAGTTCGCACATTCTTTTTACTTTGCCCGTATTCGGTATAATCGAGCTGATACCCACTATATCATAGGAATGATGACGGATTTCATGGACAAAGCGGTCAAGGGATGGAAAATCCAGGAGTGTACATGGGGCATTGATATTGGACTGAATCAACATCAATCCAAAGCTGCGATGAAACATTCTAAGGGAAAAAACTCCCTGAACCCGTGTGACCTGGTTTTGATAAAGCTCCATCGGGTTGATTTTCCGGCTTCCATACTCGTCATCTTGAGCGTAAGGCCCAAAAACGCTGGACAATAATACCCGGGCATCGGTCCCAAGTTTGTGAACAGGTTGCGTCGTCATTATAATCCTCTTGATCTTCTGTATTTGTTTCTCCATGAAACATAATTCTGCTCTTATTACAGAAGATCTATGAAAGATAGACCTGCTTGCCTGTTTTACAAAAGTTTTACAAACCAAGGTGTTATGAAAGAAACGTCAGGATATTTGGCAGTTGACAGAAACCGAAGTGTATTGTAGTAATCTTTTGAAATGATAAATCGATCAAAATGGTTTTTTCATCCCGTCTTTATCTTTATTTTCTCAATCGTGGCCCTGGCCGCGTCGCTGTTCTTGTATATTTACTGGTATATGGAGGTCAGTCTTGGTCTCAAGACGCTTGTACGACGCTTCAATCTCGATCCCGATCAGGTTTTGGCATCTCAGACCTGGGTAGTAATTCTGGTCATCTCAATTCTTGTGGGGCTTATTCTGGCAGGGATATTCATTATCTTTGTATATAATCAAAAATTGGTACAGCTTTACAGACTGCAGCATAACTTTATCAACAATTTTACCCACGAGATGAAAACCCCCGTCACCTCTTTGAAGCTGTATCTGGAAACCTTTTTGAAACACAATCTCTCACGGGACGATCAGCTCAAATACATCCATTATATGATTCAAGATGCAGACCGACTTTCGGACAATACCACCCGTATATTGAACCTTGCCAGGATTGAAAGCAGGAACTATGAAGGAGAGTTAGTCATGTCAGATCTTGTCCAAACCGTTGAGGGTTTTTATGACAACAACGCACACCTTTTCCGAAATTGTGAAATCACAATCCATAATCCTTCAGGCCAGTCTTTTCCATATCGTATAAACCCGTCTCTGTTTGAAATGCTCTTGATGAATCTGCTTACTAACGCTATAAAATATAATGAATCCGGGATACCTAAAGTCGATATCACGTTTGAGCCGCAAAAACGCGGATTGTATATCCGCTTTGAAGACAACGGTATCGGAATCAAAAAAGGCGAAACTAAAAAGATATTCAGGAAGTTTTATCAGGTCGGCAGGTCGGATAATATGTCTGCCAGGGGTACCGGTCTTGGCCTGTATCTGGTACAGAGCATTGCCCGGATTCATAAAGGAAGGATATCTGCCTGGAGCGAAGGAGAGGGGAAAGGATCGGCCTTTACTTTAATTCTTCCTCTTCGGACATCGCTAATTCCAGATCCGGCAAAGCAGCAAGGTCGAAAGATCAAAGGCTAAAGGCTGGGAATTAAAATTCAAGGATCGAATTTGTTGCTTGGAATAGAAACGCTAAAGAGTCAAATAGCTGAAATGAAAAACGTTTGATTTGATTAATATGGAAGATTCTGAAAAAAAACGCGTCCTGGTCGTTGAAGATGAGGAACATATAGCGGAAGGTCTGAAACTGAACCTATCCCTTCACGGGTATAGTGTCACCATCGCACCGGATGGAATTTCAGGACTTCAACAATGGAAAAAGTGGCAACCTGACCTGATCGTGCTGGATATCATGCTCCCCGGTATTGACGGATTATCCGTCCTTCGAAATATCCGTCTGGAGGACGAGCGAATTCCCATTCTTATTCTGTCGGCCAAGGGTTCTACCGACGATAAGGTGAAAGGTCTTTCTTTCGGTGTGGACGATTATCTCTCGAAACCCTTCAACCTCGACGAGTTTTTACTACGGGTAGATCGACTTTTAACAAGGGTATCCTGGCGCCGTGATGAGAGAAATCTGAATAAAGACACCCTTTCTTTGTTGGCCGGGACTTACACGTTTGGTGACAACATGATTGACTTCGACACGTTCACCGCCTATTGCAAGTGCGGAAAGGTCAGGCTGACCGAACGGGAAATCAAACTCCTGAAGCTCTTTATAGCCAATAGAGGGAAACCTCTTTCGCGAGGCAAGCTATTGGAAATAGCATGGGGATATACAAGAAGAACAACGACCCGCACTGTTGACAATTTTATTGTGAGGTTTCGAAAATATTTTGAGGATAATCCCAAAACCCCCGTCTATTTTAAAAGCCTCCGATCGGTAGGCTATATTTTTGATCACGATTCGGATCTAATCTCACCCCGATAATCGCTTTCATTCCCGTATGCACAGGACAGGTTTTCATCCTTTCCGCAGATATCCTCCAGTTTATTCCTGCAATGATGGCAGGTCCTCATCTTTATGATTTTGTCTCTATAACTCCTTTTTCAAAATCTGGGCCGCAATCTGAATGGGATCCCAGGGACCACCGAAAGTGGGCGAATAGGCAAGATCCATGTATCCGATTTCATCTATATTCATACCCGACCACAGGCATACGGACAGAGTATTGATCTTCGTTACGGCGCCTCCTTCTCCAACAGCCTGGGCACCGAGAAGCTTACCCGTTGATTTATTGGCAATCAGTTTCAACCCGAGTTTCCGCCCCTTACTTAATGACCGGGCCGACGGAGTGCTCCATATAATCGTGCTCACGGGATGACGACCACTCTTTTCAGCCTCCCTTTCGTCAACGCCTGTGGTAGCAACCTCAAGATCAAATACCTTGAAAGATTGAGCGCCCACTATCCCCGGAAATGACATAGGATAACCCCCGATATTACCGCCGGCGACACGTCCCTGCTTATTGGCTATATCTCCCAGCGGCATATAAATCCATTTTCTGCTTATCCGGTGATATACACCGCAGCAGTCTCCGACTGCATAAATCTCCTCTCGTGAGGTACGTTGAGAAAAATCCACCATGATTGCACCGGTGTTACCTATTTCGAGACCGGTTTGTTCGGCCAGCGTTACATTCGGCTTTACCCCCGTGGCAAATATAATGATATCTGCTTCCATCTCCCCGTCACTTGTAATGAGACGGAGTGCCGATCCCTTGCCTTGTCTTTCAATGGCAACGGGTGTCTTATTGGGTACAAAGTCAACCTGATTTTTCGTAAGTTCTTCCAGGATGGCTCTGGAAAATTCGGGGTCCCACTTTTTGACGGGAAGTTCGCCACGGTAAACAACCCTGGTTTCAAGACCGAGATTTCTCATGGCTTCGCTCATCTCCATTGCTATAAAACCGCCCCCCACGATGATCGCTTTCCGGCACTTATCATTCCCACACTGTTTTTCCTTGATGTATGTCTTAATATTAATACCGTCTCTTAAATTCTTGAGTTTGAAGACTCCTTCCTCATAAATTCCCGGTATATCAGGTAAAAACACCTTCGACCCCGTCCCCATAACGAGAGAATCGTATGGAAGTCTCTCACCATTATCCAAACGTACTTCGCCTTTTTCAGCATCAATTTCTTCAACGCTGGTTTTTAATCTGACTTTCACACCCGATTTTTCAAACTGTTCCGGTGTCCTGGCAATGAGCTTCTTTTCATCTTTAATTACATCCCCGATGTAATAGGTCATCGGTCAGGCCGCATACGAAATGAATTCACCCTTTTCCAATATGGTTACATTCATGGATGGATCTCTTCTCTTTGCCTCTGCTGCGGCCGAAGGTCCTCCCGCACCTCCTCCAACAATAACCAAATTCTTGCCCATACCAGATCTCCTTCTCTCGGAATGTCACAATAATAACCATATTCTGGTTCTATATTCATCATCTCTTCAGGATTCTCTCATAGATGTGTAATACTAACAAAAATACTGATACCATGCAAACCGAAACTCAATGAAGCGATACATTTGACGGGAGATCATATTAATATGTTTGGGAAAACCAGATATAATATGTTATGGCAATTGCGTAGAGTTTTTATAGAGGGACAACCATGAATGATAAAAGAGATCAAGAAGATGAAAAGTTTCAAGAACGCAGGGAAGAATTAAAAGATCGCAGAGAACGCAAACCAAGAAGAGTAGCAGATCAAGCCAGGGCATGCATGGAATGTGAAGAATGTATGGAGTTTTGCCCTACTTATCAAATAACAGGAGAAAAACTGTTCTCACCAATCCATAGGCTTCAAACTGCCGTTAAAGTTTTCGAGGGAGAAAAAGTCACCCCCATTATGCTGGAAAGCATTTATAACTGCCCAAAGTGCATGCAGTGTGAGGCTGTTTGCCCAATAGATATCAAAGTTACCGAAATTATTCACAGAACCAGAGAAGAACTGGTTCGGAGAGGACTGGCACCTTCAGAAAGACATAGTAAGGTAATTGAAGGAATCCTCAAGAATGGAAATTCTGTTAATGGTGACCCAGAAGCAAGACTGGACTGGCTGCCTGAGGAATTTCCCAAACACGAGTCCGATACACTTTTGTATCTGGGGTGTCTCCCTTCCTATCTGGTAAAGGATGCAGCAACCTCCACATATGTGGTTTTAAAAAAGCTGGGCCTCGATTTTATGATACTGGAAGATGAGGGTTGCTGTGGAACCTATATCTATGAATCCGGCAAAACCGATCTTGCAGGTGAATACTTCCAGAAGAATACGGAAAGATTCAAGGCACTCGGAATAAAGAAGATTATTGTTCCCTGTAACGGCTGTCTGAAATGCTTTAAACATTTCTACCCCGATGTTCTTGGCAAGACCGGATTTACCGTTCACCACGCGGTCGAAGTAATCAATGATCTGCTGAAAGAAAAACCTGATGTCCTTAAAAAAGTCGAAAGAACAATAACATACCACGACTCATGTCGGATAGCGAGGGGCGAGGGAATAGACGAAGGGCCGCGGGAGATTCTCAGGTTATGTGGATCAGAGGTAAAAGAGATTGAGAGAAACAGGGAAGAGGGGATCTGCTGCGGAGCAGGGGGCGGCATCAGGTCTGTTTATCGTGATCTTTCCCTGGAAATAGCCACCAGCCTTTTGGATACGGTGAAAACAAAAACTGTCGTCAGTGCCTGTCCTTTCTGTATCTTTAACCTTGGCTTTGCCTCAAAAAAGAAGGATCTGGGAAAAAATTTAACCTATTTCACTAAAATAGTACAGGAATCTCTGGTGTAATGAACACGTTAAGAAGTTGCAGGAGATTGTTTATTGATCGATATCAGAACGATACTCAATACGATTATGCGGGAGAGAGATATTGGGAATGACGTGGCAACCCCCTATATTTCCTCCACAAAAAAGCAAGTTTTTATCAATTTAATGTTCAAGGTTTGTTCCACAATTTTTTCAATTTATCCTTATCACTCACCCAGGGCCTTGTGTTATCGAGCAAAAATTCAGACAGGTTATTCACCATACAGCTCGGACACATATGAATCATTTTCATGCTTTTGATTTGCCGTACAATCAACAATCTCCCCGGATTTCGCCTGCATAAAAAACACGTGCCTGGAATATCTTCCTCATGGAATTTGTAGTAGTTTTCATCAACGCACTTCATGGCTGATATCCTAATGCGGCAAAGGCGAAAGGCAACAGACTAAAAGATAAAGGCTAATGGTTTTTCCTTAATCCTTTGTCCTTGTACCTTGTACCTTTTCATTGCTGGTGCCGCCACCTGTGCAAAAAACCGCAGTTTTTGAGGACAAAGACTCTAAGGGTATTCTACCGGGGGAGTTTTAACACGAAGGTTGTACCTTCCCCGACTTTTGATGCAACTTCTATCCTTCCACCATGAGCTTCCATGATCTTTTTGCAGAAGTTAAGCCCCAACCCGGACCCCCTTTGCTGTTCTTCTTTTCCCTTTACTCTGTAAAACGGTTCAAAGATAAAAGGGAGTTTTCCCCTG
>Ga0265594_1002668_pt1 | contig 12484 bp, 8 predicted proteins | sample saktaG_11_FD_190147 | JGI IMG/M metagenome (GOLD analysis project Ga0265594, IMG submission 190147) | Saline water microbial communities from Sakinaw Lake, British Columbia, Canada - sak_2011_5_24_80m | ecosystem: Environmental > Aquatic > Non-marine Saline and Alkaline > Saline ... | reverse complement strand
TAAATGAAACAATATGTCAAAGAACGTAAAAAAATATTTAATTACAAAACTAAATGTCGTTTAATTTATGCAACTTTAGGTCTCGCGACAAAGTTTAAAACTTTGGAAAAGTTGATATTATAATTAGGGACGTCGTGTCATATCAGTCGGGTACCTGACCGAAATTAATTTTTACGGAGTCAATAACCACAATTTTTTTTGCAAATTTAAGCATTATTTATTTTTCAAAAAAATTATACCTTTGCATTTTTAAAATTAATTTAACTATAAATTAAAATATAAATATTATGGACTTATTTGATAAAATTGAACGTAAACCGGGTCCATTAGGACAATACTTTAAAGAAGCTCATGGATACTTTGCTTTTCCAAAATTAGAAGGTGAAATATCCAGCAGAATGCTTTTTAGAGGAAAAGAAAAAATAATATGGAGTATAAACAATTATTTAGGACTGGCTAATAATGCAGAAGTAAGAAAAGCTGATGCAGAAGCAGCAAAAAAATGGGGACTTGCATATCCTATGGGAGCAAGAATGATGTCAGGACAGACAAAATATCATGAACAATTAGAACAACAATTAGCTGAATTTGTTAGCAAAAAAAGTGCTTTCCTGTTAAATTACGGTTATCAGGGAATGGTTTCTATAATAGATTCGCTTGTTGATAGAAATGATGTGATAATTTATGACTCTGAATCTCATGCCTGTATATTGGATGGTATGCGTCTGCATATAGGCAAACGATTTGTATTCCCTCATAATGACATAAAAAATTTAGAAAAAGAACTTGAAAGAGCAACGAATCTAACAGACAAAACAGGTGGAGCTATACTAATTGTTATAGAAGGCGTGTTTGGAATGTCAGGCGACTTAGGGAAAATAGATGAAATAGTTGCTTTAAAAGATAAATATAATTTCAGATTACTTGTTGATGATGCACATGGGTTTGGCACAATGGGAAAGACAGGAGCAGGCACTGGCGAAGAGTTAGGTGTACAGGATAAAATAGATTTATACTTTGCAACTTTTGCAAAATCTATGGCAGGCATTGGCGCTTTTGTAGCAAGTGATAACGAAAATATTATTAATTATTTAATGTATAATATGCGTTCACAGATATTTGCAAAATCATTGCCTATGCCTATGGTTATCGGTGCAATGAAACGACTGGAATTGCTAAAAACAAGACCGGAACTAAAAAGAAAATTATGGGAAAATGTCAGATATCTGCAAAAAGGATTAAAAGCTCTTGGACTAAACCTTGGTAACACACAATCACCTATAACACCAATATATTTATCAGGAGATATTCCTGAGGCAACAAATTTGACAGTTGACCTTAGAAAAAATTATAATATATTCTGTACAATAGTTGTTTATCCTATTGTGCCTAAGGATGTTATATTATTGCGACTTATACCAACAACTGTTCATACCAAAGAAGATATTGATATTACAATAAATGCCTTTGCTCATATAAAAGAAAATCTAAAAAACGGAAAATATACAACAGGCAAAATTGCTGATATTGCTGAATAAAAATATCTTTGATATATGTAATATAAAAATATTTCCGCTATCATAAGTATTTTATTTGTAATATTCTCCGCATAGTGCGGATAATCAGTTTGTCTAATACATAAAGTTTGGTATTATTTCCCTATACAAAATTTTCCAAAAATATTGTTAAGTATCTCATTATCAGTAACTTGCCCTGTTATTTCTCCGAGATAATGCAAGGCATCTCTTAAATCCACATCTAAAAGTTCAGTATAAATATTATTATTTATTCCGGTTTCAACATTTTGTATTGCTTTTAATGTTTTTGAAAGAGCTTCATAATGACGGGCATTTGATACAACAACATTGTCTTTTGTAATATTTTTAGTATTAACTGATTTTAATAAACTATCAGTGATAAAATTTATATTTTCTTTTCTTTTTGCTGATATAAATATTGTTTCAAGTTCAACAAAATTTTTATCAGGCAACTGCCTGATTGGTATTTCAACAAGTTTATCTATTTTATTACCAATAATTATTATTTTTTTTGTTGTTTTTTCTTTTAGTTCATTTATTTCTTTTTTTAGTTCTTGCAGATTTGTGTTGCATATATCAAATACATAAAGTATTATTTCTGCCTGTTCAATTTTTTGGTATGTTTTTTTTATTCCAATGCTTTCAATTTCATTTTTTGTTGTTTTTTTTAGTCCGGCAGTGTCAATAAATCTGAAGCATATACCATTAATAATTAAGGTATCTTCAATTATATCGCGTGTAGTGCCTGGAATTTTTGAAGTGATAGCTTTTTCTTCATTGAGCAAAGCATTGAGCAGAGTAGATTTTCCGACATTAGGTTTTCCAATAATAGTAACAGGAATACCATTTTTAAGCACATTTCCGAGAGAAAAGGATTTAATTAAATATGTTATTTCATTTTTTATATCAGATAAAAGTTCTAAAAGTTTTGTTCTATCAGCAAATTCAACATCTTCGTCAGCAAAATCCAGTTCCAGTTCAATTAAAGATGCAAAATTTATTAGTTTTTGTCTTAATTCTTTTATTTTATTTGAATAATTGCCTTTCATTTGTTGCAGGGCAAGGTCGTGTGATAATTTTGAGTCAGAGGCGATAAGGTCTGCAACAGCTTCTGCCTGAGAGAGGTCAAATTTATTATTTAAGAAAGCTCTTAAAGTATATTCTCCCGGTTTTGCCATTATAGCTCCGTTATCTATAAGTAGTTCTATAATTTTTTGTTGTATATAAAATGAGCCATGGCATGATATTTCAACAGAATTTTCGCCTGTATAAGATTTAGGTTCTTTAAATACAGATACTAATACATGGTCAATGAGGTCGCTGCCATCATATATTGGACCAAAATGAACAGTATGTGATTTGACTTTGGATAGTTTGATTTTCTTGTTAATAGGTCTAAATATTTTTTCACAAATATGTAAAGCATCTTTCCCTGATAGTCGTATGATGGATATAGCACTAATGCCGGGAGGCGTGGCTAAAGCACAAATGGTTTTATTGTCGTTAATATTATTATATATCATTACAGATATTAGTTAGAATTTGTTCATAAAGTCGTCGGTAAACCGTTAAAACGGTTATTTTATATGATAGGATACTATTAACTATTAACCTACGACTTAAGTTGTGGGTTAATTTAATGTTTGTTTGTATAAATTGTTTTTATATTTAATTCTATTCGTCTCTACATTCAATTTTACCTTATCCCGCAAGATTTTTAAAACCTTGTGAGTTTAATACAGCATGCCTCGTCTCTACATTCTATTTGGTCTCTACTTATAAACCATACAACGTCTCTACTTTACTAATAGTTTAAATAAATATTCTGTAAAACCAAATTTACAAAAAAATTCCGACCCCAACACACCCTTTGGGATGTGTTGGGTAAGTGTCAAAGTGTCAAAGTATAAAGTGTCACGAATCAATCCTTAATACAGCGAACAGAGAACCCGGTCGCACGGCTGCTACCACCCATATCCGCACCGCTGCTGCAGATGCCGTAGAGGCGGCGAGCGCCGGAGCCATCAACTGTAGAACTCCAATAGTAGCCGCAGCTACCTGCAGCGTGGAGCGAGCCATCGCTGCCGTAACGGTAACCGGCTACAACAAGTTTTAAAGGACTTGCGTAAGCTCCGTTGGAATTATTTGCTCCCCAGCTAAGACGCTCAGTATCCAGTTCTGTATCTGTTGGTATTCGCCAACCTGTTGGACAAGGGTTATTCGTTCCGGCTACTCCCTGCCATAAATTGTCGTTTTGAGGAACACGCCAATCAGAAGGACTATTAGGATCGGTAATAAAATTACTATGACCCGGATTATCTGTTGATGAATTTATTGATGTTGTTCCACTTGTTCTGTCCTGATGCCCATCATCAAGTCGTCCCCATTGGAACAAATCGCCATAAGCATTCGCATCATTATAAGCTGTAGCTACCTGTGAGGCACCAAGATTACGGTCAAGCCAACACTTACCATTATGTTCAACTGTCCCGTAAGTAACAGAATTACCTCTGTAAACAAAGGTAACAGAAGTGCCGCAGGGGAAGGCGGCGGAAACTGTTATATAGTTTGTTTTTGTTTGAGTATCCGAGCCATAACTGTTTGTTGCTGTCAGAGAAACTGTATAAGTCCCTGCTGTTGAATAAGTATGAGAAGGATCTTGTGATGTTGAAGTTCCACCATCTCCAAAATTCCACGACCAACTAGTAGGCACATTTGCGGATAAGTCGGTAAAATTAACTGTGCCACCTTCAGCAATGCTTGTTGTATTTGCTGTAAAGTTTGCAACCGGTGGGTTAGGGTTACTACTATTATTGCTTGCAATTGTTGTTTCCCAATTTAATAAAGTAGTATTATAATCAACCAAATTATATCCAAAAATACCAACAAGAAAGCCAAGATTACCATCCAAGCCACCATCTAATTCCCATTGCCAATCTGTTTGTTTACTTTGTATATCACCATTAAATTCCAAATACGGCTCTACTTCTAAATAAGGACCGGCAACAGCAGCTATTTTTACACTAATCTGAGGTGAGACATAAGCACGTGCAAAAGCATTACCATCATAACCCCAGGTAATTGGATGCTGGTCAAAATCTGCACTTTTATTCCATATAGTTGACCACTGGCTTTCATAATATTGTGCACCGAATTCAACAGAAGCATTTGCATCAGAGCCGGCTTTAACATTACCGGTAAGATTTAGTTCTGTTTCAAAACCAGCATAAAAGGATAAGCCAACAAACATTGGCACTGGTCCAAGCATAATAGGACCAAACTCAAATGCTGCTATAGGAATTTTTTTGTCATAAGTAACAGGAGTAGAGCAAACCAATTGTAAATCACAGTCAAAATCTAAACTTCCTGTTGCTGATATCTTTATTTTTCTGATGTGCGGACTAATCAAACTGATTTTTAATTCTCTATTAAAATTTGGCTCAAAACTTATTGAACCATTTGTTATTTCTGCTGTTAAATTTGCACCACCAACATTGCCTGAAAAGAGTTCAGTGCCTGTTAAATTAATACTGCCTTTCCCGTCTTTTGTTTGTTTAATGCTAACACCTTTGGCAAGATAAACAACCCGCATATTCACAGGTTTTCCATTAAAATATGCTTTGTTTTTGCTTATATTTAATTTTATTGCATCTTGAATATCACATTGGTCAATAACATCAGTTAATCTTGCTTGTTCGGTTTGTAAAACAATATCATTTCCATTTGCTGTAACATTTGTTACTTTTCTCATATAACCATATCCCTGTTGTCCTACAATAACAGAACTCGTAGTATAATTTGGAGGAGTTCCTGTATATTGATAATGATAAATTCCCTGAATTAGTTCAGTGCTATCGCTTATTAATGTACATGTTGAGGAATCAATAGTAACAACATTATTACTGATAATAAGTTGTACAGGTTCCGGGGTTGGAGTTGGAGTTGGCTCCGGTTCATCTTTTTTACAGGTATAAAGCAATACGGCAAATACTGTAAATACTGCCAATAATAACCAAATTGATTTAAAAATTTTTACTTTCATAATTTTTATTTTTTTATTGTCCCGAGGTTCAAAAGGCAGATTAATATTTTTTTTATTTTATTACAATAAAAAAGGGCGTGAACCTCTGCTACTATTTAACTTATCGCAGGTATCGGCAGACACCTAGACAACAATTAAAAGCAACATTAGTAACACACCCTTGCGGGTGCGCATACTAAGTCGCCACTCTGTTGTCTCACAAAACTGCCGATTTTGCGATAAAAGAAACTTTAGCAACGCTATTTTTTGTTTTACCCTGTTAAATCTCTGATTTTGTCAGAGAGCAACAAAGTTGCTATTTAACAGGGTGAATTTTAGAGAACACTATTTTTATGTTATTTTAATCTGCAAATATACGACTTTTTTAATGCTTGCAACTTTTTTTTATTTATTTTTAAAAATTTTTATTATAAGCCCTGTTTTATTGCTATCCAGACATAAAAAAATAATCATTATAAAAATTTCTCACAACTACAAAAGATTTACTGGATGGTTTTATTAATGAATGCTAACTATTATCAAGTTACTAAAAATTATTAGAATTGAATATTTAACAAGGAATACTGATTTTAGAACATTGATTTACAGATACTTCTAAAATCAAAAATCGTTAATCTTTATTCTTAAATCAAAAAAATATTTACTTTATAGACAAGCACTATTTAAATTCATAAGCTCCTATGTCAGGACACAGCTTCCGTCCGTTTCCGTTTATATCGCAACAGATATTATATGGAGAGGAAGTTAATACAGAAATACTTCCTTTATCAATAGCAGGAGAGCCATAATTTAATTGATAATTATTTGAAGCATAATCAATAAATAAAGGGTCCAGATTTTTTATGCAGCTTACATAATAATTTCCGTCAGAAATACTTAGTTCTGTCTTTAACAGACAATGGTCAAATTTATAGTTAAATATTTCGTCTTGATTTTTATCTAATAATATTTCTCCTTGATTATTTCCATAAATAATACAGTTTCCAAAAAATGCTTTATTAAGAGGTCTTAGTTGTATTTGTCCATAAATATCTTCATACCAGTTATTTAAGACCAAAGAAGGCGTTTGTCTTAAAGAATAATCCCAGTAGTTTCCCAGTGTGCAATGTCTGAAATCATAATCACCGCCAAGAGAAAGTATTAAGGAATATTGTCCGCAGTTAGCTATAACGCAGTTGCTAGCTTCTATATTTGTGCCTTGTGCAAGTATTCCAACAGAACTCATATTTTCTATAATAGTATTATGTATTCTAAGCGTTGGATTCAAAGAATTTCCTAATGTGTCTGCCTGAATTCCTACAGTGCCGTTTTTTATTACAGCATAATTTATTTCATTATCTTTACTTCCGGCAGATAACCATATCCTGTTCCATTGTCCGGGAATGTCTTTATAATTTTGTTCAAGCCGATCTCCCTGAAAATATACTCTGTTATCTTTTGTTCCGTTTACTTTTATTGTTCCACCATCATATACCCAAATAACAGCATTTGGATGCAAATAAATTTGTGTTCCTTCGGGTATTGTCAAAGTGCTGTCAGTATCAATCACCATATAGCCATATATAAGATGTGGCTTATCGTTTTTCCATGATGTCTCGCAGCCGGCATAAGATATATATATTTCCAGATTTTCAATAGGTGTATCAGGTATATGATAATATGCATCTTGTCCCCAAGCTATTAATTTAACTTTTTGAATGTTGTTATTGGTTTCAAAAATAATAGAATCCATGATAACTAAAGGGCTATTTTGATTTGTTGGGTCAACAGTAACTTTAACAAATATATATAAACTATCATTGGCATTTATTTCAATATCATAAGCTGATACAGACGGATAACCATTAATATTAATTCTAAAATTAGAACTTGTGCCACCAGCTAAATGTATTGATGATATTCTTATTTTTTTATTATTTGTATTATATATTTTTAGTTGTTTTGTTGTTGAACCAACTGTTGTAAAAACAGTATCAAACAGAATAGAGTCATTTGAAAAGCTTATTTTATATGATGTGTCAGTAGCAAAATCATCTTTTTTGCAAGATGTAATTAAAATTACAAAAATTATAAATAAAATACTGAATATGGAAGATATTTTAATAGAAATGTATTGTTTAAAATATTTGTATCTATTCATCTTGAAAAAATCTTGATAACTTTTGTTTAGTTTAAATAATATAAACAGTCGGCAATTTATTTTGCCGACTGCTGATTGGTAACTGCTGACTAATGACTACCGGTTATGCGACAAATGAATTAAGGACACTTTAATGTAATTTATAATAAATTTAAAATTTATTTGCCAAATTTTTTTTTGATTACAACGTAATATTCTGATAAATGTTGCTTTTTTGCTTGCTCCGTCTTATTGATATTTTTTGGATGCAAATATATCTGTATTTTTTTAATCTGTGTCCTTAATTCATTTAACTTTTAACCTTTAGCCACTATATTTTACGCAGAATAATTGATAGTTTAGTAAAAAAAATGGCAAAAATTTATTTTGAGGTGCTAAGATAAAAATAGTTACATTTGCTTGGAAATAAAAGATTATTTATTATAAAGAATAATCGCGGTTCAATGATTATAGCCCTGAAAGGGCATGAGCAATAACACAGGGCAATAGCCCTGTGAATTAACGATAACAAAGTATATAAGCACTGAAAGGGTGTCCTCAAAATAAAGCAGCTATGGGACAATCACTATGAGATTACGCCCTTTCAGGGCTTAATAAGGATTATCATATTTTTATTCGCAGGGCTACACCCTGCGTTGATATATCCCGCCCTTTCAGGGCTAAACATTAAAAAATTATTTTGCATAGCACCTCAAAATAAGATTTAACCAAAAAAATATAATTTATCATAATATATCCAAAATATTAATACCTTTGTTGATTGTATTTTTCATACTGAACTCAATAATAATTTTTATTATGAACTTTGATATAGATAAGATAAGAAATGATTTTCCAATACTTGGTCAAAAAATATATAATAAGCCCTTAATTTATTTTGATAATGCTGCTACTACCCAAAAGCCCAAAAAGGTTATTGATAAAATGAACGAATATTATTTTAACTATAATGGGAACATACATCGTGGTGTGCATTATTTAAGCGAAAAATCTACAGAAGCAAATGAAAATGCAAGGGAAACCATACAAAAATATATAAATGCAAAACATACGCACGAGATAATTTTTACAAGAGGAACTACTGAAGCAATTAATCTTGTTGCATATTCTTTTGGTGAAGAATTTATTTCAAAAGATGATGAAATAATTGTATCGGTTATTGAACACCATTCTAATATTATACCCTGGCAAATATTATGTAATCGTAAAGGTGCCAAACTAAAAGTTATTCCCTGTAATGATAAAGGCGAATTACTATATGATGAGTTTGAAAAATTATTATCAGATAAAACAAAAATAATAGCTATTAATCATATTTCTAATTCTCTCGGGACTATTAACCCTGTTAAAAAAATTATCCAAAAAGCTCATTCTTTTAATATTCCTGTATTGATTGACGGGGCACAGGCAATTCAACATATTAAAGTAGATGTTATGGATTTGGATTGTGATTTTTATACTTTTTCAGGACATAAAATGTTTGGTCCAACAGGAATAGGTGTCCTTTATGGTAAAGAAAAATGGTTAGACAAAATGCCTCCTTATCAAAGTGGTGGTGAGATGATTGATATTGTTACATTTGAAAAAACAACATATAATTCACTTCCTTTTAAATTTGAAGCAGGAACTCCAAATTATATTGGTTCAATTGCACTTGGTGCTGCTGTTGAATATATCAACTCAGTAGGTATTAATAACATTGCTGAGTATGAAAAGGAATTATTAAAATATGGTACAGAAAAATTGTCTGAAATAAAAAAACTTAAAATATATGGGACTGCTGACAACAAAACCAGTGTTATTTCTTTTTTAATTGATGGAATACATCATTATGATGCCGGTATGATACTTGATAAAATGGGTATTGCTATAAGAACAGGGCATCATTGCACTCAACCTGTAATGGATAGATTTGGAATTAACGGTACTATCCGTGCATCTTTTGCTTTCTATAATACAAAAAAAGAAATAGATACCTTATATGAAGCATTATTAAAAGTTATTGCAATGTTTAACTAAAAATTTTATTAAAAATGACTATTAACGAAATTCAGGATGAAATTATTAAAGAATTTAGTGCTTATGATGATTGGATAGACAAATATTCTTTCTTAATTAAAACAGGTAAAAATATACCAATTATTGATAAAGAACAAAAAACAGGTAAAAATTCAATAAATGGTTGTCAATCAAAAGTATGGTTACATGCTTCAATGGAAAATGGGCTCATTAAATTTACTGCTGATAGTGATGCAATGATTGTAAAAGGAATAACTTCTCTGTTGGTTCGGGTATTATCTGATAAAACACCTGAAGAAATAATGAATTCAGATTTATATTTTATTGATAAAATAGGGCTTAAACAAAATTTATCTCCAACAAGGTCAAACGGGTTACTTGCTATGCTCAAGCAAATGAAATTATATGCAATTGCATACAATACAGAATTAAAAAATAAGCGGAAGTGAGTATGAATATGAAAAAAGCATTGTTAATTAAGTATAAATAAATCATTTATGAATAATAGATGAACCAATATATAATTATTAGCGCTTTGTTGGAAAGATTAAAAGATTGAAAGATTGGAAAAATTATGGATAAGGGCTTTTAAAAAAAATCTTTACAATCTTTGCAATTATTTCAATCTTTGCAATTTCTTTAACAATAATAAACTATTTTTAATTAACAGGTGAAATTTACAAAAAAAATAAGAAATAAGATAGGTAATCATTTTCTCAAAAAGGAGGTGCATAAATTAAAGAGAGAGAGGAAAATGACAAACCTAAATAATGCAAAAAAAATAGGTCTATTATATAATGCTTCTAATGAAAAGGATTATAAACTGATTTATCATTTTGTTAAAGGGCTTCAGAGAAATCAAAAGATTGTAAAAGCACTTGGCTTTGTTGAAGATACAATAATCCCTTATTATTGCTTTCCAAAACTTTCATTTGACTTTTTTACTATTAGAGATCTAAATTGGTATAATAAGCCATCTAATGATTTTGTTAAAGATTTTGTTAAAGAAGAATATGATATTATCATTGATTTTTGTTCAGAAGATTGTTTCCCTGTTCAATATATAACAGTATTGTCTAAAGCAAAATTTAAGGTTGGCAGATATGGAGCAAATCATACAGATATTTATGATATGACGATTAAAACTGATAAAGAAATCACACTTGAACAATATATAAAACAAGTTACTCATTATTTAACAATTTTAAATCCTAAAAAAAATGAACAGTAAATTTAAAGGAACCGGAGTTGATATAGTTACACCATTTGGGAAATCTGGAAATATTGATTTTAATTCATTAGGAAATATTATTGAACATGTAATAAAAAATAATATCAACTATATTGTTACATTAGAAACTACCGGTGAAGCATCTACATTATCCAAAGATGAGAAAAATGCTGTTTTAAATTTTGTTATAGAGACCGTTAATAAACGAGTTCCTCTAGTTGTAGGTATGGGCGGTAATAATACGCAAGAGGTAATTAATTCTATTATGGAGACGGACTTTGATGGTATTGATGGTATTGATGCTATTTTGTCTGTTGCTCCTTATTATAACAAACCTAATCAGCGGGGAATATTCTTTCATTATAAAACAATTGCCAATGCAAGTCCTGTCCCTGTAATAATTTATAATGTTCCGGGAAGAACTTCTGTAAATATTGAAGCTGAAACGGTCTTAAAACTTGCTGACGAAGTAGGAGGCATTATTGGTATTAAAGAGGCATCAGGCAACTTTGTGCAATGTATGAACATTATAAAAAATAAACATAAGGACTTTTTGGTAATATCAGGTGTTGATGCTTTGACATTACCTCTTATGTGTCTGGGTGCTGACGGTGCAATTTCTGTTGTCGCAAATGCTTTTCCAAAAGAATTTTCAGAAATAGTAGAATTTTGTAAAAAAGATTATTTTAAAAGAGCAAAAGAAATGCACTATAAACTGATTGATATAATTAATTTGCTCTTTGTTGAAGGAAATCCCGGCGGTATTAAAGCAGCGCTTGAAATTTTAGAATTATCTCCTAATAATTTACGATTACCTCTTGTAAAGATAACAAAATCTACATATAATCAATTGCTTAACCTGATTGAAGAATATAAAAAAAATGAATAATTTAAAAAAATCAATATCGGTTTGTGTTATTTTCTGTTTTTGTATTTCAAGTTTTTCTTTTGCACAGAAAAATATAAAACAACTAACCCAAAGACAAAGTATAGATTCTATATTTAAAAAAAGAGGCGAGATATATTTTAAATTTGATATATCTTCAAAAAAAGAAATCAATATATTGACAAAAATTATATCTATTGACAATGTAAAAGGCAATCATGTTTTTGCTTATGCTAACAGAAAAGAGTTTAAAGAATTTGAAGATTTAGGATATAAATACGAATTATTATACAAATCAGGTGGCACAAAAGCATTAACAATGGCGACAACAGTAGCAGAGATGCAAAACTGGAATCGGTATCCCACTCATGAGATTTTTGTGGAAATGATGTTGCAATTTGAAATTGATTATCCAAATATTTGTAAAATTGATACTATTGGCTTTTCTCAACAAGGAAGACCTGTTTTAATTGCTAAAATTTCTGATAATGTAAACATTGATGAAGATGAGCCGGAGTTTTTTTATACAGGACAAATGCATGGTGACGAAATTGTTGATTATATAATATTTTTACGATTAGCAGATTATCTCTTGTCTGATTATGGAATAAATCCAAAGATTACAAAT
>Ga0265594_1002665_pt1 | contig 12489 bp, 11 predicted proteins | sample saktaG_11_FD_190147 | JGI IMG/M metagenome (GOLD analysis project Ga0265594, IMG submission 190147) | Saline water microbial communities from Sakinaw Lake, British Columbia, Canada - sak_2011_5_24_80m | ecosystem: Environmental > Aquatic > Non-marine Saline and Alkaline > Saline ... | reverse complement strand
TAGATACCCAGGTTCGGTTAGGAGTATGTACGGGATAATACCGGGAATGCCAGACGCAGGCTTTTATATTATGTATGATGCCCCGGGCAGCGCTAAAGAAGTTAAGGATTTTTATGAAGTCCAATTGCCGGCAAACGGCTGGGAATCGTCACTCACCGTTGAAGCAGCAGAGGAATATAATCAATCTTATAGATTTATTGAACAAGCGTTAAATAGGGGAGAGCAGGAAATGGTTATTCAAGTTGGTCTTGCTGGCAGCGATTATCCTGGATATACTGATGTTACTATTACGCTTCCTTCAGATCCTTTTAAATAATGGCATTGAATCTTTAAATTTGATATAATTAGTTAATTCTTGAAAAGGTCGAGAGTGTTTAATTAATTTAATTTAAGAATATGGAAGAAATAACAAAGAAAGAAAAAAATACTGGCATGGCAATTATTGCCTATATCCTTTTTTTCATTCCCTTGTTGACAGATGCAAAAAATGACCCTTTTGTCAAATATCATGTAAAACAGGGGCTTGCTCTTTTTATTACCGCGATAATTGTTTGGATAATAGATAAATTTTTGTTTTTAATTCCCATTATAGGATGGGGATTAACCTATCTCTTAGGTTTCTTTATGCTCGGCCTCTTTATTATCGGAGTTATGCATGCTGCTGGAGGGAAACAAAAGCCATTGCCTTTAATCGGTAAGTTCTCTGAGAAATTTAAGTTTTAATTTTTAAGAGTTGAAATAAACACAGATTGGCTATAAGTGTTAAATTTTTTCAATAAACCGTCCCGAGATGGGCGGTTTTTGTTTTATTTTTAAAAATTTTATGATAAGATAAAAAAACATATTTGGATATTTATGTTTTTTAAACTTAGTAAAAAATTTGTTTTTGTTTTTGCTTTGATATTTTTTTTATTTCCGGTTTTTGTTTTGGCTGACAGCGAGGGCCAAGCGAAAACCTTTTTTATTGAACCTTCTTTTGACTGGGAACAAAGGCAACAAGTCAAAGCTGTTTTGGAAAAAATTTCTGAAAATGCTTATTTCTATGTAGAAAACGAGTGGTATAAGAATTTAACTGAAGGTGAAAAAGAAGAAGTGAATGAGAGTTTAGACACTCTTGCAAAAGAGTTTGATGAAAAAATATATCCAGAATTAACTTCAACTTACGGGCAAGAATGGAAACCAGGGATTGATAGCGATGAGCACATTACTGTTTTGTTTCACCAGATGAAAGAAAGCGCGGGAGGATATTTTAATAATGGAGATGAATATCAAAAGATTCAAAATCCTCTGTCAAACCAAAGAGAAATGATTTATCTTAATACTGATAATTTAAAATATGAAATTATTAAAAGTTGTCTTGCCCATGAGTTTGTCCATCTTATAACTTTTAACCAAAAAGATCGGCTTAGGGGAGTGTCAGAAGATATCTGGCTAAATGAAGCAAGAGCTGATTATGTCCCAACATTGCTTGGGTATGATGATGATTATCAAGGAAGTAATCTTCAACAAAGAGTGAGGCAATTTATTTTATCTCCTTCTGATTCTGTTACTGAGTGGAAGAATGAGGGTGGTGATTATGGTATTATAAATATTTTCATTCAATATTTAGTTGACCATTATGGGATTGAGATTTTAACGGATTCTTTGAAATCATCAAAAATAGGGATTAGTTCTATTGATGAAGCGCTTGAAAAAAATGAGATTGATAAAACTTTTTCTGATATTTTTACTGATTGGACAATAACTGTTTTTGTTAATGATTGTTCTTTGGGTGAGGAATATTGTTATAAAAATCAGAATTTAAAAAATCTTAGAGTTACTCCTTCTTTAATATTTTTACCTTCTACCCAAAAAACAGATGTTTCTTTAAGTTATTCCATTAAACAATGGTCTGGGAATTGGTACAGAATTATTGGGGGAGAAGGCCAATTAAAATTGGAATTTAATGGAACAAGCAGGGTTGAATTTGTAGTTCCATATGTTCTTTGCAGAAATGGCAATGAATGTTCAGTTGATTTTTTAGAATTAAACAGCCAACAAGATGGCGAAATCTTTTTAGAGGATTTTGGCGCTCATTGGACTAACCTCACTTTAATTCCTTCAATCCAATCAAAGATTTCTGGATTTACTGACTCAGAATACTCTTATGATTTTTCTCTTTCTATTTCTGCTGAAATTGAAAATGAGGAAGAGGAAAAGTTAATAGAACAACTTAAATTACAGATTGCTGAATTACAGAAACAAATTGCCGAGATTACAGCAAAGATTAATGCGCTTTTACAACAGCAAAATCCTTATCAAGAAATTAGCCAGAATCTTTATTTTGGAATGAAGAATCAACAAGTTTCTTATTTACAAGAGTTTTTAAAAGAACAGGGAAAGGATATTTATCCTGAAGAATTAGTAACTGGATATTTTGGTATTTTAACTAAAAATGCTGTTATTCGTTTTCAGAATAAATATGCTGATGAAATCTTATATCCATTAGACTTATTTTCCGGAACGGGTTTTGTTGGTTTATCTACAAGAAATAAAATTAACCAATTAATTGGTAATAATTAATATGTTTACAACATTTGACAAGATGTCTAATTTTGCTAAAATTAAAACAGTTAACTACCCCTGCGACATCTTTTAGATCTCGCAGGGTTTTTATATATAATATATGTCCAAAGTATTAATAACAGGTGGGGCTGGTTTTATCGGCTCTCATATTACAGACAAATTAATAGAAAAAGGCCATCAAGTGGTAGTAATTGATAATTTATCTACTGGCAAGAAAGAGAATTTAAATCCTAAAGATAAGTTTTATGAGGCAGACATTTGTAATTCTGAAATTTCCCAGATTTTTCAAAAGGAAAAACCAGAAATTGTATTTCACTTTGCAGCTCAGATTGATGTTCGTAAGTCAGTAAAAGATCCAATACAGGATGCCAGAGTTAATATTCTTGGTTCTTTAAACCTTCTTCAAAATTGTCAAAAGATGGGGGTAAAGAAATTTATCTTTGCTTCCTCGGGTGGTGCTATATATGGAGACACAAATGTTATTCTTACTCCCGAAACCCATGTAGAAAATCCAGAATCGCCTTATGGAATCTGTAAACTAACTATTGAGAAATATCTCCATTTTTATAAAGAAACCTTTAGATTAAATTATACTACCTTAAGATTAGCTAATATATATGGACCTCGTCAGAATTCAAAAGGAGAAGCAGGAGTGATAGCTGTTTTTTGCGACAAAATGCTGAAAAATGAAGAAGTTGTAATTAACGGAGATGGAGAACAAACCAGGGACTTTGTTTTTGTAGATGATGTAGTAAATGCAGCTCTTTTATCTATGGAACAAGAAAAAAGCGATATTTATAATATTGGGACAGGGATAGAAACAAATATAAATGAGATTTTTAAAAAAATAAAAGAATTAACCAATTCTAATACTGAAGAAATCCATATTCCGGCGAAACTGGGTGAACAAAGAAGAAGTTGTCTTGATAATTCCAAGGCAAAAAAAGAACTTAATTGGAAACCAGAATATAATTTAGAAGAAGGGCTAGAGAAAACAGTAAAATGGTTTAAGGAAGATGAACATTAAAGATACAATTAAAAATGTTATTTCAAATCCCAGTGCTTTTCTATTACATAATTTAGGAACTAAACAAACCATTGCTAAGAATACTTTTTGGTTAGCAGTAGCAGAAGGAATAAGCAGATTCTTAAAGCTTTTTTTAATTATTTATGTTGCTCGAATCTTGGGGGCAACTGAATACGGAAAATTTACTTTTGCTTTGGCTTTTGTTTCTTTGTTTGTTATTTTTTCTGACTTTGGTATTTCTACAATTGCCACTCGCGAGATTGCAAGAGATAAAGGAAAAGAAAAGGAATTTTCATCTCTTCTTTCCCTAAAACTTGTTTTAAGTATAGGAGCCTTGCTTTTAATTTGTATTGGTTCTTTTTTTATTACTGTTGACTCAGTGATTCGGGGGATAATCTGGATTTTGGGAATTTATATTGTAATAAATAGTTTTTCTGGAATTATTTATGCCTTCCTACGAGCTCGTCAGAAAATGGAATATGAGGCCTGGGCTAATATTTTACAAGCTATAACCGTGACGGGTGCTGGTTTTTTTATTCTTTTTAAATTCCCTTCAGTTCAAAATTTAAGCTTAAGTTATTTATTTGCTAGTTTGATTGCTTTGATATCTATTTTGTTCTTTTTCCATTTTAAAATTTATCGTTTAAAACTGAAATTTAATAAAACTATTTGGAAAGAAGTTTTAACAATGTCTTGGCCATTAGCTTTTGTTGCTATTTCATCTACAATTTATACTAATATAGATTCGGTAATGATGGGATATTGGGGTCAAATTATTGAAACTGGTTGGTATAATGCTGCTTATAAAATTATTGGAGTGACCTTGATTCCGGTAAGTCTTCTCTCTATAAGTTTTTTCCCAGTTCTTAGTAAATTATTTAAAGAATCAAAAGAAAAACTCCAGGATGCATGGAACTATTATATGCAATTAGTGATTATTTTAGCTATTCCTTTAGTGGTAGGGGGAATAGTTTTAGCTCCTAGAATTATTGATTTTATCTATGATCCAAGTTATTTCCCATCTATTTTAGCTTTTCAAATTTTAATTATAATGGCTACATTCTCTTACCTTTGTGGTCCCTTCATCCAAGTCCTAATTGTCTCAAACCAGCAAAAAAAACTCTTTTGGATTATTTTATCTGGAGCAATAATCAATATAATTTTAAATTTAATTCTAATCCCAAAATATTCTCTTTATGGAGCTGCTTTTACCACCGTAGTCACTCTGTTTTTAATTTTCTTTTTACTTTACAAATTTACCGTTAATTTAACTCCTATTAAAAATCCTTTTAACCTAAGAATATTTTTAACCTTTATTGGTTCTTTAGTCTCCTGCTTACCAATGTATTTTGTAATAATCCAGCCAAAAATTTATAATTTTAATGTTTTAATTTCCATTTTTATTGGAGCTTTAGTTTATTTAATAACTTTTCTTTTTATTAGAAAATTGATAAATTTTAATTTATGAAAATTTCAATAATTTTAGGAACTCGACCAGAGATAATAAAAATGTCATCGATTATTCGAGAATGTCGAAAACGAAAACTTAATTATTTCATTTTACATACTAATCAACATTATTCAGCAAATTTAGATAAAATATTTTTTGACGAATTAAAGATACCAAGACCAAAATATAATTTAGAAGTTGGTTCAGGGACTCACGCAGAAGAAATAGGAAAAATGTTAGTTGGTATTGAAAAAATTCTGATAAAAGAAAATCCCGACATAACCTTAGTGGAAGGAGATACTAATACAGTTTTAGCTGGAGCATTAGCAGCTACTAAGTTGCATATTAAAGTTGGGCATATCGAGTCAGGGCTAAGATCTTATTTCAGAGAGATGCCAGAAGAAATAAATCGTATTTTAACTGATCATTGTTCAGATTTTCTTTTTACTCCAACCGAGGGAGCAAAAGATATTTTAATTAAAGAAGGCATACTCAAAAAGAAGATATTTATTACTGGGAACACTATTGTCGATGTAGTTTATCAAAACTTAAAGATAGCAAAAAAGAAATCTAAAATTTTAGAAAAACTAAAGATTGAAAGAAGAAAATATTTTCTACTTACTGCTCATCGTTCAGAAAATGTTGATAAAAAAGAAAGGATTAAAGAAATTTTAAGTGGAATGAAATTAGTTTCTAAAAAGTTTGGATTACCGATAATTTATTCAGTTCATCCAAGAGCTAAAAAAATGATAAAAAAATTCAAACTAAAAATCTCGAATGAAACCAAATTAATTGAACCAATAGGTTATCTAGATTTTTTGCAATTAGAGACAAATGCTAAATTAGTTTTAACTGATTCTGGTGGAGTTCAGGAGGAAACTTGTATTTTGAAAGTTCCTTGTGTCACTTTAAGAGATAACACGGAGAGGCCGGAAACTGTAGAAGTAGGGAGTAATATTCTAGCAGGAGTGGACTCTCGAGAAATTTTGAGCTCTGTTTCAAAAATGCTTATGAGAAAAAGAAACTGGAGGAATCCATTTGGTGCTGGAGATAGTGGAAAAAGGATAGTAAAAATATTGAGGAATAAATTAAAATGAAAAAATTATTATTAATTTCATACTTTTTCCCACCAATTCAATCAGCGGAAAGTACAATGGCTTTCAATTCTGTTAAATATTTGCCTCTTTTTGGTTGGGAAATTATTGTATTATCTGCAAAAAAACCAAGACAAGAAAAAATAGATCTTTCTACTTTATCTTCTATTCCTAAGAATATTTTGGTTCATCGAACTTCTTCAATAGAAAATATTATATCGAGAACTCTTTCTCATTTTAAAATTTTGCCAGATAATAAAATAGGATGGATATACTTTGCTGTTAGAGAGGGGAAAAAACTTCTAAAGGATGAGAGTATAGACATAATTGTTTCGCGATCAACTCCAATTACTTCTCATTTAATAGGATTAAAACTCAGTCTTTCGAGTAAATTGCCTTGGATAGCATGCTTTTCCGATCCTTGGGTTCAGAATCCATATATTTTTTATCCTAATAAAATTATTAGAGAACTTAATGAAAATTTAGAAAAAAAGATTATGTTAAAAACTGAAAAGATCGTGGTTACAACAAAGCAAATGAAACGACTATTTGTAGAAAAGTACAATATAGAAGACAAGATAACAATAATACCAAATTCTTACGATCCTTCAGAATTTTTACATAAAGTTAATAAAACAAAGAAAGAGAAATTTGTAATAACCTACATTGGAAATTTTTATGGTTCCAGATCGCCAGAATCCTTTCTAAAAGCACTAAAATTATTAGATAAAAATATCAGCGAAGAAATAGAAGTTAGATTAATTGGATCTATTGGAAAATTTAGATATCTAACCTCAAAATATAATTTAAACAATATAGTTCAAGTAATAAATAGTATTCCAAGAAAAAATATTTTCACACAGCTTTTTAATTCTGATGTTTTACTTTTAATTGATGCCCCTAGTAACAAAGAAAATGTATTTCTCCCTTCAAAGTTACTGGAATATATTAATACGAGTAAACCAATTCTTGCTATTACTCCAGAGGGGGCATCTGCAGACGTGATCAGATCTACTGGGACGGGCGTAGTGGTGTCACCAGAGGATATAAAAGGGATAAAAAAGGCTATCAAGTATTATTACGATTTGTATCGAAGCTCAGAACTTAAAATTAAGCCGAATTGGCTCGAGATAGAAAAATATAGTGCCGAAAATTATGCTAAAAAACTAGATCAACTCCTTAGAAAAATGGTGTGAGAAAAAAACTAAATTAAAATTATGGAAAAGATAATTAAAGAAAGTAGAAGGCTTAAGAATAAAGTAATAAGAGAAATAATTACCTTAATGTTTCCGACTCAGTACCTTAAATTATTTTATAAAAATAATATAAATAAAGTAAATTGGAATGGGAAAAAGTCATGTTTTACTTTGTCTTTTGATTCTGACTTTAGAAAAGATGTAGAAGAAATACCTCGTTTATTAGATATTCTTTCTCTCTACTCGTTTAAAGCTTCTTTTGCTTGTATAGGAAAATTTATTGAGCAATATCCAAAAATACATTCAAGAATTCTTGAAGAGGGGCATGAAATTTTAAATCATACTTATACCCATCCAGACAATGAAGAATTAAATAAAAATAAAAAGTTTAATGAATTAAGTGTAGAAGAGCAGAAATACGAAATTGAAAAATGTAACGAGGTATGTAAAAAACTTCTCAACTATAAACCGATTGGATTTCGGATACCTCATTTTGGAAGATTATATTCTAAAAATATATATAGAATTTTAAAAGAAGTTGGTTATAAATATTCATCTTCAACTTTGGCGACTAAGACACCAAATTTTGGTCTACCATTTAACCAAGATGGATTAATAGAATTCCCTTTAAGTAGCTGTCCAATGCATCCTTTTGGAGTTTTTGATACATGGCATTCTTTAAAAAGAGGGAATGGAAAACATAAAAAAATAGGAGAATTTTATGCATTGTTTAAAAAATTAGTAGATTTTGGGATAACTAATAATTCTTATATTAATGTTTATTTTGATCCTCAAGACATTATTGATCTAAGACAATTTAAACAAATATTAGATTATCTTGAAGAAAAAAGAAAATATATTTGGATAGCAACTTATAAAGATATTTTTGAAGAAATGTATGACAAAAAAAGAGGTTGAAAACAAAATAAAAGAAAGATTCAATAAATTATCAAATATCTTCCCAGAAAATATCGAAAAAGACGATCCTAGAGTTCAGGCAATTTTAAAATTTTTGGGGGACATAGAAGGAAAAAAAATATTAGATGTTGGATGTGGAAAGGGTAGATTTTCAAAGATATTAGTGGATAAAAAAGCAGTTGTTACAGGAATAGATCTATCAGATAAACTATTAGAGGTAGCGAAAAAAAATATTGAAGATGTTAATTTTGTTATTGGTAGTACTACTAATTTAAAATTTCAGGATAATTTATTTGACTGTATTATTTGTATTGAAACTTTAGAACATGTTCCCGATACTAAGAAAGCCGTTGAAGAAATGCTTAGAGTCTTAAAAGAAGGCGGAAAGATAATAATTATTGATAAGAATAAGTTATCTCTTCATGACAAACTATTTTTACCTAATATATTTATTAAAAAATATAAGGAACTTTCTAACAAATGGATGTATCCTAAAAATTTTCCATTTATTGAGAAATGGTTTTTCCCTATAGAAATAGAAAAAATGCTTAGTAGATATTGTCGAGAGACAAAAAAAGAGTATCTCAAAGATAATAATAAAAAATTATTTAGTATCTTCAATTTATTTATTGCATGGAAAGGAATAAAATAAATACTATTAAAATTATGATATTTAAACCATATAAACTTAAAAAGTTTAAAGATATATTCTTAGAAAAAGGTATTTTCAATCTACCTGGTGTATTGGTTTTAATTGTTTTCTGGAAATATTTGTCAAAAAGAAGGGAAGATATTAAAAAATTATTGAAACGAAACGGTGTTAGAAAGATAGTAATTAAACTTTTTACAAATCAAGATTTTTTAATTGACTTGAACGATAATGGACTTTCCACAGATTTATTTTTTTATAGAAAGAGAGAAATACATTCTACAGATTTTTTATTAAACTACTTCAAAAATAAAAATCTTGATTTATTTATTGATGTTGGAGCCAATAAAGGTTATTACACTATATTAATTGGTAAATTTGCAAAGAATATTGTTGCTATCGAACCCGTAATTAAAAGTTATAATTTTTTATTAACTAATTTAAAACTAAATAATTTAGAGAAAAAAACTATTGCTAAATGTATTGCTCTAGGAAACAAGAAAGAGAAAAAAAGAATTTTAATTCCAAGAGATCATAATCTCGCAAGGATTTTAAGAGATAATGAGAATATAAATCAATCAAACTATGAAATACAGGAGGTCACAATTAATACCTTGAATAATTTATTTTTAGAGGATAAATTTTTGAAGCGAACTCTATTAAATAGTAAAAATATCTTGTTGAAAATGGATGTAGAGGGATGGGAATTGGAAATATTAAAAGGAGCAGAGAAGATAATTGAAGAAAAAAAGCCAATGATTTTCTTAGAATTACATATAAAATTGTTAGGCAAAGAAAAAAGTACAGAAGTATTATTATTTCTTAGTCGTCAATCTTATAGGATCAAAAAATGTTATGCTGAACCTCCATCGATATGGTATTCTTCTACTATAGTGGAGAGAAAAATTTTCGAAAAAATGTTTAGAAAATTATATAACCACGGATTTGGAGAAATAAAATTAACTATCGAGGAAATTTTGAATAATGAAGATATAATAACCGGAAAATTATATAATTCATTAGATTTAATTTTAATAAAATAACATAAAAATTGAAATGGATAATATTATAACAAATCAACAGAAACGAAAACATATTACCTATTTTGGTGGTTGCTGGTCAACGAATATCGGAAATGCTTTCATTGACTTAGGATCAATCCAATCACTAAAAATGGCGTGTCCTGATGCCGTAGTTCATTTTACCAGCGAGATGCCTAAATGGTTTTTTTATTCAAGCAGAAAAAAATTTAGACACTCTTTCGAACTAGTTAGTGCAATAGAATCAGATTATGTTGTAGTCTCTGGTATGTTACTTTGTGATGAGTTTATTAAATTATACGAACCAGCAATCTCAGCACTTATCAAAAAGAATACTAAATTTATTATTAATGGGGGAGGCGGTGCAAAATATACTCAGAAGGAAATTAAGAATTTTAGGAGTTTTCTAAAAAGAAATCCTCCCTATGCTTTTATCTCGAGAGATGAAATTTCTTTTAAAAACTATAAGGACCTTGCAAAACATTCATATAATGGGATTGATTGCGGATTTTTTGTTTCTGATTATTTCAAACCTGCTAAATTAAATTTATCTGAATTTGTTGTTTTCAATTTTGACCAATCTAAATTTTATAAGTTTCTAAAATCAGTAAAAAATAAATTGCTTTTTAAAAGATTTAAAGCTCAAATGCCTAAAATTAGAAACAAAATTATCATTAGAACGCATCATTCATGTTGGAAAAACATACCAAGAAGTCACTTTGTTAAACCTAATACTCTTATATCCGATATTCCCGACGACTATCTTAATTTGTATGCTAACACCAAAGCAACTTATTCAGACCGAGTTCATGCTTGTGTTGCTACTCTAGTATTTAATCATCCAGCAATGTTATTTTCTCAAACACAAAGGGCATATTTATTTAAGAAAATAGGAGCGGATACAATAAAAGAAAGACTCACTTATCCCAACAAGAAGAAAATTTTAGAAGAAAAGCAAAAACACTTAGAATTTTTGTCTCACATACTACGATAATACTAAAAATAAAAGTTTTTTGGAGCCAATCTCAATTTAGAATATAAATTAGACTTGTAAACCTTAGAAAATTTAAAAATGTCAATTAAAGTTCTTAATTTAATCAATTCTTTAGAAACGGGAGGAGCAGAATCGCTTCTTGTGAATTTTGCCTTAGAATCAAAAAAAAACGAAGATATTGATTTGGAAATTTGTATACTTTATCCCTCTACTTTTTTTAAAAAAGAAATTCAAAGAGCAGATATTCCATTTTGGGAATTTAATTTAAAATTCAAATATGATTTAATAGGAGTTTTAAGACTCATTAATCTTATAAAAAAGAGGAAATATGATATTATACATGTTCATCTATTCCCATCTGCAATGTTTCTTGCTATAGCATCTTTTTTTGTTCAGAAGGATATTAAATTTATTTTTACCGAACATAGTGTATATAATCAAAGACGTTCCTTTAGAATTTTTAAATTGCTTGATATTTTTATATATAGTCGTTATTCAAAAATAATTTGTGTTAACAATCAAGTACGATTGAGTTTAATTAAATGGTTACCTAGAATTAGGAAAAAAACTAATGTGATATTCAATGGAATTCCAATTGCGAAATTAAAAGAGGGTCAACTTTTTAAGCGATATGATATTCTCTTTGTTGGGAGACTGGAAAAAGTTAAAGGACTAGATATTTTACTTAGAGCAATTAGTATTTTAAACACTCAATATAATAAGGTTATAAGACTAGCTATCGTTGGAATTGGCCCCTTAAAAAAGGGATTAGAGAAAATGGCCAGAGAATTACAGATAGACGACGAAATAGAATTTTTGGGTACTAGAAAAGATATAAATAGATTAATGAAATCTTCAAAGGTTTTAGTACTCCCTTCAAGGTGGGAAGGATTACCGATGGTAATTTTAGAAGCAATGAGCGTGGGATTACCTATTGTTGCAACAAGAGTTGGTGGTATCCCCGAGACGATAGAAGACGCAAAAGATGGTTTATTAATTCCCCCAGAAAATCCAGAAATTTTAGCCAAAACCATTACACATCTCTTAAAAAATAAAAACCTACAGATAAAATTGGCTCAAAATGCTTATGAAAAAGTAAAAGAAAAATATTCGGTTCAAAACTATACAAAAAATATTTTAAGTCTTTATGAAGATTTAGTTAAATAACATAATAATTTTATTTAATAAAATTATTTAAAGTCAAAATGAAAATTCTTTATTTAATTACTAAATCAGAACCAGGAGGAGCTCAAACTCATATTTATCAGTTGAGTAAGTATTTTATTGAAAAAGGGGACCAAGTTGCCATAATGAGTTATCCAGGGGGATGGTTGGGACGAGAAACAAAGAAAATAGGAATAGAATTTTATCCTAATAAGTATTTTTCAAATATCCCTAATCCTTTTACGATTTTTAGAGCCATAAAAGGAATTAAAAAAGCAGTAAAAGACTTTAATCCAGACTTAGTTTGCTGTCATAGTACGGCTGCCGGATTTTTAGGGAGGTTAACTATTAGAAATAAGATTCTCACTATTTTTACTGCTCATGGATGGGCA
>Ga0265594_1002664_pt1 | contig 12495 bp, 4 predicted proteins | sample saktaG_11_FD_190147 | JGI IMG/M metagenome (GOLD analysis project Ga0265594, IMG submission 190147) | Saline water microbial communities from Sakinaw Lake, British Columbia, Canada - sak_2011_5_24_80m | ecosystem: Environmental > Aquatic > Non-marine Saline and Alkaline > Saline ... | reverse complement strand
TATATAAATAAATACCAAAAAAGAAAGGGAAGAAGGCGAACCTTCTTCCCTTGATTTATATGAGTTTCAACGCGAGTTACTTCATCAAGATCATCTTATTCAGGAATGTTTTGCTGTTAGTCTCAAGCTTGTAGAAGTAGATACCATTTGCAAGCTGCTTACCGTTAGCAGTACCATCCCACTCAACTGTGTGCGACGCTGAAGGATCAAGCTCATTATTGAGCAAGGTCTCAACTAACTGTCCTTTTATGTTGTAAATAGACAGTCTTACATGAGATCTATCTTTCAGACTGAATCTGAAGGTTGTAGTGTTGAACATTGGGTTCGGGAAGTTAGCATACAGTTTGGTTTCTGTGACAGGTGTGTCACCGGATGAGACCGTATCAGTAGCTGTAAGAGTTACGGGAACGATAACTGTACCAACATCAGGTGTAGGTACAATTTCTATGTCAGCGGTCTTGATTTCACCTTGCGTAAGATCAGTAGCATCGAATATTACGGCTAGATCCATAGAACCACCAGGGGCAATTGTTCCAAATAGCGGTTCAACAATAATCCAGGGAGCTGTACCGAAGTCAATGACCATACGGATGTTCCAGTTATAATTCAAAGTGGGTGCTATGATATGCAATTGGTCCCATGGACCCGGAGCAAGATAGATCCAATCACCTTTGCCATCTACAGCAGGACCAGCATCACAACCTGCGGTATATTCTCCTGTTATGTGTGTAGTTTCATATCCAACCCAGTATTCATTACCGGCAAGCAATGGAACATTAGTGGTAAGATCAAGTATGTTCCAGGATTCTGCTACGATCGAACCAAACACATCTTGAGAGTATACTTCTGAACCGGGAATTCCAAATGATCCACCTTCCCAGATCTTGAGCGTCAAAGCAGAACCAAGATCATTGATGTAGAGCTCTACTCCTGTGATCTCGTAAGTATCATAGTAAATACCGAGTTCGTCAGAAGTGAATCTGGCTGCAACCATGAAGGTTCCACCGGAAGTAAGACCGATTGCATCGAAATTTGCTCCGTCATAATGAAGTATAACATCACGATCACGTGTACCGTCTGCCTGGAAGCCGTTGCTGTTACCAGGACCAGTAGCAACACCATTTTGAGAAATGACTGTGCCGCCGACTGTACAATTGCTGTAGTCTGTATATGCTTTTGCATAATCAAACAGAGTTACATCGAAGTCCATTGGACCGTCACCATTATTATTGATGGTGATGTATGAAGTTGAAGTTGATCCAGGAGGTACATTAACATTGAGACTTGTAGGATCGACCACCATGATAGGAGCAAACAGTGCGAAGTCTTGTGTAGTTGTCTGATCAACTACGATCGGCACATTGGGTACTACATGGTAGTTATAACCATCAGCGGTACATTCGACCGTATAATAACCTACCATCATATCTTCGATAGTGTAAACACCTAAAGAGTTCGTGTAGGTTACATAGGTATTATCAGCGTCATTAGAAGCTGTGATCATAGCATCTGCAATTAGAGCTCCACCAGTTGCTGCAGTAACAGTACCGGTAAGATCACCATATTCAGGATTACCAACCATTAATGTAACAGGAACTGTTACGGAAGGTACGCCTTGAGCTGAAGCAAAGGTAATGTCACAGGTATGAATTGTACCTGCAGGATCATCACCGGCGTCAAATGTAACTGTTACATCTTCGTATGCGCCGTAAGGAGCGACTGTACCAGCATCAGGATCGATTGTTATCCAAGGAGGTGTGGCTTCACATAATTCATAGGCAGCAATCAGGTTAGGATCTTGCTGTATATTTACAAGCAAGGCAAATACACCTTCTGGAGTAACGTAAGTTGCAGCTCCGCCGGCTATTCCTGCATTAAATCCAGGAATATCAGAACAATCATGAGTTACACCGGTAAGAGATTGTGTTGCTATGTTAAACTGTTGTATAACCGCATTTGATGCTGGTTGTGCAAACAGCCATAGATATGGTCCACCATCTGTATATTGATCGTAAGCCGAACCATATACTGATGACGCAATACCTGCGATATTTCCATAAATTTGTGAACCGGTCATTGTAATTGCACCCAGTTCACCCCAGTTTCCGATCCAGAAACCACCATTGCCACTATCAAGTTCAGGATCATAAGCAATATGACGAATACCGGTAACACCGGCGCAAGATGCGGAAATCGTTCCAATAAGTGCCTGATTTTCAAGATCCATTATATAAATGGTCGTAGAAGCAGGGCTACCATAGAAGTAAGTTCCATCATAAGCCATATCACGAATACATGTTGCACCTGCAATGTCGAAGGATTCTATAAAAGTTCCATCCATATCGCACTTATAAAATCCTGTGTAACCTGCCCGCCAGTCACATGTAAAGATGTGCTGGTTATTAGTTTCGATGCCGGGTTGACCTGCAGCAGTAGCATTGAAATTGTAAAGAATATCCCAAGTGTCTTCAGGGACATTACCACCTTCATAGATTCCGGAACTGAATGGTGCCATTTCACTGTTCCCAGGAGTAGGAGGATTAGCTTGAAGATCATAATTAATACTGTAATTAGTATCAGTAAGATTTTCTATACTAGCATCCCAGTCAAGTGGCGCATTACCATTATTGGTAACAGTAATGGTTCGTGTAGATGTTCCACCTACAGGTACGATTGCATCAGGGATCGAAGTAGGAGTAATATCCATAGTAGGATTACCAAGGACTACATCAAGCACAGTAGTAACACCACTGTCGATCTCAACTTCGTAATACCATATTTCTGAGTAACCGGCTTTGTAATACTGAACATCGTACAAGCCGACTGCCATTGGATCGATTAGATAGTAACCAAGATCGTTAGTATAGACAGGATTATAATCTGCAGGATTTGCAGTAACTTTGACACCTTCAACAGGAATATCATCACCATCGGTCACTGTTCCTGCAAGAGCACCGTAATTTGGTGGCACTGAAGCATAATCGAACAGCACGTCATAGACATACCAGTAGTTGAAGTTAAAGGTCGTTCCACCATGTGAGCGGAATTTGACCTGAACTGTCTGTCCAGCGTATTGAGCGGTATCAGTAAAGACCCAATCGGTTCCACCTGTAACACCCCAGTCTGCTGTGGGATCATCGTATGACCAGAGAAGATCTTCACCAGTATCATGGATAAGCCAAATCTCAAATACTTCACCATCGTTTGAAGAATAGTTATTGACATACATACTAACAGTAAGATCATAGACATCAAGCGGATCCGGTGGAAGATCGATCTCAGGTGAGATCAATGACATGTCGTAGTTAACAGCTGAAGGACTCCAGTTAAGAACTGCCCAGCCGGCTGACCAGCCCCAGTTGTTAGGAGATCCAACTGTTGTCCAACCGGTTGTTGACCAGTTTTGATCAAAGGTTTCATGATAGCCACCACCTGGAGCAAGTGGAACTGCAGTATCAGTATTTGAAGGTGAGGATTCGCCTGCATCATAAACTGCGGTTGCCCAGTATGTGTATTCTGTACCAACTGCAACGATGTCATCAATATATTCAGTGTTGTTTTCACCTTCAACATAGGCAACGAATCCTTTGGTTTCTTCATAGACATTGTAACCAAGAAGGAAGATATCACGAGTAATTCCATTTCCAACCAAGGCATTACCTGTTCTTGGATCAACATAATGTTCAAGTGTTCTTGGTGAAGAACCGTTAACGAACATCTCTTTTGTCATACCATTTGAAGGAAATGTTACTATTTTGTTTTTGAGATCATAATTACCACGTGGACCATTCACTGTAGCTCGAATCATGAAATCCTGATAATCTGATACAGCCCAGTCTTCAGCACCTGTTACGTATCGAGAATAACTGCGGTTAACAGTAGGTACAGTTTCATCAATAGCAGTTGGTAAGCAGTCTGGATAACTACCACCTTGAATATGAGCTATATAGAAATCGCCATTATCAATAGTTATACCAAGAGAGCTTAGATCAACTTCAATGAAGTTAAAATGAGTCGGGGTAACAGTAACTCTGCCTAACTCAGTACCTGGTAATGCACCGGTACCGTCATCGTCAAATACTGCTACTTCAAACGGCTGTAACAGCGAACCTACGGGCCAAGAACCATCATAAACATTCACATCAGCACTAATGATCGTGCATGGATAACCGTCAGGTGTGAAACGAACTGCGTTCATATTGCCTGGATCATACCAGGCAGTAGCATTTTCTGCTACACCATCATCGTAAACTATTTCATACTCAGTTCCACCGCCACCACCACCGGTTTGCGGTTTATCCCAATCAAGGTCAATAGCTTCCTGAACACCTGTTGCTGAAAGATTTTCCGGTACAGCGCCGTCGAAGAGTAATTCTACATCGAGAAGCACAACCCAATCAGGACTTAAGTATATACCATTGGCAGTATGAGTTGTAAATCCATCTTTTTCAAATACTACATCATAAATACCAGCAGCAATGTTAGTAAATTCATAGAAACCATACTCATCTGTATAGGTTACAAAGTTTCCAGCTGATACTTTTACACTATCAAGCGGTTCACCTGTTAATGCAAAAGTAACTGTACCCTGCAAGCCCTGTGCTGCTTCCAGATAGAAGAAAGTAAGTGGAATAGTCACATCTGAAGCACCATTAAGAAGAGCATCATTATGAATGATGATATCAGCAGTGTAAATTCCGGGTTCTGTAAGTCCTGTTTCATCGCAAGTTACAACACATGCCTCAATTACACCCTGTTCAACACTACCCGCAATAGGTTCTACTGAACACCAAGGGGTTCCGGTTCCCAAATTAAAATCATCTACATATAGATAGTACATGTAATCACTGTAATAATGTAGTGCTATATATTTTGTACCAACTGGTAAATCAGCTTTAACATATTGCTGCCACGTTGTCGAAGCATCGCTGATCTCAGGTCCCCATGTAAAATCGGTACTTACGTCTGTTCCAGTAGAGGACCAACCAACTTTAAATACCTCAGTTCCAGAGGTATATTTTTTATACCAAAATGAAAATACGCTTCCATCTGGTGTATTAACCTCTGGAGTAATTAGATATTCATCATAAGGCGAACTGTATGACATAGACGAAAATCGAGCAGAATATGTTCCTGAATATGCATAAGAGCTACTTTGTGTAATATCGTTTGTTGGCGATCCTGCTGGTTGGACAATTGTCCAATCTGCTGGAGGCCAAGTTCCTTCAAAACCTTCATCTAACAAGGTTTCGACACCGGGAATAACAACCTCAATATTATACGTGAGATCTTCGCTTCCGGTTACACCGGTATTTTCGATAAACATATCAACTGAGGCAGTTTCTTTGCTTGCAATAATACCTAATTGTAGTGAATCAGGTGATACTGCAATATCTGGAGATGGAATAAGTTCCAGAGACATTGCATAGTAGCATGTATTTACTCCACGTCCCGGATCCTTCTTTGAAGGACCATCCAGGATGTTATCCCATTTACCAAGAACGAGGAAATAGTCTCCATCAACAAGGAGTCTATATTTGAGTTGTTCACTACCTCCGCCTGCCCATTCATCAACAAAGGCAATCTCAGTGGAATCTGCATCAACGAGCTTGATAGCACCGTCAAATTCTGTTTCATCCGGAGGTAATATGAAATCACAAAGGATTATGTCACCTGCTAAGCCGGAGAATTCATATATATCAATATCTTTATCGGCATAGTCAGGATTATAGTAAATTTGAGCACCTTCAGTAATTTCACCATAAGCCCAAGCAGTAGCATCTACAATCACATTATTGGGTTCATACGGATCCTTAGCATGAGCAGTTGTTTTTACATCTGCGGTCGTATTGACGTTTGGATCCTCACGTGAAGAAACATATATAGTAGTTGTATTTTCTTCATCAAGAGTAGCAGTTTCGGGAATCGTAACTGATACAATAAATGTTGCACTTTCACCTGCATCAATATCAAGAAAGTCAGGTGTAATAACAACTGGCCAAGTATCTGGACCAGGTCCAGGACCACCAGAGCCTGTTACCTGTACATCATCAATACAAACACCATATCCGTAGTTTGCGATCCCTTCAAAAGCAATATAGTAAGTTGAACTTGTGTTCGGTAGTGATATAGTTCTTTGTGTCCAGGTAGCTACATCAGTAGTATAGGACTCAAGAAGCGTCCATGCACCAGAAGGAGAATCTTTGTAATAAACATTTAATTCATCCTGGTCACCTGCCCAAGAAACTTGAGCATGCCAGAAAGTTAATTCTCCATCCTTACTATCACCAAATGCTATTTCTGGTGTGACAAGTTTGGTTGTGAATCCGTCATAAGATCCATTATAGAATAATGCAAGGTATGTACCTTCATAAGCTGCAGGAGGATTACCACTATGTCCCTCAGGGGATTGAATCCAATCTACTGTACCGCTCACAAATTCCTGAGTCCATCCAGCGGGAGGAACAGCACTCTCGAAGCCCTCTGAGAGCAGAACATCTTTTGTTGTTCTTGATTCGAGTACTGACATATAGTATCTATCAGCTTGGATTCCTTCATTATTTATTTCAATTTCATAATCTACAGTAGCAAGTTGTGAATCATAATCAGACTGATATTCCGGTTCCACAGTGAAATAGATGGGTAAATAAGGAGGTGGCATGATTATATTATCCAAGCCAATTCCTCTAGATTGCCCGTTCAACAACGAAAGATGTCTGAACCTTAACTTTGCAGAATTTCCTGAATACTCAGCTGGAATAGATACCAACACGTTTTCGTATTCGGTCATCTCTTCTTCTGCGCTTAGAGCAGCTAAAGTTTCCCAAACAGGATACTGGTTGTTATAAGTATTGCTTACTTCAACATAGAGTGTGTCTCCACCTTCAATTTTTTGTCCTTTTGAATCATACAAATTTGCATTGATCCAGTAGAAACTTATGAAGTCTTCAGTTCCGAGTTCAAGACGAGGTGTGACAAGTATAGCATCTTCTTTATGATACCAGCTTGTTCGTGCATAACCGTCACCGGAATAAGGATCATTAGTAAATCGGTGCCAACCATCGACGTTTTCCCAGCCAAAGGGCGGGAAGGAAGGATCATCAAATCCTTCATACACATAACCTTCCGGTATATATACAGTCATTTCAGCAGGAACATCAACAGTGCCGACATCAGGATCAGAAAAGAATGCTATATCGCCATATAAGCTTTCGCCAGGAAGGATTCCGTTTGAATCAAAGGTTAGCTGTACGTCTTCTGAACCACCGGCTGGAATTGTACCAGAGGTCGGATCTATAGTCAACCACGAATCCGGTCTTCCTGGAAATCCTAAGACTGTAACCTCCTTGGAATAAATTCCACCTAACAAGCCGGTAGCACCAGTAACTCTGTCTACCGTGCGCAATTCATAATAAAAGTTACTACCATTAAATGCGGCAAGATAAACAACATCTGTAACAGGATCCCATGCCATACCTTGAGCGTAATTAGCATCAAAACCAGTAGGCCCAACAGACGTTCCAGCTCCAGTTGATTTATCAATGTGCCAAATTTCATCAAAACCAAGATCATGACCCCACATATCGCCATTTCCGTCAACAGCGATACCGATCATTAATCCACCAGTATTTCCAATAGGACCAACTACTGTGCAAGCACCAGTTGACAAATCAACAGTATAGATTGTATTGTTGTATAGACCATACATCGTTCCTGTAGTTTTATCACAAGACATATCATTCATGAAATCACCTAAACCTGTAGGTCCAATTGTCGTAACATCACCCGTAGCCATATCAACGTAAATAAGATTAAAAGTAGTATTATCATCGAAATACATATGTGTTTCATTATCATTCCCATATGCACCTGCATAAGAGGCCCAACTTGGTTGAAATATTGTTGTGTATTCATCGGGAAAATCTGTGTCTAACCACATAACCTCGGCAGTACCGATTGCTTGAAATCCATATCCAATGGTACCTCTCATAAGAGAATAATCAGGTTGATTTTGTCCATAAGGTGGTCGTAAACCAGTGGGAACTTCTTCTGCTGAATCTTCATAAGGTCCACGAGAAATATTATTATTTGCAGTAGGTATTGAAACAATCTGTTTTCCTGGTTGAATAGTTATTGCAGACCAATTTAATGGTCCATCACCATTGTTTTCGATAGTGATAGAATTATCATCATTTGTGGTGTTTGGAAGCATCAATACTGAAATTGGAGTAGTGTCAATATCCATTGTAGGAGCTGTTAAAACAACATCGAGATCAGTTGTCAAATCAACTTCAATAATAACATCAGAAACAGTACCAGTATTAAAGCCATCAGCTTCGCAGGTAACAGTATATGGACCGACAATCGAGCTCACAAGGATATCGTCAATTTGATAATATCCATCTGACCCGCTTAAGGTTGAATAATAGCCACATGATACAAGAGCATCCATTATTGGAGCACGTGTCGAAGTATCCATCACATAACCTGCCAGATTACCATAAGAAATTTCAAAGACAGGAAAATCGTAAATACCTTCATAAGTATAATCCGTTGACGGCCACTCATTCAGGAGTATGCCCTCATTCCATATCGTTCCAGCAATACCACCATCTCCATAGGAATCCCAGCAATAAACTGCATAATCGCCCAGAGGAAGACCTAGTGTTTCGGTTACTGTTTGACCACCGTAGGAGAATGTTTGATCTGCGGCAAAGTACCAAGTACTATTCGCATAGTTCCAAACGTTCCATGAAGCTTCAGAAGCCCAGGTATCAACAGTCACTTCTACGACAATGTCATGTGTTGGAGGAGTAGGATGATGAATAAGCGCTGTAGATGAACCAACTGTAATTTCAGCGTTGTCCACAAAAATAACGTTATTTGTTTCATCGTTACTATAAAGTCGAGTTTCTACAACAAAACCATCACGTGTACCGCCGTCAGAATCAAAAACCCAAGAATGAGAAAGCTGAGACCAGCCAATTGTAGAATAGTCATTATTACCACCAGCTGAACCTGCATATGAATCAATGCTATCCGGATCACTTGTATAATGCGCCCAGATCCTACCTTTTGGATAGGATGCTTGATCTGTGTCATCATAAATCCAGAAGCTTGCATCAATTGTCACACCATCTTCTAATCCAGTAACCCACCAGATAAAAGCTTGAGGTGCTTCTGCATAGTTTTCTGTATATTTCAAACTTTGGGTGCCTTCATAGGCCTGTTCTGTACTGTTTTCAAATGTTACATCTCCACCATAAGAGCCCAAAACAGTTGCAACTCCATCTTCCCAACCGTATTGGTCAGTTTGCCATGGAAGGGGTTGACCAACTTTGAAATCGTCAACATACAGATAGTACATGTAATCACTGTAATAGTGAATTGCTACATATTTTGTGCCAACAGGTAAGTCGGTTTTTACATACTGTTGCCACGTTGTCGATGCATTACTAATATCAGGTCCCCATGTAAAATCAGTATTAACATCTGTTCCAGTGGAAGACCAACCAACACAAAAAGATTCAGTACCAGAGGAATATCCTCGATACCAAAATGATGCTTGATCTCCAGCTATTGAGAGGACCTCAGGAGTAATAAGATATTCATCATAAGGAGCGCCAGAAAAAAAAGAAGAGAATCGAGCTGAATAAGTTCCCGAATAAGCCTGGTCACTTGATTGAACAATAGCATTTGAAGCATTACTGCTACTCATTATTGTCCAATCTGCTGGAGGCCAAGTTCCTTCAAAACCTTCATCAATGACCCACTGTGCATGGGCAATTGAGAAGGTCAAGAGTATAATTGCAAAGATTAAAACAATCTTTTTCATTTTTATTCCTCCTTAAAAAGGATTAATTTTTCAACTAATTGATAAGTGAATATAAAAAAATAAGTATTCTGGGTAGTTATCATAAGATCACTTCCCAGGTTCCCAACTTGCTAAAGTAACATAATTGATATCCCGAGTATGCTGCGGGATTAAAACTCCAGCCATATAAAATTGTATTGTAAAAAAGGGCTGGTAACCTATTTTTGACGTTAACATTCTCGCGTTCTTTCTATCTTTCATTTTTATCAAATTTAAGAATATATATAATACTCTAAATTCAATTCATTTTTTTAATACCCAAAATTTTGTTGTCAACAATTTTCTTAAAAACGTGTGATATCCTTAAACCTTTGAAGGATAAAGCAGTTTTTGATATTAAATTTTTGTTCATCATTCTTAATCCATTGTTTAAATTCATCTTGAAGATCCGAAGTTTAATTTAGATTTTTATTATTGACCATAATGAGAATTAAATAATTTTTTGTAAAGTTTTTTAAATTAAAATTTCTTGTCAACTGAAAATTCTTGACCGAGAAAATTTGATAATCTCTTTGCATATAAATTTTGAATGAGATGATATGAACCGAATTAAAATATTAGATAAAAAAGTAATCAACCATATTGCTGCCGGTGAGATCATTGAAAGACCTGCTTCTGTAGTGAAGGAACTGGTCGAGAATGCCATTGACTCAAATGCAACAAAGATAGTGATCAATATCGAGGATGGCGGCAAGAAACTTATTGAGGTCATCGATAATGGTAGCGGTATGAACCGGGACGATGCGCTCCTCTCTTTGGAGCGCCATGCCACAAGTAAGATATATTCTCTTGATGATATACAAAGCATCTCAACCCTTGGTTTTCGTGGAGAAGCACTTCCAAGTATTGCTTCAGTTTCTGATATGGAAATTATCTCGTTGCCGCAAAATGAGAAAAACGAACCTGCAACCTTCATTCGAATCAAAGGTGGAGATATTCAGGATGTATCACAGATCGGCGGTACACCCGGCACAACAATTCGGGTGAAGACTCTTTTTAAGAATGTTCCTGCGCGTCAAAAATTCCTCAAAACCACTCAAACTGAGATGCAGCACATCACACGAACTATTCAACACCTTGCCTGCACTCATCATGACATCAGCTTCAAACTTATTCATAATAATCGAGAAATCCTGAACTTCCCCAAAGTGGAATTCCTCGAAAAACGCATCGTAGAAATTTTTGGAGATAACTTTTTCAAAAACAATGTAATTCCGGTGCAGACTTCTCAAGAAGGAATAAAATTACGGGGTTTCATCGGTTCTTATCATGAGGATGCCGAATGGCAGAAAATTCATTATTTATATATTAATGAAAGATACATTAATGATAAGATCGTATATAGTGCGATAAAAAAAGCTTACGAACCCTTTACCAAAAAAAGTCTGCTTAAAAATCAGCTCCCTCTTTATATTCTTCTGCTCGAGCTTCCCGGAGATCTGCTTGATGTGAATGTATCCCCCACCAAAACTGAGGTTCGCTTCAAGGATTCACGAATAATATTTAGCTTCATAAAAACTTCTCTTACCAACTCATTGCTAGATTATGAACGCCAGAAATACGCAGAGTTTCATCAGGATAATGCTTCAGAATCCGGGCTGAACCCTACTCATGAAACAGGAGAGCAAAGATCGCAGCATAGAATTTCTCCTCACGTCGGTCCATCAAAGAAACAGGATTCGCGCCAGGATCTTTTCGCCAATACAAGAAAAGATGTGCAGCTTGCTTATTTATTTGAAGATAATGTAATAAAAAATAAGAACAAGATCATTGAATCGGAAATTGTAAATCCCTGGCAAATAGACAATTCTTTCATAGTTGTTGAAATTAAAAGCGGAATGCTTATTGTTGACCAACATGCAGCGCATGAGAGAATCCAATATGAAAAGATAAAGCACAGACTTGAGCACAATGAAAAGGGATTGGATGGTCAAAAGCTCCTCTTTCCCCTTGTGATCGATCTACCAAAGCATCTGCAGAAGATCATTCCGGATTTTATCGAAGAATACCGGGAGATGTTCGTGAAGGTTGGTTTTAAGATAAAGGTTTTCAGCGGCAATTCGATAATCGTTGAAGAGATTCCCAAGGATCTTCTGGAATGGAAAAAGGGAGATATACTCGTTGAGATTTTCAAACAGATCGAGGAAGAGTTTTCACCTGATGGAGATTTTCGGGACACGCTTGCAAAATCCTATGCCTGCCACGCATCCATCAAGCTGCATCACAAATTAAGCAAAAAGGAAATGCTGGAGTTGATTAATCGTCTTTTCGCAAGTAAAAACCCCTTCTTCTGTCCTCATGGACGTCCGACAATAATTGAGATCACGTTTGAAGAGCTGAAAAAACGGTTCAAACGAACATAAAAAAAGCCCGAAGAAAACTCCTCGGGCTAAAAGACTTTTACAAATTTCTTAACGAATTACCATCACTTTGTGAATATTATCTACGTCATCAGTAACGATTCTGGTGAAATATACACCGGTGGGAACTTCATTTCCGGAATTGTCCGTACCGTTCCATGTTACGGAATGGATATCAGCAATCCTGTCTTCATTAGAAAGATTTTTCACAAGTTGTCCTTTGATGTTATATACATCGATAGATACGTGTGTGGCTTCTTT
>Ga0265594_1002663_pt1 | contig 12497 bp, 10 predicted proteins | sample saktaG_11_FD_190147 | JGI IMG/M metagenome (GOLD analysis project Ga0265594, IMG submission 190147) | Saline water microbial communities from Sakinaw Lake, British Columbia, Canada - sak_2011_5_24_80m | ecosystem: Environmental > Aquatic > Non-marine Saline and Alkaline > Saline ... | reverse complement strand
TAACATAAGGAATCGCTGTTGTAAGATAATAACGCATAAAAAATATCTACAGAAGTTTTTTCTGTGGTAAATAAGCAGCAATGCTACCAGTTTGAATATCCCTGATTAATCCAATTGCTGCTGCTGCCAATGGTAAGGCAATAATAATTCCAGCAACTCCAGCTAATTTTCCACCTATTAAAACAGCTAGAATAATAACTAAAGGATTCAATTTCATTGTTTTAGCTCGCAATATTGGACTAATGAACCCTTCAATAGCTTGAACAATAATAAAGATAATTAATATTGAAATTCCTAAGAAAAAACTTTGGCTTACGCCAACTAAAAATGCTATAAAACCAATAATCAAAGGACCGATATATGGAATGAAGTCAAATAAAGCTGCTAATATAGCTAAAAATTCAGCCTGAGGAACTCCTAAAATCTTTAAGCTAAGATAAACTAACCCTCCAACCATACCACTAAGAATTAATTGACCAAAAAACCAGCTTCCAACTTTACGACGCGTCCTTCCCCAAAGATAGACTGCATAATCTTCATAAGCACTTGGAAAAATTAAACGAATTGCTTTTTCAATCCCTTTTTTTTCTGTATTAATAAAGAAAGATAAAAGAAGGACAAAAAAAGCGGAAAAAGCCCCTCCTAAAATTTTAGTAAGTAAATTACCAGATTGAAGCAAAAATTCTGATACTTGGCCTTGGGAAACGCCTAATAAACTTAGCCATTTTTGCATTGGAAATTCTACAGATTGCCATCCTTGCCATAATTCAAGGAAAGCTCCTTTATTCATCCATGAAGGCAAGAAATCTAAAAATCCAACTATATAATTATTGAAAACTGGAATAAATAAAGAAGCAATCAATCCTAATAAGGTTAAAAAAATGAAATAAATAATAAAAGTTGCTAACCAACGATTTTTCCATTTTCCTTCGAAATAATCTATTGGCCTATCTAAAAGTGAGGCTACGATAAAACCAAGCAAAATAATAAAAATGACTTGCCGAAAATACCAAGCAGCAATAAAAACTAATAAAATAATAAAGAGTCGTAAAATACTCTGCCAGGAAATATCTATTGTTTGCGTTGTTTTAAACATGAAGTAATTTTTCTAATCTCTTTTTATTTTTATAAGGACCAATTAAAGCTAAATTTAGAAATTGGGGTTTTAATAAATCTTGGGCCACGCGGCGCATATCACCCGCCGTCACCTGATTAATTTTTCTTAAATATTCGCGGGGTTGTTCTATTTTTCGCGTAAATAATTCCTGCATAGCCAAACCCTCAGCCATATTATGAACATTTTCCCATTGCAAAGCAAGCTTACCGGTAATATAACTTTTAGCTTTTTTAATTTCTTTAGCTCCTATCGGTTGGATTTTAAATTTTTTCCATTCTTCTAGTATCGCAATTAAAATTTCTTCCAAGCGGTTGTTGTTTATTCCAGCATATACGACCCAAAAACCGTGATCCGCGGCGTAATCAATATTACTATAAACATAATAAGCCGCGCCTAATTTCTCCCGTACGATCTGAAAAAGAATACTAGACATACCACCATCCAAAACAGTATCCAAAACCTTCAAAGCATATCTTCTTTTATCAAAATAATTAATGCCCCGGAAACCCAAAATAAAGTGAGTTTGCTTGATTTTTCTATTTTGCCAGAAAATCTGCGGTTTATTTTGCTTTTCTTTTACCGGTTTTTGAATATGAGCTTTACCAGAACTAATATCACGAAAATAATTTTTTACTTTGCTAATAACTTCTTTCTCTTTAAAATTACCGCTGATCACCACCAAAGTAGATTTTGCCTGGTATTGCCTCGCGCGGTATCTTAAAAAATCTTCCTTTTTAAACTTTTTGATATTAGTTTTAGTCCCCAAAATAGAACGTCCAATCGCTTGGTCTCCATACAATAATTTTCCCCAAATTTCCCACACACAATCTTGAGGATCGTCCTGACACATATTAATTTCTTCAAGAATAACCCCTTTTTCCTTTTTGATTTCTTTTTCTGGAAATTCAGAATTCAAATAAATATCAGAAACCACATCCAAAGCCAAATCCTGATATTGTTTAGCTGTCCGGGCGTAATACCTGGTACGTTCCCTTCCTGTAGAGGCGCCGTAATAACCGCCCACACCATCCAACCCTTTGACAATATCCAAATTGGAAGGACGTTTTTTTGTTCCCTTAAAAGACATATGCTCCAAAAAATGTGAAATACCATTATTCGCCTTTGTTTCAAAATCAGCACCAGTATTAACCAAAACCATTATCTGAAAAGAAAGAGATTCTTTTGAAGGAACAGTAAGAATCCTTAAACCATTACTTAATTTTGTAAGCTTAAATTTATACATGAAGGCGTTCTTTTATTAATCTAACAATTTCTTCGATTTTAATTCTTTGTTGTTCCATTGTATCCCTATCGCGGATCGTAACAGTATCATCTTCTAAGGTTTGATAATCAATTGTTATGCACCAAGGGGTTCCAATCTCATCTTGACGTCTATATCTTTTTCCTATATTACCAATACTATCCCACATTGTCATAAATTCAGGTTTTAAAAGATTAAAAACATCTTTAGCTTTTTCAACTAAATTATCTTTATTCGCGACCAAAGGGAAAACTGCAATTTTATATGGAGAAAGGCTTGGTTTAATTTTCAAAAACACTCTCTTTTCATTATTTACCTCTTCTTCACGATAGCTCTCCGCTAAAACAGCCAAAAATGTCCTCTGAAGACCGCCGGAACATTCAATAATATTTGGAATAAATCTCGTTTTGCTTACTGGATCAAAATAATCAAGCTCTTTCCCAGAAAACTTTCCATGCTGCTTTAAATCATAATCAGAACGATCATGAATTCCTTCTAATTCTTCAAACTCGCCAAAAAATTTGTATTCAATATCCCATGCGTCTCTAGCATAAAAAATTCTTTCTTCAGGAGAATGCTGCCTCCAGCGAAGATTACTTTTATTTAAACCGATTGTATCAATATACCAGTTAAATCTAATATTTTTCCATTCTTCATATAATTCCTTCGCTTTCTCTGGTGAACAAAAATACTCAATATCCATTTGTTCAAACTCTCTTACTTTGAATAAAAACTTACCCAAAGTAATTTCATTGCGAAAAGTTTTTCCTATTTGTGCAACACCAAATGGTATTTTTACTCCCATCGTATCTCTTATTGGTAAAAAATCAAGATAAATATTTTGGCATGATTCACCTTTAAGATATACCTTCGTTTTCTCTCCCTCAACTGAACCTACGCTCGTTGTCATTAAAAGATTAAACTCTTTGATTTCAGGAATTAATTTTCCATTACAATCTGGACAGATTAAAGTTCCTTGTTTTAAAACATTCCATTTTCCTGTTTGATTATCTTTTTCTAATTTCCAACCCTCTAATTTATCTGCTCGAAATCTTTTTTTACAACCTTGACATTGTATTAATGGATCAGTAAAAGCAACTGTATGCCCGCTAGCTTCCCATGATTTTGGATGCATTAAAATAGAGCCATCAATTAAATATATATCGTTTCTTTCTTGAACCATTTTTTTAATCCAAACATCCCGAATATTTTTAGCTAAAAGCGAACCTAATGGCCCAAAATCATAAATATTAGCAAACCCTCCATAAATCTCAGAGGAAGGATAAACAAAACCACGTCTTTTACATAAAGATACAATTTTTTCCATTAAATCATTCATCTTGATAATTGATAAAGCAATTAATAATTTATTTTATGGACTCACTATTCCATCACCAGGAAAAACAGTCTTATCAGTTAATTTAGTAGATTTAACAATAGGATATGTAAAAGAAATATTTTCCCCTGTAAAGGCATCTATGGCTGTAAAGATTGTTTTATCAATTAAATCAATCTCCTGATTTACTTGAGATACAGAAGGAGTAACCTTAATTTGGAAAACAAGTTCTGATGCTTTAGTTAGAACTCCTGAGCCAGCAGAAACAGAAGGAATAGTCCATGAAAGTTCTCTTGTTGCAGAATCATAATTAGGAGAATTCTGACCATAATCCCCTGCAATCTGACTAGTAAATTCTGCCCAAAGAGGTAGAATAGTTTTTATTGTTATATCTCTTAGTGCATTAAAACTATTAACAATTTTCCAATGAATAGTAAAATCAGTTGGTTCATTAGCTTTTAAAGGAAGCCTTCCAGTATTAGCAATCATTGAAGAAGCATCACGGAAATAGCTGTCAATCGCTATCTTACAATCTGAATTAAGTTTAATCGTATTTAAGGCAGCTGCACGGGGTAATTCAGAAACTTCTAATTGTTCTGGAATATTAGAACTCTGAATACTAGCATGAGTTTCTAAAACTATATTTTTTTGAGCCAAACTTCTCATTGGCCAATCTTGTAATAATTTCACAGAAAATTGAAGTTTTCCTTGTTCTCCAGGATTAAGAGCATAAAGCTGAGATACTTTTGTTCCTGACCAAGTTAAAGTCTTTAAACGTGAAGAAAATACTCCATTGGGTGCTTTAAGAGTAGAAAAATCAAAAACATCACCATTAAAAACAATCTCCACTGTCAAATTTCTTAAAGTAGTAGAATAATTATTTTGGTAATCAATAACAAAATTTAATGTTTCGCCCAAATCAGCATTATGGGTCATTTCGTTATTGACTAAAGATGAAATTAATAAAGGATTTTTTATCAAAGTTGTATATCCTTCGGTCTTAGCTAAAGGAAGAAAAACATTTTCTTTAACCATACCTAAATACAAAGTTACTCTTTTTGTTTCACCTGGCTGACCATTAGTAAATCCCTTTACTATTATCTTTCCATGGCTAGCTGGATTCAATTCTCCTAAAACCCATCTATTATATTCTGAGCTCTCAGAAAAAACTTCAGGATTAGACTCTTGGAAAACAAATCCGGACGGCCATTCTGCTCTAATTTCAACGTTATCAAATGCATAACTAGAAAGATTCTCCCAATTTATTTCTAAAGGAAAGACCTGTTCAGAAAAAATTTGATTAAGGGTCACTAATTCCAGTCCAAAAGAAGAGCCAGAAATTAAAACAGTTTTTATCTCTTTTTTCTCAAAAACAGAACTGAGTGTTTTAGGACGATATCGAAGTATCGCTTCAATATTTTTAACGGTCTTAGGTTCTCCAGTAATTAATAACTTAATTACTTTATCTTCTGAATCACGAGAAGCCATCTCACCTAAATCATATAAAAGAGTTTTCTTGTCTGGGTTGTCAACAGCAATTACTCCTTCTGGGAGCTTAATTTCTGCTTCTACTTCTTGAAGGCTTACCCTAGAATTATTATTCAAAACAAAGTGAAATTCTTTTATCTCACCAGATTTAGTTTCATCTGGTCCTAAAAAAGCAAAGGTTATTCCTCCACTTTTTACAAAGCTCCAAACAAAATAACTAGTAGCTAAGATAAAAATCGTGACTAATGCTCCTCCCCAAAAAGTTTTTAAAAAATCTTTTATTTTCATATTATTTATTGTAATTTATATTAACAATGTTACTACATTATATCTGATTTTATTGCTAAAGTAAATTTACTAAGAAATTTCTCAAGATATTTTTTTTCTTCCAAAATCTCTCTAATATGAGAAACTTGTGAAAAATTCTGAAGAGTAGAATTAAATAAAAAATCTAAAAACTTTCTTTGTTGATTACTAATAGGCCAATCATCTTTTTGATGGTGCAATTGACAAACAATTCCTTTTCTTTCAAAATTAAAAAATTTATTATTAATTGTACTTCCGCATTCAATACATCCGTCTAAAACTGGTGAAAAACCGAGAATTCTTAAAAACTGAGCATTAAAATATATCCATATAAAATCAGCTATTTCAGGAAATTTATTTAAATTTTTCTCTAGAAAATACAAAGCATCAAAAAGTAATTTCCAAATTTCAGAATCAAGTTGTTTTTCTAGCATTAATTCATCAACTAAATCTGTAATCCAAAAAGCAACAGTAAGAGCTTTTTTCCTCTTTTTTATCTCTATATAAGGAATTTCTTCTAGAGCAGTGATTAGTCGTGGATTACGAGACATAGCAAATTGAATTTGCACCAATGTTGGTATTTCTAAGTGCCCAGCGAGTTTAGCATTAATCTTTCTCGCTCCTGGAGCTAATAAACTTAATTTTCCAAATTCCTGAGTAAAAAAAACATAGCGGCGATCATGCTCTTTAATTGATTCTTGTCTCAAAACAAAAGCTAAGGTAGAATAATATTCCATTTGATTTTATCATATCACAAAAGAAAAATATTGAAAAATATCTTGAAAAAATATGCATTTCATGATAATTTTAAAACAAGCCCCCGTAGTTCAACGGATAGAATGCAGACTTGCGGAGTCTGTGATGGAAGTTCAATTCTTCCCGGGGGCACTATGATTAAACTCTCTAACTCTGTTTCAGAAATACGTGGCATTGGTCCACGTTATTTAAAATACCTAGAAAAATTAGGAATTAAAACAATAAAAGATTTGCTTTGGTACTTTCCTTTTCGCTATGAAGATTTTTCTAAAATTAGTAAAATAAACGAACTACAACCAGAAGAAAAATACTCAATAATAGGAAGCGTAAAAAAGATTGATATTAGAAGAACGCTCAAAAAGAAAATGTTTATTATTGAGGCTGTAATTGAAGATGATACAGGTCAAATCATTGCAATTTGGTTTAATCAAATTTATTTATTAAAAAACATACCATTAGGAGCAACTCTTTCTTTGTCAGGAAAAGTAACAAAAAGGGGAAGGAAATTAATCATTTCTAGCCCATCATATGAAATTATCTCTAAACAAAAACTGGAAGAAGAGTTTTATCAAGAACTTAAACATACTGGCCGTTTAATTCCTGTATATTCAGAAACAAAGGGATTAAGCTCAAGAGCTCTACGTTATTTTATTAAACCACTTTTAAAATTAACTTATGATATAAAAGACACTCTCCCTGATTTTATACTTAAAAAGCATGAATTAATTGATCTCCAACAATCGCTCAACCAAATTCATTTTCCATCATCTTTGCTATTAGCAAAAAAAGCAAAACGAAGATTTGTTTTTGAATCTTTATTACTTTCACAAATTTATCTTCTAAAAAGAAAAAGAAAAAATGCTCTTTTAAAAGCCCCAAAAATCAATTTGGATATTCCTTTACTCCAATCATTCACAAAATCATTATCATTCCCTTTCACTGAATGCCAGAGAAAAACAATATGGGAAATTGCTAATAATCTTCATCAAAGACCAATGAATCGCCTTTTAGAAGGAGAAGTAGGATCTGGAAAAACCATTGTAGCAATTGCTGCAAGCTTATTAACAATAAAATCAAACTACCAAGTAGCTGTAATGGCTCCAACAGAAATATTAGCAAAACAACATTTTGATAAATTTAAAGACGTCCTTAAGCCATTTCAAATCAAAATTGCGCTTTTAACTTCTTCAACAACAAAAATTTATGACGACGGTCTAGAAGGTCAAATTTCTAAGCAGACATTAAACAAAATTATTGCTTCTTCAGATACTATTCTTGTAATTGGTACTCATGCTCTTATTCAAAAAAACATTCGTTTTAATCGTCTAGGATTAATCATTGTTGACGAGCAACATCGTTTTGGCGTTGAACAAAGAAAAAAACTTATTGCTAAAAACGCAAATAAAAAAGAAATTCCTCATCTTTTATCAATGACTGCTACGCCTATTCCTCGTACTTTAGCCTTAGCTTTTTATGGAGACTTAGATCTTTCTATATTAGATGAATTACCCAAAGGAAGAAAAAGAATAATTACCAAGGTTGTTCTTCTAAAAGATAGGGGCAAAATTTATAATTTTATCCGCAAAGAAATAAAAGAAGGGAGACAAGCATTTGTTATTTGTCCAAGAATTGAAGAAACAGAAATTTCTGATATTAAAGGGGATGATCTTCTTACCTTATCAGAGCGGTTAAATCATGAAGTTAAAGCAGTTAAAAAAGAATATGAAAAATTAAGTAAAGAGATTTTCCCTGACTTAAAGATTGCTATGCTGCATGGAAAGATGAAACCAAAAGAAAAAGAAACTGTAATGAAAGATTTTCAAGAAAATAAAATTAACCTTTTAGTTTCTACCTCTGTAGTTGAAGTGGGTGTTGATATTCCAAATGCTTCTCTAATGATAATTGAAGGATCAGAACATTTTGGCCTAGCACAATTACATCAATTTAGAGGAAGGGTAGGAAGATCTCATTACCAATCTTATTGTTTCCTTTTTTCCGAATCGCCGCAAACATCTATTACAAGTCGCCTAAAAACACTGATTAAGTGTAATGACGGATTCCATTTAGCAGAAATGGATCTTTCTTTAAGGGGCCCTGGGCAATTTTTAGGTACTAAGCAATCAGGAATTCCTGATTTAGTAATGAGTTCTCTTTTAAATAAAGAATTTATAGAAAAAGTTCATCAACAAGCAAAAGAGATACTTAAAGAAGATTCAACATTAAAAAAATGGCCTTTATTATTGGCCAATTTTCAAGAATTTTCTGAAAAAATTTACAAGGAGTAAAGAAGATTATTCAAGCTTAATTTCTATTTGCTTTTTCTCTCCTTTGCTCCAATAAGTAATTTTAATTACATCACCAATTTTAAAACAAGCTAAAACTTGAGATAAATTAGATTGTTTGTTTATTTTCTTTTTGTTAATTTCTAAAATAATATCTCCCTCTTTTAATCCAGCTTTTTCTGCTGGTCCTTCAGAAATAATTCCTCCACGTCCAGGAATTGTTTCGTAAATAATAAAAGCACCATAATCGAAGGGGAAATGATGAAGTTCTTGCGTTTCTTCATCAATTAAGAAATATCTTACTCCTAAACTTGGACGACATAATTTTCCATATTTTCTTATATCATTGAGAATGCTTTTAGCTTGATTAATAGGAATAGCAAAACCAATATTTTCTACTCCCAAAACTACTGCAGTACAAATACCTATAACTTTTCCCGAAAGATTAATTAAAGGTCCACCAGAATTTCCAGGATTAATAGCTGCATCTGTTTGAATTAAACCAAAAAATTCTTGAATATCTTCTCCAATTTCTGTCTTTATATCCCGCGAGAGTCCTGAAACAATCCCGCGGGAAACTGTATTCTGAAATTCACCTAAAGCATTGCCAATAGCAATAACCGTCTGACCTAATTTTAACTGAGAAGAATCAGTAAATTTTAAATATGGAAAATTATCACCATCAATTTTTAAAATAGCAATATCGGTTATTTTATCTCTAACCAAAATTTTACATGAATAAGTTTTGTTTTGCCAAACTACAGTATAAGATGCTTCTTCATCTTCAACAATATGACGATTTGTTAAAATATAGCCGTCAGAAGAAACAAAAAAACCTGAGCATCCACCTATTTTAACCATGCCTTTTTCATCAACTAAATATCTTGCCGTATCTACTCCAATCTCTTCCTTTATCTTTGATAATTCTTTAGACATTAAAACAGCCACCACTGATGGAGTAGCTGTTCTTACTGCTTTTATAGTTTGATTAGATTCTGAAAAAAACATAATTTTTGGTGCGCGGGAGAGGACTCGAACCTCCACGTCCTTGCGGACACCAGCCCCTCAAGCTGGCCTGGCTACCAATTACAGCACCCGCGCTTAACCATTATATTTTCTTTACTTTTTAACTTCCTTTCTTAATTTAGCGCGAATTTGTTTTTGAGATTTAGTTCTAAGAAAATACAATTTTGCCCTCTTTACTCGAGCAGCTCTAACTAATTCAATTTTTTTTATTTTTGGAGAAAAAACTGGCAATATCCATTCCACACCCACTCCATCCATTACTCTTCTTATAGTAATGGTAGCACCTGGTTCTTTTCCATGCTTTCTTGCTATTACTAACCCTTCTATGTGCTGCGTTTTCTCTTTATCTCCGTCTTTAATCTTTTGAGAAACCTTGATATACATTCCAGGTTTTATCTCTTCTACTTTTAATTCAGTCATATTTATATTTTATCTATTACAATTACTTTAACACAGATAAATGGCCTTAGTCAATTTTAGGCTCTAATTGTTGCAATATCTTATTTAGGTCCTTTGGTAAAGGCGAATGTATTTTAAGTGGTTTTCCATTAAAAGAAACAAAAGAAATTTCTTGAGCATGAAGAAAATGACGAGATAAATTCAATCCTTCTAGTTTTTTTAATTTACCATATATTTTGTCACCAACTACAGGAAATCCGATACTTGCTAAATGCACTCTTATTTGATGTGTACGACCAGTCTCAGGACAAATTTCTAAAAGCGTATATCCTTGATATCGTTTTAAAACTTTATAATTTGTTAAAGCGTTTTTTCCTCTATCTTTCTTAATCACAACTTTCCTTTTTATTGGTGATTTTTTAGAACGTATTAAAGGCAAATCTATTGTTCCCTGCTGTTTTTTAATTTCTCCTTTTACTAATGCAATGTATTTTTTCTTAATCTTTCTTTCTTTAAAAAGATTTTTTAAATAATCAAAAACCAAATTATTCTTAACAAGAATAAGCACTCCAGATGTTTCTTTATCTAAACGATGCACAATACCTGGCCGTAATCTATCTTCACTTACATCAAAAACAAAAGGATATTTTTGTAAAAACCAACTAGCAATTGATGGCTTAATAATATTATTAACAGTAGGATGAACAATTATTCCTGATGGCTTATCAATAATTAACAAATTTTCATCCTCATATAAAATTTCTGGCTCAGGAGAAACAGACTGAGGTTTTATTAAAAATGGTTTTTTGATTGAATTCAAAAAATCAGAAATTTCTAATAAAATCTTTTCACCTCCTTTCAGGATATGACTTGGTTTAATCTTATTTTTGCCCTCAATTCTTATCTTTCCATCTTTAATACAATGGATAATTTTTTCACGAGAAATATCTTTAATTTCTTTTTTTAAATATTTATCTAAACGAACTGGCTTAGAAATTTGCTCAACAATTATAATTTTTATCATAAATCTTCTTTAGTTTTTGAGAAGTTTTTTTAAAATCATGTGGAACAATTAATTCTAAGCTCTTTTTCCCTAATTTTTTCTTCAAATTTTTATTTTTAATAATTTCTATAATTGTCTCAGCATAATCCTCTGGCTTTAGTGCTTCTACTAAAAATCCGTTTTCTCTGTCTTTTACTAATTCTGGTAAAGCGCCTTCTTTAGCAGCAACAATAGGCAGACCAGAGGCCATTGCTTCCATTGTTGCTAAGCTTTGAGCTTCCATTGGAGAAGGCATTACAAAAACAGTGGCTAATCGATAAAATTTTACTAAATCTACATCTTGTGGTTGAATAGGACCTAAAAAACACACATTCTTTTTAAAAGAACAATCTTTATCTGCCAATTGATTAATTAATTCTTCTTTTAAGTCGCCCCCTCCTAGAAAGAGAAAATGAGCATCAACTTCTTTTAGAATTAATGGAATGGCTTTAACGAACGTCTCTAAATTTTTATCTTTATCAATGCGCCCGCTATAAAAAACAATTGGTTTAGAAATAAAATCTTCAATTTTATATTTTTTCAAAAACTCTTCAGAAATCCGACTTACACTAAATGTCTCAATATTAATTCCATTAGAAATAACTTCTATTGGAATATTTATCCCCCATTTAATTGCCTCCTTTTTAATAAACTCGCTTGGGGTAATTAAAATTTCGCAATAATTATTAAAAAAGGTAACTAAAATTTTTTCCATTGCCTTTGTCGTTGTTTTCTGTAAAAATTTAGGTAATTTTAAATAAGAAAGAGGAAATTTTAAAGAACAATGTTGCGTCGCAATTACAGGAATTTTTCTTTTTTTTGCTTCAAAAGCCAAAGACTGAGAAATAAAAAAAGGATCCTGAACATGAATAATGTCCGGTTTAAAATCGTCTAATATTTTTTTAATATGTAATGAAGCTAAATAACTAACCTTTAATTTTTTTCTTATAGGATTGGGATGGGATTTAATTCGTACAACAGTATAGTTATAAGAATCAGAATCAATTTGAAAATCTCCATCAGGGGAAGCAGTAATTACATAAACTTTATTCTTTTTATTCTGGCTAAAATAATCAGCCAATCTGTCGGTAGAAATTGTTACTCCAGAAACATGAGGTAAAAAAGTCTCTAAAGCATAAAAAATCTTCATGGTTTTTATATACAAACAAGATTGTGGGCGGTAGAGGACTCGAACCTCTGGCCTTTTCGATGTCACCGAAACGCTCTAACCAACTGAGCTAACCGCCCTATTAAAGCAAAGTGGGCGTACTAGGGATCGGACCTAGGACCTGTTGTTTATAAGACAACCGCTCTGCCACTGAGCTATACGCCCAAATTATTTGACTAACTTTTCAAACTCCTCCTTTTCTAATGTTTCTTTTTCTATTAATTCTTTAGTAACTCTTTCTAACTTATCTATATTTTTCTTTAATAATCGTTTTGTATCATTGTAGCACTTTTTAAGAATACCAACTACTTCTTTA
>Ga0265594_1002660_pt1 | contig 12526 bp, 8 predicted proteins | sample saktaG_11_FD_190147 | JGI IMG/M metagenome (GOLD analysis project Ga0265594, IMG submission 190147) | Saline water microbial communities from Sakinaw Lake, British Columbia, Canada - sak_2011_5_24_80m | ecosystem: Environmental > Aquatic > Non-marine Saline and Alkaline > Saline ... | reverse complement strand
TGGCAGGGAAAACATTTTGTTAAAAAACAGCCAGAACAGCTTCTAAAAGAAATAAAAAGAACATTAAAAAGCAAAAACGAAAATGAAAGGCCTTTGGGTTTTTCCCGGGACAAACATAATAATTTTTACCTTTGCGAAATTCCTTCAAAGGAAATAGAATATTATTTGGGAGAACACGGTTGGGACGCTATGAGTTTAATAAAGTTTGCTAAACCGGGAATTTATCATCAATCGGGTCAGTGTTTATATAATTACCAAAAAACAGGGATAACCATAACCATTGGGAGACAGAGTTTAGTATTTAAGGTTTTAAAATTGCTCAAAAAAGACATTTTTGACAAACAACAACCCGAACTTGCGGTTTTGGTTGAAGGCAAAAATTGGTCGCCGGTATTTTTTAAGGAAAACATTCAGAGGAAATTAACGGCAAAAATTTCTTATAAAAAATCAGGCCAAAATGGTTTCAAATTTAAGATTTTCAATCCAAGAAAACTAAAATGATTTTTATCAAAATATCTAAAATAAAAAACATTAAAATAGTTCTGGACCGCGAATATATGTTTTTGTTTTTTAAAAAAAGACAAAAAGTTTTTTTGAAAAACAAGGAGAAATTGATGGATTTAAACATTGATTTAGTCAGAAATTTCCGCGGAAAATTCAGGAATATGAGTCTGAAATATGAATTAACCACCAATTACGGCAGAAAAACAATCAGGGCGAGAATTCACAAGTTTCAAGATTCTCCTTTAAGAGACGGCCGGGTTTTAAAATTTTTAAAAAACAACGGTTTGGGGAAAAATATTCCTCGTTTTTTGTACTATTACAAGCCCTTGAATATTTTGTTTTATTTGGAAGCGCCGGGAATTTCATTAGAATTTCTTTTGGCATCAAAAAAAGTAAATTCGCTTTTAAAATTTACTCCCAGGATTACCGTTTATTTAAGAAAAATCCACAATCTGAAACGAAAGCCGCTGTTTTTGCCGATCAAAGACGTCAAACAGGAAAAAAAAGAACACCGGCACTGGTTCTTTTTGGTGAGGAAATGCGGCCCGGAACTTTATCAGAGGTTTTCTCTTCTCTTGAAAGAACTTTGGCTTTTGAGACGGAACAAAAAAGAATTGTTTTTAATTTCTTCGGGATTTAGTTTGGTTCATTCAGATTTTCATTGGGGCAACGTTGTTTGTCAGGGAAAAAGGTTTTTTTTCTTTGATTTCTGTTACGCTTTTTATGGGGATCCCTTGGAAGACGTGGGAGGATTTTTAGCCCAAAACGATTCAATGTTCCGTTATTACGCGCCGGGACTTATTTCAAAGGCGAAAAAAATCAGACAGAATTTTTTAAAAGCTTATTTCCGGGGACTGCCTGACAAAAGCCAGCAATTCCGCTTGCTTTATTTTGAAATTCGGAAAACATTGGAAATGGCCGCGATTCTAAGTCTGGTTGAAATCAACAAGGACAATAAGATAAAAGGAATGACAACTCTTTTGGCAAAAGCGGAAATAAAACTCAAAGAACTGAGGAAAATGAGGTGAAACAGTAATGAATAGGGTATTTAACAACAAAACCATGTTTAATAAAGCAAAAAAAATTGATTTGCATTTTCATTCCCATTATTCAGACGGAGTTTATTCGCCGAAACAGTTGATTGAGAAATTAAAACAAAACAATTTTCAAACGGTTTCCTTAACAGACCATAATACCATTGACGGGGTGGAGGAATTTTTAAAACTAGGCAAAAAACAGGGACTTGAGGTTATTCCGGGCGTGGAGATTTACACTGATTACCAGGACAAGTCTTTGCACGTCCTGGGTTATAATTTCAATTTAAAAGACGAAAATCTGAATTTCGTTTTGAAAGAACTCCAGGCCCGACGGATTCCCCGGGTAAAAGAGGCAATTAAAATTCTTCAAGCAGAGGGCTGGGAATTAAGTGAAAAAGAAGTTTTTAACACTGTTTCTTCTTATATGGGATTGGTTCATTTGGCCGATCCTCTTAAAAAACATCCCAAAAACTGGGAGAGAATAAAAAAAGATTTTAATTGGTTTCCGGGCAAGATTATTCCGATTACCGAGATCATTGTCAGATATTTTATAAAAAAAAGCCATTCCCTTTACCGCGGTCATTCAATCTGTCCGGAAACGACAATTCCCATTGAACAGGCGATTAAACTGATTAAACAAGCTGGAGGCCAGGCAATTCTGGCCCATCCCGGCGAACACCTTTCCTGGAAAGACGACAATTTGATTGCCGAGTTTAAAAAGATGGGATTGGACGGATTAGAAGCGATTTCGTCCCATCATTCCTGGCAGGAAATAGAGCACTGGCAAAAAGTAGCCAAAGAATTAGATTTAAAAATTACTGTCGGTTCTGATTTTCACGGCGATTTACCCGAAGAATGGGGCTTTCCAATAAGAAGCCAATGGGAGTATTGGAGTTGTGGAGGTTCAACCCCCACACTTTAAGAGTTTATACCCCAGAGAGGTTGAACCTCCGTTAAAAAATCTTCACGTAGAAATAAAAGAGGGCGGTATGATTCCGCCCTTTTTTGTTTGTTTTTTTTTGTTTTAATTAATGTCGTACTTGTTCTTAGTCCTTTAAGCAACGTACAGATAAGCCGTTTTGTTTAGATGCTCCGTCCTTCCCTACATCGCTGAAATCGTGCTTTACCTCTCGGGAATAGCCACAACAGTCTGTATCGAGATCGCTAGGACTAGGACTCCACCAGAAACCGTAGTTTCCATTGTAGAAGAATCCCCAGCCGTCACGGAGGCCTCCCGGAAGGGCTGTAAAACCGCTGCTGTTGGTTGCTCCTGTATTAGGATCCCACCAATGCGTTGTGCCGGTTTCTTTTAGTTTGCCCCCAGCAACACTTTCCCCTCCCAAATAGGTTGTTAGTGTTGTCCATTCGGCATCAGTGGATACATGCCAGCCCGTGGGGCAAAGCTTACCGGTATTAACCGTGAACCAGTTATACAGGGCCCCATAAGTAGCCTTATAGGTAGCTTCATTATTGTTGTACCAGCAATAGGCAGGGGTTAACAGATTGTTCCATGCAGTTAAATCAGTTACCAGAGGGATAGCTGTGCCATCACGGTATTTAGTAACCTTAAGGTTTTCTTTCATCCATACCTGTGTACCAATGGATACAGTGTGGTACACATTAGCATCAATGTCGGTTACTGTGCCATATATCAGATCGAGGGTTATAAAATTCACTTCATTTCCATAACCTATTCCTGCGCTATTGGTGGCATAAGCCCTTACATAATAAGTAGTCTTGGTAGTTAAATCGGTTAAAGAACTGATAAAATCATCAGTTCCTGCGCCATCTGTGGTTTTACTGCTTGCAATTGTTGGATTTGCCGAGGTACTCCAGCAAACTCCACGTGCAGTAACGGCGGCTCCACCATCAGTAGTTATATTCCCCCCACTGAAGGCAGTGGTTTCTGTAATAGCAGAAACATCAGTAGTCGTAAGAGTGGGTACAACAGCCTGAGGTTTATCAGGTTCGTCCGGCGATTTTTCACAGCCGAAAATTAAGAGAGCGAGTAGCGCTAGCGTTACTCCCAACAACATCAAGAAATTTTTTGTTTTCATTTTTCATTCCTCCATTTTTTAGTTTTGAATTTTATTTTTTTTCTGAAATTTTTTTGTAAAGAGCTTTTATTATTTAAAGTATAAATTATTTTTAAGATTTGTCAATCCTCTACCCTTTGCAATAACTTTTACCCAGCACCAAGACACTGGTGCTGGGTTTATTCAAAACCAGAATTAAGTTTGCGAGTTTTAAATCACGACAAAGTCTGTCTAGGTCCGACCTGGGTAGAAACAGAAGATAAATTATTAAGAGGAAAAAAATAAAAGGGACGGGATGATTCCGCTCTTTTTTTGTCCTCCAAAATTTAAATTGTAAGTAGTTTGATAATAATAAAAAACCCTCATTAAAAGAAAATGAGGGTTTTTTGATAATGTGAGAAAGACTATCTCGTCTTCCAAAATTTTCCGCTTGGTCCAACCCAATATTCCTTGCTTCCGACCCGTACAGAATACGCTGGTTTTGGGTCCAAGACAAGAAAATTGTCTTCTGGTTTGAAATAATCTCGGAGGTCCGGATAATCTGACACAAGAAGATGTGAACCTTTTTTTCCCACCCAAACAATCGTTAAAGGTAATTTTTTTGAAACCGGAAGTAATTCGTAATAACCCAAATTTGCTTTGAATGGTTTTACAACTGCAAATTTTGCAGAAGGAGAAAGCACTTCGCCGGGACTTATTGCCACAACGAGAGAATCACCAATTTTTAGGTTCTTAACATCTGTACGCTCACCTAACCCCTGGAAAAATTGTTCTTCAGTTATTTTTATAACTTCTTTTACCACGGGAGGGGCAGGAACCTCTTTCTTTTTACAACCTGAAAAAACAAGCGCAAAGAGAAACATAATCAAAATCAACTTTGTTTTCATGATTTTTCCTCCATTTTTTAGTTTTGAATAAATTTTCTTTCTGAAATTTCTCTTTTGTAAAGAGCTTTTATTATTTAAAGTATAAATTATTTTGAAAATTTGTCAAGGGCTGAATTATGGAATTGTTAAATAAAAATTAGGTCTATTTAGCGGGGTAAATATAACCTAAGATTTTCCATCCGCCCTGCCATTCATTAGTGACGTTTTTAAAAGAGCGGGTTGATTGTTCGCGGCGTTTTAATCCGTTCATTTCAGAAATGGTTACCGTATTTTCGTCAAAATCTTCAACATAAGCCACGTGGCCGTAATAGCCGCAAACCCAGCTGGTGCAGGTCAGAGCCATAATTGCTCCTTGGCGGGGAACGGAACCGGTTTCATATCCCGCTTTTTGAGCTCTGCCGAACCAGTATTTGGCGTGACTCCAGCTCGGTACGCATTGACCCTGTTCAGTTGCCCATTTGAAAGCGGCCCAGTCAGTGCATTGCAGAGAAACGAAACGATAACAATCAGTGTTTTTGCGCCAAGACCAATAGTCGGAATAATCTTCCTGAACCAGTTGCGGAGCCGCGGGAACGTATGTGGGTTTTGCCGGCGCCGGAGGCGGCGGAGGGGTTCCGTCCGGAATGATTAAAACCGTTCCAGGTTGAAGAGTTGACTCTTCGTTTATATTATTAATTTCAGCAATTTTTTGAGAGGAGGATTTGTATTTATCGGCGATAAAAGAAAGATTTTCTCCCTTTTTCACGGCGTGGGTTACTCCATCCACCGGAAGGATTTTCAGTTTGTCGCCCGGTCTGATAACGGACCAATAACTAAGATTATTTTCCCAAAGAACAGTGCTCCATTTAAGGCCTAAATTTTGAGCTACGCTGCTGATGGTGTCTCCGGGTTGAACAATGTAAATTTCCGTTTCAGTGCGGGTTTGACGGGGTATGTCATTTTCATTAAGCTCGGTTTCCGGCGCCACCAATACGCTTCCGCCGAAAATCAAGGCAATTTCCGAATCATCGCTTAAATCAAAAATATTGTCATCTTCGCGCCAGGCGGCGATTTGAAAATCCTGCTTTGATTCATTAGTTGGAATAACCGGCAGGCCAGTTTCAACCGTAACTTGTTTTTGTAAATTTATTTTAGCCAAAAGCCGTTTTGAAAGAGAATTTTTGTTAAAAATAGAGTTTATTTGAGAAAAAGAAAAAATAGCCGCGACAATAATAACGGCGGCTAAAAAAGGTTTTTTATAAGAAAAAAACCGTTTTTGACACTTAAGGCAAAAACGGAAAAGATAAACAACGTTTAAAACGATGTTTTTTCCCGCGTTTTTCAGCGTTAAATGGCTAAATTTAGATATTTCATCTTGCATAAATAGAAATTTATGCTACGATTAAATTATTCTAACTGGTTAGCAGTTTAGCATATTAACGTAATTAGTCAATATGGGTTATCAACAGGATAAAAACAGGGGAAATTCCAAGAAAATCGCGGAAAAATGGCAGCGTATCTGGGATAAACTGGGTCTGCATCAAGCCAGAAGCCTTTTTCAAAAGCCAAAGCAATACATTTTAGTGGAATTTCCTTATCCTTCGGGCTCGGGCCTGCACATAGGGCATGCTTTTTCTTTCATTGGAGCGGACGTCTATGCCAGGTTTAAAAGAATGTCGGGATATAATGTCCTTTTTCCCATGGGCTGGGACGCTTTTGGCTTACCCACGGAAAATTACGCCATAAAAGAAAAAAGAAAACCCCAGGAGATAACTAAGGAAAATACAAAGTTTTTTAAAGAACAAATGAAAGAATTGGGTTTTTCTTTTGATTGGGAGAGAGAGATTAATACCACCGACCCCAAGTATTATAAATGGACCCAATGGATTTTTATTCAGCTGTTTAAAAAGGGTCTGGCTTATAAAAAAGAAATGCCTATTAATTGGTGTCCGAGTTGCAAAATCGGCTTAGCCAATGAAGAAGTCCTAAACGGTGAATGTGAAAGATGCGGAGCCGGGGTAAGCCGCAGAAATTTAAGCCAGTGGATTGTTAAGATTACCAAATACGCCGATAGGCTGATTAAAGGTTTGGAACAAACCGAATTTATTGAAAAAGTAAAAATAGCTCAAATCAATTGGATTGGCAAAAGCGAAGGAACCGAAGTGATTTTTAAAATTAAAGACATTAATAAGAATTTAAAGATTTTTACTACCAGACCGGACACTTTATGGGGCGCGACTTTTATGGTTTTATCTCCGGAACATTCCTTGGTCGGGGATATTTTACAAAGAAGTAAGGATAAAAAGACAAAAAAAGACATTAAAGAGTATCTTGAGAAAACCAAAACAAAATCAGATTTGGAAAGGACGGAATTATTTAAAGAAAAAACAGGCATTTTTACCGGTTTTTACGCGATTAACCCGGTAAACAATAAAGAAATTCCCGTTTGGATTTCTGACTTTGTTTTAGCCGCTTACGGCACCGGAGCCATAATGGCGGTTCCCGCCCATGATCAAAGGGATTGGGAGTTTGCCAGGAAATTCAATTTAGAAATTATTCCGGTAATAAAGCCAAAAAATGTCTGGGACTTTAATCAAGGTGCCTATACCAATGTGGAAGAAGGGGAAATTATCAATTCAGAACCGATTAATGGTTTAACCCCAGCCGAGTCCTTTAATAAAATGGTTAAGTGGCTTGGTCAAAAAGGGCTTGGCAAGAGAACTCAAAATTACCATTTAAGGGACTGGATTTTTTCTCGGCAGCATTATTGGGGAGAACCGATTCCTATGGTTTATTGTAAAAGATGCGGTTGGCAGACGGTCAAAGAGGAAGAATTGCCCATAGAATTGCCAGTCGTGGAACATTATGAACCGACAGATACGGGAGAAAGCCCTTTGGCAAAAATGGAAGAATGGGTTAAAACAACCTGTCCCAAGTGCGGCGGACCGGGGCAAAGAGAAACAGATACTATGCCGAATTGGGCGGGTTCGGACTGGTATTTTTTAAGATATATTGACCCTAAGAATGATAATCGTATCGCTGATAAAAAAGAAATGGAAAAATGGCTGCCGGTTGACGTTTATATCGGCGGCGATGAACATAATACGCTTCATCTTCTCTATTCCCGTTTTATTTATCAGTTTTTATGGGATATTGGAGTGGTTCCTGAAAAATATCCCGAACCTTACATGAAAAGAATTTCTCATGGGGTAATTTTAGGACCCAATAGCCAAAGAATGAGTAAATCAAAGGGCAATGTTATTATCCCCGAGGAAGTTATTAAGAGATTTAACAAATATGGTCCGGATATTTTAAGAATGTATTTGATGTTTATCGGTCCTTTTGACGGAACAATGGCCTGGAACGACAATGCCCTGATGGGGGTGAAAAAATTTTTAGACAAAATTGAGGATTATATTAATGGGTGGTTGCAATTTAAAAAGCAAACATCTTTTAAAGATACGGAGAAAGGAAAGGATAAAGAGATATTATTACACAAGACGATTCAAAAGGTTAGCCAAGACATTGATAATATGAAATTCAATACGGCTATTGCCTGTTTAATGTCGTTTTTAAATGAGCTCAAACAAGAAAAAACGTTATCTTCCAAAGAAGTCTTGGAAAAATTTTTAATTCTTTTGTCGCCCTTCGCCCCGTTTTTTACCGAAGAACAGTGGCAAAAAATAAATCCAAACAAGAAAAGCGTTTTCCAGGAAAAATGGCCTCAATTTGATTCAAAATTGGTCCAAACAGGTGAGATTGAAATTGTGATTCAAATTAACGGCAAAGTAAGGGCTAAAATTATGACCTTGGCGGATATTTCTCAAAAAGATATGGAGAAATTAGCATTAGAACAAGAAAATGTAAAACGTTTTTTACAAGATAAAAAAATTAAAAAAATTATTTCTGTTCCCAATAAACTAATCAATTTAGTCGTTTAACAGGGTGTTAAAAGAGATAAAAGACATTTGTCAACAGTATGAAATTAAGCCTTTACGAAGACGAGGGCAAAATTTTTTAATCAATGATTTTTTCATTAAAAAAGTTTTACAAGCGGCTGATTTAAAAGAACAAGACGTTGTTCTGGAAATCGGAGCGGGTCTGGGAGCGTTGACAAAAGAAATCGCCAAGAAAGTTAAGAAAGTAATCGCCGTTGAAATCGACAAAAAGCTGATTGAAGTTTTAAAACAAGAACTAAAGGAATATAAGAATGTTGAAATTGTTCAAGGAAGTATTTTAGATTCAAAATGTTCCAACATTCAAATGTCCCAATGTTCCAACGGATTCAAAATAGTGACTAATTTGCCCTTTAATATTACCGGCGCAGTTTTGCGGCAATTTTTATCAAGAGAATATCAGCCGGAATTAATGGTTATAATCTTGCAAAAAGAAGTTGGAAAAAGGATTGTCGCTCAACCGCCAAAAATGTCCCGTTTATCAGTAATGGTTCAGTTTTATAGTCAGGTTAAGATAATCTCTCAAATAAAAAAGGATAATTTTTGGCCAAAGCCAAAAGTTGATTCTGTGATTTTAAAGATAATTCCTCACGGAGGTTCAACCCGTGCCGATAATTTTTTTCAAATTATTAAAGCCGGATTTTCTTCCCCGCGCAAATATCTCTTGAATAATCTGGTTAAGGGCGGTATAATGAATAAAGAAAAAGGTATTGAAATTTTTCAAACCCTTGGATTTAACCCCAAAATTAGATCTCAGGAATTATCAGTTAAGGATTGGATTTTATTAGAAATTTCCGCCAGAGGCGGATCAGCCTCTGGCTGAAGAAATTTAAGTGAAGCGTTTATGCTTTCAAAGACCAATAAATATTTAATATTATTATTACTATTTCTTGGCGTTCTGGCTATTTTTCTTGGTTATTTTCAGATTAGAGGAACTATTTACGCCCCTTTTAAACAAATTGCGCAAAAAACAACCCTGCCGAATCAAGAACAAATAACATCCATTACCGATTTAACGGAACAAGATACTGACAAGGACGGCCTTTCTGATTTTGATGAGAAATTCGTTCATCAGACATCAGTTTATCTTGTTGATACGGACAGCGACAGTTTTACCGACAAAGAAGAAATTGACGCTAAAAGCGATCCGCTGAACAAAGAATCCACTCCTTATCATACCCCAGAAAATCCACGTGAAGAAGAAAATCCCTTAGAAAAAACGTTTTCTCAAGAAGAAAATGTTTTAGAAGAAATTTCAATTCAAGAAATTAAAGATTTATTAATCAATCAAGCCGGTTTGAGCCGGGAAATTGTGGATAAACTGGATGACAAAACCCTTAAAGAGTTGTACAATGAAACAAAGAAAGAAACAGGCATAGATTTAAACGAACTTGGGGCGCCAAGCAATCAAGAGCCCCAGTTTTCGGATTTGGATGTTTCTCAAATGAGACAGCTTTTGATAGAACAAGGAGTTGACGAAAAGATGCTGGACTCAATTGATGACGAGACGTTAAAGTCAATGTTCTTGCAATCGCTGGGTGCCACTGGATACGAATAACTAATCCGGTTGGTGGAAAAAAATAATTCACAATAATTAGTATCTGTTTAAATTATATGAAATCCATTTCTTCGTTTAAAAAGACAATGATTATAGCTTTACTAACTATGTTTTTATTAGTTAGTTTATTTTTTCCTAAAAATGTTCAAGCGCAGTTTGCTGACATTGCCCATCTTGCCATGCAGGTTGGCAAGTGGGTTTTTGAGAAAACTCAAGGGCTGCTTAAAAAAGCCTGGGAATCCGGGGGAGCGATTGCTTACCGCAACGGGCTTAATCTCTTTTTGGGGCAAATGGCCAAAGAATCCGCGGAATACATTGCCAGCGGAGGTAAAGGCCAAAAGCCGATGTTTGTGTCAGACCCGGATTATTGGACAAAGTTGGGGGATCAGGTTTTAGGGGAATACATTGACGAGACGGCCAAATCAGTCACGGGTTTTACCGGCAGAAGTCTTTGCGACCCGATAGACCCGACAATTAGATTTAACCTCTTGGTCGGTCTGGATTACAAATATCAGGAAATGATGTTTAAGCCGGAAATGAGGTGTTCTTGGAGCCAAATAAAGGAGAGATACAAAGATTTAAGCAAGAAAAAATTGTTTGCTTTTAGCGCGGAATTACAAGAAGGAGGCGCCGCCCGTCTCCGGGCGGAACAGGCGGCTAAAGTTCAAGGAGGGACATGTTTTACTAATGGCGAAAAAGAGGAAATATTAGAAGGTCTTAATAAATTGGATAAAGACGAAAAGTTCGTGGCGGAGAAAACAGAGAAATTAAAGAAAAATACCGAGGGAACGGAAACACTTTCTGATAACGCTTTAACGCAAATTGAAAAGGATTTGCAGGACAAAGTGTCGGAAATAAAGAAGAATATGAAAGATATAGAGGATACGGATACTATGAAAACAGCAAGACAGTGTTCAAGAATTACCTTTAAGGCTACGTTTTGTGAAGATGTAGACTGTCTATTAATGACAGCATACGATCATTCCATATATGTTTGTAAAGAAGATTTTGAAAAATATAGAAAATGCACTGAGGACTTCATTGCCGAAATCAAGCGAGTTGCCGACGCTGGCAATAAACTGATTGGTGAAATTGAAAGCATTTTAAACGCTTTTCCCGATCTTATTCCGAGCCCGCCGCCGACGTTGGAAGACATTAATCGGGGATACAATCCCGAGGCCAGCGACGTGGCGGTCGCGTTTAAAGTCCAAAGTGATTTATTCGCCAAGCAAGCGGAAGCGATTGAGAAATCCAAATTTATGCAGAGTTTGTCAGGGGACATTAACCGCCTGACCTCAAAGATTTCTGACATAACTCTTACGCCAGCGAGCGGAATCAGGGCCCAGTGGGAAACGTCAATCAAGGAGGGAACAGCCGGAATAAAGGAATATACGGGAGTGCCGGTTGCCGACGCCATCGGGGTTTTTACCAATACTTTGGTAAACAAACTTGTAAAACAGCTTTTTGAGAAAGGACTTAATCCGTCTGTTTCTCCGGAAATCGTTGAAAGAACCCAGCCGTTTTTGTCCGATTCAGACGAACTTAATTCGCCGACCCAGAAAGAAAGCGAGGTTCTTTACACTGACTTGGCAATGGTTTCAGTGAAAAAGGGAGGAGAAGTTACGATTTATGACGAATTTGCCGTTTGTCCGGATGATAAAAAATACGCCCTGCCCACTAATTGTTTGTTGGACACTAAGTTGGTAAGGGCCATAGAAGAAGGGTTAACCATTAAGGAGGCGATGGAAAAGGGTTGGCTTGCATCAACCCAACTGGTTGGCAAATCCGGTGATTACACAAGTTTGTTGAGTTGGCCTAACATTAAAAAATTAAGGCGATACAGGGTTTTTCCTTTGGGTTTGGAAATCGCCGCGGATAAAATTTTTAATAATAAATTTATTCCTCCGAAAAACGTAGAGGTATCTCTCGGACAAGTGGTTTCTGATTTTGATAAACCAGACAGTGACTTTTATCATTTAGTAGACCCCAATTGGGTTTTAAAAGCTTCAACTTATAAATGCGACATAAAAAGTTATTCAGCCATTCCTTTGCCGGAAAGCGCCCAACGCCAGGAAACGTGCGTTAATTTGCAAGATTGCATTCACGAAAACGAAGAGGGCCAGTGCGACACTTGGGCTTATTGCACCCGTGAAAAAAACATTTGGCGATTTAACGGCAACGCTTGCGACCCGCAATATGCCAGTTGCCAAACTTATAAAAGGACAAAAGATAAAAAACAATTTTCTTATTTAACCGATACTCTGGATTTCACTAACTGCAATCAAAACAATGCGGGGTGCAAGTGGTATTGTTCTTATTGGGACGAGAATATAATAGAGGGAGGTAATTGGAATTGTCCGAATGCTTCCAACGTGATTTTTTTTAATAACAAAACGGAAAAATGTTCGGCCCAGAACCAGGGTTGCCATGAATACATCAGGATTGCTTCGGGTTTGGAAACCAATTTGGTTTTCAACGGTGGCTTTGAGCTTGACACTGACGTGAATGGCGTCCCTGACGGTTGGACATCGCCTTGGGAAGGAATGGAAACAATAGACAAAGATAAATT
>Ga0265594_1002659_pt1 | contig 12532 bp, 18 predicted proteins | sample saktaG_11_FD_190147 | JGI IMG/M metagenome (GOLD analysis project Ga0265594, IMG submission 190147) | Saline water microbial communities from Sakinaw Lake, British Columbia, Canada - sak_2011_5_24_80m | ecosystem: Environmental > Aquatic > Non-marine Saline and Alkaline > Saline ... | reverse complement strand
AGGCCTCCACGATCTCCACGATCTGCTTGTTCTCCATCCGCGCCAAGTCCTTGCCGGCGTCCTCCACGTTCAACGCGAGAACGTCGTGGGCGGCCTTCTTCTGCGCCTCGTCGCTGACTACGACGTGGACCACGTTCTTCCAGAGATCGAAGTCAACCGCCGTGTAGGCCTCGGCCGCGATCTCGGCCTCCACCATGGCGGGCACCTTCTCCTGGCCCGCCAGTGCCGTGGCGACGTCGATGCGCGCCGTCAGGCTGTCCATCCGTATCGGCCTGCAGAGGCCGCGTAGCTTGTACCTAGGCCGGGCTGCTCCTAGCACCTCGTCCAGGATGACGACGGCCTCTATGCTCTCGATGTCCACGGGCGTGATTGCCTGTGCCTCGAAGACGCTGGGGCCGGGTGTCTTGAAGTAACCATTCTGGACCGTTGAGTACCAGACTCTCATCACTTCACCCCCAGCCATATCTTGGCCGACGTGTCAGCGTCCTCGGCGTCCTCCGCCAGCGTCCCGACGATGCCTATGTTGGTGTCGAGGGCCGTCTGCACGTCCGCCTCGGCGTAGCTGGCCGGCGCGTCACCCTTCACGAAGAGGGTGACCTCCCCGGCTGTGGCGCTGATCATGACCGCCTGTCCCTTCTTGCCGGCGCCGCTGCCCGAGACCTTCTGGGCCTCGACGCAGCCCACGGCGACGCAGGTCACCTTGTGGGTGGTCTCCTCGCTGTAGTCGTGTGCTTGGAGGGCCATCATGAAGGGGCCGACCGCGGTGTTTGGCGCTGCCAAGATGCCGTTGCCGTCGTTGTAGACGATCTCGCCTTTCTCGATGTCCTCGCTGGCCTTGACGGTGAACTCCTCGATGACGAGGAGCTGCTCCTTTAGGATGCTTCCCGCCGCCATCATGTGTTCCTCCTTCCGAAGAGGCGCTGCCTCGTGTCTTCAATAGCCGTCTTCAGCTCGTCGCTGGCTCCCGCGTACTTGGCCTTGGGCTCCGTCTTTGCCTGGGTCTTCGCGGCCTTGACTGCGTCTGCCTTCATCTGGAGGAGGGCGTCCTCGGGGTACCCCGCGAACCTCTCCCTCTCGGACTCGATGTCCGTCACCAGGCCTGCCTCCGACCTAGCCTCGAGGACGCTCTCCACGATCTCCGCGTGCTGCTTCGCCTCGAGCTCGGATACCCGCGCGTCAGCCGTCTCCCTGACGTTTCGCTCGTCTTCTAGTTGCTGCTCTAGCTCTGTGACTCGCTGCTGTAACTCTTCGCTCAACTGTGTTTTCCTCTCTTCTTCCTCGGGATTCGAGCCCACCTGGGCTCCCGGTCCCTGGGCCGGGTCCTGTTTGGACTGTGACTCGTAGAACCGGGCGCACAGCTCCAGGGGCACCTGAGTCTGAGCGCTCGCCACGTTGATGAAGCCTGCCTGAGGCACCGCCGGCGTGTCGATGAAGTCCACCCGCTCGAAGACGAAGCTCTCCACCAGCAGGTAGGCCTCGTGGTTTGCGATGCACTGGTGGCTGAAGGGGTCCTCGGTGGATGTGAGGTCCTCGCCGCACCTGCTGCAGGTGTCTCTGTAGCTGAGGATCACCACGGAGATGGGGCCCCACTCTCCCGTGGTCAGGTGCTCCCAGGCTGTGGCGTCCGTTATCTCCGCCGTCCCGAGGCCGTAGCCGTCCGGCTTGTCTGACGTGACGAACCGGCCGAGGTCCATGGGGTCGGGGTAGTGGGCGTCTATCCTGTAGCCTGGGCCGCAGCCTATGGGTTTCCTCAGGATGGTGGGCATGGCCTCCTCGAGGGCTTTGTCGCTCACTCCCCACCCGTTGCGGTTGACGGTGGTGTTCATGAGGTAGAAGGTGGCCAGGTGCTCCTCTTCCCCGGTCATGATGCTGTGGACGGCTGCGAGGAACCTGTGTCGCTTCAATTGGTTTCCTCCTCTAGCTCGTCTGGGTCCCAGCCCATGAGCTCCCATATCTTCTCCAGGTTCCTACCGAGTGGCCCCATGCCGTGGCTGCCCCACAGCTTAGCCGCTGCGTCAGCCATGGCGTAGACGTCCATGGTGCGCACCGGGTTCCAGCGGTGCTTGACCTGGACAGGCAGGGGCTCCGTGAGCGCGTCCTCGTCCTCCAGGATCTTTCTGGTCCAGCGGTCGTACCACTGGCGCTCCACCTCTCTCTTGAGGTACCGCTGGATCGAGTGTACGGTGCCCTGGACGTAGGCCTCCAGCTCGGCGTACGCCGTCGCCCTGTTCTCTATGGGCTTCCCGAGGAGGAACCTAGGTGTGCCGAAGTTCGCGGTGACCGCCTGCTCCAGCCTGTCCAGCAATCCGTTCAAACCGTCGATGTCCGGCGTCATGTCCACTACGGTGGCCTCGACGCTCTCGTTCACCGCGATGCTCTTACCGGCCCGCGCCACCTCGGCGAGGCTCTCGATGGCCTTCTCGGCTTCCAGCGCCGGCAATCCGCTGGTGTCCGCCTTGAGGATGACGTAGGGGGCCCAGAGGTTCCGCGCGATCTCGGGGAAGTTTTCGCGGAGGAGCTCGTGCCTCGCTTGGCATACGCTGCGGACGGGCTCGATGTCGCTGAGGCCTAGCATGTCGGCCTCCAGCTGCAGGTTGGTGAAGTACAGGACCTCGCTGGGCTCGTAGAATCCTTTCTTGCCCTTGTAGGTGTAGCCTGTGTGGGTCCAGTCCTCGTCGATGTCGGGCTTGAGCATGGTGCTCTGCAGCGAAAGTAGCTGCCGGGGGTATTCTTGGTCGTCGAGGACTATCTCGAAGCCGGCGTTCCCGTAGACGCTGCGCTTCACCTGGGCCACGAAGAGCGCCAGGTCCATGTTGACCGTCTTGTTGAGCTCGTCTATCTTCTCCTCGACGTGCCTATACTTTTCGGGGTCCTCGGCCTCCAGGATGGTCTCGTAGCCGGCTGTGGTGGCGAAGTAGGCGTTGGAGACGATGCACTTCCGTACGAGCTCGTCCTGCCTGAACCACCTGTAGTCCTCGTTCATGCCCCGGTAGTAGGTGCTGGAGGTAGGTGTGCTGGTCTCGCCGTATCTCTTAGCCTTGGGAGCCGGAGCACCCCAGAGGGTTCGTCTGAGCCCTCGCAGAAGCCCTGACACGGTTAAGGCCTCCTCTGGGCCGTGCTTTTTATGACGACTCCCGGCCTCTCCCTGAGGCCTTTCCAGGGGTCACGCCGAGGGTCTTTCAACTTATGCCTGGTTGACTGTTTAGCTATGGGGGCGTTTTTCTCTGACAGGGCTGGATACCTCTACATTCGATTTGTCCTTGGTAAATGAGGGATAAAAAAGTGAGTGAGGAAATATAGTAAATAATAGTAACAAATATTAGTATCTATTAAATTGAATATTATTAAAGAGGTATATGATGAAGGAGACGGTCTCGATCTCCCTCAGCGCCGATGTGCTTGAGAGAGTAGATCAGGCGGCCAAGGAGGAAAACCGTAAGAGAAGTAACTATATCGATACTGTACTGAGGAGACACTTCAGGTTGGAAGAAGCCTCTCAAAAGCCTTATGCTAAATTTAGTAGGTAAAATCTTCATTTTTATTTACATCTAAATAATTAAAGGTTTATTAGATCCCATCTTTCCATGTAATCTTTCCATAAGTTATCGAGGTCCCGTTTATTCAGCATAAATCTTATATAATTCTGTTCTTTTTTCAGTTTTTCTACTATTCCATAATTGTTAGGTTTACTCAATTTCCTCTCAGATACATATTTATGATAATGACATTTTATTGATTTAATTATTCCTTTTTCATCAAAAACATAAAACACTCCATCAGTCAGGTGTAAGAAAATCCAAAAATCAATATTTTTGTTATGGACCTCTTTTTCAATTATTTCATCTGCTAATTTAAAATTGCCTTTTCTAAGGTTATTTCTTATTTCATCAGCGTCTTCAAACCCTTTTATATTGATTGAAAATACCCATTCATCTGCTGCACTGGTCTTTACTTGTATCTTCTTTAGTTTATCTCCCTTTGTTATAATCAAATCATAGTCTCTTTTTCGAGTGCCATACCATTCATATTTATAATTATCACCGAACTCATTGTAGAGTTTAATTAACGTCATTGCCTCCCCCAGAGGCCCAACAAACTGCTTCTTCACGTGAAATATCTTATCAAGGTCATATTCTTGAATTTTTGAAAATATTGTATTTACGAAATCATTAAGGCCATTAATATCATCTTGAGAAATTACTTTACTTTTAATTTTCATACAAGAAAAAAGGACTTATTTGTAAATAACGTTTGTGATGGGCCTTGAAGGTGGTGGTTCTGCTTGTTCGGAGTCGTAGACAGCTAGAGCTAGGGCCCAGAACCTGCCGTCGTTCGTAACTGCGCTCGATCATTGGTAAAAAAACGACAACGATTATTATTATAGTAGGGTAATGCTTAATCGGTGATGCACTTCATTCTACGGTGCAGGAAAATAAAGATAGGTGAGGATCGATGCATAACGTTTTCAAGGGCATAGTGATCGGCTTCATTGGGCTCATCGTCTGGGTCCTGTTTAGCGTTCCGTTAGGCATCGACGCTGCCCTCGGCGTCGCCGAGAACCCTATGTTTCATACGCTTATGGCTCTGGGGTTCCTCCTCATGGTCGGCGGTCCCGTCGTCTACATCGTCATCCTCCCGATATGGGGATGGTGGAGGAGAAAGCGATCTGTGCGTACGGAACCTCAAACGAGCGACCATGCGGAGGTATGAGTAAATAAACAAAAAAATTTTAATTGGAATTATTTTGAGTCTATTAGTGAGTTTTGGAGTAGGTTATATTACTAAGCAAGTTCCTTTAGAATCACAAATATCGGAATACGAATCACAAATCAACATTCTACAAGGTCAAATTGCAGAAAAAGATGCTTTAATTACAAACCTACAAAACATAGTAGCCGATTTAGAATCACAAATAAATAATTTGACTTCAACCCCTACACATCCCCCAATATCTAATGCAACCTGGAGCCTTGTCTGGGAATACAAAGCTGACTACGAAATTAAGAAGGTATCAATTTCTTCTGATGGAAACTACATAGCTGCGGTAGGTAACAATTATGATCGGTCGCGGAATGATATCCTTCATCTTTTAACGAGGGAGGGAGAACTCCTCTGGAAAAAGGAGTCTCGGGAACTATTCGATTCCTCAGTTGGAGATTGGATACATCATGTGTCAGTTTCTCAAAATGCCAGCTTTATAGTGGTGGGATCTGATTATGGTAGTTATCTACTTCAAAGAGATGGTAGTATAGTTTGGAAGATGGGAAATTACAGTTACCTAAAGGGTATGAATTTTGTATCTATTTCAGATAATAGTGAGTATATAGTAATTGGTACATATGAAATAGGTGAGGGATGGCTTTATTTATTAAATAAAAATGGTCAGGATTTATGGAATTACAGGACACTAGGTGATGTAACCAGCGTGTCTATCTCAAAGGAAGGTGATTACATAGTAGCTGGCGATAATAAAGGCTATGTCTATCTTTTAGATAGGCAAGGAAACCTGCTTTGGGATAAGAAAATGGGAGAAGATGATTTTCATTCGATTCATAGTTCTATTTCTCCAGATGGCCAATTTATAGGAGTTGGAATTGAAAGTTATTATAAAAAAGGTAAAATTGGACTTCTAAATAACCAAGGAGAGTGGATGCTTGAACCTATTGAAGAAACTGTAGAAGGCATTTCAATAACTTCAACAGGTGATTTTCTTTTTATCCCTGCTGGAGAGAGGGGTCTTCTTATTTACAATGCGGAGGGAACCTTTATCGAATCTTTTGAATCTAGGGAAAAAGTGCTTGATGTTGCTAATACACCTGATGGTAGCTATTTAGTGGTTGGTTCTGATGATATGCGTATTTATTTACTAAAGAAATCATAGCATGTTCACTTAATTGTTCTCGCTATGGGTTTCAATGACGTTGCGCGCGCCCCTGTTCTGCGGTGTAAATTCTCGTAAATAATGTTTTAATAATTATTCGTGCGTAGATGGATACTACATCTTTATGTTTCTCCATCTTCAGTTAAACGTAAACATCTGTTGCATGTAACTGTTAACACTGTGAGTTTAGCAACACGCTGGCGCGCGAATCTCGTTGTTTATCCTCTTGGATACGTCTCCTTGGGAACCAGAGTTCGACATATTTCCGACCCTTTCTGACCCCGACCTTACATGAAAAGCCCCTATGCGACATATGGAGTGGCACTGTTGCAAAGTCTTTGCGTGGAACTAGCCCTTCGTCAAGATCTACACATCCACCGAGAGCTCTCTCTATGGATTTCCTGAAGTAGAACCTGCTGTCCTCCTCATCGATGAACACGTGCTCACCCCGTCTCAGCTTTTCGCCGAAGGCTTTCAGTATCATTCTCTCGGCCCGGTCGTAGTCATAACGTTTGGGTTCCGTCAACTATTTTCGCCTCTTGGGCTGTAGACACTTTACTCCCGCGTCCACGGGCAAGGCGGCCCCGCCTCAACGACTCCGTGCCGTGGCTTTTCAGCTCCCTCATTCAACGCTCTCCTCCCACAGTAAGTCCCATCGATTCTCGAACTCGACATAGTCGTCTCGATTTATCCAGTAAGTGCCCTTCCACTTGGGATAGTTATCATCCGTTCCCGTGATCTGTCTCTTTCTAATTACATCTGATGGTATGATGAAGAACCGTTTGCCATCTACCTCAAAGTTTACGATCACGAAGATGATTGGATAATTTGTTCGCTCAGGCGGCTTGGTGAAACAGCCGGTGGGAGGCGTCATCTTGCGGGAGGTCTGCTGGGTTCTAGCCTCGACACCCACGTGTTTGTTGAGCTTTGGGTCATGCACAAGGATATCAAAATCCTTGAGGGTTCCTGAGAGTATCCCTACCTTAAACCCCTTTTTGTGGAGCTCAGCCGCTACTAGGTACTCTCCAATCTTTTGGATGTCGTGCTTGTCTGGTTTGCCCCCCGCGTGCGCTACGGTCTTCTTATCAACCATCTATTCATCAACCTCTATAATCGACACTTATGACACCTTCACATATTCTAGGGTATCTTTATCTCGCATGAGACCTGAGCAACTCCGTATGGCTGTAATGTGCTTGCCTCGGCCAAGATAACCCGCTCCCTGTCATTATCTACATACCAGATCTCTAACGTGAGTTTATCTTTGGAGCCATCCGTCTTTTGGGCGTTGGCTGATATGACCCAAATATCGGTGTCTTCAGGTCTTTCGAGTAGTTGGGTATCCGCCCAGGTATCTGGCTCTGTAGCTCCCCAGCTTTTCATAGAGACTGAGTCGTCGACTGTCACTTGCCAAGATTGATTGTACTCGACGCCTACATAGGCCTTGTTTATTCGGGTTTGGGTATCCATGATAGTGAATGAGGTTATCGCCACAATAACTAAGACTGCGCCTATTACGGCGACCTTCTTACTTATCTTATTCACTCATCTCACTTCCTCCGCTGATCCTCTTCAAGTATATCATACTATTGTGTGTATTTTATCCCCATGGAGGGTTCTCCAGAATCAGATATTGCCTGTCTCCTGGAATCATTGCTCCGGGAATAATCGCGATCAGAGGCAGTTTATCAAACGTTGGAGTTCCTGCTTCTGGTTTGCTTAAAAAGTAACTGTATGAACCTCCTATGTAGAGGATCGCCACGTGATCAATTCCGTAGGTTTCTATGAATTCCTGTCCCTGTTTGTTGGTTAGAGCCATTTCTGTGATATCTTTCATTCTAAAACCAGGAGCTAAAGGATATAAACTAATAGACCTTATTACTCCTCCTCCACGTTTTTGAAATTCCTCTTCAAGTCCTTTATAGATATCAGAAGCCCAGCTGTTCGTCTCCAATATTACGACGAGCCCTTGGATATCTGGATTGTAATAACCTTCCTCCCAGCTATGTTTCGATCTCTTCGCCATCAGATCTATCGCCAGCTTTGTCACGTTGACTTCATGGCTGCGAGTCTGCGTCTTCAGGGAGTCGTATTCGCTCTTGAGGATGGAGTAATCCGTTTCGAGGTCTTCATTCTCCGTTCTCAGCTCAGAGTAGTTCTCTTCCAGGCTCGTGCGCACAAGTGCAAGTTTATCGTAGTCATCCTCTAGCTCCCATAATTCGCCCTTCAGCCTATTGGCTTCCTGGGCGGAGTTCGAATAGAGCCCAAGGCACAAGATAGCTGTCACACACAGGATCGCTATTGCCGCATACTTCTTATCGACCATTTTGTCTCGCCTCTTTCTTCCTTCACCATTGAATGGGGCGCATTACCGCTTAAGACTTATGGGAAGGTAAAAATAAAGGGTTTTTTCCTGCAGGTCTGTTAAAAAAGAGCGTGCTATCACTACTTCAAAGATCCACGTGTGCGCCGGGATTTTCCTTAACTCATAAAATAAGGATTAAAACCATTTCATACAATTATTGAATCCGCCCGCGCGCTTCATCACATTGTCCGAAAAAAAGAAAACTTCATTACCTTATCTCCACACTTTGATGCCTTTTTCGTGGAGATACTGAGCAGCAAGATCAGCCACATCGGGGCCACTGTACGGTATCTTCATCGCCTTAACCTTGAGCATGATAACCTGGTAATTGACCTCCATGAGTCGGTCCTCCTTGAACTCGTCTAGGATGGTCTGAGCAACCTTCTCAGCCGCTCTATACTTGGGGCTAAGGGTCCGGTAGTGGAGAGTCATCGCCCTGGCCGCCTCCTCGTCGCTGCAGTGCCCATTGAGACCCCATATCGTGGGCATGGGCCCGCTGCGCTTCATGCGGCGCTGAGGAACCTTGAGGATGGGCTCCACGACGCCTATGGCCCGCAGCTTCTTGAGCACCCTGTGGGCCCCGGTCTCGGAGAACCCCAGCTGAACCTGGAGAAGCCACGCCGTCGCGGCGCCGTGCCTGCAGAGGTAGAGGAACGTCTGCCCCATCTGCTCCGACCTGAAAATACGCCCACATGCCGCCAGTATTTTCCTATCGTGATCAAGCGCCGTATCGGAAATAATACTCCCAGAAGTTAGTAATATTTTGAATGCACGTATAATATAGTATACGGGAATACTGTCACGTTCGGGGAGTATTTTCCTCACATTCCTCCATCACGTTACTCTCGTCAGTTTCCAGTAACCATATTTACCTGCTCATCTATAACCGCATCGAAACAGAGGCACACACCAGCAGCTCAGCCCTGGCCCCCCGGGAGAAGAAGGCTCGCAAGGTACTCCTCGAGCTGCCGCCGCGTCTCCTCGTCGGCCACGTCGATGAGCCTCCCGTCGACAAGGTCACGCAGCGTCCAAGAGATCAGCCCCGCGTTCGGGTTACGCGTCACCAACCCCATGTTCTCCAGCTTCTTCACCATGGTGTTAAAGTTGACGGGCAGCCGGCCCCTCGACTCCTTACCCCTCACGTGAAAGTACAGGTCCCGGGTCTTGATGGTCCCATGCTCCCGTACTATCAACGCGGCCCGCCTAGGCTCAGGCGTCAGGCCCCCGATATGCTCCGCCATGTTCGACGTGAAGCCTTCCCTGATCAGCGCCCTCGCGGCCTCCGATAGATCAACGGTAACGACGCGTTCAGGCGGCGACTCCCTAAGAACCTGAGCCAGGCGCTCGTCCACAAGCGACGCCACCATGTTCATATCGGCCGGCTGAGGCGCCGGCGGCGGGGCCTCAGCCTTATGGGCGACGTCCAGTTGCAGGAACCTCAGTATGGTCTTCCTGAACTCGCGGCCCGCCTCGGAGTCTTCCCTGAGCTCCAGGTTCTCTTCCTCCATCCTCGCCAGATCATCCTTGATTCGCTGGACGTCTTCGGAGCCCGTCTGGGTTCCCCGGAGCTCCTCAAGCTGCTCCATGAGTTTCTTCTTCTCAGCCAGCGCCTCGTTGAGGCTCCGCTGGCTCTCCTCGTACATTCTCTTATACATCTCCTCCTCTCCATCATCTCTCCCGGCCTTCATCTTGGCCATGTACTCGGCGACCGCCTCGGGCCTCGTCTCCCCGCGGGCAACTTTCCGCCCCATCTCCTCCGGGACACCGGCGGGCAGCACGTAGACGTGCTTGTGCCTCTTGTCCTTGGTCTTCACCAAGAAGTGGCCCAGCCTCAGCCCCTTCACAAACTCCGATCTCCACCTCTTCCCCAGCAGATCCCTTACGGTGTTAGCCTCGTTGTTGTCCGTCTGGAAGCCGTGGATCTGGGTGCCGCACTGCTTACGCACCTCGTTGTTGATGCTGCTGTACGTCTGGCTGTCAACCCACAGATCCAGGTCGAGGACGGCGCCCTCGGCGGCCATCCTAACCGCGGTGCCGGTCACAGGCGTCTTCCTCATCAGCGGGATGAACTTCCTGGCCTCCGGGAGCACCACAATGACATCCCTCATCTTGGCGAGCACGTGATCGATGGTCCGTTCTATGACGAGGCACTGCATCTCGAAGCTCAACGCCTCCAGGTCCATCAGGTTGACGCCCTTGACGAGGGGCAGCGTCGTCGCCCACGTCCTCTGCTCCAGCTGAGGCAATATGATCTCGAAGTACTTCTCCAGCCGCAGATACTGGCCCTGATCGAAAGCCCGGCGACTCTCCTCCTGGAGTACCTTAATGTTAGCGTAGACCTCGCCCAGGCTGGCGGCGCCCTCGCAGGAGCGCATTATCCACTCCTCGTGCCAGTCCATGCTCCTCTCCAACGTGGCGCCGAGGAGCTCCTTGACGTACATCCAGTCGATCTGCTTTCCCTTGCGCCGGGGCTCCTTGTAGAAGGGCTGCAGCTGCCGCGCGACGTCCATGTCGATCTCGCCGCGCTTGGTCCTGAACGCGACGGCGCGGCGGCCTCCCCTGTAGATGAGGGCGTTCAGGGTGGTAGTCTTCCCCGTCTGCTGCGTGAGCCCCGTCACCAGCATATGGTCCGGGTCGATGTGGACCGCCTCTCCCGTCCCCACCTCGAAGCCTATCAGTATCTCCCCCATCTTCTCACCCTATAGGAAGTCCAGGCCCTGCTCCAGCCCCAGCTGCAGCATCCTCATGACGTGCCTCCTCTCGGTGGCCGTGTCACGCATCTGCCTCAGCCGCCGCACGAGCTCACTGTAGTAGTCGACGTTCCCGCCTCCCGAGAACAGCCACACCGTCACGGCGATGTGGGCCGCGTAGTCGACAATGTACTGGGCCAGCCTGGTCACCTCGTCGCGGCTCAACGCGTCTTCGCCCAGCAGCTTCTCCACTATGGGCTTCAACTCAGCGCTGTCAGGCCTGTGCATCCAGTACGCGTTCTCGAACCAGTTATCCGGCCTTATCGCCTCGGGCACACTCGACACCGGGACATGAACAGGCCTCCCGGTGACCCGTTCCCTGACGACTATGTTCCTGGCGCTCATCTCCCGCTCCTCAGCCTGTCTATAATCCCCAGCTCCATGGCGCAGCCGAAGCAGAAGTCCAGCTCGCCGCCGAGGCCCTCGTCGAGGAACAGGATCAGGGGCACCCCGACGATGAGCTTCCCGCAGCCGAGGCACAAGCCCACGTTGCCCCTCGCCTTGAGGGGCGTATACTCGCGGCCATACAGCTTCACCGATTCGCATGTGTACTCCCAGCCCGCGTGGTCGCTTCTCTCGTATGGATGCGTCTCGAACCTCATGGGGCACCCGGGGCCGTGACGCTCCATTATCTCGACGACCCCGTACAGGCCGTCGCCGTGTACCTCCTTCACCCTTACCTGGCGCCTGGCGCCGCAAACTTCACAGAAGTCGGCTGCGTACATCCACTCGTCTCTCGGGTAGTCCTTGAGGACCCGCGGCTTGGCGTCATCAGCCATCAACGCCTCGCCTTCCTTGAGCCATGCTCTACCCGCTCCCTACTGTAGATGTCGCCGCGGCCCAGAGGCGACTTCATCCTATCGATCCGGGGCTGCCCCTGTATGTACATGATGAGCCTGAGCCACCGCCACACGGTCTCCCAGCTGCTCCCCGTCTTACGCGCGAGCTCCTCAACCGTCACGTAGTTCCTCACCGGCAGGGCCTCCATAATGGCGTCAACTATCTCCTCGTACGATCTCCTCGACTTCTGCTGCGGCGTCAAACCGGGCTTCAACCCCCCTCCAAACGGTGAAGATGCACGTCATGGAGCCGGAGTGAGACTCGTCCAAGAGTGGACCAATCCCCAGAGTCTTGAGTCAAGGCATGTTGAGGCTCGTCACTCTGGGGTGTTTTCCGTAAATGTTCATCCATAGGCTTCAAGCTCCTCAACACTCTCCTCCCGGGATTCGGCCAGCGTCTCGCACACCTCCGCGAGGTCGAGGGCCACGGCGACCATGCCCCGATCCTTCTCGGTCTCCGCGTGAGCCTCCGCCAGGCGTGCAATGGCCCTGAAGGCCTCGGCCTGCCTCCTGAACTCCCTGGCGTACACGTCCTGCTCCGTCAGCGCCAGTCCTCCCGCTTCACGTCCTTGAGAAGAGGACAGCGGTCACAGATCAGTTCGAGGCGCTCCACCAGCTCATCCAGCTTCTCCTCATGCTCCTTGACCACGTTGATGATGAGATCCAGGACGTCGATCTTCTCGGTGAAGCTCAACGC
>Ga0265594_1002656_pt1 | contig 12537 bp, 18 predicted proteins | sample saktaG_11_FD_190147 | JGI IMG/M metagenome (GOLD analysis project Ga0265594, IMG submission 190147) | Saline water microbial communities from Sakinaw Lake, British Columbia, Canada - sak_2011_5_24_80m | ecosystem: Environmental > Aquatic > Non-marine Saline and Alkaline > Saline ... | reverse complement strand
CCGGGAAGCTAATAAACTCCTTAATCGATCGGTTTACCGGCCAGCCCAAGATCCAAGGCAGCCTCTTCAAGGATGGGGACAGGGAGATCCTAACCGCCAGGATATCGGGAGGAGGTCGAACACTTAGCTGGAGGGTGGATGGGAAAGAGCAGCTCTTCTCCGATCAAGGACAAGTGAAGAATAGGACCAGGGATGATATGGTGACCGAGCTTGCCTATCGCATCTTCACCGACCTCACATTCGATAGGGCCAAGATAGTGAACTGGGAGGCAACCTGGCACTTCACCGAGGGCCTCAGGAAGTACCGTGAACTCCTGAACGTCCGCGGCGGTTATCTGAAAAAGCTGGAGGGGGCAGCGGAGGAGTTCCACCAGGCCATTAGCAGGGATGACGACTTCCACTGGGCACACTATAACCTGGGCATTGTCTATATGGAACTCGGGGGCATTCAAGGCCTGAATCCCAGGCAGGAGGCAGAGTACATGGTGAAAGCCAAGCGGGCACTGTGCTCATCTCTGGAAAGATATCCACAGCATTGGCAGCCCTACTATGCCCTGGCTATGATATGTTGTGAACTCTCCAGTGACAATAAATATACTAAAGTCTGTAATACAAATGATGAAACTAAACAAAATTGCGACTACGCGGTCAATGAATCAGGAACATACAAGGGCTGCTTTAAATCCATTGATTGGGTCAAAGAACGCAATAACTATTGTGATACAGCCATAAAACTTGGTCCGGACTGGCCAGGGCTGGTCTGGATATGCAGATTAAGGGGAGAAGCCGAGACTTCACTGAACAAAAAGAAATACTATCAATTATTATCATTATATGCCATTTGCAGCCTCATTAAGGCGGAGTTTCTAGGGGAGAATACCGAGGAAGAGAGATATTTAGCTAATAAATGCCTCTATAAACTCGCTAATTTCAATGAAATTGATAAAAATAATGGAGTTGCTGCTCAAAATAGAGCAAATGGAAGTCAGACCGAAAAAAATAATAGCGCATCCAATAATAAGGTATTCTGGCGAGAGGACATCAAAAGACTGGCTGATGAGATCTTAATACCTAGCTCAGAAAAATTTAATCAAGTATTTAATAATAAAAAATGCGGAGGCATGTCGGACGATCTAATCAAAGATGTGAAAGATAGTATAAAGATACTTGATCTGAACTCGATTCAGAGCAAGCTGAAGATGGCTGCCCTTCTGGATAATCATCCCCTCGGCAACTGGGAGATCCCCTGGTGGAAGGGAAGATCCTATCTCAAGGAGCTGCAATTTGCCACTAAGGAGTCCCGCACGAGACTACTCGCAGATGCCCATGATCAGATAAGCAATGCGTTATCGTTATGTCGAGACGCTGATGTGATGGAGGGGGGAGGTGGGCAGGAAAACAAGATCAAGTGCCTGACTTGTCTGGGCTGGATATGTCTGCTTCAGAAGAATTATTCAGAGGCCATTACCCATCTATTGGCAGCTAAGGAAGGCTCGAATAAGTATACGCGAATAACTTCATTCTGCCTGGGATTAGCTTATCTGAAATTCAGGCAGTACGACGAAGCCAGAGTAGTGTTCGAGAAGATCCAAGTAAATAATACGGAAGTCGAACTGTGCATCCCTGAAATGGGCTTAGTTTTCGTACAAGACCACGTCCCTGCCAAGGTCACCAGTGACATCCTCTGTGTATACATAAAAATATATTTAACAATATCGTATATTGAACGTGATGTTAATTTTAAAAAAGCTCAATCCCATTTAGAAGAGGCAGACCGCTGTATCAACTCCATTGATGAGGGAGTGGATAAGGATATCGTCCAGTCTTGCTTGGAGCACTGCTGGGGCTGGCTGCATCTCCGAAGAAGCATCCTAGAAGGTACGCCGGAGCAAGTTCCAAAGATAGAGAAAATCTCCTTTGAAAAGTTGTCTATAGCAAACGCCACGCTAGATGAAGTCATCATAACGGGGGGAGTGATAACCAACGCGAGCTGCGAATACCGCAAAAAAAATATTTGGCTGGAGAATGCCAACATTTACCACGCGCGAATCCAAAATCTTGTTGTGGTTGGGGGCATCTCAATTAAGGCATCTCAGGTCGAGAGTGCAACAATTGAGAAGGCAAGGGTGGAGAGCATGGTGTTCTTCTGCGACAAGATCGAGGGTAGAATAGCCAAAACAAATAATATGAAGACTGGCATCATGCCTAAATCAAAACATACGCTCGACAAAACTATATCATTCATCGAAGGTGCTCGGTTGAGCCGGGCGGTCCTCCAGGATGTTGTGGTCAAGGATGCCATTATAGAGGGTATCACAATCAAACACATGTACACAGTAGACCAGGCGGTCGATCATCTGAACAAATCCCTCGCCCTTCACGCAGACCATTATGCCTACCTCCATCTGGCCCAGGCCTACGATCTGCAGCAGCAGAGGGAGAAGGACGAGTCCAAAAAGGCCCACCTGAAGCAGATGGCCTTGATCGCCTGTGGGCACTCCCTTGACCTGGACCGGTTTGAGGAGCATACTGCGGAGACCGAGGCCCTGAAGAAACGCCTGGAAGGGGCGACCTCGGCCGGCAGTCCCGCGCCGGAGGGAAAGGAGAAGGAGGGTCCGGCCAAGGTGGAGGAGGCCAAGGGGGCGGCTTTCGCAGGCAAGGCTTAGAACAGAACATGGGAGATGCCGATTACAGCATTCGCCTGGTGAGGATAGATGGATGGACCACAGGATGAGGAGAGCGAATTGATTCCGGATACCTGCTGCTGTGGAAGGGGCAGGCTGCAAAAAGGGATCACGAAGTATATCGTAGAGGTAGGGGGTGGGGTAGTTGTGATCAGGAACATCCCCGCCTGGATTTGCGACCTTTGCGATTGAGGCCTATATCACCCCTGAGGTATCGCGGAGGATCGATGAGATCATCACGGCGTTTCGAGCCGGAAAGCTTCTGGTAAAGCCGATCGCGGCAGGTCAGGTTGAGCTTACCATAAGCACTTGATAGGAAGAAGGATCAGAGTTCATAGCCGCCCTTTTGCCGCTCTAGCCTTGCCCCCACAGGGCCCCCTCGTGAGCGCCTGCGGCCGCGGGCCGGGGCCTCGCCCCTCGCCCGCAAGGGCGATTGCCGTCTGCGAATCCGCGGCCGGGGGGCAGGCGGCGTCGCAAAGCCCCGGCCCTGCTTTCGCCGCCGGCTGGGTGACTGCCGCTTGCGCCGCGATTGTGCCGCAAGGAGCGGCTGCATCGGGGGCGGGGATGGGGGTTGCGGCTCATTTGAAGCAAGCTATGGGCAATACATTTACGTGAATAGGATACATATCAACGGATATGAGCTGGCGAGATCGCATAGTCCTCAATCCTGATATCCTGGCAGGCAAACCCATAATCAAAGGCACGCGTCTGGCGGTCGAGTTCGTAATCGAACTATTGGCACAGGGCTGGTCGGAGCAAGATATCCTGAGAAACTATCCGGGCCTGGCACATGACGACATCCAGGCCTGCCTGAGCTACGCGAGCGACTTGCTTCGAGCCGAGAGGGTTTATCCACTCGAGATCGCTCAGGAAGGCCCTTAATGCGTTTGATGGCAAATGAGAATGTCCCACTCGACGCAGTAAATGCGCTTCGAGATGATGGCCATGATGTTCTCTGGATAAGATCAACCGCCCCGGGAAGCACCGACTTGGAAGTCTTGGCCATGTCTCAGGAACAATGCCGGGTTCTTATCACCTTCGACAAAGACTTTGGAGAATTGGCCTTTAGATCTAGGCAACCAGCCGCATGTGGAATAATTCTATTTCGCGTGCCTATGATCTCTTCTGCCTATCTTGCGGAGATCATTGTAAACGCGATAGGTTCTCGCACCGACTGGGAAGGCCATTTCACCGTCGTTGAGAGCAACCGAGTCCGCATGAAAGCGCTTTGAAAGTGAAGCGCATAGTTCCAATGCATCATTGATAATAGGATTCGTCCGTAGCATCACCTTTCTGGCCTCCTCGCTCAGGTGCCTTCCTACCGTCCCTTTTGGCGCAAGATCTAAAAAGATGCCCAGCCGCCCTTTTCTCGCAGCAACCGAGCTTTCGGAGCTACATCTACTTCCGGCTTCTATTGCTTTGGGGGGGCGCGGTCAAAGCAGTCATCGATCCTCCAGAAGGTCCTCACCCTTCAACGTCAATGAGCTCATGGCGAGCGATCTGTAGAATGTTGGATCGTCCCGTTTGAGGCTCTCCAGCTTTTCAGGCGTCAAGACCAGCAGATTGACCTCGGCTTCGGCCTGGAGGCTAAGATCCCTATTAAGCCTTGCAAGCTCGCTTTCCGACGGCAGGCTCTCGGCCCCTATCCATACGTCGATGTCGCTATCCAGGTCGTTTGTGTCCCGGGCATAGCTCCCGTAGGGTCCAAGGCCGCTTGCAGATCCAGGGGCCAGAGCTTTTGCATCTATTCCCTCCATGTTGAGCAATATCAGTTCTCGCCATTGTAGGCAGAGGGGCTGTCGTTCCCGATGATGGAATATAGGATGGCAAGGTTTAAATTTATAGGCGAAGAACGTATTCAAAGTAATGATGAGACAGCTGCCGAAGCACAGCCGGGCATCTTCCGATTTGTTATCAGATGAGGCCAGCGTTATTCAACGAATGGAAATAGGAGGTGTGGCATGGGAGAGGGCGTAACGGTGGAGATTGATAAGGCAACTTATCAGGAGTTCGAACGGATTGTGCGATACCAGGGAGCAAAGTTAGAAGATGCCTTGACAGAGGCCATCGAAGCCTACCTCGAGCAGAGAAATGCTTATGTGAGAGATCCTTTCTTTCAGATAGGGAAGGCCGGGTGCTCTGGTTTAGGAGATCTTGCCGAAGCTCATGATAAATATCTGTATTCAGATTCTGAGAATGGCGGATAATGGCCAAAAGCATTTTCATCGATAGCGGTGCTTTCTTGGCCCTGGAGGATGAGTCAGATGAGCATCACGAAGAGGCGATTCGCTTTCGTGATCTGGAGCTGCTCCCGGGTAACTATGAATTCATCACCACTTCATATATTTTAGATGAGACTCTGACGCTAATTCGGAGGCGCCTGGGCATACCAGCTTCCATCGATCTTTCAAAGAAGATGCGAAAGAGCCGGATTGTGAAGGTTCTATCTGTCTCGAAGGAGGTGGAGGAAAAGGCACACGACCTCTTCGAAAAGTACGATGACAAGTCCTTTAGCTTCACGGACTGCATAAGCTTTGTGATAATGCAAGATTTGGGTATCCAGGAGGCTTTCACGTTCGACGAGCATTTTGTGCAAATTGGATTGGTAAGAAGACCCTAATTCGTGTGATGGACGGAACATGCTCAATACGCTGATGCAAATGACCCTTTTGGCTAATCTCAGCCGAACTACAATGCCTCATGATATAGATTTCTGGTTCCTCGCTATTCGATGTGGGTGAGCGTATTCCTCCCTATTTCAACCACGAATGAACGCGAATGAACACTAATATTCTCCATTAAATTATATAAATTTGGGGTACATATGAGCGTATATCTGATGATTTCGTCGAAGTTCATCTCACCATGGTTGGCTGGCCGTGGCCCAGGGGCCACTGAGCGGCTCCTCGGCAGCCGAAGTCCGCACCTATCCCGCCTACCCTCCACCCCTCTCTATCCGGTTGATGAACCTTTCCACAAGATCGATCCACACCTTCCTGTCAAATAGGGGACGGCTGCCGGCGCTTGCTATCATGAGGCCGGATCCTTGGCCATGAAAGTTGGCTCTGAAGGGATGGATTTTTCAGCGCAGGATTCAATAGAGAAAGGGACTCTATGACTGAGATGAGAACGCTCCGTTCTAAAATTAGGATCAGGCCGGAGGCCGATGGAACCTATACCGTGATCGTACCATCGCTTCCTGGCTGCTTGACCTTTGGCGATGCCATCGAGGAGGCCTTGGAGATGGCAACGGAGGCCATCGAGGTCTACATCGAAAGCCTTGCAGCCTTGCTAGCCAGAGGCAAAGAGATCCCGGTTGAAGAGGACCAGATCAAAGCAACTGTAACGGTTGTAGCAAATGCCTAAGCTTCCCGCCCTGCCGCTTGAGGGGCTTGCTAAAACCGGCCGTGCTCCTTTAGAAAGGCCGCGTCCTTTAGCCCCTCTTTGGCCTGTTTGAGCCATCGCATGGCTTCAGCCTTCCTATCGCTTCTCATAGATCACCTTTCCAGTAGCAAGAACGCGTCTTATGAACCTGCTGATGGGAAGAGCCCGCTCTAGCTCCTCTTCCGTAAAGGCGATTATGTCAGAGTCGACCTGTCGGTCGATTCTTCCGTATATCTCCCCCATCCATTCCTTTCCCGTCATCGTTTCGGGCATGATCACGAGAAGGTCGAGATCGCTTCCGCTATTGCACGCTGCCTTCGGCAAGCGAGCCGAATAAGACGATCTTTAGGGCCCCCATCTCCTGAAGATCCCGGGAGATCCGGTCGAGCTCCTCCTCCAGGAGCTTTTGTCGCTCCTCCTTCCTGGCCTTGAGGGCCGAGAGTGCTGCAGACATATCGCTGAATGGATACGGAGCTTTGATCGAATTTATCCCTATCCGAGAGACGGCCGCCTGAGCAGAAGGATGTGATCTCTGGAAGTGGCAAAGGATCGTCGCAAGAACTCCGGAGGCACTTTCCCGCGATCCCCGGCAACGATCAACGACCGATTCTCACCGGCACGCATCGAGCTTCGACTGCATCGAGATATCCTTGTCCAGCCTGTAGTCGATCTTGATCGAGGTAATGATCCGCTGAACTTCCATATCGCTCAGGACCTTGTTTGCCCGCTCGATTATCATGCAGATCTCCTCGAAGTTCTCCGCCTCTATGGCAGTCGACATGGGGCCGGCAATGAACTCGATTCCCGCTTTCTTTAGCATATCATGGACCGCTCGGACGTACCTTCCACCGCTCGTGCTTGCGCCCATCGGAAAGACGCTGAACTCAGCAACTATCATGTACTTATATGTGCTTTCATAGATATAGAAGCCTTTTGCAGCCTCATCCAATCTCGACGCGGATCCTATCGAGCGCATCCTTCGGATCTTTCGACTCGTAGATGGAGCGGCCGACGATCAGGTGATCCGCCCCAGCATTAAGGGCCTCGCGGGCACTTCCTCCCTGCGCCCCAACCCCCGGCGATATGATGGTCAGGTTGCCTACGATCGAGCGGATAAGCCTGATCCTATCAGGCCTCGTTCCTGGCGCAACGACGCCATCTGCGCCCGCATCAACCGCAAGCGCTGCCATCTTTTCCGCCTGGGGGGCCATGAACTCGACTGCCCCCGGATGGCTCATCTCGGTGACGACATAGGCTTCTGCACCGGCGCTGCGGGCGGCCTCGATGCAGGCCTCGAGGCTGTCGCGGCCGGTGAACGCATGGGCGATTATCCCGGAAGCGCCCGCCGCGAGCACCTGCTCGCATATCAGCCGGTTCGTGTTTGGAATATCCGCAACCTTGAGATCAGCAATCACAGGCGTCATCTTTGATAGCCTTCTCACCACATCCAGGCCGGACGCAAGGATCAAAGGGTAGCCTACCTTGACGCAATCGAGCTCATCCTTCAGGAGATCGGCTATTCTCACCGCCTCCTCTGCCGACTGCAGATCGAGCGCGAGTATCAGGCCGCTATTCTTCTTCGTTCCCCCTCCCTCCTTATGTAAAGTTTAATATATGCTCTGCCGCCTCCCGGAGGTCGCAGACGACCTCGCGGCCTTGAAGGTTGCCTGTGCGATCGAGGAAGAGGGCATCGAGGCCGGCTTCCAGGGGCGACTGATAATCGTACTCGTAATGGTCGCCCACGTGGAAGACCTCGAGCGGCTTTGCCCCCATTCGGCGGCAGACCTCCTTGTAGACCTCGGAGGACTTCTTAACCCTCCTGAACTCGCTCGTCACCGAGAAGATCTCGGTGAAGTAATGCGCGAGGCCTTCGAGCTCGATATCTATGAACTCGGAAGCGGCGTTTGAGGTGACGACGAGCCTGTACCCTTCGGAGAGCTCAGCGAGCACGCTTTCCACCTCGGGGAATACCTCGATCTCCTCAGCATACCGGCCGATGAGGCTGTACTTGTCCTCTTTGAGATCGAAACGATCTAGCCAGTACTGCATATCGTACCACTCGAGCCTGCCGCTTCCTACATCGAGGTACTCGCGAAGGACCAGCTCCTTTGCCTCGGAGAACTCCAATCCATGCCTCTCTGCGTAGAGGCGAGGCATCCCTTCCATCCATACCCTGTCCACGAAACGGGAGTTGACGAGCGTCCCGTCCATATCGAACGATATAACTTGAATCATCTATTCCGCGTGTTGGGTTGCGCTCAAGCGTCTTATCCCTTTCGAGACGGTAAGGGCCTTCTATTGGGACGCCCATCCCTCGCGGCATGCGTACATTTGTGATAGTGGGGCACAAGGCCACAACATCGGCCGAGTTCTCTTTAGAGGACATCCCGGGCACCTCGGGAAGGCTCGATATCCTCTGCCGCTGCATCAACTCGGGCCTAGTTTTATCCCACGGAATACGGCACGACGTCGCGGTCTACCTTGTGCTCCTCGGCGGGGAGATCCCAAAGACCGTATGGCTGAGGGGGGAGGATCTGCGCCACCTCAACCCCGACGAGAGGACAACCGCCGCCCTGATCAAGAAGGCGCTCGCCCTCCAGGTCGGCCCCCATTGGACCAGGTCCACTCCGGGGATCATGGTTAGAACAGGCGGCCTCTCATCGCTCTTGGGGGAGCTCGAACCCCCCTTCTACATGCTCCGAGAGGACGGCCAAGACGCAAGAGCGGCCGATCTTGCATCTGGAGTCTTCGTCCTCGGAGATCACATGGGCCTCGATGCCTTGGAGGAGGACCTGCTCCTCGGGCTCGGCGCGAATATAATCGGCCTAGGATCCAGAAGCCTTCACGCCGACCACTGCATCATACTGATAAACCATGAGCTCGATCGAATCGAGGTGAGAGATAATAGAGAGTTGGATTCATGATGAACACAGAGGACCAGGGGACTGGAGCGGATGAGAACTTCTGCCGGGAGCTCGCGGAGGCCGCGGAGAGGATACTAGGCCTTGGGCCCATATGCGATAGCTGCCTCGGCCGCCAGTTTGCGATGCTCTCGACTGGTCTCACTAACGTCGAGCGAGGCCGGGCGGTGAAGACATTCCTTTCGATGGCTTCGGACTTGTCCCCCAATGGGCGCCCGCTGCTTGAAAAGCTCGCCCCGTCTCACAGGCCAGCGAGGCTTAGGCTCGGCCAAGAGGTCCCGGCGGAAACTTGTTGGGTCTGTCTTGGCCAGATGGAGCGCGAGCGCCTGGAGGCACTCGCGGAGAAGGCCGCATTCGCCCTCAGGAATTACGAGTACACCACCTTCCTGGTGGGGACGAGGATGAGCGGCCTCCTCGCCGAGAACGAGGAGCTTCTCCTCGCTGACGGCGGCTCCAGATGGGCAGAGCCCTTCAAGTCCGAGCTCAACAGGGAGGTTGGAAAGATTATCTCCCAGAAGAACGGCAAGGAGGCCGACCTGAGGAGCCCGGATATAACGGTCCATCTGTTACTGGAGAGGAATGATGTCGACCTGCAGGTATCGTCGCTCTTCATATGCGGCCGATACCGCAAGCTGGTCCGGGGCATACCCCAGACCAGATGGCCCTGCCGGGAGTGCGGCGGAAGCGGATGCCCCAGGTGCAACAACACAGGCCGTATGTATCCGGAGTCGGTCGACGAGCTTGTGATGGACCCTGTGATCGAGGCGACAAGGGCTGAGGATACGGTCTTTCACGGGGCAGGGCGGGAGGATATCGATGCCCTGATGCTTGGGACCGGCCGGCCGTTCGTCGTCGAGGCTCGAAATCCCATGATACGCAAAGTCGATCTCCATCTTCTGAAGGACGAGATCAACGCGGCTTGCGCGGGCAAGGTCGAGGTGAGCGATCTCTCGATGGTGGGTTCGCGCAAGGTCGAGGAGCTGAAGAAGGCCGCCTTCGAGAAGACCTACAGCGCGCTGGTGGGATTCCACCAGCCCGTCGAGGAAGAAAAGCTTAAATCGATCCTGAATGACTTGGTAGGGATAGTTCAGCAGCGCACGCCAACGCGCGTTAGTCACCGCAGGGCAGATAAGATCAGAACTAGGGAGGTCTATCGCGCCGATCTCGACCAGTTCTGGGGTGACGCCGCCCGGTTGGTATTGAGATGTGAGGGCGGCCTCTACATCAAGGAGCTGATCTCCGGCGACGGCGGCAGGACCAAGCCAAGCCTTGCCGAGCTGCTTGGGTCGGAGGCGATGGTGCGGGAGCTGGACGTAATAAATGTAGGTGGAGAATCAGATGGCAAAGTCACACGGGATACAGAGGAAGACCAGGTACAAGCTTAGCAAGTCGGTCCGGGCGAGGGGGATCTCCCCAGTAGTCCGAGCCATCCAGGAGTTCGAGGAAGGCGATGCGGTTCACATAAAGATCGATCCCAGCAGGCATTGCGGCATGCCCAATCCCAAGTTCCACGGAAAGACTGGCAAGGTTGTGGGAAAGCGTGGAAGGGCTTTCGTGCTGACTGTCAGAGACGGCGATGCCCATAAGATGGTTATCGCGTTTCCCGAACACCTGTCGGCTCAGAAGTAAAATGATCGTAAAGTCCATAATTCAGGAGGATCTCATCACCCTCTCAGAGGTGAAGGAGATCCTGGAGGAGGTCAAAGTACGCAGGTCTGGGGAGGTGGAGGAGCTGGGCTACGAGCTTCGACGAGCCATTCGTCATGCTGATCTCTTCGTCAAGGTAACCCCAGCCGATAGCAGGGCTCTTGTGGACAAGCTCTTAGAGCTCGATAAGATAAGCCCTGAGATCGCAGTCAAGATCGCGGACATAAAGCCAATCACCAGGGATGAGCTCCGGGCAGTATACGCCAAGGAGAGGTACACCCTTGTCGAGGAAGATCTCGATCGGATCCTGGATATAATATATAGGAGTTGAAGTATGGCCCCGGAAGGCAGACCGCCAAAGAGAGAGGAGAGTGCTCGCATCCTCGATTACCTGCCTTACGGGCACGTCTCAGAGGCGATGAGCAGCTATCAGAGAAAGCCCCTTGTGCAAGCGGTTGGAGAGACTAACTTCGTGATCATGGAGATGACCCCAAAGGACGGTTTCGTCCCAGAGGTGGAGTCCAAGGTCTACATAGGCGGCGGGGAGCGGCAGGTCATAGATCATGTGAACCGTCGCATAGGCTACGATGATATGACCAACGCCTCCAAGATGGAACTTCCCTTCGTCATCCAGAAGATCGTCCTCGATAACGAGGATCGATACTTGCGTTTCTTCAATCAGGCAGGCCCAATAACCACAAGGATGCACGCCCTGGAGCTCTTGCCGGGCATTGGCAAGAAGCTCATGTGGTCTGTCCTCAAAGAGCGAAAGGGAGGCCCCTTCAAGAGCTTCCAGGACCTCGCCGAGCGCGTAAAGGGCCTCCACAACCCGGAGAAGCTGATCGCGAAAAGGGTGGAGGACGAGCTCGTAGACGACCGGATCAAGTACAGGATATTCACCGCCGATCCCCGCAGAAGATGAGCCGCAAGGGCCAGCACTTCTTGGTCGATTCCAATATAATAGAGCGGATAGCGGACTGGGCCGAGCTATCATCGAGAGATCGCGTCTTGGAGATAGGTCCGGGGACTGGCGCTTTGACAGAAGCGCTCTCGAAGCGAGCAGGACACGTCGTTGCGATCGAGGTGGATCCATCTCTAGCTTTGGCTCTAAAGGGTCGTTTTCCAAATGTTAGCGTTCTTAGAGCCAACGCCTTGAAGGTCCCCTTCCCCCCTTTCAACAAGGTGGTATCCAACCTCCCCTACCAGATCTCGACTTCCATCACACTGAGGTTGATGCGCACTCCCTTCGATCTCGCGGTGCTGATGTACCAGAAGGAGTTCGCCGAAAGGTTGTTTGCAAGGCCGCACCATGAGGGATACGGCAGGCTATCTGCATTGGCAGGATACTTCTTCGAGGGGGAGATCATCGAGAAGGTCCAGCGTTCTGCCTTTCGTCCCATGCCGCATATCGACTCGGCGGTCGTGAGGCTCTCGCCGCGGCAAGGGAGGGAGGCAGAAGACGAGGACTTCCTCGTAGGAATGGTCAACACCCTCTTCAACCAGCGGCGCAAGTCGATCCGCCGGTCCCTTGCGTCGCACATCCCGGGGGCGGCTCTCGCCCGGCTGGACGGCCCCTTTCTCGATAGAAGGCCGGAGGAGCTCGGCGCAAGGGAGCTCGCGGAGCTCTCGAACTCGATCATCTGGGCCGGTTGCCGCGGCTGATCGCTCATCCAACCGATCGGCCGTCAATCTCAAATATAGCCCCTTGGTTAAGCGATATTAGTATCCGCTTCAAATTAGAGGGTAACTGACACCATTTTAAAATCGAATGCCTGCTTCAGCACTTGATTTAGGGTAGCGTATTGATTCTGCTGTAAATTAGCGGAAGTCCATCTAACCGACTCATTTATTGCTGCGGGGTACCCCGCGGCAATAAAATTAGTCGCAGGATTTAATAATGA
>Ga0265594_1002652_pt1 | contig 12544 bp, 15 predicted proteins | sample saktaG_11_FD_190147 | JGI IMG/M metagenome (GOLD analysis project Ga0265594, IMG submission 190147) | Saline water microbial communities from Sakinaw Lake, British Columbia, Canada - sak_2011_5_24_80m | ecosystem: Environmental > Aquatic > Non-marine Saline and Alkaline > Saline ... | reverse complement strand
CGCTCTGAGAGACGAAGATGACTAGGGTCTCGGGGGTTAGGAAGTGTTCATAGTTGCTGAACTCTGAGCCGAGTACGACGTTGACGTGCATCCGGGCTATTTTGCTGAACAGGTAGCTGGCTGTGAGGCATGCGTGGTAGCTGCTTCCGCAGGCGACGAGGAAGACTCCTTTTGCTTTTCTGATGTGTTCGGCTACCGCGTTGAGGGTTTCGGGGTCCTGGTTTATGGCTGCCTTGACTGTGTCTACCTGTTCGGTGATCTCTTTCATCATAAAATGGTCGAAGTTTCCTTTCTGTGCTTGTTCAACGTCCCAGTCAACCCTGTGAACTGGTCTTTCAACTGTTTCTCCTGTCTCTACCCTGTAGAAATGTACTTTGTTGTTTTCTCCGTCGAGCACTACGAAGTCGTGGTCGTGGATGTACTGTACCTGTTTGGTGTGTTCTAGGAATGCGGGTATGTCGCTTGCTATGAAGTTCTCGCCTTCTCCGAGGCCTACTACTAGGGGTGAGCCGTTTCTTGATCCTATGATCTTTTTCTCGTCCTCGTGCATGGCTAGGATGGCGTAGTATCCGTGTAGCTGCTGTACTGTGTTTAGCGTTGCCTCTGTGAAGGTTTTGCCTTTTCTCATCTCGTGCTCGATGAGGTTGGGGATGGTCTCGGTGTCTGTCTCTGTGTGGAAGGTGAAGCCTTCTGCTTGTAGCATCTGTTTGAGTTCTTGATAGTTCTCGACTATCCCGTTGTGGATTACTACTATCTTTTCGTTGTTGGATACGTGGGGGTGGGCGTTGGTCTGTGTTACGCCGCCGTGGGTGGCCCAGCGGGTGTGTCCTATTCCCTGTGTTCCCTGCATGGAGCTGAAATCATGTTTGGCGTTTACTTCATCGACGTGTCCAGTGTCCTTTCGGATCTCGATGCCGTTGGGCCCGGAGACTGCGACGCCGACGGAGTCATATCCTCTGTATTCTAGTCTCTTGAGGGCTTCTAAGGCGATTATCGATGCTTGTCTATACCCTGTGTAACCGATTATTCCACACAAAACACATCACTCGAAGATATTGCATTATATACTTTGATATCTTTATATAAAGATTGATTAGAACAATCTGATCACCGTATTAGGTTTGAAAATACTGCCTTGATGGCGTTCTGGATGTAGTAAAAACGAGATCAATAGTTGGCGAAGCGATGAATTAGGGGAGCAGGTGGTCCGAGGCTGTTGGGGATTGTGTCTAGGTGTTCTAGGTCTTTTCTGGTTAGTGTTTTTGTGGCTATGAGGCCGGTGATGTAGAGGGTTAGGCTGAGGGTTCCTCCTATTGTGAGTTCGATCCATGGGTTGAGGGTTTGGATGGATGTTTCTTTTTTGACTGGCTTATTGTTTGACGGGGTTTCTTTGGCGTTGTTGCGTTTTTATGGGTATGGTTTGGTTTCTATGTGTCGTGATGTGTGTGGCTGTTATCTGTTTTGATTGATCGAAGGGCAGAACGTCTAGAGTGCTTAGATTCAGAGGAAGAGGGGTGAGGATTAGGATCCCCATTATATCGTTTTCGTGACTCTTGTAGGATATGCTTAGTGAGGCGGGCCTGTTCATGGATTAATATCTATTTGTTGGCTTGTTAATGTGTTTTCGTTTCAAGGTTTAAACAGTGGCCTTATGAGTGTATATATTTTCTTTATGATGGGGTAGATGGGCCCCAGTCCTCTGGATATGTTTTCTAGGTTGTCGAGGTCTTCTTGTTTGAGTGCTCCTAGAATCAGGACTGATGCGATGTAGATTAGGATGCATAGTGCTCCGCCGGTGAGTAGCTCTGTCCATGGGTTTAGTTGTACGGTGTTGGCGTAGAGGTGGGTTGCGAAGCCTGCCGACGCTGCGGCTAGTATGGTTTTCAGGGCGGTAACGTAGTCTGGTGTTATGTCTAGGTTTTTCCGGATCCAGTGGAGACCGTATATGAAGCCGAGTAATGATCCGATGATGCTTGAGATTATTAGCCCGGGTACGCCGTGGCGGGGTATCAGCATGACACCCAGAGAGAGGGTTACAACAGAGTTGATAAGGACATCGTAAAAGTACACCCTTGTGTTTCCAGTAGCGGCGAGAAGGCTGCCAACACCTACCATTCCCAGACCATAGGCTAAAAAGGTGAACATATATAACCTCAGGTAGTTGTCGGCGTATGGGTATCCCTGACCATAAAGTACAGATACTATCTGTGGAGCCAATATGATGATGGCTGCGATTATAGGATAGATGATTAGCCCCACGTATTTGACGCTGTTGACAAACACCGCTCTGAGGGCGTCAACCTGTTTCTCTAGCTTTGAGAAGAGAGGAAACATGACTGTGGCTATGGGGACTGTGAAGAAGGTCACCAGTACGCCGAACCTTGTTGCTGCCTGGTAGTTACCGATGTACTCAGGCGATACATACATGGCTAGCAGGAAACTGGTGATGTTCGGAGTTACTCCCCCTATTAGGCTTGAGAGGAATAAGGGGTAGCCATATACGAGCATAAGCTTGGCGCATTCGAGGTGGGTGAAACCGTCTAATCTCTCTGGTTCGGATCTCCATATGGCCACGACCATGATGAAGCCGACTAGGCCGGCGACTAGTTGTGAGGCTACGTTACCTGAGACGGCGCCCAGGGCGCCCCACCCAAGGTAAACCAGAACAGGTCCGGCGATGCTTCGTAGAAGACTGTATATGATGTCTACAGCGCTTCTAAGCTCCATTCGTTCATAGCCTACGAGGACCGAGTTAGCCGTGTTGACGAGGGTCTGACCGATCAAGATGAGGCTGTAAAGTCTTATCAATGGAATAAGTTCTGGTTGACCGAAAATTGTCTCAGCTATGAAGGGTGAGGAAAGGTGTGTGATGAGGGTTAGGATTGTTCCTGCTGTGAAGTTGATGGCTGCGCCGGTCTCGATTAATGTTCTTCGATGCTGGGGTTTATCGTCTAGTCTGTACTGTGAGAGATACTTGATTAGCGCGGGGTTTATCCCTGTGTTCATCAGTATGGCTGCTAGGCTGATCGGGATGTACGCTATGGATAAGATGCCGAAGCTTGTTGCGCCGAGGATCCGTGCAACGAATATTACTCCCAGGAATTGAACGAAGATTGAGGCCGCTTTGCCTATCATCAGCGTGAGGCTGCCTCTGGCTGAGCCTCTGACGGCGTCAGCTAACTCAGAGTCCAGAGAGCCTCACCATGACGAGTCAATTAAACTTAACCGGCTATATTGGTTTCCATGCCTTTTTCTTTCTTTAGTGTAAGGATAGATGTTTTAGGTGGGGTTGCGGATGTTTCGTTTATGTCGGATGTTGTTCGTCATGTTGGTAAGGACGTGAAGCTGGGTGAGAATGTCCAGATCTGGAATTTTTCGTATATCGGTAACGGTGCTGTGATCGGGGATAACACGAAGATCGGGTCTTTGGTGCATGTTGATTACGGGGTTAAGATCGGTGAGAACTGTAAGATTGAGGGCTCCGCGTATATCCCGCCTTTAACGGTTATCGGTGACGGCGTTTTCATCGGGCCTGGAGTGATTTTCACGAATGACCCTTACCCCATGAGTGACAGGATGGTTGGGGTCACCGTGAAGGATGATGCCATTGTTTGCGCTGGTGCTATGCTGAAGGCTGGGATTACTGTTGGGGAAAGGGCTGTGGTGGGAATGGGCGCGGTGGTGACCAAGGATGTGCCTCCGGATACGCTTGTTTATGGTAATCCGGCTCGTGCAGGCTACCCAATGGAGAGGTATCTGGAGAAAAGACGTGAATGGAACAGCGAGGGATAGCTTTCTATTTATTTTATCAATTATAGTTTTTTACTTTAAGGTTAATATAGACGTTGTTGGCTATAAGGGAGATTAGAGGGAGTGTTTTGGAGTCTCTTAATGTTGGAGTAATTGGGTGTGGTGTTTGGGGGAGAAACCAGGCACGGGTTTTTAGGGAGATCCCGTTCACGAGGTTGCATACTGTTTCTGATGTTGATGAAAACCGGGCGGAAGAAGTGGCGAACCTCAATGGATCGGATTATACGTGTGATCCTGTTAAGGTAATTGAAGACCCTGAGATTGAGCTGGTCTCCATTTGTACGCCGACGGTGACTCACGCGGAGTTGGGGCTGAGGGCGTTGGAGGCGGGTAAGCATGTTTTGGTAGAGAAGCCCATGACGGATACCTTGGCGGAGGCCCGTGCCTTAATGGATGTGGCTGAGAAGAAGGGTGTGAAGTTCACTGTGGGTTTTGTTGAACGGTTTAACCCAGCGGTAAGTAAGGCATTGGAGCTTGTGAAGATGGGGGCCATTGGTGATGTTATTTTGGCTCATACTAGGAGGCTGAGCCGTCGTCCGTTGAGGATCGGTGATGTCGGTGTGATCAAGGACTTGGCTATCCATGATATCGACATCATTTGTCAACTGTTCCCTAATGGTCCTGAGAAGGTTTTCTGTACTGCGGGTAGTCTGGCTCACAGCTTTGAGGACTATGCGAACATTAGCCTCAGATACAGTGGTGACAGGAATGCGTTCATGGAGACGAACTGGCTGACTCCACGGGTGAGACGCGATTTGACGGTGACGGGTTCCGAGGGTATTGTCACGGTGCAGTATAGGACACAGGAGGTGACCTTGGAGAATAACGAAAAACTAGTACAGCCATTCCTGAGATACGAAGAGCCGCTGTATAGGGAGCTGGAGAGTTTTTCAAGGTCGGTGATGGATGACACGCCTCCAGTCGTATCTGGTTTGGATGGGTATAAGGCTCTGAAGATTTGCACAGCAGCCCTTCTTTCAGCTAAGAACGGTGAAGCAGTTAGTTATGATGGGTTTGAATAATTCCATATTTTTTTACTCTAGCACTCATCATTCTCCAACATGTACGCGGTTATCGTTATAGGCACGAGGCCTCAGATCATCAAGACTGCTCCGTTGTTGAAAGAGGCGGGTAGTCGTGGCCTGGATCTGGATGTTGTGCATACTGGGCAGCATTATGATTATGAGATGTCTAAGATTTTCTTCAACGAGTTGACGATGCCTGATCCGGTTATGAATCTTGGTGTGGGCTCGGGTAGTCATGGTTGGCAGACGGGTAGGATGCTGATCGAGTTGGAGAGTGCGTATAACGAGTTGAGGCCTGATGTTGTTCTTGTTCCAGGTGATACGAATAGTACCTTGGCGGGTGCTTTGGCTGCGGTAAAGCTGAGTATTCCTGTTGCTCATGTTGAGTCTGGTTGTCGTAGTTTTGATATGGGGATGCCTGAGGAGGTTAATCGTAGGCTTACTGATCATTGTAGTAGTTTGTTGTTTTGTGTCTCGGAGTGGACAAGGGATCAGTTGTTGAAGGAGGATATTGAATCGGATAGGGTTTCGCTTGTAGGTGATACCATGTATGAGAGCGTGCAGGCTCATCGTGGAGATGTTGATTCTAATGATGTCTTGGAGAAACTTGGAGTCGATGAGGAGTATTTGGTTTTGACCGTTCATCGCGCTGAAAACACGGATAATGAGGTTAGGCTTAGAAATATCTTTGAAACCGTGATAGATTTAGATGAGGAAGTTGTGTTTCCTTGTCATCCGCGTACAAGAAAGAGGCTGGTTGAAACCGGGTTAATTGGAAAGATAGAAGGTTCTAAGGTTCGTTTGGTTGAGCCTGTTGGTTATTATAGTATGCTTCGGTTGATGCGTGACGCGGAGATTGTCTTAACTGATAGTGGGGGTGTTCAGAAGGAGGCGTTTTGGCTTGATACCCCATGTGTTACTCTCCGAGATAACACGGAGTGGAGGGAAACTATTGATCTGGGTATGAATGTATTAACAGGGGCATGTAAAGAGAAGATTATAGGCGCTGTTAATGGTTTCTTGGAGAATAAACCTCAGCCTAGAGAAAATCCTTATGATTTCGGTGGGGCATCATTAAAGATTATCGAGAGACTTGAGGATTATTCTCGATGATTTTATAGTGAACTATTTTTCAGCTTTTAGCGCCCACTCGTGGAGCCATTTTTCTATATACAAGTCTTCTTCAAGTTTCTCTACTAGTTCCCTCAGAGTGGTTTTACTATCTATGAGGCATGTCTCATAGGCTAACCGTAAGATACCTATGCTGCCGATTAACGTGACCCCCATATTCCTTGCCGTATCCCTAGCTTTTTCATCATCCAAAGCCAAGATACAGTCATGGCTTTGAGCTAGCATTATAGCCTGTGATTCTCCTAATCCGAGAAAAGGGCTCACCGAGGCGGTTTCTTCTTCAATGTTTTCCACGGTGATCCAAGCAGTTAGTTTTTCTGAAGACCATCTCTTTGTATACTCTTCAAAGACGCCATAGGGTATGATTACTTCTCCGAAGAGGTCTTTTATGAGGTGGAGTCTATCCAGTCTAGTATATATGCGCTTAGGACACTATTGTCAAGTACGATCAAGGAGCCAGACGCTCTTTCGCTATAGTATATTCTTGTTCGGCTTCGTGGAGGGTTTTTGGGCCGATGCGTATCTTGTGTCCTCTTTCCTTGAGGAAGCCATAGAATTCGTCGTAGCCTGTATCGGATAACTCGACTGCTTTTCCGAGGGATATCTTTCCTTCAAGGTATAGTTCTACGGCTAGCAGTTTTTTTGAGTGCTCTTCTAGGCTTTTAGTGTTTTTTAGGCCTAGGAGTTCTATTAGGTCTCGGGGTACTTTGATGTCTACGGCTTCCACTTTTCCTCATGTTTCTGTTTGGGGTTGAGGTTATAAAAGGTTTTAATGTTGGATGGTTGGTTTGGTTATCTGTGGTAATGAGTCACTACTTTTTCCACTCCCTCCACTATGTAATCCAGTTCATGGTCTTTTAGGAACGGGTGCATGGGTAGGCTCAGTATCCTAGTTGACAGGTCTTCGCTTACCGGGCAGCTCTGAGGCGGGTAGAGTTCTTTCACCACCGGTTGCTGTGTCAGCGCCATTGGGTAGTGGACGGCGCAGTCGATGTTTTCGGCTTGGAGTGCCTTCATGAACTCGTCCCTTGTGCATTTGAGGTCTTCTAGCTCGAGTCTTACGGTGAAGTAGCTGTAGCTTGGGTTGCTGTTGGGCTGGATCTTTTGCGGGGTCACCGCGTCGATCTTGGATAATTTTTCTCGCAGTGTTTTCCCGGCGTGTCTTCGGGTTTTGAGGTATTCCTCGAGTTTGGCTAGCTGGTTGATGCCTATGGCGGAGGCGATGTCTGTGGGTCGGTAGTTGAGTCCGTAGATTACGTGGTGGTATCGTGCGTCGTCTCCGTGGCTTCTGAGGAGGCAGCCTCGGGTGTATAGTTTTTCGTCGTTTGTGGTGACTATTCCTCCTTCCCCCATGGTCAGGGTTTTTGTTGGGTAGAAGCTGTAGCAGTTTAGTGTCTCGTATGACCCCAGGTCTTTGCCGTTGTACAGGGTTCCGTGGGCCTGGGCGCAGTCGTTTACCATGTGGAGGCTGTGGTCTTCCGCTATCTCGTTGAGGGTCTTCATGTCGCAGCTGTTGCCGAAGAGGTGGACCGGCGCAAGGGCTCTGGTTTTGGTGGTGATCTTCTCTTTCACGTCCTCTGGGTCGAGTAGGTAGTCGTTTGGCCCAACGTCTGCGAGCACTGGTTTGGCGTTGCTGAAGTATGCTGTGCTTATGGTTGCGATGAATGTGAACGCTGGCGCTATTACCTCGTCTCCGGGTTTGAGGAGGCTCAGGTATGCTATGTGGAGGGCGGCGGTTCCGCTGCTCACCGCGTAGGCGTGTTTTGCGTCTACTGTTTCCGCGAATTGTTCCTCGAATTGTTTTGTGTATGGTCCTTGGCGGAGGTATGCGGATTCCAGGATTTTGGAGATGTCTTCTTCGTCTTTTTTGTAGAATGTGGGTTTTACCAGTGATACTCTTTCGGGGGAGGCTGGTTCTCCGCCGTTTATAGCTAATTTACTCATGTCTTAGTAATGACTTGATAGAGGGTAAAAGAGTTGCCTAGGGTTTCGTTATAACTTGTAGCCGGTTATTTGGGGAAATATTATCGCGAGCGCTTACCTAAATGAGGATTATGTGTTTTATATGTACAAATTAATAAAGTGTATACGTTTTGGGTTTTCTTTGTTATTTGGTTGTTGATGTGACGGTGGGTCTGTTGAGGAGTGTGTCGATTAGGTCTCTTTTTTCGTTTGCGAGATCGACTGGCGTTTGGTAGAGCCCTCTTTTTGAGGCGCCCCATATCTCTGGGGAGACGGGTTCTCCGTTTTTGTCTAGGCTTATGAGGACATCGTTTTCTAGGAGGTTTTCGTCTGCGATCTTGCCTTCTCTGAGTTTTACTGAGAGTATATCTGCCTTGGCGTCGTATCTGGGTGTTAGATCCATCATCCGCTTCGCCTCCGTCTCTCAACTATGTTATTCAATGTACTGCTGAATATTATGGTTATTTTTAGGGTGTTTTCTCCTGTTTTTTCGTAGACGGCGGCGGGTTTCTTGGTTATTGGAGATGTATCTTTCTGTCTGTGTGTCGTATAGGGTTTGGTTATGGTTTCTATTACGGTATCCTTGGTTATCTTGAATTTAGTAGATCATTCAGGTCCATTGCCCAGAACCCGTCTTCTCTTATTTTCTCTTTATCATTGATTTGTTTGGCCATAACCCCAAGTATAGGCTCCTCCACATCTGGCACCTGCGATGTTTTCACGCTGAGTTCATTTAGGATTCTTTTACAGTCACGGTAGCTTAACGTGCTCCATTTTACCTCGATGATCAGTGTTTTACCTCTCTTCTCGAATCCGAGTATATCTATTTCTGTGTCTTTCTTCCACCATCTGCCGACCCGGTCTAGACGTATCGGTAGCTGATTCTTTTTCCCCAACTCTGCGATTATTTCTCTGCAGGTGTCCTCGAATATAGATCCTAGATGTTGGTTGAAATCCTCTTTGATGCTTGTCCAGATGTTATCTTCAAGCCCTAACTCAAGTTGCCTCTTGTTGGGTCTGACGAATCTGAACCAGAACTGGAAGAAGGGGTCTTTTATTTTGTAGATTCCTTTTTTTGCTTTTGGTTCTGTTATGGGGACTATTCTTTCGGTTAGGTCGAGTGTTTCCAGTGTTTTTAGGTAGGTGCTTATGTTTTCACGGTTTATGCCTGTGTTGTTTGAGATCTCTGTTATTTTGTTTCGTCCTTGAGCTATGGCTGTGAGTATATCCATATAGCGTTGGGGTGCTCTTAGTTCTTCCATTAGTAGGGTTTCGGGTTCGTTGTAGAGGGGCGCGTTTTTTTGGAGTATTTTTGTGATTATGTTGGTGTCGATGTCTTGTTTCTCGTCTATGTATTCTAGGTAGGCAGGTGTGCCTCCGAAGCTGCCGTATATTTTTACTTGTTCCTCTGGGTTATGATTTGTGAACCATTTTTTGAGGTCGCGATATTTTAGTGGGGTTAGTTTTATGGTTGCTGTTCTTCTTCCGTAGAGGGGTGCGTCGCCGTTTAGGGCGATTTTGTGCATTGCGCCTATGGATGAGCCAGATAGTATTAGTTGTCCTTTGCCTTTGGATAGTTTTTGGTCCCATTGTCTTTGTAGTTGGGATATGGCTCCATCTATGTTTGCTAGTCGTTGGAACTCGTCGATGGCGATGATGTTTTTTGTTTGGAGTTTTGTGTCTAGGTAGTTTAGGAATGCGTTAAAGTTGTTGAATTGGAAGCCTTGGAAGTATTCGTGTTCTATGGTTCTTGAGTACTCTGCGAGGATGTTTTTTTCTTCAGAGTTTGGTGTGTAGAAGTAGGTGCCGTTTTTGTTTTCGATTATTTCTTGTATTAGGCGGGTTTTTCCGATTCTTCTTCGTCCGTAGAGTAGGAGGAGGGAGGGTGTTTCTTTTGTTGTGAGCTGGTTGATTAGTTCTAGTTCATTCTCCCTGTCGATAAAATCATGATTCATGATTGTTACAATCATGATTGTAACAATTAAACTTGTCTATGTCTTTATTATTTTACTGTGACGCTTTTCGCCAGGTTTCTTGGTTTGTCGGGGTCTGCTCTTCGGAGTATTGCTAGCTGGTATGCTAGTATCTGGATGGGTATTATCTGTGTCACCGGGTTGAAGTCGCCTGCGTCGGGTACCTTGATGAAGAAGTCGAACACCGGGTTGTTTTTATGGTTTACTCCGATGATGATGCCGCCTCTGGCCTTGATCTCCATGGCGTTGCTGTTCATGTTCTCGTTCTCGTAGCTGATGATGTTTGGTATCAGGAGGCGGTTACTCGGTGCTTTTTTTGTGGGGTTGTTTATGTTTGTTTTGTGTCTGTTGGTGGGTGGGTTGTGTATGGCTGCGAATGAGTTTGTTATACATCAACTTGTATTTGCTTTAGTGTAATTAACTTAGGCGCACATGGGTTAATGCGTTATTCCAGATAAATTAGAAGTTGCTTGATTTATATTGGGTTAAGATGTGAATCTAGGGGGACTCATTCACCAGCGCTCAACTAGTAATCCTTCCACCTTGGAGAAGTGTTTAACATTTCTCGTAACAATGGTTTCACCATGTTTCAACGCGGTTCCTGCGATAAGCGAGTCTGCGTCTCCGATCCTTGTTCCCTGCGACTCTAAGGCGGCTCTTATACGTCCAGCCTCATCACATGAGGGGTCATCTAAGGGAATAATGTATAACTCTTCTAGCAGAGCTCTTACTTTATCTAAATTCTCCCTCCTTCGTAGAGAGGCGTGAGCCCCATGGTATAGTTCATAAGAGTTAACGGGCGTGGTTGTAAGGTGAGTTCCTAGCTTTACGAGTTCAGCCATCTTTTTACCCGCTTCTGGGTAACCTCTTAAGAATGCGACGAGAAAATCGGAGTCTAAGCAGACCAATCCGATGCCTCTATGTCACGTGTCTCAACGCTACGCCGGTTATTCAGTACGTCTCCGAATATCTTCTCGAACTCTTCGCGTTCTCCTTCCCATGATCCGAACAGTTTCATTATGTCTTTTTGTTTTCGGTTTGGGTTTACTTCTCTGAGGATGACATCGGTTAAGCTCTCTTCCTCGTTCTTTGAGGCTATTAGACGCATATAGGCTTCCTTTGAGATCTTTATTGTTTTCTCCAACGTTATCCCGTTATTGTGTGGTTTATTCTTGGATATAAATAGTCTGAAATAGTGTTATGGATGACTGAAGCATTCGCTTTTGATTCGTTTTGCTCCGTTTTTACCTGTTGGTGGATCAAGTTTAGTAGCCAGATGTTGTGGGGGTATGTTTGATGGTCTCCTTGGTTGTTACTCGGCGCATTTTTTCTATATATGTTATGAGGGATAAGGGTTTCAATGGAAGCCTATGATGCTCTGAGATAGATGTTTGTTCGCGTGTTGTTAGATTCCTAGAAGTGTTTTTATCGCGGTTTGGGTGTTGTAGACGTCTATTATGCCTTCGTCTCGTATCTTGTTGAAGTGGTGGTCGTCGGTTATCAGTGGTGAGCTGGATTGTAGGCACGCTGCCGCGTGGTAGATGTCTGATAGATCGTCTGTGGCTATGTATTGTCTGCATATTTTCAGGTATTTTTGCTCGACTTCGATGAAGGTTATCTTTGATGTGATGGCTTGGAGGAGTGTGGCGGCTGTCTCGGATGGATATGTTTCGGCGTACCGGATCATTTCCTCGATGAGGTACCGGTCTCCAACTAGTTGTATGTTCCTGCTGGTTATGAGGTGTAGGATTAGTTTGAGTGTTCCGGTGGTTCGGGTTGGGTTGATTATGGCTGCCACGAAGACGTTATTGTCCAGTAGATAGCTCTGGGTGCTGTTTGGCGATCTTATCGTTGATCTCTCTCCTGATCTGTCTTGCGATCTCCTCTACGTCTACGTCTTTTAGCTCGGTTTCGAGTCTTCTGGCTATCTCGTCTACGTTGAGTGGGGTTATGGTTAGTTTGCCGTTTCTTTTTGTTAGGATTAGCTGTGTTTTGGCGTGGATGTCTAGTTCTTCGCGTAGTTTCTTGGGAATGACTATTCTGCCTGATTTATCGACCTCAACTATTTCTGCCATTTTACCATCATGTTTATGGATGGCTTTATGGTATATAGGTCTATCTGAGTTTATCACGTCGTAGCAAGAAGACCACCTATTTTAATGGGTGGATGAATTGCGTCAAGTTCCTCTTTGCTCCTCGATATATTTTCGTATCGTCTCGGCTGAGACCTGCCCAGCCGTCCCCACATAGTAGCTAGGAGACCAAAGTTTTCCCTTCCAATACTTGTTCCTAAGCTCAGGAAATGTCTTAAAAAGCCTCAAAGCGGTGACGCCTTTTAAAACCTTCACCATGCTGGTTGGAGAATCAAAGGGTGTTGTTGAAAGGAATAGGTGTATATGATCTGGCATAATCTCAAGGGCTAATATCTCCCATTCTTTGGTAGCCACGATGGTGTGTATCTGATCCTCTAGGAACTCTTTGATTCCTGGTTCCTCTAATATTGGCTTCCTGTATTTTGGACACCAAATGAAGTGGTAGTTTAAGTTATAGACCGCCGAGCTTTTACGTCCCATAGGGTTTAAATAACTGACGATGGCTAAAAACCTATAGGATAATGTCTGTTCTTATGTTCCGGTATCGGCT
>Ga0265594_1002651_pt1 | contig 12549 bp, 13 predicted proteins | sample saktaG_11_FD_190147 | JGI IMG/M metagenome (GOLD analysis project Ga0265594, IMG submission 190147) | Saline water microbial communities from Sakinaw Lake, British Columbia, Canada - sak_2011_5_24_80m | ecosystem: Environmental > Aquatic > Non-marine Saline and Alkaline > Saline ... | reverse complement strand
CAAGACCAAGCGGGGCAATCTTTTGTTCCGGAAAAAAGTCCTTGAGTTGGCTTTCGAGAAGGAAGATTACGCACTACAACTCTGGATCATGTGTTCCAGGGACCTGCTATTCTACGTCAATACCTTCTGCTGGACTTACGACCCCCGGTTGTTGCCCGACCATATTCCGGAGATACCATTTATAACATACGAATTTCAGGACGTGGCATTCGACGATATCCGGATGGCCATTACCAAGGGCTATGATCAATTAACGGAAAAATCCCGAACGATGGGCGCATCGTGGATGTACTTATTGGTATTTACGTGGATGTTCCTGTTCCTGGCCTATGCTTCTTTTCGGTTGTTATCGAGGAATGAGGACCTGGTTGATAAGGATGAGGACCCTGACTGCCTGTTCTGGAAGGTCTTGTTCACACTAAATCATTTGCCGAAACTCATTTTCCAGACGGACAATAATTACGTCCATCTTCACATCAAGAACCTCAACAATAACGCCACGATCGATGGAAGTTCCACAACGAGCGATACGGCCAGAGGCGGTCGATGCACGGCATTGTTCCCTGATGAGTTCGCAGCGGTTCCCGATGGGGCTGGTATGCTGGCTTCCACGAGAGACGTAACGAAGTGCCGGCTATTCAATTCGACGCATCACGGGGCCGGCTCGGCCTTCTATAGATTATCTCAGGGCAGTATCAATAAACTGACCCTGCACTGGTCAATACATCCACTTTATTCGAGGGGGCTTTACTATTCCAAAGAGAAGAAGCTGATTAGGGTTGATAATGAGTTCGCCGGTGAAGTCTGGATACAGGATCAGACTTTCGATTTCCCGGACGAATATCCTTTCATTCTCGATGGCAAGCTCAGGTCGCCGTGGTACGATAACGAATGCGCTCGGGCGGACCATCCGATGGAGATAGCCCAGGAACTTGACATGGACCCGTTTGCCGCGGACTTCCAGTATTTCGACGGCCCGATGATTCAGGAGATCGAAACGGAAGATGTTCGGCCGCCCTATCACGAGGGCATGTTGGAGTTCGACGAGGACAGCCTGGACGCACTTGAGTTCATCGAAGGCCGTAATGGCCCGTTGAAATTGTGGATACACCCGGATATGTATGGAAGGTTTCCCGTGGACTTACAGGTCGGCGTCGGCGTGGACGTTTCGGCGGGTACGGGAGCGAGCAATTCGGCGAGGACATACGTTAATTTGCGTACCGGCGAGAAAATAGCCGAGTACGTCGATCCGTGGATAAAGCCGGAAGCGTTTGCCAGGATTGGGATAGCTTTGAACCGATGGTTTAACGAAGCCTTCGAGGTTCCTGACGGCGCGGGGCCTGGCCGGACGTATTGCGATGAACTTATAAATCTCGGGTATCGGAACCTCTATTTCAGGCGTGATGAGGTCGGATTGACAAAGAGAGTCTCGGATAAGCCCGGCATATTCCTGAATCCGAAAGAAAAGGGTGCCCTGTTCGGGAAATACCGCAAGGCTTTGAAGGAAAAGACATTTATACAGCGCAGCCACGAGGCTAATCAGGAATGTCTCGCTTATATCTTCACTACAGGCAATAAGATTGAGCATACTAAGGCCGTGGGTTCGATTGACCCATCGGGAGCCGGCGACAGCCACGGCGACCGCTGTGTGGCCGACGCCTGTGCCAATAAGTGCCTGGAGCTGCTGGGTGTGAAGAATATCTCGGAAGGCCAGTCGCCGGAGCCACCGTCAAATTCATGGGCCGGCAGAAAAAGAGAGGCCGAACAGAAAAAGCGCAGGGAAGCAGAGTGGTGATGCCAATATCGGCCAAAAGAATTATAAGAAAAGCATGTGGTAAAATAAGTATATCTAATAAATAAGAAGAAATTATGGAAAAATAAATAAATTTAATACTTGATATTCAGCCGAATATAGCAATAGACTGATTGTGTAACTTCTATATTTAACGAAGGCGGCAGTCGGGTGCCCCGAATCACTCGAAGCCGCCTTTTTTGTTATGCCGACTTGGAAAGAAAGTTAAGGGCATAAGCCCGGAAAAGAGGACATGAGTAATGGCGGCGTTTAATCCTAAACTTTCATCCGACATCGAACAGCTCTCGAAGGCCGTGGGCTACAGCCGAAAGTGTCTGAAGGTTTATCGGGACAACAGAATTGAGATATTACGCCAGCTTGTCGGCAATCATTATTCGAACAACGGGGCCGATGATAAAGTTCCTATTAACCTTCTCGAACTGGCAATCAATATTTACATGCAGCGGCTGGCCGCCCAGGCCCCGCAGGCGGAAGTTACAACAGACTATACGGAGCTGAAAGAAATATGCACTCGTACCGAGATCAGCGGCAACCAGCTCCTTGAAGACATGAAGCTCGGCGACACACTTCAAATGGCTGTCATGGGGGGTATTGTATGCCAGGGCATTGTCAAGACGGGCTTGAATCTCGAAAACGTGGAAGTGGGCGGCGAAAACCTTCAAAGCGGCAAAGCTTTCGCCGCTTATGTATCTATGGACGATTGGGTGCAGGACATGACGGCTTCGGACGATGAAGGCAGTCAGTACGAAGGCAATTTTTATTACACGACAAAAGATGAAGCGGAAAAGATGTTTCCGGGTTACACGGGAAAGTTCGAGGAGATTGACAAACAGACCCAGGACAACGAAGACAAGGCGCATGATCTGTCAGAAAGCTCCGGCGACGGCCAGCGGGAAGAGTTCAGGCCAACGGTAAGGCTTCTCGATATTTATTTGCGGAAACAAAAGAAGGTCTTGCGCTGCTCTACAAAAGATGATGACGGAGATCCCATCTGTGAGGTTTTGACAACTATCGATTGGAGCAAGCGGAAAAGAGGCCCTTATCACAAGCTTGCCTTTATGAAAATCGACAACAACGCGATGCCTGTCGCCCCGGCGATGCACTGGAGAGATATACATGATTTAAGCAACCGCATTTTCCGCAAATTAGGACGCCAGGCTAACAGGCAGAAAACAGTAACGGGCGTTCGGGCAGGTAGTGACGCTGACGGGAACCGTATTTTAGATGCCGATGACGGTCAGATGATAAAGCTGGATGATCCACAGGGGGTAAGAGAATATAAATACGGCGGCATACAGCCTGAGTCTTTGGGTTTCCTTGTTATGATTAAGGACTTGTATAGTTACATGGCAGGCAATCTTGATGTGCTCGGTGGATTGGGGCCGCAATCTGAAACTCTCGGTCAGGACCAGTTGTTATCGGCGTCGGCTTCCATGAGAATTCAAAAGATGCAGAAGTCCACGATAGCCTTTGCCAAGGAAGTCATCGAGGACATCTTCATGTATATGTGGGAAGACCCCTTATACAATCCCACGGTGACTAAAAAGGTCAAAGGTTTCGACGATATATCGATTCAGGTTCCGTTCGGTGCCGAAGAGAGGGCGGACGTAGAATTTCTGAGATTGAATATCGACATCGAGCCTTACTCGATGCAGCATACGACGCCGGAAGCCAAGTTGCAGGGGCTGCGTACCATCTTTATGGAATTCGTCGCTCCTTTAATGCCGATGATGGAGGCCCAGGGAGTTTCCATCGACGTGGAAATGCTGTTCAGGAAAATAGGAAAGCTCGGGAACATACCGGAGCTGAACGATATTATTGTCTATTCGAATCCGGTGCATGAGCCGCAACCACAACAGGCGGCGGGCAAGCCGGCAACGACTACGCGCAATTACAATCGACGTTCCGTACCAAGCGCCTCTAATGCAGGCAAATCACAATTGCTCCAGCAAGCGCTATTCGGAGGCAACAAATTACAAGGTGCACAAGTTGATTCGATAATGAGGCCAACAGGTTAAGGGAGAGATTATGGCTAACAACGGGATTGCAAAATTTCTGACCAGTGCGAAGACGGTGATTAGTATTATAGTGATTATTGTTGCCCTTGTGGTTTGGTTTGTAGCATTGCGAGATGACGTTGAAAGCAATACGAAACAATTAGAAATTGTTTGTCCCAAAGCGCAAGAAAACAGAGAGAAGATTATTGGTATAGAAAAGGATGTTAAACATACCAAGGAGACTGTTGATAGGATTTGGGAGAAAGTGAAGTAGGATGACAATCTATTCTTATATATGCCCGGCGTGCCAGAACAGGCAGGAGGTTGCACGGGGAATGAATGACGACATTCTTCCTGTCCTGTGCAACAAATGCGGAGTCGTTATGTGCCAGGATTACCAGGCAAAGTTCGGCAAGCGTCAACCTTGCGGTAATTGGCCGATGACTTCTTATGCAGCCGGTGTTCATCCGAAACAGGTACCGGAAATGATGAAGTTCGATAAAGAGCATGGAGTACCGACTAATTACGTTGATGGAGATCCAGAATTCAGAAGCCCGAAACATAGAAAGGAATATTGCGAAGCACACGGCATGTTCGACCGTAATGCCGGCCTAAGCGATCCTGTGCCGGCACGTTGTCGATAAAGGTTAATTATGACAGATAGGAATAAATATGCCTGCGGTTAGTCAAGCACAACAAAAAGCGATGGCCATAGCCGAGCATGAGCCCGAGAAGCTTTATGCTCGCAATCGAAATCTTTTGAAGATGACTAATCAACAGTTGCATGATTTCGCGGCCACGAAACGAAAAGGATTGCCGAAAAAAAAGAGAAAACCGAGAGGTATGACGGCCTATAACAAATAACGACCCAAACTGAAAGGTCATAGTTATGTTTCTATATTTACATTGGTTATGGAGAAAATGGACATACAAAAATTTCTATTTCACATACGAACAATGGCTTCGGTGCAGAGAAGGTTGTAGGCTAATATTTGCAGGACATAAAAACGAACAGAGCCCAAACTGAAAGGAAGTATTATGTTGGACACGATCAAAAACGAAACAGATGAGCAGAAGGCGGTTGCTGGGGAAAAAACAGCCGCTGAGACAAAAGCTGCTGAGGAAAAAGCCGTTGAGGAAAAAGTTGAAACCGAGAGCGATACTACCGCCGAGAAATTAGGGGCGGATTTCGATAAGAAAGCCGATGAAGGCGAGGACCATACCGCCGAAACGGCAGAGGAAAAAGAGGCCAAAGAAAAAGCTGAGGCCGAAAAGGCAGCAAAGGAAACAAAAGCCGATGAGGAAACCGGCAAAGAAGTCCCTGGCAAAGAAGTTGACGAGAGCCTTCTTGAAAGGGCAGTAAGAGCTGGAATGAGTCTTGAAAGAGCCAGAAAATACGGTAGCAAAGAGGACCTTGAGCAAATAGTTGAGCTGCTTGAGGAAGGCCAGTCAGAAAAGGGAAAAGTTTCGGAAGAATCGGAGGCCGAAAAAAAGGCAAAAGAGCAAACGGAAGCCGATGAAGCACCGTATGACTGCAAGTTAGACCCGAATGAGTACGATGAGGGTTTAATCAAAGGTCTTAACGAACTCGGCACCATGCTCAAGAAAAGAGTTGTAGCGCTCGAAACAAGCCTTTCCAAACACGCGGAAACTCTTGCGAGTGATCGTGTCACGAAGCACACGGTTTGGCTTGACTCGATGATAAATCGAATGTCGGACGATGATTTGGAAAAGGTTTACGGAAAAGGTGACATCGATGATATCGAGGAAGGCAGCGAACAATTCAAGGCCAGGGCTGCTCTTGATGTTAAAATCACAAAGATCGCAAATGATCTTAGGGATGCCAAAAAGGCCGTGCCTTCCCGGGGCAAGCTTTTCGACATGGCAATCGAATCGTTACATAAAGGAAAATCAACAAAAACAGCAGATGCCAAAACTAAAGCCAAGCTCGCGGAACGAGCAAAAGAGGCCGTGGGCAAAGGCAGCAGTAAGGTGTCTGCTGAAACAGCGGAAGCAATAGCATTGCAGGCCAACAAGGACTTCGATAAAGAAATTGACACAGATTGAGCCTGTGGGCTTTTAATTCCAGAAAGGTGGCATTATGCCAATAACAGATAAGAATATAGAGGATCTATTGACAACGACACTCAATACGATCAAAAAAGATAACTTTGTCGATATGTCACAGGAGTTGACGGAGTATATCGTGGTTCCATATCTTCTGACACAGCGAGGCGGCCTGATTGTCAAGAAAGGCGGCGTTGGAATTGAAGTGACCCTGATGGTCGAGCATGGCGGCCGTTCGAGGTTTGTCGGGGAATACGACGAGGATGTTATCGTTGTTATAGACCATTTGAAGAAGATGAAGCTGTTCTACTGTCTTCTGACCGACAATCTGGCCTATACCCGTTCCGAGATACTCGACAACAGGGGACCAGAGCGAATTAACAATGTCATAAAGCCGAGACGCAGGGCCATGTATCTGCGAGTCGCCGAAACGATGGAGAATAATTTCTTCCAGACTCCGGACGCGGATGACGATTTGACTCCGTGGGGCCTTAAATACTGGATTGTCAAAAATGCGACGGCAGGATTCAACGGCGGTTATCCGGCCGGCTTTACCCGCATTGCGAATATCAACTTGACGGAAGTGCCGCAATACAAGAATTACACCGACACTTACACCGCCATTTCGAAGGCCGACCTGGTTCTGAAGATGCGTAGGGCACATCGAAGGACGAACTGGCGAAGTCCGCGGAAGGACCCGGGCGTTGACGGCGATACCAGTCCGAGACGGCTGCTGCTTTGCAACGAAGACGTTCTCGAAGGCGTTGAGAACATCGGCGAGGCCCAAAACGAGAACCTCGGCAGGGACATAGCTTCTATGGATGCCGGCCTGAACAAGTTCAGGGGTACGGGCCTGAGACAGTCGCCGGACGGCGAAATACTCTTCAAGCGACACCCGCTGGTCTATGCACGTCCCCTGGACAGCGATACGAGCGACCCGGTTTACGGCCTTGACATGATGACGTTCCATGCCATGACGCAACAGGGCGACAATATGCGTCTCGGCGATTTCGCTAAAGTACCGTATCAGCACCGCGTGTTCGCCGCGCACCTCGACCATAAACATCAGACGATATGCACGAACAGGCGCAACAACTGGGTAATCTCGAAATAGAAATGCACATTAGCGTTTTGTAAAAACATTAGAGTATGTTTTTTAAGTAAGTAAGAAAGAAAGGTAAATATTATGCGTAATGTAGTTAATTACAGAAAACAGGCGTATGTCAAGAAAGCAATGTTCGTTTATCTTGGCACGGCGGCCTTGGAAAAAGGGCGTGGCATGAACTTTGATTTGGATCATTACACAGCCGAGGATAACGAGGCAGTGACCGACCCCTACGGCGCCAGGGGCATGAAAGTCGTTGAGAAGCCGAGTCAAAGCAATAACATGGCTTTTGCCGGCGTCCTGACGCAGAATTATCCCTCAAGGCAAAACGCAGGATACCAGATGGTAGAACTCGCAATACCGGGCGGCTGTGCGATGCTTAGGGGCATTATTGCAACTACACTCAATTCTACCCGCCTGAGCTGCATCGTTCCTTCGGCATTGCAGGCAACATCCGGCTATATCGATTGCGGGGGCTTATGGGCTCATGCAGGTCTACCCGGAAGGGGTACTGCAATAGCTCTCCAGACTCACACAGACGGCACTGGCCTTCCTTGGGAGAATGATTTAATTGGTACCGCTTCGTTTGCGACTGCAACCGGAACCGTTACAGCAGCCAACCTGTTCACATACGCAGCGGTAGGTGACGTTGTTTGGGTATTGGCCGGTGGCATTGCCAACGCGGCACATGCCGGTAAGTATTACATCAAGACAAAGACATCCGTTAATGCGGTGATACTCGCCACGACGCCGGGCGGAGACGCCGTTGTGGACATTACAACGAATGGCGGAATACTTGCTGTTGCTGTTGTGCCGGCGGCCGAGCCTCTTACCCTTGCCTATCTTTGCGATGGCGAGGAAAGCGGCCTGACCGAATACGATGTCCCTGTAAGTGCAGCTATAACCTGCCCGATGGTGGGCGGATGGACGAACCTGATAGGTGCCGTTACATTGGCGACAGCTCATACACCTCCAATAGTTGACGGCCTGTTCCCCGGCATGAAGAAAACCGTTAAATTGCATGGAGCTTTAACGACTGGATTTTACATCATCACGCCAGTATCGTTAGGCCTTCAACCGAATGGAACGAAAGCAGTAACAGTTACGCTTGCTGCTACGCTTGGTCAGGCTGACCTTGAGTTCACAGGTCAGAATTGGGACATTAAATCTGTGGCGGTAGCAGCGACAGCTACATAACGAATCAGTTTGGGTTTGTTGGCTTGGGTCCCCGTTCTTCGGGGCGGGGATTCCAGGTATAGTAATTAAATCAGCCCGCTATAGGGTGTAGAACAGCCCGTCATAGGGCATAGAGAAAGAAGGTGTAATTATGAGTAACGAAACAGCAATTTACAGTCGCGGTAGAACTTATTACGTCGAAGGCGTCGGCATACTTTTCGACCATAGTACAACCGTACCGACAGACGGCACGGCGGATTATGCGCCGGGTTGTATATTTCAAAAAACGGACGGCACTGCCGATGCGTGTCTCTATATCAATCAGGGCACTCTGGGTTCTTGCAGCTTTAAGGCGTTAGACATAGGCACGATACTGGCTACGAACATACCAATCGTTGATACGGCTGCGTATTTTACTGCCACGAATCTTGAAACGGTTCTGGCGGAACTCGGCGAATTACTACTCAACGCCGCCGGCGCCAATGCAGGTGTGGGGCCGAGTACAGCCCTATGGGCTGATTGTCCTGTCCTTGAAATGACGTTAGACCCTACAATCGGTATTCACTATTTCAACGATTATGTTGAACGGCTCGGCGGTGGGCAACAGTCGCTTACAGGAACCTCAACAAATGAAATCTCAGACTGGATACAGACTGAGATTACATCGGGCCTTACAGAGAGGTCTGAAGTTGCAGGTGGTGTTCTGAGAGTAAGTTCAGAAGCACACGCAAGCGCTAACGATGGCCTTACGGTTATGTATCGGGCAACGCCTTTTATACCTGCCGATGGCAAAACTATCTGGTTTGAAGCAAGAGTGGCAATGACAAACATCGACGCTGCAGCAGGCGCGGAAGACCAGTTCTTTGTCGGACTTTGCGATGTGATTACCTCAGCGCTTCCGGCCGGCGTAATTGACGATACAGTAGATAAGGTTGGATTTTTCCACCATGACGGCTCGATAACTGCAACACTATCTTTCATTACAGAAGACGGCGACACAGAAGAAATTACTGCTTCTGCCGCAACCGCGCTTGTAACAGGTGATTTTGTTAAGCTCGGATTCAAGATTGAAATGGTTGGTGCTGCCGAAACGATAACGCCGTATGTCAATGGTGTTGCCGGCACACCCCACGTTACGGAGGCATCACTACCTGTTGGTGTAGGTATGGGAATCTGTTTTGCCGCTGTATCAGAAGGTACAACGACTGCCTTACTCGATATTGATTGGGTAAGAGTAGCCCAGTTAAAGTAAGTAAAACCAAGTAGCCCTGCCAACGTGGTGGGGCTAATTTTGAAACAACCCAAACTGAAAGGAAGTAATTATGGACGCAGAACTGTACCAAGAGAAGATGGAAAAGACCCATCGAGAAATGTTATGCCGGATGCTTACCGTGAAGAATCTGTCGGAAGATTTGCTTGAGCGGTACGCCCAGGTAAAAAGACTGGTAGATCGCATCGACGGCCATTTGACACCCGGCGATCTTGCCATGATTATAATTAGTGTCGGCGACAATCCGGAAATAGCTACTGAGCTGCTCGACGAGTCCGATGATAAGGTTGTCGAGGAAGCTGTCGAGCAGCCAGTCGAAGAAGTTCCCGAGTTGGTAATCAAAGATGAAGATATCATTGCCGGTACAGTACCCCCTCCAGAACACCCTGTCAGTGGAGCCACAGGGCAAGCGGCCGATAAGCCAGTCGAGCCAGCCGACAAGCTATGGTCCCCGGGTATGCCTGTGAATGTGTTGGATGAGGACGAACTGAAACAGGGCAAGATTGTCGGTATGTCTTCCAGTCCCGGCAAAGCACTACAGCTTACAGTGGAATTCGAGGACGGTGAAACTGCAACTTTTGAGGAAGATGAGGTGGAGGCTTTGTAATGACAGAAAGCACGCTTTCCACAACTATTACGGAAATCAATTTAGCCATCGCCCATCAAATGGGGATAGATGTTGACTCAGATAATTGGGACGCTGCCCAAATTGCGATTATAAATCTGGTTCGCAAGCGAGGACTGAGGCAGTTTTATTTTCCGCCCCCGAGTGTTGTGCAGAGCGGGCAGAGGACCGGCGTTTCCATTCCACCCCACGAATGGAGCTTTCTAAAGCCCATTACAGAGTTAGACCTTACAGGTTCGTACATCACGGGAACCCTGACTGTCACGGAACTGGACGCGACAGTGCTCTTAACGGATGGCGTCTGGCCGAGCTGGACGGCTACGAAGGGTACGCTGGTTATCGATAGCGTGGCGTATGAGATTTCATCGAGAACAGATGACACCCACATAGAGCTTTCCGAAGCCTGGGCGCTGGATACGGAAGATACGGTCGAATATACTTTGAAGCATAACGGCAATTACGATCTTCCGGACGATTTCGGCGGCATCGAAGGCAATATGATTTATGCCGAAGGAAGCAACAAGCCGGACATTCGAATCATCGGCGAAGGCAAGATACGAAGCTTGCGTGCGGGAACCACTTCTCGTACCTATCCTCAATTTGCAGCGATAAGACCCAAGAAACAGGAGACCACTACAACGGGCCAGAGGTTCGAAATAATGTTCTTCCCCGTAACAGACGTGACGTACACGCTGAGCTACAAGATGCTGGTCTTGCCGGGAATGTTAGTGGCTGATACTATAACGTATCCATACGGCGGGGCCACGCACGCAGAAACGATATTAGCAAGTTGCCTGGCTGCCGCGGAATCGCAGGAAGACGAGATTAGGGGGCCAAGGTGGCAGGAGTTTATGGATCGTCTTGCCGCCAGCATTCAGATAGACAAGAAGATGATAAGCGCCGACTTCTTCGGATACAATCGTGACAATAGCGATTCAGTCCATAGCTCCGGCAGCCGCCGGCATCCTCCAACTTTAGTTAGTTATGAACCCGGTCCCTACGGCGTGGACGGATATTGAGCGGTAACTTTATGAATATTCCTATGACATTCTACACAAACTGGCACAACATCCAACCAATGCTCCGGCTCATAGCCGAGCCAATGGTGGTATTGCTCTGCCTGTTCAGGACAGTAATAGCACCGCCGAGTATTGGCACGGGGCAATTTGCCGGCAGTGATGGTGTGATTTACAGCGTGTTTAGCTTTAGGATAGTTCGGGTTGCGGGCATTGCGTTTTGCCTCTGCCTTACGCAGCGTTGCTTTGCCCTTGGGGGTTTTGAAATATTTTGCATCTGCTGCCCTGCCTTTGGGAGTCTGCTTATATTTCGCATTTCCCTTGCGATGAGTTGCCTTGCCGTTAGGGGTCTGCTGATATTTTGCTTTTGCCTTGCGATTAACTGCCTTGCCACTTTCACTTTGTTTGTAGGCTTGTTTGTAGACTTTATGACAGGTTTTGCACCAATAGAGGAGGCCGTCCTTCCTGCTTCGGTTTTTGGTAAATTCCGAAATTGGCTTAGTTTGCTTGCATTTGGGACAGTTTTTGGTCATGATTTGCTCGGACATAATCGTTTCTCCAATAAACGGTTGTGTTTAGAGCCGGTTGCAGAATATTCCTGTATCCGGCTCGCTTATTATAAATAGTCATTGAAAAAAAAGAAAGGAGAATTATGGCGACGGAGGCTCCACGCTTGCCCAGGCCCCGCGGTGATTGGCAAAAATGGGGGGCCATTATGAACAAGTTTCTCAGGGTCGCCCATAACGAGGATGGCACCCTAAAAGACCCCTATGTGGTGGGGGACATAACAGTTTCCGGGACGATGAAGTTCAAAAGGATTTTAGCTGGAGGAGTTGATTCGTGATAAACCGAGACCAATATTTACCTTTATAAAGGACACTAAAAATGAAAGACAAAACGAATGTAAACAGCGTGTGTGACGCAGGTATTGTTTATGGTAAAGGTCATGGCCACAAGGAAGAAAAAACCAATGTGCACGGAAGATTCGCCGTTGAGTGCCTTGACAAAAACGGCAATCTCAAGTGGGAAGATACTATCGACAACGTGGTCTGCACAGTCGGCAGGAATAAAGCATTGGATGAGTATCTTGCCGGTGACGGTTATACAGCCACAGGTCCGTTCATGGGACTCATTAGCTCAGTTGATTGGACTGAGGCAGTTATTGGTGATACGATGGCTTCACATGCTGGTTGGAAAGAAGCTGGAGCTACAAACGCACCTACCTATACTGCTCCCAGAAAGACTTGTGCCTGGGATGCTGCCGCAGCCGGAGCTAAAGCATTGTCCTCAGCTTTGTCATTCGCTATCACTGGTAGCGGTACAGTCAAGGGTTGTTTCCTTGTGTTCCATACCGGTGCAGTAAGTACAATTGACAATACTTCTGGTGTACTTCTCTCCTGTGGTGTGTTCACAGGCGGTGATAAGGTCGTTGTAAATACAGATACACTGAATGTCACTTATTCTATGACTCTGTAGTCGA
>Ga0265594_1002650_pt1 | contig 12558 bp, 13 predicted proteins | sample saktaG_11_FD_190147 | JGI IMG/M metagenome (GOLD analysis project Ga0265594, IMG submission 190147) | Saline water microbial communities from Sakinaw Lake, British Columbia, Canada - sak_2011_5_24_80m | ecosystem: Environmental > Aquatic > Non-marine Saline and Alkaline > Saline ... | reverse complement strand
ATGGACATGGCGGAGGAATACGTCAGCCAGGCTATTGAACCCCTGGAACAGGCCCTGCTAGTGGCTGAAGAAGCTGCCAACATACCCAACCTGCCCGACTACATGAAAGACCGTATCAACCGTCTCATCGACGAGCTCAAGCGAATGACCGGCGGCGTCATCTACGGTCGTGAAATGCCCAGTCATCTGATATCTGTCATCGATTCCATCCGCGACAACATCCCCAAAGAGGCTCTGGAGGAAGAAAAGGCCAGGGAAAGAGCGGGCACGCAGCAGGTACTCGTCTAAGTTAATGTAATCCCTATCCCAAGGGCTAACTTTGCCTAAAATCTGAAAGAAAGGAGGTGAATCATGACAGGACAGCTTGACTTATTTGAAGGGGTGAAGCTTGCCGAGCCTGAGCCGTTAACTACGGTGAGACTAGGCCGTAAGACTGCCCAGATACCGCTCCGGAAGCAGCGTAGGGAAGCAATTCAAAGGCTGATGGGAATACTGGAAGGACTGGAAGGAAAGGATATCTACATCGGCTCTTACGACGCCGGCGGGAGGCACTTCTGGCTCGATAATCTGAAACTATCCAGGCTCCAGATGGAGTGGCATCCTATCAGGCTCAAAAGCGACCAGACCTATCTCCCCAGCGTTATCGTTCTTTGGGGAAGCAGGTCGGCCTGTGTCCGGATATTTACCGATTACTTGGTGGCCATACGTGAGCAGGAGTACCAGGGCTACTGGCATTACTTGCTGGACTTCCGTAACGGCTTCTGGCAAAACCCGATAGACAACTTCAGGTCACACTATGCCTGCCTGCACATAACCAGGTTCAAGGACTAACAGCACAATCCCAGTTTTTAAAGGGGTAACTATATCCAAAAAAGGAGGAATAACAATGGATACACTATTCGTAATCAACGCTGTTTTTAACACCGGCCAGATTGTCGCCACGAGGGGGGTTTACGACTTGGCTTGCCAGAATCCCGACTTTGCCCAGTTCGTCCATAAGTCCCTCAATCGCCACGTCAAGGGCGACTGGGGAGACGTAGACGACGAGGATAAACAGGCCAATGACCAGGCGCTCAAACAAGACACCCGGTTATTGTCATCCTACAACGATGAACGCTTTCCCAAGAATGGGGTGGCGACTATCTGGATAATCACCGAGGCTGACCGGAGCGCATCCACCATTCTCTTCCCTGACGAGTATTAGCTATTGACCACATTAAAAATACGGGCAAAAGGAGGGTTACTATGTCCAAAAATGCTAGCTCGATGATAGACGACCTTGTCGGCACATTAACTGACCCTATCATCGTCTGCCCGGGTGGCTGGGGAGACAGTCTCCCCGAATGGCTTAAGAACGCCATCACCCTGGAGAGGTTGACCGAGAATATGAAGACCACCAAGGGAGAACTATCAACCGGTACCGATGCTGAAGCATGTGCCTATCTCAATACGGCTTCGCTGACTATGCCGATGGACTACGACTGGAGCCAGATTTACCTCTATGTCGCCGGGAAGACCTATACACGATGGTACAAAAGTGAGATGCCTGACGATATTCGGATAGAGTCGCTTACTGATCAACAAACGGACGACCTGAACCGGCTGAAAGAATGGCTCTATCGCCAGCGTACCACAGCAAGGCAGGAGACAGAACGAGCTGAGAGACGGCAGCAGAAAGAAGAGGAGGTAACCAAGAGAAAAGCGGAACAGCCAGAATTGTTTAAGTTTTAGAGTTAGTTTTCTCAGTAAAAGGGCTTGGGGAAATCCCCAAGCCCTTTTTTTATTCACCGTAAGCAACGAAGCAACCAGCCTGATTAAAAATAGGTCAGTAAGTCTAAAACCATGAACGCACGAATCAGGTAATCTTTTCTGCCATACTTTACGTTCTCTCCATGAATAATTTTGTGTCGGTTAAAATTAAACGGCGTTGCCAAGGGTTTACCTTTCTGGGACCTTTGAAAAAGAATGTTCAGAAATATGTCGTTTGCTAGGTCATCCAGTGGGGTTGTCAATACTTTTGGTTTTGCATTTTTGAATTGGGTTTTTCTGCCAACCTTTCTAACCTTTCCCGTTTTAGTGTCAACCCAATCGTCATAGTCAGAATCCCACTGAAGACCTTTTGAATTGAGGTAGTCTGTTAAGATCCCATCGATTTGCGTAATCAAAGTCGGTAAAACAACATTTGCCACGTTAATTCCTGTCTTACTCGCCATCTTCATTGCCTGTACACAATCCATAAGAATCTTTTGTCGGTTTTTTAATAGTGGATTCTCTTTCCAGCCACTTACCATCATTTCCAGATTTTGCCAGTCTTCAGCCTCATAATATTCAATAAACAACTTATTGACCGCTTTATCATGCCTGCCTTTCGCTTGGTCCAGTTTTATAACTCCAAAAATAAAGGAAATTGGAAAACTTGGTGTGATAAACCACTTATATTTTTGTAGGACTTTAACTGCTCTCGTCTCGGCGATGCTGTATCGTCGCTGAAATTCAATCCAGTAGCCTGAGAAGTTATTGAAAATTGTCTTGTTTTGCTCAGCCCATCGTTGCCAGATATCAATTTGAGGGCGTAAAGATTCAGCGATAATTTTCGCCATCGACTGGTATTGTTCAATCGCCGGTCTTATGGATTCAACAATGAGACGTTGAGTATCACCAATTTGGTTGGCTATGCTCCCGAGTTGTCGTAGTGATTCTCTAATATACGATGTGCCCGCAAGGGTTTGCTGAATAAATGGAGCGTAGTTTTTACTGAAGGCGCTTAACGCTTCTTGCGCAGATTCAATAATTGGTTGAAGAGTTTTCGCTAATTCCTCGACATGCTTTTCGTGACCAGTCGCGAGAGCCATCTTGAAATCTTTTAAGAAGTCACCAGTTTCTTGAAAATACTGAAAGGTGTAACCCTCTTTCTTAATGAAAGCTCTTGCGAGTTCTTCCAGGTCCTTATCTGAATGTGCTTGAAAATCAGTAAAATTAATCTCAGGCTTAATGAGTTGATGGTGTAAGACTTGAGCAACAAAATCCTTTTCAGATAGTTCCTGCCGCAGTAGTTTGTCGAATTCTATGGAATCATTTAACGAGATATACTTTAGTTCTGTAGCGCCTAACGATTGAAGTTGTGCTCGTGTATTGTGTTTTTCCAACGCAAGAGCGGCATTACCACTTTCTGATTGGCTAGCTTGCTTTTCTTGTGAGGGCTCGGGGGTATTATTCATTAATTATATCTTTTCCGGTAATTTTATATTATTCATAAGCCTCCGATTAATCCAAATACCGCGACAATAACTTTGTATCCAGTTTTTCACTGTAACCCCATTATCAATCAGTGCCTGTCCATAAGTAACTGGTATCTTTACACTGCCGATAATTCTCATCCAACTCCGGCTGGAGCAGGATTATGGCAGTAATTCGCCTCGCCATATCCCTGACCTCTCTGGCTTCATCAGTGGTAAGCGGACGTTTAAGCAAATCGTCCTCCCGATAAGAGAGCCATTTCTTGATGACCTGATATCCACCGATGGCGTATTCCCATACTTTCGTAGGAACGTTTTTCCAGTACGCAACGTCATTGAGATAAATATCAAAGGTGCGCTCACCTAAAAGTTCGAACGCTTTTTGGGCGGGAATTCCCTGCTTCTCAGCACCGCCGACGATAGATCGTTTCTCTTCCACCGTGTAATCTCGCTCTACTGACTTACCCTTGCCAGGCATAACAACGCCGTTTTGTCCGGCGTGTCCCCACCCCACAGTGACGGCAAGTTCCTTTGGCAGCTGTAACTCTCCGCCACCTTCCCTGGTAATAACAGCGATACTTTGTACCTCTGGTCTGATGGGTAGTGCCGTTACCCCGGATACCGGTTTTTCTGTATCCAAGAGAGCGACGATTTTCTCCCCCAGTGCTGCCGAGGTTTCCAGAAGCTCTTTGTTTTCCGGTAGGGGAATACGCGGCCAGTCTTTGCGAATGCCATCAGCGTTTTCACTGAGATAGGCAGGTGAGTAACCGATAGCAAGGGCATGCAACCAAATGAAGCTGGCAGTGTAAACGTCCGCGTCCGGATTGGCTATGTCGAGAGAGACTAAATAGTTGCGGGCAGAAGGCGACAGGTTAGCAGTGGATTCAGTCCCTTCCTCTTCCGGCTGGATAAGGTGAGCCTGCTCTTTTGGCTTATTGTTTTTTACAGATTGAGCGCGAAGACGAATTGGAATGACAGAGACATTACGAGCGAGGCTCTGACAATCCACGAAGCATCGAGAAACATAGAGAGGGCTCCCTTTGGCTTCTTTCTCAGTCTTTAACCTCGTAACAAGAAATGTGTTGCCACTCCAATACTGTAAGTGAAGGTCAGGCCGTGTCTCATTCCAGAGTGGCCGAGTTGATGTGTAGTAACACCACCGAGTGTCGAAAGGTCGTACAGCGTAACGTTGGATGCAAGACTGATCATAATCTTCTTTATTCAGAATTTTTACGCGGGCTTTTGCTGCATCGAATCGAGCGGCGTTATCAGTTAAACCCATACGTAGGGCTTTCAAAGTTTGCCAATCCAGATTCTTATCGTAGTAAGCTTGCATTCGAGCTTCAAGAATAGACTTGTCGATATTAATCAAAGCCCCCCGACGGCTCTCCATGAAGGCAGGGAACGGTCGTTGTTTGGTCAAGTCTTCAACGGACGGCCAAGTCTCGTACTGTGAGGTTGCCTTCTCTGCCCGTAAGGAGTAGCGGTTCTCTTTGGCCGGGGAGGCCACTCGGTAATGAGCGTTAAGGTCAGCATCCTTGAGGGTTTCCAAAAGGTCTGACCGTTTTGTCATGCCCCAAAATTGTTGGTACCTTACCATCGGTTTCTCGTCTCTTTTTATCTTCCGTACAAGAAGCGATACGGCAGTTCCCACTCGGATACCGGCTTTATTGTACTCTGTTGAGAATATGCTTGGGTCTGGCTTACCATCCGGAGTGCGCTTACCGGTTTCGCGGCTATCGCCATTCATGTTATCAAGCCACAACCGGTCAAACTCGCTGAGAAAACGCTCGCGCATGACAACAAAAGATGGGTCGGAAAGATAAGAGAAATTGGAAATCAGGCACACCACACCCTGCCCTGTCTGCTCGGCAATGCGCCGCTCCGCCATGCGGAAAAAACGCACGTAGAGATCATCAAGATTAAACTTTTTGATTCCCCAGTTCTTGATAAGCCCTTCCTTATAGGGGGCTACGGATTCCTTTTCCTCTTTTGTCGGGGCAGTCCCGGCAAATGCGTTATAAGGCGGATTACCCAGGATAACCAGAATAGGCGCCTGTTGCTTTACTTTACGGGCGTCTGCCTGCTCTTCGAGAAGTTGTGGGAAGCCAGTCAGCATGGACTGAAACGCTTTTTCTTTCTCCGGGTCAAGCGGCTCCCAGCCGGTTAAAGCGTTAGTTAGATAGACTCCGGCGCGCTCATGCGTCATATCTGAAAGCGGCGCTCCCAAATTCTGGAGTAGAAGCCCTAGTTGCATGTGGGATACCACGAATGGTGCCGGTAGTATCTCAAAGCCAAACACTCTTTTCAACGCTGCTTGTTTAAGGTCGCTGGCTAATAATGCGTCTGCGCCTTTTAATTTGAGCGTCTGGTGAATATGCCTCAATACCTCTACTAGGTATGAGCCAGTGCCGCAGCAGGGGTCGAGGACAAATACACTCGGGTCAGCCAGACCATCAGCGATATTCAGTTCTTCTTTGAGAGCCGTGTCAACTCGGGAGACCATGTACTGGACGATTTCCGGCGGTGTGTACCAGACGCCTAGCTGTTTCCTTAGTTCCGGGTCAAATGCCTCAAGAAACGGTTCGTAGAAATACTGGACAGCTTTACCTTCTTCGAAGGCGCTGAAGAAAGAGTTCCTGTCCACTCTGTTAAATGTAGATGATGACCAATCAAGTGTATCTTCAAGCTCAAGCGGCCCCATATGCGCTGGCGTTACAATCTGCCCAAACAATGCTTGCATGACTGGCACTTTGAGTTCCCATAGGGCGTCATGCCAGCTAAAAATGTCCGGTGCCGTATAGCTACGCTTCTTACTCCACAACACCCACGCTGAGAATAGGCCATAGAATATCGTTTGTACCAGAGTGGAGCGGAAGAAATGCTCGCCTTTCTCACCTTCAAACTTCAGGCCAAGGGCGGCTTCTAAGGCAGAGCGGACACTTTTCATGGCGGGGATGTCTTTACCCTCGATACGAGCGTTGGCAGTGCGGGCATAAGAGGCAAGGAACCAGGCCAAATCTCTCGGAGAGGATACCGGTGCAGCCTGGAGCATGGTACGCCGCAGGTACTCAATGAACGTCTCTCCATACTCCTGGGCAAATTTCTTGGGGTGAGCCGCTTTCATCCAAAAATCAACTTCCGACGTAGCAAGTCGGTAGGCTTCAAGCTTGACCGGATTGCCATTCTTGTCCTTGCCGACTAACACAAAATCGCGATAATTGGTTACCAGGACAAGCTGATACTTTTTCCAGTACTTTGATACCTGCTCGCCTTCTGCGGTAACCCAGGTATCATCGCTGGTCGGTTTTATCTCTATAACGCCACGTGCCGGTACCTGTCCCAGTAGTGGCGTTTGCTCGTTGCCTTGATCCCACTGTTCCTTAGTGAAAAGGCCTCCATCCGGATGGCCGGCACCGCGATTAATAAGTTGTATGATACACTTGACTTGTGGCTTTAAGCCCTTGCCGATGCTGTTCAGGAGATTTGCCAGGCTTCCGTAATAAGACTCCTCCTTGACACCGCCGCCAGTTTGATGGATATCCCGAAGGTCTTTGAAATATGCTTCGGCAAGCTGAACGTCCTCTTTCATAAAGCCCCCTTATCCTTTTCACGGTCCTGGCGGTCAAGTTCGTGTTCAATTGCCATCGCCACCCAGTCCTGAAGGGTGGAGTCTTTCTCGGCAGCACGGATACGGAGCCGCTTATGCAATTCTTCCGTTAGACGGACATGAACCATTCGTTCTTTTGGTCGTTTGGTATTGTCGTTACGCATACCTCTCCTAGTACACCCAATTGCTCAAAATATAACGGAGATATTAATAGAAGTCAAGTGAGAATAACGATTTCAATGTAACAAATCAAATAATGATTTAAGCAATTACTGGTTAAACCTAAATTGGATATGACGTCAATACGACTTGCATAGTGATTTTGCGTATTCAAATATTTCCATGGCTGGAACCGTACCCAGTCTCTGCAATCTAGCCAGTAAATGTAAGAAAAAGAATATTAGCGACTCTTCCCGATTACATATTTCAACAATTGGCTCTTTATTCTCACTATATGTGACATCGACTGCTCCGCGTTGAAGAGCGCAACCTAAATGGATCCGATTGTTTGGGAGTAACTGGTTAATGACTTGATTGAAAGCCTCTCCAAATGCAGGATTCCAGTTACATTCAAGAGCCACGATACCTGACAATATTCCAAAATTGTCCTTTGGAGGGTATTCGCCTCCAGCATGCGGGATTGGCGCACTGGTTCGTTTAAGTCTCCGTACCGATGCGATTTTTTCTCCGGCGTATTCGATCATATGTTTATTGATTTCTTGTTTTACTTCGATTGCGGCGTATACGCTTTCAGCTGGCACGTAAAGTGCATTGTCTTGATTAAAGAGAAAAGGTGAATATTGGCGGTCAAATATAACAATATCTATCTGGTCACTAAGTTTTCCTTCGGAATCTAATACGAACGCTTTCTCAGCACGATATCGTTGGGGTAGATAATTGCCGAGCATTTCCAGCCAACACAACTCAGCTGCATCACCTTTTGTTCCCGGATGTGGAATCTGTTTCCGGTTAGTTACCAGTTTAGTGATCATTTGTTCTTGTAATCCGAGGAAAAGACCATGTAAATCTATAGTAGCTGGCATTATTACCCTCCCCAGTATTAATTTGGAGCGTGTGGAGCCGACTTGGCAAGCCACTCACATGTATCAAGCCATATTTCGTAATAATATAACCAAAATGCGGTCCATGGAATTATTGTTTTTGAGATATCTTGATCGTAGGACCAAGACCATTCTTCAGGCCAGTATAGGCATAAGGACTTGTCCGGATATCTGTGTGGCGCTTTCGGGTGGAGCTCAGGATTCATAATCCACACTTTAGGAAGTCGGCCGATATTATATTTAATCAATACGTTATAGACAGGCGATATTTGAGAGGGCTGTAACGAGCCTCTCCAAACACCAGCTCCGTTCTGGAATGCAAACTTGAACTGTGAAAAACTTTGTTGTATGAGTAAATTCTGCGTCGCAACCGAAAGACGGGGTTTTGAATGAGGAAGCTTATTCTTCACCATAGAACGTTGTCGCTCGACTTGTTACAAATTTCCCGGAAGCTGGTTGTTGAGCATGTATAAACCCTGAACTGCCTACTGTAGCTATACCTGGAACAACCTTAGCCAGCCTCTGAGCTGCCTGCTTTACATCAGAAGGAAATTTTTCTTCTCCGAAGATGTTTTGCCATAAATTGACTGCCTCCTCTTGATTATCAGACTGAAGGGCTTTTTCGGCTTTATTATGTGCCTCTTGAACTCTGTGCATAAACGTCTCGAAATGAGTACGGTCCCAATTCCAAGAAATATCATCTCCCAACATTGGATCCGGTATACGAGGAGTAGCTCCATCATCTCGACCAAGAATAGGAGCGAACTTGTTGTAAATAGCCGACATGAGGTCTCGAAAAACTTCTGCCAAAGATAGCTTCATGTCTATATTACCCTGTGTAATATGATATACGACGAGTGCCTCAAGCCAGTAGCTTTTTGGCTTCATGATCTTCATCTGGTGGTCACGGAAGTGCTTAACCAACTTGATAAGCGGTACAACTTTTTCACCGTGCTCCTTATTGAGTTCGCTCAAATATCGGCAATAACCGATTGGATTGGATGGGATCCATTTTCCCCACGATTTATCCGGGATATATAATTCCTCATCCATTTCCCCTGGAACTATGGCAGGTACAACGTCAAGACAGAAATCTTTATCCACAAAGTGAACATGGACTGACCGGCGATTTTGCTTAATCTCCGTGTAACCTTGAAGCCCTAAGTCATCCGGTAGGTTGTCCAAAGCATTTTTCACCATTCGTATAACTGAACCCGGATTTTCATCTCGGTCAACATCTACTTTTACAATGATATCGACGTCTTTAATGTCATCGATGGTTGTATGCCGCCGATATGAACCTGCAAGAGCTGAGTAAGGCGATGAAGTTGGAAAACCGTCTACGTTTTTCAGATATTCTCTAACCTGACCAGGAAGTTCTTTAGCCGCCTCCAATCTTTCTTGAGATGGTTCGATATTCGTTAACAGTTCATTAAAATATGTTGTTAGAGTGTACATTTTACCTCCACCATCCTGTCAATCACGTTTATTGATACTCCACTATAATTGCTATTGATGCGGCTATTTCCTCCATGGTTGGTGCCGTAAGTACGCCAATCTTCTTTATAAAGCGGGATTGAAAATCAACGCCTCTTATTTGTAATGTGTCAACCACGGATCTCTGGGTAAGTCCATTGGTTTCATTAGGATCTATCGACACAAGCCACAATTTAGCAGCGAACGAATCATTCCACGTTGTTATCGGAGCTACTAGCTTGAGTGGCAACGTTCCTATAGCATCGGAACTGATAACTACGGCAGGACGAATTTTCTTGATTTCCGATCCTTTGGTAGGGTTAAAATCTACTTGCCACACTTCGCCCCGCCTTGGGGAATGTTCGTCGCTACTCAACGAAATCACCACCTTCTTCGAGTTGCCGCCATTCTTCGTCAGCCTGGTAATGCTTAACTAATTGAGATGCTTGTTGCCTCAGGATCTCTCGCCGTTTTTCTATTGGGAGTTTAAGGAACGCTCGGCGTTCCGTCACTGAAGCAGGAATCTCTAATTCTAGTTTCTCTCCGAGGATCCTTTCTGCATCAAGTTGGCTCATTATTCCCTCGGCAACGAGACGTAGCACATTTCGTTTCAACCAGGGAGACTTTTCAAAGGCCCATTCCTCCGGCTCTTGTTTTCTCCAGCCTAATTTATTGAATTTCATGAACCATTGCTGGTAGTAAGAGTCGGTTATAATATTAAGATCATGCAATCGATGCACTAATGCTTGGAGGCTCAACCCGAACTGCTTTTTAAGAAGCAAGAGTTCCTGTAATTGAATAAGCGCTCTTTTTTCACCTACCTCCTGCAATATCTTTGGGGCGGGCGCTAAAAAGGCTGCCCCAAAACGAAAGGCCGCCCTTTCCTCGTCGACGTTTTCAACAATATCTAGGACAAGATGCCCAAGTTCATGAGTAAGATTTAGTCTCTGACGTTCTCCGGCGATTCCGCAACGAGTTACTAGTGCGACCGTTTTCACGTGGCTTTCTTTGTCACGAACAATCGCTGAGATGCCGTCGAAATCGTCGTTCGCTTCTATATCTAGAACGGACAAAGCGTTGTCTTCAAGAGTTGCGACAGCGTTTTGAATTGGATCAAGCCCAAGTTTCCATTTCTCTCGTAGCTGCTCCGCAGCATTTTCTGTGTCTTCCATGCTTTCGACTTTATAGCTCTTCACTGGTATACGAGAACCATTACTCTGCCCCAGTATATCCAAGATGCGAACGCGGTCCTCCAGAGTCTGACCTATGAGAGCCTGTAGCGATTTCTTATCTTTCTCGAGTAATCGTTGGCTCTTTCGGTACGCAATAAATTCCACAGTAATTTCTGGCTCAGTTAAAAAATATGATGCACTAGTCCCAAGAGATTCGGCGAGTTTATTAAGTATATATGGAGACGGATTCGCTTTATCCAGTTCATACTTGGACAAAGCCTGTCTTGTGACCACACCCCCCATCTTTGCAGCCAAAGATTCAAGCGACAGGCGGTGTGCCAATCTTAATTGCTGCATTCTTTTACCAATCATGAATTTCTCCTTTCGCTCTTCTAGTTGACAACTATACTACTAATAATATGATTTGTCAACCGTTTCAACTTGTAAATATAGGTATATAAAACTAAATGGCGCTTCGAATATTTTTTTCACCATCATGCTGAATGCTATAATTAAACATGACAACGTTCGGAAGAATACGCGAACAGAGGACAATAGAAGAAAAACTAGCTAACAGTTTTATGCTCAGGGTTATGCAACGTTTACCAACCAAAATAAAGAAACCCGACGAGCGCAGAGATAGAAAACGTCCTGATTTTACATACTACTATGGCAGTTTGCGCTATCACCTCGAGTTAAAACGTTGGCTTACGCCGGAGTTGAACCGGCTTCAAAGATTCTTGGACGACCATATTGCGCAGCCACTAAGTCTTCCCGGCACATTCGCCCTTGATATCCCATTGGAGATATTAAATAAAGGGCAAATGTCACTAGACCAAGCACAATCGCTTGTTAACGAGATTAACAATGCCATCGGTTCAGATGTGACGTGTATGCAACTCAGTCTCGGCAAGCTTATTAAGATTAGGGACGATGGTCACACGCTGGTCCCTATGGTGGTAAGGCAGGAAGTACTTTTCCTACGAGATGGTGAGCCAGAAACAAAGGCTCTTTATCAGGAACTTACCAAGATTTTGATAGCTACCGATAAAAAATTTAAACGTTATCGCTCTACCAGGATACTTCTCTTGGATATTTCACAGTGTCCGCTTGATATTGAATATCATGCCGGCCGATCGAAGGAAGGCCCTGGTATAATAGATATATGGCTGGCCGAACGACCAGAGCTACTCAAAAGAGTCGACTACGTCTGTGTTGGCCAGATGGGCGTTTGGGATGCCTCAATGAATAGAATAGTGACAGGGCACAAATACGTCGACACGCCACCACCTCATTACACAGAAGTGTGGCGTAGGTCAGGGCTTCCTAGGATTTTCGATTCATATCATAGGTCCAATTGACCGGTTTTTCGGGGTTGTGGGGAGAACCTTCATGGCTGTGTGATTAAAATACAAGTGGGAACGTCTTTTCGAAAGTTTTACCTTTTGAACGGAATGGTGGGCCGTCGTGTACAATAGGTAAAACTCCCACTGTCTCTGTGGGCGGGTCATCCGGAGGCCAAGTGTAAATCACTTTAGCGTAGGAGTCATCCACCTCGATCCGTTCTACAAAAGAGCGTAAAAAGGCTTTCCGTGACATTATCGATGATTCTTCGAGCAGCGTTCGCATACTTTGCACATACTCTCGAACTACGGGAGGGCTGGCAATCTCAACGGTGTGGTATTTCAAAGTATCTTCAGCTTCAAGCTTAGCTCTATCAGTGATTGGACTCCAAAAGCCGGTGCTATTAATTCCATGGATGGCCACACCAAGGTCACAATCCATCTTGTTAACTCCTATAAAAAGGTCCGCCGAATTTCACGCTTGAAGACTAGACGTGTAACCATACGATAAAAAAGGACGCTAATAGATAGAGAGAGGCACATTAATAATTGAATTACGCTTTTATCTTGGAGGTAACAAAGCAAGCTTCTGTGACGTTACACACTCTGGACAAATGGCCTAAGCTAGCTGTACAGCAGACTTGCGAATTGACGGAGGTT
>Ga0265594_1002649_pt1 | contig 12559 bp, 10 predicted proteins | sample saktaG_11_FD_190147 | JGI IMG/M metagenome (GOLD analysis project Ga0265594, IMG submission 190147) | Saline water microbial communities from Sakinaw Lake, British Columbia, Canada - sak_2011_5_24_80m | ecosystem: Environmental > Aquatic > Non-marine Saline and Alkaline > Saline ... | reverse complement strand
TAAAAATTCAGAAGGTCAGGAAAAAGAACATTTATGTATTGTATAAACAGCGTTATGAAATTAATAACGGCTATATAAAAGGTAACTATATTGAGAAGATGCAAAAAGAAATCTTTTGGCGCGCTTCTCAGATTGGTAGTGTTTTCCATGGTTTTATTTTACCATATTCCATTATATATTGATAATCCGCTCTCAGGAAAGATTTTCTTTTCTAAAATGTCTCTTGGTTGATTTTAGACTTCAACCGATTCTTTCGGAGGCCCGAGCGAAGCCCGAAGGGCGGAGCGAGGGGCGAGAACGGGACCTAAATTTTGGCTATTTCATCTTTAATTTTTCTTCAACTTAGTTTCTTCAACTTAGCTTAGCTAAGTTTTCCACAATGAGCCAACGATGTTGGCTCTCATCCCCTTCTTCCATTTTACACTCTTTAATAAAGGACAGTACAAATCATCATCCATATTTATAAGGAAATCCTTAAGTTCTTTTTTAGATGGATTTTTTTCTTGAAACTTTATAAACGGAACATCCTCAATAATCGCCAAGGGGGTTTGCTCGGCTCCTTCTCCCATCACTAAAACTGCCGAAGCAGCCAAGGCATCTACAATATTCGCTTTTTGCATTTTAAATTTCCTCCCGAAGATGTCACGTTTTCCAATATAATCATAAAGCGGGGAAAAACCACTGTAAGAAATAGCCACTCCCGTCGTACCCCATCGTAAGGGCATAGTTTTACTATCAGTAATAATCACCCCTAATTTTCTGATTAAAAATCTTTTACGCAGATGCTGGCGCACCCTATTGGCCATCTCTTGGAGATCTTCTGGCCAAAGGATATAGTATCCGTTCCCGTTGGACTCGTCAATCCCTGCGGCAGGTATTAAAAGATTTCCTTTTATTGTTAACGTTATATTGTATTTATTTTTCTCTGGCGGTAAAAAATATTCTGCTTCTTTTTTTATTAGCTCTTCCTTATCTGCTTTCTCTAATTTAACTACCCTTCCTTCGCATATCGAAATAATTTTAGACGTAATCACAACGATCGACCGCTCTTTAACGGACTTTAGATATCTATCAAGAATTTCAAATAAATTTTGTTTATAAGGTCTTATTTTATGAGTTTTTATCGAGAAGATTTTCATAATGAATAGATTTATACTACCAAAAAATCGCCTACCGAGCGAGGCGAAACTGAGAGAAGGTGAAGATGAAGTGTCAACTTCATCGCCTTGGGGTGACCTTTCTCAACCTTGGCTAAGCCAAGTTTGGCTTAGCCAAGGTTTCCACAATCTATATTAGGCCTTCTTGATATTCTTGCCCGTTTATTTTGGGAAATACAGGGTAAATTTTTTGGACTCTACCGACTTGCCCATCTTTTAACCGCACCTTAATCCCGCGGTGATGAGAGGCAGAACTCGTCAAAATTTCCGCCACTATTCCGCGGGTAAGCTTTCCTGTTTTCTGGTCTTCTTTAAGTACAATTTCCACTTGCGAACCGATTTTTACATTTTCCCTCCTTTGCTCGTCCATAATTTTATTTCCTCAACTTCAGGCTAAATTTTGATTATTTTTTAACGAAGAGCTCTTCTAAGCGGCCTAATTCTCCTTTCATATTCCCGCAAAACTTCCCATAGTACCCGATTAAGATCAGCATCTTTCGGCACTTGTCCTTTTACACGATTTCCTTTTGTTTCTGCAATATGATGGATAAGGGTTTCAATGTCTTTTAAGTAGCGAACTTTCTGAATGCGAAAAATCTTAAAATAGTCCCATTTCCCAGCGTGGCGATCTTTAAGATGCCAACGAACCCGTCCATGAAGATTACGAGCAAGACCAACATAATATAGCCGTTCACCTTTATATAATGCATAAATTCCGGCATATCCTCGTAAGAGTTCCCGTAATTTTTTCTTAAAAACCGGGTCGATAAGGATGTCACTTGGTAAATTTCTTGACATTCCTTTAATTAGTGCGCCTTTTGTACTTCTTTTTTTGCTCATGTTTTTCTATTTCTCAATTACCGAGTCCGCCGCGGATGGACGAAGGTGGAGATGAGAATAAATTCTCATCGATTAATTCTTCGATCTTATACCTATGGTTTCTAATAATTTATCTTTAAATTCGTTCTCGTTCTCGCTTTGATAGAATGGTACTCCAGTAATTTTATATTTTTTTGATTTTGAAAATTCTAGAATTTTATCTTTGAATTTATCTCTAATGTTCTCTAAAAATTGATCTTTCCATTTTTCGCCTTCGGCTAGATATTTACCCTTGGGCTCTAAAAACAATTGATAAGTAATACTGTTTCCCCCCTTATTAACAAGGAATAAAAGGTAATCAGGTTCAAATGCTTGACCGTTGCTAAAGTTATAAATTTTCAATTGTTTTTCATTACGAAATAAATAAATCTGCTTAAATTTCTTCCGTAAATCGCTAATCTGGCTAGCAAACATTTTAACGAAGTCTTTTTCCTGACTAGTGCCGTAATTAGCATTAAAAACATACCAATCTTTATCCTCTAAAAATTCTTCCTGTCCGTCTAATCTCTCGCTATCTTTTTTAATTTTAATTTTCTTATCCTTAGAAATTCTATGATTTTTTATAAAAGCCGGGGTAAATTCATCGCTCCCAACATATTCAGTTAAATTTTCTTTTATTTCCCCCTCTATTTGCTCTAATAACTTGAAAATATCTTTGAATTTTTCTAAATTATCTATTGTGGTCGCATATTTTTCCATCTCAAAAGTAATGCCAAAGTTAGCCAGATATTTATCGCTTTCAATGAATTCTCTAATTGAGGCCAATTTCGGAAAATAATTCTTTAATGAAGAAAAATTAAAAAATTCATTCCTGGCCAAGGCATTTTTAACAATATGCGGTTCAAAATTTTTAATCTTAAAATCCTCCCTAACTCTTTGTACTCCTTCTCTCATGACTAAACCTTTTTCAAATAAGGCAGTTTCCATACCGCCGCCAGACATAACTCGAGTCACTATATTTTTTTTCTTTACGCCCAAATCGTCAAGGGATTTAACTTTTTCAAAACTTCTCTTTAGTTTTTCGTTTGCATAAACTAATCCTGATTTATAAAATTTTGTTTTTCTGAACTCTTCTTTTAGTTTTAGTTCGACTTCTAGTTCGTTTTCATCAATCATCCCTTCTTCAACTAAAGCTATCCTAATTTCTGAAATATATCTTGACTCATTATGACTATGATAATGCAGTTCTTCCAGAACTCTTAATTCAATTTGTAAGTCTTTATCATATTTGCGTTTAAATCTATCATCTGTCTCACTTAATTTGAATGGAAAATAACGAGCGCCACGGCCAATTAATTGAGCTTCGGAAATCGTAGTTTTCCCGGGCCGATTATTTTTACCATCCCTTGTTTCATAGAGCCGGACAATATCAAATAAGTTCAATACATCCCAACCTTCATTCAGTTTCTGTACCGCAAAAATTGCTCTGATTTGATTGTTTTTATCTTCAAGAGAATTTAAGAGCAATTGATATTTTTCTTTTTCTTGTTCTTCGTTAACGCTTAGTGTCTTGTTCTCAGCAAAGCCATCTTTTAACTTCTTAACTAAAATAGTGTTCGTAATTTTATTCCCTTTAAAAAAACTAAACGCTTTTTGCAAAATTTCAATATTACTTCTTTTTTTAATACCCTCAATGTCCTTTACTGATAAAATTTCTATTATTTTATGGAATAATTTCTTGTTATTTTCTGATTGGGCTATTGTTTTCTGGGCCTTAAATAAAATTACTGGTTTAAGATTAATTCCATGTTTACCAGCGACTTCCTGCCTATATTGGCTTAAGATGATGGCTTGAATTATTCTCTCTTTCCTATCCGTATCTGTGTGTAGTAATTCAATATCTTTTGAATATCCATCGTTTCTAAATTCTTTAAGCTCATATTTATAAATAATCTTATTTCTGTATTTATCAACGATATTTCTATTCATAAAGTCCATTGTGGCCGTAAATTCCAAAAGTAAATTGCCGGAATTTTGCTTAAAAATCTTTTCAACTGTATTCTCCCAGTTAGGCTTTCCGAATATTTCTTTTTGGCCGTTTCTAGTTTGTACTTGGCTATGATGTGCTTCGTCGGCAATCAAAACTATTTTCTCATTCTTAAAAGCCTCCAAAGTTAAAGAGTTTTCTTTTTCGTTATATAGATCACTATGCAATTTTTGGATAGTAGTAAAACAAATATTAACATCTTGATTACTCGTTCCATCAAAATTATCAACTTGTTTAATTTGAATCTGCTTGTTATCGAAAAATATCTTGTCATTAAATAAATATTTACTTGATAAATTATTCAAAAAATTGTCTTCGGTTTTTTCAATAATATTCGTTGAATTAACGAAAAATAAAAAATTACGATAACCCTGCTCGTATAAATACAAAATTAAGCCGGCCATTATTAAGGTCTTACCCGAACCAGTGGCCATATTAAAAAGAAAATGCAAGGGATATTCTTTGTTTTCATAATCGCCGTTATAGCAATGAAAAAACCTACCAAATGCCTCTTTTTGATATTCTCGTAATTCAAAGTTTGGACTCAAATTTTCAACGATAAAATCCGGAACTTCTTTCTTTAGAAGTCCTGTTTTAGATGCGCCATCTAATTGTTCGTAGAGGAATTGCTGAGACATATTATTGTTTAAATATCAGTTTCCTTACCAACGTCTAATATTTTTTGATATTCTTTATATTCATCTCTTAGCTCAGAAACTATTTCCGAAAAAGTTTTGATAACAGCATCTTTTGAAAGAGTAAATGTGTCGCTTTTCTCATAACCAAAAACAAAACAGTGAGTATTTTTTGTATTAGGTTTATGTTTCGCTATAAGAGCTTTGTATTCCAAAACCTGACCGATGTGCTGTGCTTTTAATTTTATACCAGGCTTCTTTAATTCAACTATTAGAACTTCTTCAGAATATGGAATAATTTTAGCTATAATATCTGGTCGTTTACGTGTTTCAGGGTCATCTTTAAGATTCTTTCCTAAATATTCTGATAATGGTTTATCGCTGGAAACTATTTCAAAATTTTTACCTAAAAGCCATGGATGTTTCTCAAAAATTTGGTGAACGTCAACCTCCTTATTTCTTCCGTTTATTATTACTTTTTCGAGCAAATCAATGATTTTAAGCTTTTGATAGATTAAAGACGTCATCATAGAAACCTGATTCAATCTCAAATCATTTAATAAAATACTGAATTTTTCTAAGTCTGATGGGGATGTCTCCGATATTTCTTTCAAAATCAAGTCAACCTTATCAGTTTTTATTTCATATATTTTCACTGCAATTCTATCGAGAGATTCAAAACTAGACTCGCTTAATTTCAAAATATTTGGGTTAGATAAAACCTTTTCGAAAATATCAGGATCTTTATCTATTAAATTTTCTAAACTTTTCTTATCAACAACTGAAATGGTTTTTTCCCAGCCAGTTATAGGAGACAATTCCCCGTCAATCAACCTTTTAAGATTAGCCCAGTCTCTAAAATGAAGGTTAAATTTTTGATCTGGAAATTGAGCTTTTCCAAAAAAATTTTTCTCCCAAATAATCCAATTTTTTTCTGGTTTTCCTTCCCAACCGATAACGGCAAATTTAACACGGCCACTTGTCCATTGTCGTGTATCAGACTTTAATTGTCTTGGTTTGTCATCCTTTATTATCATAAAAGTTCTCATTTAATTCTTTATCTTCTTTGCTTACATTAAACTCTTTATCTTCAATTTCGCTTAAATTAACATAGAGCTGATTTTTGTTGAGGATTTCAAAAAGGACATGTTTTTGTTTATTAATAGGAAGTTTTTTAAATTCATTGATTGTCTCGTCAAATTTTTTAATATCAACATTGTAATTCAAGAAACTTTTCTCTTTCATCTCTTCCCAAATTTTTAAAAGCTCTTTTGTATTTTTAGCTTTTCGTATTTTTTCTACAAACTGCTCGTTGTATTTCATTAGTTCGCAATAAATAAAATTTTCTTGGTTTTTAATAACTTTTTGTATTCTTTTCTTGCAAATCTTGATGTGTTCATTTAGCTGTTCCACTAAAATAAATTTCCTATCCCCGCCATCTTCTTTATTCAACTCCAAAACCGCATGACCGGTTGTTCCAGAACCGGCGAAAAAATCCAAAATTATATCGTCGTTAGTTGACATTATCTTCAAAGTATCCAAAACAGAATAAAGTGACTTTGGGTAACTAAAACCATTCTCTCCCGTTATCTTTTCTAACAATCTTGTCCCATAGTGAGTAGTATTATACTTACTATCAAACCAATGAGTTAAATATCTTTGACTTTCTCTAGCTTTAAAGAAAATCTCTGGTTTCCCTTTTTTATTTTTTTCACAGATTATATCCCCATCTTGTATCCTTTCCTGCGCTGTTTTTCTGTTTGTCTGCCATGACTTTTCTATATTATTATCTATGGGCCAAATTTCGATAAAACCATCTCTCTTTTTAAGAGTAATTATTTTAAAATTTTTACTTACATAAAATGGATACCAACCTTCTGGATTAATTTCTCTTCCAGATATTTCCGGATTGTTATAATTTATATATTGTCTAAGTTTATAATTCCCTCTTTCGTCATTTCTATCAAATTTTTCCTTATTCTTCTCATCAATAATCACATCTTCTAATGACGCTAAATTAATATCTTTAGCATATACAAGCATAAATTCGTTTGAAGCTGAAAAAAATTTAGAGAATTGTCTACCTTCTGGCTTTACTACAATACTAACAATTCCTATTCTATTTTCTCTTCCGAAAACCTCATCTGCTAATTCACCCAGATAAAATAGTTCATTATGGTCTATCGTTATCGCTATAAAACCATCCTTTCTTAATAAATCATTGGCAATTTCCAGGCGATTCTTAATAAACGTAAGCCAAGTAGAACGATTAAAGCTATTATTGTAAGTAAATATATTCGCATCGCCTCCGGTGTTATATGGTGGATCAATATAGATAAGTTTTACCTTATTTTGAAATTGCTGTTTTAAAGAATGAATTGCTAAAAGGTTATTACCTTTAATAATCAAATTTTCCCGGAGTATACCATCTTTATTTCTTTTTAGCTCTTTTACTTTCTCTTCACCTTTTTGAGTATATCTTTTCCAATTAGTCAAAACTTTCGGCGCAAAAAGTTTATCAATCTCATCTTGAGCTAAAATCTCGTTAAAAAATATCTCTTTTCGCTTTTCGTCTTCCTTGGCCATCCCTCCCTCTAAAACGCAATCCTTGAACGGCCAAACAAGTGCCACTTCTTTTCGTTCATTTAAAAATTTTCCGTCTATATTTAACCCAATCTTATTTCGATATTTAGTATAAGAATCAGCCAGGAAATTTTTGTCCTGAATATAACCAACGAAATTATTAATATTAAAAACCATCACGTCTTTAATTTTGCTGAAAAACTTACTTTTAAACTCTCTCTGAGAAAATAGTAATTCAACGAGTTTTTCATCTGCTTTATAAGCCGCGTCAATCACATTACTCTTTAATAGATCTCCTTCCTGATCTATAAAACGAGAGTCCTTTTTAAGTAATTTTTCTAATTTAGAATAAAATTCTTGTGGCATATTATTTATATTAACTTTTTATCTTTAAAGCTAAAAATTTTAGTTTTAGTGATTATTACGTGGTCTAGCACATCTATCCCCATTATTTTGCCAGCTTCGAGGATCCTTTTGGTGATAGTCAAATCATCTTCAGATGGTTCGGGGTCTCCTGAAGGATGGTTGTGGACTAAAATTACGGAAACTGCGTTTTGTTTTAGGGCTTCATTAAAAATTTCTCGGGGATGAACTAAATTAGCGTTTAAGGTGCCGATGAAAATCGGTTTTTTAAAAACCATTTCATTTCTGGCATTTAAATAAATCCCCATTAAATGTTCTCTGGTTTTGTCTCTCAGATAAACTGCTTGAGCAATGACATCTTTAGTTGAATGAATAATAGGTAAAGTCTCCTCCCCTATCCTCAATGATCTTTTTATTAATTCAGTAGCGGCTAAAATTGTGCAGGATTTAGCCGGACCGATGCCTTTAATTTTGGATAAATCGCTATAGGTTAGTTTTAATAATCTCTTTTTTGAATATTTATTTAAGATTTGCTTTGCTACTTCAATCACATTTTTCCCTTCCCTGCCCGTTCCCAACAAAACAGCCAAAAGCTCCTCGTCTTTTAAATTCTGCGGGCCTTTTTGAATTAGTTTTTCGCGGGGACGGTCGGTTTTAGGCAAATTTTTTAGTTTCATTTTCTTCTTTCACTCTACCTCTATTTTTGGGGAAATTCAAACACCGAGCGCCCGCAGGCGCGAAGGTAAAGATGAAGGCAAACTTTGAAAAAGGCTAACTTCATCGCGCACCAAGCCCCGTGTTACGGGACGAAGGTTAAGAAGAGGATTTCATCCTCTTCACCCTTCCTATAATAAAACGTCGTACAGCATAGATTGTGTGACGTAAAAATGAAGGAGAAATCTTTTATTTGTCGCTACACCAAGGTTGTGAAACGTAAACAAAAAACCAGCTAATAAGCTGATTTCTTGTCCTAAATAAATCTCTTGTGACACTTATTTAGGGAATGACGGAATAAGTAGAATAGAATTCTTACTCTTCTGGGCTCCGTCAACCCTTTGTTTGGAAAATGCTAAGCACTCTTGACCCAAGAAAATACGGACTCTCTTATGGGCTTTATCCAGACAGAAACCGTTAAGAATCCTAAGTCCGGATTCTCTTTGACGGTCCTAGTAATCTTATCGACCAGTTCCCGTTTCTTCTCTTCGGAAGGATCGAATATCTTGCCTTTTTCGTACTCGTCCGTGCCGACGGTGTACCTTATTTCTATCTGGATGTCAGCTTCGCCGATAGTATGAACTAAGTTAAGAGCAGTAAAAGCCACATCGCGTTCACCCTCTAATCCGTACACCTTCTCGACATCACTGATTAATGCCCGTCCGAGATCGTCTAACGTCTTGCCTTGCACTTTCCTTTGCGCTAATGGCGCAATCATCATAAAAATTTGCGGCATTTAGCACCTCCTATATGTATAGAGTATAACATATTTTTTATTACCTGTCAAGTGCTCCGTAGGTAGAACTCGAACTAATAAAAGTCTTAACTTAAAGGCCCTATTCAACGGTGTTGTGACGCTTACGTCGCACTTCCTCCTCGTTCATAGATTGCGAGACGTAAAGATGAAGAGAAAACCATTCGTTTGTCACTACACCAAGATTGTGCGAACTAAATTCCCCTTCAGCTCATCCCCGCCTACCAACCATAGTTTACATTTCCCTAATATGTGTTATTGTAAAACCAGTTTGAAGGAGGACAAACTGTTAAAGCTTGTTCTTTTAATAAGAACCTTAAAAAATAAATAGAAAAGGGGGTTATCATGATTGCCAGGTATACTTTAGCGAAAATGGGAAAACTCTGGACAGATCTTCACAAAAAGAAAACATGGTTCAAGGTTGAATTGGCCGCACTGTGGGCCAAAGAACAGAAGGGCGATGCACCCAAGGGCGTCTTCGAGTCAGCCAGGCTGGTGAGAATAACGCAGAAAGTCTTAAAGAGAGCCGACGAAATCGAAAAGCAAACCGATCACGATCTCATCGCCTTCGTCCTGGCCGTCACCGAACTGCTGGACGAAACGGTGAAAAGGTATTTTCACGCCGGTCTGACATCTTTCGACATTGAAGACACTGCCCTGGCCCTCGTCCTTAAAGACTGCCTGGAGCTGATCGCTCAAAAATTGGAGCACCTCAAATCAGTTCTTCTCAAGAAAGCTGACGAGCATCGTTACACTCTGCAGATCGGACGGACGCACTTCGTACACGCCGAACCCATCACCTTCGGTTTCAAACTATTAGGGTGGGTTGACGTGATCGAACGACATCAGAACAGGATAAAAAATCTCCGCGAAGAAATCGGCGTCGGCAAATTATCGGGCGCGGTCGGCATCTACGACCTTGACCCGAAGATTGAAGAACTGGCCTGCCAGTATCTCGGTTTGCGCCCGGCTAAAATTTCCACTCAGATATTGAGCCGTGATCTGCTCGGCCATTATTCCGCCACCTTGGCGGGCGTGGCCAACTCACTTGACCGTTTTGCAACCGAGGTCAGACATTTGGCCGGCACGGATATTGGTGAAGTGGCTGAATTCAAAAGACCCGGAGCAAAAGGATCTTCGGCCATGCCCGGAAAAAGCCTGCTGAGAAACTCAATCAAAAGCGAGAACATCTGCGGTTTAGCCAGAGTGGCCCGAGGATATCTTATCCCCTCGTTCGAATGCGAAATCACCTGGAACGAACGCACTCTCGAAAATTCATCAGCCGAGCGGATTTATCTCCCTGACCTCACCATCGTCCTGGATTTCATGCTTCAGCGTTTCACCGATACCATGGAAAAACTCGAAGTTTTTCCAAAACAAATGGAGCAAAACGTTTGGCGTACCGGCGGCGTCGTTTTCGCCCAAAGGGTTATGCTCAAGCTTACCGAAAAGGACATGGTCAGAGACGAAGCTTACAATCTCCTTGAAAAGATCGCCTTATCGGTCAGACGGGAAACTTTCAAAAACGACGACGGGCAATCTTTCCGCGATCTTGTATCACAGAATGAGGCTATTCGAAAGTTACTGACGGCCGAGGAAATAAACGAATGCTTCAATCCCGAACTAACGCTAAAACATATCGACTACATCTTCGAAAAATTCGGATTATGAAGGAGGAATAAACGAATGGCAAACTACAAAAAAGCAGCTTTGTTGACAGAAGGAAAGACGAAAAAAATCTGGGAAGTCGCCGGAGATGAAAGCCTTGTGATCGTGGAAAATAAACCTGACATCACGGCTTTCGACCGGCCCGAGTTTACCAAACAGTTCAAATCCAAGGCGGTTTATGCAACCGAAACCACCTGCCGGGTATTCGAACTCCTAAAACAAGCGAACATACCGGTGGCCTATGTCGGGCAAATCTCGCCGACGGAATTCGTTGCCCAGAAATGTTCAATGATCCCATTGGAGGCCGTAGCCAGAAGATACGCGGTCGGCAGTTACCTGAAAAGGAATCCAAATCTTGAAAGACCCAAGGGAGAACTACCCATTCGTTTCCATAAACTCATAATTGAGTTCTTTCTGAAGACGACGAAAGGGGCTCTGCGCATAAACGATAATGTCATAGTTGAGGGGCTCAACCCGGAGAAAGGCGAAGAAGATCCTTTTATCCCGAACCCTTACGATATCACGTGGGATCTTATGCACTCCAAAAAACCGTTCTGGGATTCCACCGCAAAACTCCGCGACGGGATTTCTACTTCCCAGATCCTTGAAACTCAAGAAAGACAAATAATAGCTATAAAAGATCTCGAAGAATATCTGAGAGAGACTTTCCTTGTTCTTGAAGGCATGTGGGCGACGTTCGGCCATCGTCTGATCGACCTTAAAATCGAATTCGGAGTGGCTGACGAAGGAATATTCGTCGCCGATGTTATCGATAACGACAGCTGGAGACTTAGAGACCAGAACTGGAGAGAACTCAGCAAAGAGGCTTTCAGACAAGGAGAAGAGATCAGCGAGGTCGAGCAAAAATACGGAATAGTTTCCGAACTTATCGGTAAATTCCATATTCCCCAGCAATGCCTCGTCTTGTGGAGAGGGTCTGACAAGGATGTGTTCCCCGAGTTTTCACAAAGCCTCAATCTTAAAAGCATTGATCTCGAAGAGATAACTGCGTCAGGCCATAAATCTCCTCAGAAATGCCTGGATGTCCTGGAAGATCTACTCCGCAAATATCCCAATGGCGGCGTCATTGTAGCTAAAGTCGGCATGAGCAATGGTCTGGCACCGATGCTAGCCGCTCGGACATCCTGGCCAGTAATTTCGATCCCGGCTACTCTTAATGAAAATCCTGAAGACGCCTGGAGCAGCCTGAGAATGCCCTCAAGTGTCCCGATGGCTGTTATTTTCTCGGAGGGTAACGCAACCAGCTTTGCGCTGAAAATTCTGGCGCAAAAAAATCCTCTTCTATACCAGCAACTACAGAAAAAGATAGAGGAGCTGGACAAGTAACAGAATCAATACTATTTTAGAAACGCCGTAATCCAAATGGCCTAAAACCCAAATGGATTACGGCGTAATTTTTATTCAAAAATGTTATTATCTTACGTCGCACTTTCATCCTCGTCCATAGATTGTGCGAGCTAAATTCCCCCTCACTAAAAAACCGCCTCTCATGCGAGGCGGCGGAAACTCTAACTTCTTTGGTTGGATGATGTTAGAACTTTTGATTGAGCTCTTTTATATCGGCTTCATCGAGGACCCTTAATACATCATGAGCAATATTGTAGCTAAAGTCTTTACCAAAAATAGAGAGGTCATCCAATTGTTTAATAAGTATCACGACCAAAAATACGGATGTACCGAATACGATTTTGAGTATATTGACCCAAAATAAATCTGTTTGTAAGAAGTGAAAAGAAATAATAGTCAAACCGGCAAAGACGTAAATCAAAATCCACTGGAATAGAAGCAGACGCTGCCC
>Ga0265594_1002646_pt1 | contig 12565 bp, 9 predicted proteins | sample saktaG_11_FD_190147 | JGI IMG/M metagenome (GOLD analysis project Ga0265594, IMG submission 190147) | Saline water microbial communities from Sakinaw Lake, British Columbia, Canada - sak_2011_5_24_80m | ecosystem: Environmental > Aquatic > Non-marine Saline and Alkaline > Saline ... | reverse complement strand
AACTCCTGCTAAACATGAGCGTGCTCCCAAGTTAGACCTTGGCAACCCATGTTTTTACGGCTTCTTCGACAGCCCTGGATAAGTCGCCCTTTTTCCCGCCAAACCTCTCCACGGTCTTGAACCTGAGCTTCTTTTCCAACTCATCTGGGAGATCCACGCTAACTCGACCCATTACCAACAACCCTCAATTTTTTCTATTTTTATTTTTTATACACGATTCTCACGTGTCAGATGTTTTTCCAGTAAGCAAATTGATTGGTGCCTAGCATTGCGTTTGTTATCATTTTCCATCCACCTTTGTTTATCCACATATTATATTATATACTTACAAGCTTATAAGGATATTAGTTTAAGTGCTAAAAGATAAATTCAAAACTGTAAATTGGACAATATTGTCCGCTTAATTCATAAATAGGCTACACATAGCCTGTTTACAGTTTATCGATTAAGCTAGCGCACGCTGAGCAGGTTTCTTCTATGTCTTTAATTTCTCTGTAGAACTGCTTTCGCCCCATCCCATAACTGCATGTGTGAGAATTGTTCCTGTTGCTATTTGCTGGCGGCCGATTTCTAGGAGTGCATCTAAAATATCTAGTGCCTCTCATCAAGTCTTTTTCAGTGACAATTCCTATAATCTTTTTCCTTTCGGTAACTAAAAGTCTTCTAATGTTTTTTTCGGTCACAATTTGTAGTGCTGAGCATATTGGTTTTTTAACGTCAATAGTGACTATTGGTGTGCTCATAATTTCTTTAACCTTGCTCTTCAAAAGCGAAGAAGGGTATGGGACCATTTTTTTCAGTATATCCCTCTCAGTGATTATTCCAACAGGTTTGCCTCTCTTAGTTACACTCAACGAACCTATTCCTTTCTTAATCATTAATTTCACAGCATCGCGACAGCTAGCATCAACATCGACAGTTATCAGCGGCTTCGATAAAAGTTGTTCAACAATATGGACAACGGGCAAGTTATTCACCTAGACATCAAATTATTAGCGTGGCCTGTAGCTAGCTAGCTTAAATAGCCTTATGCACCGCGGATACATCCAATGTACTTCAAATACATACAGCGAAAACAGGCATATTCTAGGCTGAAAAATAGTTATGAAACAAATCAAGGCTAGCTAAGATAATTTTTTGTTTCATTCATCTGACTCATCCTCTGGCAATTCTTCCATTTTGGGTGTAAATTCTTCTTCGATTGGTGCATTAAACTCATTATTGCAAACTGTGCATTTATGCAATTCGCAATCTTCATGCATCTCTACATCATGAACTGTTATTTTTTTACAAACTGAACAATACTCATTCTCTTGCATTATCTTCACCTATGCTTCTCCTTCTCTATACAGGTCGCCGCCAGCACGTTTACACCTTGCACAGTAGCCTTGTCTTTGAACTGCATCGTGAGTCAAGATTTGAGCACGATTTGCTTCTTCAACAGCGGGAACAAAATCACTATCTCCAATAATAAGAATTGCTTCACTGATATTGTCTTTCCAGATTGCTCTTGTCAAATCCACCGTCAGTAAATTATCCACTCTCTTTTGCTTATACTTCGTCATTGTGTGACCACATTTTTCACATTCAGAATTGATACGACCTAGTTACCAGGCTGGTTGCAGCCGTCCTGATCGGAGCGGTATACTTCATGCCCGTCACGGCAGGGGTTTTGTACGCTGTGAGGCGTAGAACTAAATCCCTGCCAAAGGCTGGCAGGCCTGACGCTGATCTATCTGGGAGAAATAATGCAATCAACAATGTTGCTAATGGCTTCCACAGGAGCATTCATAGTCTTCACCATAGCCCTGACGGCTGGAACAGTCGCCCTAAAAATCCTGCGGCTGCCAGAATGCCTGAGAGATGCCCTAGCCTGATTTAAAATATGCCTTTTAAATCACGCCCTCCCGGGGAGGAAAACAAGCCCGATCCGGGCTTCTTTCGCCGAAAAGGGGCAGGGACGGGGCTGTTTCCCCTTCAGGGAGGGATCAGGCGGCATGCACACCCCGGCGACACATGTCACTCGTGCGGCGCGGAATTGCATACCATATATGAGTTTAGTCGGGTAGGGGGTGCGTGAGGATGTATGCATACACCGTGCATACATTTTCCCCTTTTTACTGGTGAGGGCGGCTGGATGAAGCGGAGGCACGCAATATTCTTCGAGGACGCTGAGTGGAACAGGGCTGTGGAGGGCGCCAGGCGGCTGGGTATATCCGCCGGTGAGTATTTGCGGCGGCTGCTCCGCGGGGTGGTGAAGGTCGGCATCTCTCCCGGCAAGGTGGAGGACAGGAACACGCTGTTTCTCCGGCGGAATGCTCTCTTGAAGGAGATTTACAGGATCAGGGAAGAGGTCGGCAATGAGAAGATCCAGAAGTGGATAGATATATTCGAGGGGATGGACGGCGGCACGCCGAGTGACAGGAACTTCCCGCGCATGGACAGGACGCTGGCGCAGCTCTACAAGGAGCATAAGAAGCGGGGTATGCCGCTCACGGAGGTGGCGGCGTTCGACGAGTTCATACAGCTCCAGAAGAAGGGTGTGGATGTCGAGCACGAGATGTCCGAGCAGGCGCAGAAGGCGGCTAAAGCGCCGAAGGCGGAGGCTAAGCCTGAAGCGTCAGAGGAATCGCTTCCCTCGGATGCCGTCATGCGGAAGAGGCGGCGCGGGCAGAGCGTATATTACTGCTGGGTGACCCGCACGAAGGAGGACGGCAAGTGGCGCGAGCAGGTAGTCAGGTCGGCGACCGACGCCGAGGTCAAGGAATGGGAAGCGAAACGGGAAGCGAAGCAGGCTGATTCCAGCTAGCCGGCGACGCATGTTTTCCGGGGGGAGTTCAAGGCAAACCTTCGTCCGCGCCGCGGCGGCATGGTTGCATTATTGCATTCCCCCGTATAAATGCCTCCAATAAAGTGGAGAGTGCTTAGACTAACTAAGCACTCTCCAAAAAATCGAACGCCCGCCTCCCCGGAAGGCAGGGGGAGGATCAGCCCTGCGCTGCAGGGTTTTGAAGGGCGGCGGCTAGGCTTCGAGCTGTCAGGCTGCCTGTCTCAAATAACCCCGTTTGTCTCAGAAAGGGTGGTATGTGGGGGGTGATCACCCCCTCCATGAGACAAACCCCGCCTTCTGAGACACGGATGGCATTCCCGAGGGTTCTCCCAGCCGGGTTTAGACCTTCAACTTTTTCTTATCTGAACGACATGTAGACGCCGTTGAAAGTTGCTAGCTATAAAAGGGGCTTGCACCTAACTAGGTATAAACCCCTTGGTGCTTCCTGTAGAATTTGAACTAGCTAGACTGTGAAAAATGTAGAAGAGAAGCACAGAAAGCTAGCTTAAAACAGTAAATGTAAGTCTAGACTTTACCTAATTTAACTTTAATAGCCTATTATTTACTAGCTATTCAAATTATTGAAAAATAATTCTTTATGTTATCAAAGCATTACATCGAGACCAATAGTTATTTTCATAGAAAGCTAGCTAGCTCTAGCTGAAAAAAAAGCACATAAATAAATCGGAAAAACCTGAAAAAGGCTGTCTTTTTATTTTTGTCAAGGTTTTTGATTAGCTAGCTAGAATTCCAATTGAATGCAACACTAAAGTAGCTATAGAGAAGTAGATGAGTAAACTACCTGCATCCATTAATAGTGCTAGTAATGGCGAAGATGCTACTGCTGGATCTATCCTTAGACTGTGCAGTACTATTGGTATTATCATACCTGTCAAAGAACCTGAGAAAACAATAGCGATATTTGCCGCTGCAATTATATAGGCTAGAGGAAACAGGTTGTGCCAGAAAATTGCGATTGTAAACAGTATAGCGGTCGTTATAATGCCTAAGATTATGCCTATATACGCTTCCCTGATTATTCTGTTCAAAATCTTCGTAGGCCTCTTTTCTCCCAGGGCTATAGCTCTAACTGTTATCGTAGAGGCTTGAAAGGCAGTGTTTCCCCCGGTTGATGTCATACAAGCCCAATAAACGGCCAATGCAGGTAATGTGAGTATCAAGTAACTGAATTTTTGAACGATCAACCCTACAAGGAAAACTTCGCCCAAAAGTGCCATTAAAAGCCATGGTGTCCTTGCTCTTATGACTGAAGATGTTTTCTCTCTAGATACGATATCAGGAATGACTTCAGTTCCCGAAAGACGGTACATGTCTTCTGTTGTTTCCTTTTTGATAACATCAACAACATCGTCAATAGTTATTACCCCAACTAATTCTTGGGCTTCATCCATAACCGGTAAAGCTATAAAATCGTACTTGGCGATTATTCTGGCAACTTCCTCCTGGTCAGTATCTGTCTTAACATAGATAACACCCCGAGTCATAACGTCGCTGACCGGCGTTTCAGGCTGAGTGGTGATAAGCTGTTTAAAGGATAGCGTGCCAACAACCTTTTTTTCACTATTTACTACATAAACGTAATATATAGTTTCAGCCTCAACTGCCTGTTTTTGAACATTTTCAATTGCTTCCCGCACGGTTATAGTATCGTTGACAGCTATGAACTCAGGAGTCATTAATCCTCCTGCGGTGTGCTTCTTATGCCTTAAAAGCTTCTTTATCGTTTCAGCTTTCTTCATGTTTATGGAATCGAGTATTTTAGAGGCGATTTTTATATTCAAATCGTCTAGAAGATCTGCAGTATTGTCTGGAGACATTTCTTCAAGAATTTTAGATATTACTGAAATCTTTAAAGACTTTGCAAGTTCTTTTCGTTCAACATCTTCAATTTCTGTGAATGCTTCAGCCGACTTTTTAGGATTCCATTTTTCAAATATTTTCTGTTTAAATTTGTCAGGGAGATTTTCAACAATATCGGCGGCGTCGGCAGGATGTAATGTATTCAAAATGTCAATAACTTTCGATAACCCATCTCTTTTTAAGAATGCTTGAACCGCATGGTATACTATCCGTGTCTTGTTTTCCATAGAAGAGCTCACCTCAAACCTAATTTGCGGTATCTCCGCTTTTACCTAACATATATATTAAGAATACTTTTAGCTAGGCATCTCATTATGTTATAGACATTTCATCAACAGAGTTAGATTTAAAAAAAAGAATCAGCCGCAGAATCATACCCCTTTAACCGTGGATGTAGTGGATAGAGAAAAAGTCAATGTGTATAAGGCACTCATTTTAAGAGAAATATTGCCAATTTAGAAACAGTCGATAATTTGCTCATATATACTTTTACTTAAGCTGTTAGCTAGCTCAGGCATTGGCAAGGGAATATTCAAATGAGATGTCAATTAAATTGATTTTGCTCTTCCAGATTTCTAGGCAGAAAAAAACAAAGTAGACCTGCTAACCCGGCTAAAACTGCTGCAAACGGCAAGCTAAAAGCTAGACCATGCAAATCTGCTATTCCACCAAAAATCATTGAAGAAACCGAACCTACCATAGTTAGGCCTGTGACTAATCCGACAGCTGTTGAATCTACTCCTTTAGGAGCTACTCTAAGTGTTAGTTCAAACAAAATGGGCCATGTTGCAGATATAGAAAAAGCGCCTAAAGTGATGAAGATAACGCTCATAGGAAGGGGAGTAACAGTGTAAAGAAACCAGCATACTCCCCATCCAAAAATTAGAAGTGCAAACATTTCTCTCCTAAACGAGTTCAGACGGTCATATATACGGCCACAAATTGGCTGAGAAAAAATGAAAGTTGAGAGCATGATCGATGTGAATAGACCTGCAGTAAATATGCTAAGGCTCATACCCTGTACGAAGAAGATGGGTACAAAAGTTAGCATAACGCTTGTACACATAGTAATAAGAAATGCGATAAACATCAACAGAATAATTCGAATATTTGCTAATCCACTCAACACAGGTTTGGTCACGGACTTTGCCTTTAAATCCCTGAGAAGAGCAATAATCAAGACGGCAAGGATGCCAGTAGGAATTATTAGAATCATTAGAAAAGGTCTCCAGCCCCAGATCATAGCAAAATAGGTTGCGACAAGGGGGGCGATGAAAACTCCAATTCCACCAGCCGCTCCGTGGATGCCGAGAACAAAACCTCTTTTATTTTTAAAGAGATCACCTAGCATGGATACACCTAGCGGGTGGTATACAGCGGCTCCTAGCCCCACAGCAAAAGCGGCAACTAATAGAACAATATATGAATTGGCTGTACCAGTCAAGAATAATGCTGCGGAAAGGCAAACTATCCCAATAGCAAGTAAAAGTTTCTTCTTGCCTGTTCTGTCACCAAAATAACCAACGAAAGGTTGTAAAAACGCTGAAGTCGCCCTGAAAACAAAGACGACGCTACCAGCCTCAAAATAGCTCAAGTTAAATTCACTAATCAACAATGGCAGCAAAGGGAATATTACAATCGCTAAGAAGTCGTTCCACCCATGAGTCACTGAGATGAGATTAAGGGCTATAGAACGGTATTTCATGTAAGGTCACTCGCATTCATCGTTTTCCATACAGCAAACTACACCCCACAACCCAAAATTAAATCTTTATCCGCAGAGACATCCCCCCCCAAAAACAACCCTAAGCTAGCTAATAGCTATCTTGTACATTTTTGTCGAAAATGACTTAAATCTAACTTATGAGCCGCTACCTTTGAATTGAAGTCTACTGGCGACATTTTCTAGTCTAAGCATAGGAAAGGCACCTTTGAGGTTAAGCCCCGTCAGACCGATAGGCTTGATGATCCTCGGTTCGGCTTGCAGAATCTGACTGGCTACATGAAGTGAATTTAATTAGAAATTTTAAGGGTTATTCATAAATCGTGTTTTAAGTTTCAGCGTTGTAGGTATTGGGCTAGTTCTGTTTCTGCGTTATCTGCCTTTAGGAAGATGGGCACGTTCTCTATTCCTGTGGCTATGTAGCTGGAGAGCAGCCATTCGCCCAGTGCGAACTCCAATGTTTTATCCAGTATTCCGATGTCTATCATGAAGGCGTTGCTGACCACGGTGCGGTTCCATGCCCTTGGCAGTGTTCCCACGAAGTAGGTGTGGAGCTGTTGGAGGGCACTTGTGTTCAGGTATGCTATCCTCTGTGTGGCTATGCATCCTCCCAACCCGTACTTTTTTCCCTGCCGGAGCAGGGTCTCCACAGCCTCTGGGTGTTCACGCTCCAACCTAGCTAGCTATCTCAAAACGCTCTCCTACTTCCTTCAACAAGTGGACATTATCTCTCCATACACCGTAAATCTTAGCGTTTTCTGTATGGACCGGTATAACCATCTTCGGGCTGACGTGTTCTACAAAACTTTTCAGTTCCGGGCCGGAAGCGTGTCCTGAGACATGGGTTGCATTCAAATCCATTCCGAAATGGTTAACCCAGTTTTCCACCCTCTGCCAGTCAAGCTCCATCTCAATGTCAAAAGGTTCACATACCGATTTTATGTATACCGAGCCTTCAGCAGGTTTTATGTTGATTAATTCCTTCAAGTCGAAGTTCGTGCAGAAGAACATAAATTTAGACTGATCAGCGAGAACGTCTTTGTAGCATATGGCACCGTTTAGATAAACGCTCTCCCATTTGTCATAATCCTGACTTATCAATCTCTCCTCCCAATCACTACCTACAAGTCCCCAGCTCTTTCTCAGTGCGTACAAACATAAATTATCATCATCAAGTTTTGGGGCTGTTGATCCCTCACATCTGTTCAATTGTTCAATAAGGTAAGCTTGTTTCAGGCTTATCGTAAGAGTCTTATCTGTTCTCTTCGCAGAATTTAAGAAGGAAATCATCCTGTCGTTATCTCTTACAGGCCAGTTGCAAACTGTCAGACCTTTTGACTCGGTAGCTATAGCGGAAACATCGTCTTCAAGATCAGCCTCTTTTCTCGAACTTTTCTCATCAACACGGGTTCCCTCTATAATCAATACATCTGGCTTAGCTTCCTCACATGCCTCCATAAATTCCCTAGTCTTCTCCCCTCTTCTGCCATGGAAACGAAAATCACCCGTATACACAAGGGTTCCAGAGGATGTGTGGATAATATAACCTGTAGCGCCTGGCAAAGAGTGATCCACGTTGAATGGAATTATCTCAAGCTTATCTATACTGAATTTCTCACCAAACTTGAATAAATTGAATGGTCTAGGTATAGCCAGGTCGGGATGAGTCCGTTTTGTTTTCCTACTCATTTTCCCCTGTTTATTAACATATGTTTCAAAACTTGGTGTAAGTTCAGTCAAATCTGAGAAGCTGCCGCTGGTGGTGTCATTCAGCGCCTTCAAGATTGCATGGGTTTCCTCTGAACAGTAAATGGGTATATCTTCCCTCAAATGATGTATGTAAGATGAATGGTCAGCGTGAGCATGGGAAAGCAATACCCCTTGGCAGTCTCTGTCTTCAGTTTTTCTTCCCATATGTTTCAAATAATCGCTTCTATACAACCCTTTCAAATCAGGCAGTAAACCAAATTCTAAAAAATCACCTATACCATTACATTTCCTCGGTTGAAGGAACTCGGAGAAGAACTTTCCAGCCGGATTAAAACTCATCCCAAAATCAAGAAATATCTTCGTATCTCCATCTTCCAGTAATATCTTGTTTCCACCAATCTCATTTACCCCGCCATAAAACGTGAGGTTAACCAGTTACACATCACCTGGATGGTTCGGTGTTCTGCATAAACGTAGGGATTAATTTGGTTTATGAGTTTATTTTGACTCATAACCCCCATTAATTTGAGGCGTTCAATAACTATTAATGTTTCTAGCAGTCAGAACCTAAGGCTACACTTTTATGGCTCCAAAATGTTCAGATCCCTTGTGGAATTGTCTCAAATAGGTTTAGCTAGGCAGGTGTAGGTAGGGCTATCTGTCTCAATTAGGTACATCAGAGTTTGATTTATTGGGTTAGCTTTTTTCTAGGTAAAGGAAAAGCATAAACTTCTAGATTGCTCATATAACTATAATTTAAGGGTGGCTCTTCTTAGTTGACGGTTCAGCTTCTTCACTGCGCTGATCTTCATCTCGATAAGAATTTTGGGATCTCCAATTATGAGCGGGCGATGGCTCGCAAAGACGATCTAATCCGGCGATTTGATGAAATTGTGAATTACGCCTTAGAGAATAAGCCCGACCTTTTCTTGATTTCGGGAGACGTATACGACAGGGTTCTCCCCGCTAATAATGCGCGAGTCATACTAACTCAGAGGATCCGCCGGTTGAAAGATGCCGGTATTCAAGTCTTCATTATTGGAGGCAACCATGAGGTGCCTAAAACTTATTGGTCTGGCTACCTGGCTATTGACACATTTGAATCTTCTGGGTTAGCTACGGTGTTCTCCAAGTCGGATAAGCTGCAGAAGAAAACCGTAGTCATAGACGGGTCGGAGGTCTGTATCTCTGGCAAGTCCTATAATGCTCAACATGAGTCTGAGAATCCTTTGAAGGATGAGACGGTTCCCGTGGAAGGGAGATATAATATTCTTATGCTTCACGCCTCTTTTCAAGGTCTGGGAGTAGCCTCTTCAGTTCCAGAGTTCGCAAGCCTCAGCCCTATACGTTCCGGTGATGTGCCGGGTACGCTGAACTATTTGGCGCTGGGCCATTTCCATAACGCCTTTGAGAGAAGGGTGAATGGCTGCTGTGTCTGTAACCCGGGCTCCATAGAGAAGCTCTCCTGGGCGGAGGAGCAGGACAGAAAAGGTTTCTTTTGGGTTGAGTTGGATGGGTCAGAGGTGAAGGTTGAGGCGGTGCCCTTGGAGAGCCGTCTGATGGAGACCAGGGAGCTGGCTCTATCGAAGGATTCGGGGGATGTTAATGAAGCGGTTCTCTCCTTCCTATCCGAGTTCAAGAATACTGACGCCTTGGTCAGGTTGCGTTTGAAGGGGACACTCAGCCCAGAACAGCAGCAGAAGTTCAAGGTTAGAGACCTCTACCAAGCTTGTCAACGATTGTTCTTTCATTTTACGTTTGATAGGCGAGAGCTCTTTGTCGAAGGTTACGGCAAGATATTTCTCGGAAGGATTGACAACCCTGCTGAAGCGTATTCGAAGCGGCTGGATGAGCTGATTCAGAAGGCACAGGATGAGGGTGAAAGGGATTTCATGAGGCAGGTTAAGGAAGAGGGGAGAAAATACTTGGGTGAAACCTAGTGATTATCCACAGACTTGCCCTCTCAGGTTTCAAGTTAATCAGAGATCCCATTGCCTTAGAGTTCCCTGAAGAGGGAAGAATCGGCATCTTCGGTGCTAATGAGAGCGGCAAATCAACGCTTCTTGAGAGCGTAGCCTTTACTCTTTACGGTTTGAAGCGCAGGGGGACGGTGAGTGAGCAGAGAGAAAACGTTGTAAGTTGGGGTAAGAACAGGGCGAGGCTGGAGTTGGAGTTCAGCTCAGGGGAGAACCGCTACCTGCTGCAGAGAGAGGTAAACGTTAAGGGCGGGCATACGGCCAGGCTGTGGACTATTGCAGATGGACAGAAAAAAGGGTTAGAGACAAACCTGACCAGAATCCAAGGGAGAATTGAAGAGATAACAGGTATGGATCGTGACTCGTTCAGCAAGCTTATCTACATTAGACAGAACGACCTTGACGCCCTGAAGGAAATGTTGAAAGCCAAACGGGAGCAGCTTGTAAACAAAGTTATGGGAATAGAGATCTTCGATGAGGCCACTGGGAAGGTAAACGATGACTCAAGACAGATGAAACAGGATCTAACTCCTAAAAAAGCGGAGTTCGAACACGTAGCTAGAGATAAGGAGGAATATGAGGAACAGATAGCGGCTAGGAAGACACTGCAGAATGCTAAGAATAAACTAGAGAAGAAGATTGCCAAACAGAAACAGCGCCTAGAAGAGAAAGAGATCCTCGTCAAGAAGTACGACTGGTTAGCAGACCGGAAGTCAAAAACAAGTCTGCGCACCGAGATGCAGGGAAATATTCGGAAACTGAATGATAGGCTCCAAGAGCTAAAGGATCGGCGGACAGAAAAACAGGGCTTAGAAGAGGCGCTTAAGAAGTATGAGGGAACCGATGAAGTACTCGAAACTTTGAGAAACATCAAGGGCGTCAGGACAGAGATTGGTCAGACCACTTCAAGAAGAGAAGAGAAAGAAAAGGCACTCGGCGAAGCCTCAACGCAAGCACAAAGGCAACGAAACTTCTTAAAGACACATGAAACAACCTATCAACATCTCACAGGATGCCTTGAAAAATATTCAGAGCAAGAAAGGCAACTGGACGCTCAGCAACAGGAGCTTCAACAATTTGAGGAACAAAAAAACCTCGAACTTCAGAAACATAAGATCCCTGAGAAAGATATGGATGAACTTACTGCAAACCTGTCTCAGAGGAAGAGCCAGCAACTACTCATCAGCATCCCTCTAATCGTCATGGGCATCGTACTTGCCTCAATGAGCCTAATAGTCAACATTTTCCTAATAGCCGTCGGAGTTCCGCTTTTAGCCGTTGGATTTGTCTTTTTCAGTCGGTATCGACGCCTTGAGAGGCTGGCGAACCTAAGCGTCAACATCCAGTCATTAATTGGAAGCATTGGGCAGAAGAAACAGAAAATCGATGGGTTAAACCGTGGGCTGGATGGGCTGAGAGCTGAAACCCGTTTCCATTCCTCCACAGAAATAGAGAGCAAAATCTCAGACATCATATCGACGTTAAGATCCGAGATAGGCTTGGAATCGTTTGATGCATTGAACGCAGTTCTAAAAAAGAATGAAGATCTAGAGCGGCCGTTGAAGGGTGAAACTGCAGATCTGGGGGCGACTTTAACCTCTTTGAGGAAACAGTTAGACGATTTGAGTTCCGGAATCGAAGTTCCACCTGATTTAGACAAGGGGATAAAGAAGTATGAGGCAATGTCAAGGAAGAGGGCCACATTGAACGGTAAACTCGACGGCGTGAACGATAATATACAGAAGATAGAGGGTGAAAACTCTCAAGCAGCACTTGAAGGGCTTGAGGAACGGTTGGGTGAAATTGACGAGGAACTTGAGAATTTAGAGAAGGACAAGCCTGAGGATGTGGCGGCTGTAAAATATTCAGAGCGGAGCCATAAGAAAGCCAAGAAAGATCTGGAAAAAGTTAGGGATCTCTATGGGGATCTGAAACAGGATCTTGCGACAACGAGTCAGGGTCTGAAAGATGTTGAAGAAGTGATTGGGCGGGTGAAACCGGGCTATGACCGGTATCCTAGGCTTGAGGCAGAGATCGCTGGGCTTGAAGGTGGAATTCGGCTGCTTGAACGGGTTACCCGTGAGATGAAGGAGACGAGTAAAGAGTTGAGGAACCGTGTTCTGCCGCAGGCAAGATACATAATCAACCAGATCCTACCCACACTGACGGACGGCCGGTACAGCGACCTCGAGATCTCCGAGGACCTGCAGTTCAAGGTTCACTCCAACGAGGCTGGCGGATATAAGGAGCGAGATGTTTTCAGCGGCGGAACACAGGATCAATTTCTAATAGCTTTAAGACTTGCCTTCACCCAGAGTATCCTAGACTCCCGGGTCAGGGCTGACTATTACAGCCTCCTGATGGATGAGTGCATATCCAGCAGCGACGAGGTGCGAAAGCAAGCTATCTTTGAGGTTCTGGACCTGAAGAAAGAGACCTTCCGGC
>Ga0265594_1002640_pt1 | contig 12580 bp, 12 predicted proteins | sample saktaG_11_FD_190147 | JGI IMG/M metagenome (GOLD analysis project Ga0265594, IMG submission 190147) | Saline water microbial communities from Sakinaw Lake, British Columbia, Canada - sak_2011_5_24_80m | ecosystem: Environmental > Aquatic > Non-marine Saline and Alkaline > Saline ... | reverse complement strand
AGTAAAATATGAGGAGGTGTATCTGAAAGCCTATCAGGATGGCAGAGAAGCCAGGATTGGCCTTGGCAACTACTTCCGCTTTTACAACACCGAGCATCCCCACCAGACCCATGGTTACCGGACACCGGCCGAAGTATACTCCGTAATCCCGGTAGAAGCTACTAATAGAGGTATGGTAGAATCCTTACCACCAGACCCCTTGAGGATAGCGGGACTCAATCTTAATATTGCCCCTATCCTGTCCTAAAGACGGGGGCCACCTCACAAAACACACAGGAATCTCAATCCAATGATCAGTTGTCAGGAAATATTCTAGTGAAAACTTACTCCAAAATTGATGCTTTTTTGATGCTTGAAAAGATGCGTAATTGAGTTAATTGTACCTGGTAATTGGTTTAAAAATGATTCGCTGGGATTGTAAATTGATATGAAATTGATACATTTAGGTACTATCTTTTGATGCCAAACCTTATTTAGACTTAAAACAGAATATATGCGCGGATGGTGAAAAGTGAATACTTTTACGTTAACTTCAAAGAAAAGCAAAGCAAGCCTGATATTCGAAGAGTTTATCAATCGTTATAAATTAAGCAACCGTGCTGAGGGTAAAAGCGAGGAAACTATCCAATGGTACGATGAGATCTTAAAATCATTTGGTGTATATCTGAAGAATACAGGGAACAGTAATGGTATACCATGCCTTAATCTGGAGAATGCCAGAGAATACATTCTGTATCTAAGGGATAAACCAAAGTTTGAAGGTCATCCATTTATACCAACGCAAAACGAAACTCTTTTACCACAAACCCTCCGGTGCCACACAAGGGGTCTAAAAGCATTCTCGACTTGGTTATTCCTTAATGAGTATATCCCTGAAAATAACTTGAAAAACCTTAGGTTACCCAAGGCACCTATGATACTCATCGACCCTTTAATTCCTGAAGAAATAATAAGGATAGCATCCAGTATGAATCAGAACTCCCCTACCGGATTACGAAATCATGTTATTTTCGTTACTGCCTTGGATAGTGGCTTAAGGGCATCTGAAATAGCTGGTATTAAGCTGGAAAAGCTAAATATAAAGGACGGCTATATCAAGGTAATGGGCAAAGGGTCTAAAGAAAGAATAGTGCCAATAGGGAAGTTCGTTCAGATGACCATTTGGAACTATATAGACAAGGTGAGACCAGAACCCATTAGTCCAGACTGTAACAACTTGTTTCTTACCCAAGGTGGAAAACCGATAACGGTAAACACGGTGAAATTGCTTTTCTCTCGCCTTGCTAAGAGATCAGGAGTGAAAAGACTACATGCCCATTTATGTCGGCATACCTTTGCAATCAATTACTTGCTCAATGGCGGGGATATCTTTTCTCTCCGGGAAATACTTGGTCATACAACCCTGGATATGGTGAATCATTATCTCCACTTTACCAGTTCTCAAATTACAGATCAACATCATAAATATTCGCCGATGGATAAATTACAGTCGGAGATAAAGAAGTCTGACAAATAGTACACCCTCTGAACCTAAGTCAGAGTGTCACGTTTGTCGAACCCACAACCCGAAGGTGCTGGTTCGAATCCAACCCTCGCTGATTTTGTATCTTAATGACTCCCCGTAACCGTATTTTAAACATATGTCGGGTCAGATTAAACAAGTTAAAGGGGCCCAACTAATTTCATTAGCCTTACCTTGCCCCGAAAGGTTATACTGTTCATTAACATGAAGGGGTCAAAATTATTCTATGGATATACCATTGTTGCCTCAGGCTTCAGTATACAGGCAATAGGTGTCGGTACCTTTGTTGCCTTCGGTATTTTTTTCAAGCCACTGCTTACCGATTTTGACTGGTCAAGGGCAACAATATCCGGTGCTCAGTCAATGGTAATGGTCGTCGCGGGATTGTCCGCTATGTTCCTTGGTAGATTGAATGACAAGTTCAGCCCACGGATTTTAATGACAGCCGGTGGTTTATGCTGCGGGTTAGGGGTCCTACTCATGTCAGTGCTCAGTAACGTTTGGCAATTGTACCTCTACTATGGCATGTTATTTGGAATTGGGTATAGTGCGATTGACATCATCCCCCTAACAACAGTGGCACGGTGGTTTATTCGACGGAGAGGGATGATGACTGGCATTCTCAAGGTGGGTACAGGTGCCGGTCAACTCGTTATACCTATATTGGCTAGTGTGTTAATCGCGATTTATGGTTGGAGAACCTCATACATTATCATTGGTGCTATCGTGATGTTTCTGCTTATTATTATCGGGCAGCTTTTGCGACGTGATCCCGCTAGTAAAGGGCTCTTACCAGATGGAGACAGGATGACCCAAACCGTGAGTCTTAAGCCTATAGAAAATGGCTCTCATCCTCACGAAGCGTTGCGGACTCGGCAGTTCTGGACGATTGGCATGGCCTATATCTTCACTATGTATACTCTTCTCACAATAATGTTACATATCGTACCACATGCTACCGATATCAGAATATCTGGAACACTAGCGGCCAGTGTCCTATCGGTAATTGGTGGAATAAGTATGGCAGGTCGGTTCGTTATCGGTGCTACTATAGATCGTATAGGTAGTAAGTCCTCTATGGTTATTTGTTTAGTCTTGCTTATCTCAGCTTTACTGTGGTTACAGTTGGCGAGTGAGCTCTGGATGCTCTATTTATTTGCTATTGTCTATGGTTTTAGTCATGGCGGACTATGCACTGTGATTTCACCCATTGTCGCTGAGTATTTTGGGCTTCGTTCTCATGGTGCTCTCTTTGGAATTATCTACTTCATTTCTATGGTTGGAGGTGCTACGGGGCCAGTTATCGCGGGGTATATTTTTGACATTACTACGAGCTATAACCTCGCGTTTTGGATATGCACTGCGAGCAGTGCTATTGCGCTGGGGCTTATTTTATCTCTGCGAACAATAAGTAAGGACAAAGAAATAACAAGAGAAAGCCTATAGTATCGTTATAAAGCCTTATAATCCAAAGGTCGCTGGTTCAACTCTTACTCCCGCTACCAAAAGAGGACAGTGGCGACCCATATAATGGTCGCCTTTTTGTTTTGCCATACATACTGTCTTATAATTTGTTTAATATGAGAAATAAACGCTCCCGAATACAACGTGAAAGTAACACTGTTGCTGCAATGATAGCCCTGTACTGTAGGAAGAATCATAACCCTGATGAACCATACCCCGACTGCATGTCCCTTGTGGACTACGCCCATAGGTGCCTTCACAAATGCCCTTTCCAGGAAGGCAAGACGACATTTGCCAAATGCAAAGTTCATTTATTATGATATTAATGTAACTATTTGTCAATATATATCTATTATAATCTAATTGTGCCTAATTAAGTCTTGTGAGCTACTATTACCTCAAAAAGAATAAGGATAATGTCATATGGGTAAAGATAGCTCAGAAGAGAAAATCGAAAGGATATTCTTTACATTTACTGAAACTCAGGAATTCCTTGGAGTGAGCCATCAAACAATATATAAGTTGATGAAAAGCGGCCTTGAATCCCATAAGATTGGGAAGAAACGCGTGTTTCTTAAGGAAGACCTAGTTCAATGGATTAAGGAGCACTAAGTTATAGCACCGATTTAACATTTCATCGGAATGTGACATCTGCGGCTATTCTTTTCAGCATACAGAACAGTTTGCTGCTCGGCGAGAATATCTGGTAACCTTTCTTCACGCACCTATGGCAATTCCAGCTTTGTCTAAGACTGTCTCGTCTGTGAAGATAGGTGCCTCAGTCCTGATACCATGAGCTACAGCCTTGGCTGGGACACAGTTAACCTCTACAGCTTTACCATCATTCTGAGCCAGCAGCAATTTGGCGTAAAAGACATTTTCCACGAACCGGTTGATTACGGCTGCTTCGACCTTACAGAATATTGTGTCGATGCCTGCAAAGGAGAGATCGAACTCCGCAGGGTCAATGCGTCCGACGCCTAATAGTAGTTTTTTTACAATATTGGCCTGTCGCGGACCTATATAGATGGGGAGATAGCGTTCTGCCCCTTTCTCTTTCAGAATCAGGGCCCACTCATTACTCAGCGAGTTGCGTCTCAGGGAATCAATTGTCATTTCTACGATACCCACGCTATGCCTCCTTGACCTTGCGTTGACATCTCCGACCGCGAGATTACGAATTTCGATGTTGGTTCTGTTTCACGGAAGCATCACCCCCAGCGTCAATTTCTCTAGTTTCAGTGACAGCTTGCCCAAATGACCTTTGTGGATGCCCTCCAGCTTTGGCGATGGCCGCTGTGAAGGCTTGGTCAATCTCGGTTCGTAAACTGGTTGTGTTTATGCTGCGAGCTATTTGTCACGCACTGTCAGATAAGAATTTTTGATCGTTTCTCTTGCCCCGCCTGGAGAACTGCTTGTCTGGATTATCTATCATTTGCTACCTTCGGCAATATCTTCTCGCACTGAACCAAACAACGGCTCAATTTCTTGAAACCATAGGCCAGCAAAGACAGTCCAACGCTCCACGAAGTTATGTTGTGTATCAATCTGAACAAAGAGGTAGGCCGGGTCTTTGTGTCCTACTATACGAAGTTCTCTCCCGTCATACACTTTGTCCTCTGCAAATATGTGCCTTTGATAAAGTTTGCGTTCTTTCAGATATTTCATGTCTGGAGTCTGCCCTTGCTCCCAGCAGCGCCGGAAATAACGCAGGACCTCTAGAGCGAAGCCGTTAGTAACTTTCGGTATAACAATACGTTCCAGAATGCCCTCAATGCCGATTTCAACTAGTAAGTCCTGATTGGCCTTACTGTAAGTCGGGTTGGAACCTTCAGAATAACCCTTGAGCAAATCAAGCCCCCTGAGTTCTTGAAGCCGCCCTTTCTTGTTCTTATTCTCAAGAACACCCCAAAGAAATGGGTCTGCGTTGATGAAATACCTCTTGAGTTTCTCTGCCTGTTCTCTTGGTATTTCCATTTGAATCTCCCTCCTGCCACACTATTCACGCTGCTACATTGCTCCACCGTGGAGTAAAAACCGCATTCATTCAATAATAACCTGTCATATTATTATTGTCAATACATATTATATGAAAGAGATATACTAATTCATACAAGTCGTGCTATAATATGGCACGAATAGTAGGTGAGAGGGCAAAAGTTAGGCACAAAAGGATTTAAGTATCTCGATACCAAAGAGTGAATATAAAATTTGCGGGGGAAAGTATGAGAGCAGCACTATATGCAAGAGTCAGTAGTGAGGAACAGGTGGAGGGCTATAGTATCGATGCTCAGAGGCGGGCGTTCGAAACATTAGTTAAGAGTAAGATCTGGACAAGATCTGATGAATACATTGATGAAGGCAAATCTGCAAGAAGCGATAATATCGACAAGCGTCCAGCATTTAAACAGATGATAGCTGACGCCCTAGCTGGTAAATTCGATGTCCTCGTGGTTCATAAACTTGACCGTTTCTCAAGGAATATCCGTATTACCCTTGAATATTTTGACAAGCTATCAAAGGCTAGTGTTACCTTCTTATCAATTAATGAACAGATGGACTTCTCAACCCCTTGGGGCGGGCTAGCCCTCACACTTCTTAGTGGTCTGGCCCAATTCTACTCTGACAATCTCAGTCAAGAAACCAAAAAGGGATGGCATGAACGAAGGAAGCAGGGGCTCTATTGTGGCACGCTGCCCTTTGGGGCTATGAAGGGCGAAGATGGGGTGACAGTACCGGATATTACTGAGAGAAAATCCGGTGTCAATGGGCACGAGGTTGCTGTTTGCAACTATGATGGTCTGAAAATGGCGTTCGAGTTGTCAGCACAGGGGAAATCAGACCGGGAGATAGCGATAACCCTGAATACAGCAGGGTACCAGACGACGGGTACCCAAGGGCCGAGGCCCTTCTCTAAGAATACCGTCAAGGACATGCTGAGGAACAGATTCTATATCGGCTATATCCCGGATGGGAATGGCCGGATGGATAAAAGCAAAGCATGAACCATTTGTAGTTGAGGGCCTGTTTGAGGTAGTGCAGAAGGTGAGAGCGTCAAGGGCTAACCAGCCTAGGACAGTACGGACAGTACGGTCAGACGCCAGCATATACTCGCTCACGGGAATAGCAAGATGCGCTGACTGTGGTAGTACAATGAGAGCCTTTAAAGGCAGGGGGCGGGTTCGCATGGTTTGTAACGGCAGGATAAAGGCGGGAGATTGCAATCAGCCGTCCACTTTCCTTGATGTGTATGAGCAGCAACTGCTGGTCTATCTGGGGGCTTTCCGCATCCCGGAAGATTATCAGGAGAAAATTCTTGAAGCTCAAAGCAAGCTTGAGGCGTCGTACAACGTAGAGAATGAGAGGAAGGCCCTCCAAGGTCAGCTCAACCGGGTAAAAGAGCTTTACGAATGGGGACATAAGAACCGGGAGGAATATTTGGTAGACTATACTGCAATACGTCGCAAACTGCAAGAACTCACCCCGGCGGATGTCAGGCCGCAGGCATTGGAGAGTCTAGCCTCTTTTTTGAAGGACATTGCGGCGGCTTGGGAACAGACGGCCCAGGAGCAGAGGAACAAACTTGCTGGTTGCCTGTTTGAGGTAGTCTGGATTAAAGACAAGAAGGTGATGGCGGTTACTCCACGACTTGAGTTCAAGCCTTTCTTTGACCTACGGTATGAAGGACTGCCACACTATGTGTTGCAGATGCGACCCCGGGGGGATTCGAACCCCCGATCTCCACCGTGACAGGGTGTCATGTTGTATTCCCGAAGACCTGTACTAAAGTATCGCATACTAAAGGCTGTCCCAAAGTCCGTGGTGGTGGTAACTAGCCTTGTTGTAGTAGGTATTGTTTTTGCAGTTGACATAGCCTTAACAGTCCTCCATGGTGATCCAGCCGTATTTTAATGCCTCCAGCACTGCCTCGGTACGAGAGCCAACGTTCATCTTCTGGAAAATGTTTGTAAGGTGGCCCTTGACCGTACGCTCTGTGAGGCCGAGGTGAGCAGCAATGTCGTAGTTGCTCAGCCTTGCCGCCAGCTTTAGCACCTCAGCCTCCCGGGATGTCAGGTGCTGGCCACAATCGAGTGCCACCGGCTGTGGTCTGGCGGTGCGTTTCAAGAGTCTCTGCGCCAGGGCCGTATCACAGACAAAATCCCCGGCGTGGACTGAGCGGATGGCCCGCACCAGCTCCTCGATGCGGATAGTTTTCAGCAGGTAGCCGGCAGCGCCAGCTCTCAGAAGCTCAGCAATATATTCCTCTTCGTCGTACATAGTCAGGATGAGAACGGCGGTCTGGGGATGCTCCGCCTTGAGCCGCCTGATACATTCTACGCTGCCCAGATTGGGCCTACGAGCTTGTATGACGACTACGTCCGGCTTGAGCTCGCGGGCCAGACTAATCGCCTCCAGAGTATTGTCCGCCTCACCAACCACCTCGAAGTCCGCTTCTCGCTCGAGGAGGTACCGGATGCCCTGCCGAACTATGAGCTGGTCGTCGGCAAGAAGTATTGTGGTCTTTTTCTCTATTTGCTTCGACATGTTCTCTTAAATGACAACCTCTTGTTTATCTTTGTTCTTGTGCCCTCAGGGTGTCGCATCATCTTTATTCCTAATGTCTATTCTCACCGCACCCCTATACAAAAGGCGCATCACTAAGGAATGTAACCGCCAGAGCATTAGCTTGTGGTCAACTAACCAGCTCCATCCTCTGATAATTGACCATCTCCAAAGGCTTGTATCAGGGTGTCGCTTCATATTTGGCTCCTTGCCTAGAGGCTTGAGGCTGTGGTAGAATGACATGAAGGTGGTGAGGTTACTCAGCCTCTGGCCCCTTTGCTCAGACCGCCGAGTCAATCAGCGGCCTGTTCTTTTTTAAGTCTCTCTATCTCGCTTTTTGGGATAAGAGTTCTACCGACGATACGGACCACTATGATTTTATTGTCTCTAATCCTTCTCCAGATGGTGGCAACACCCTTACTGAGCAAATTGGCTGCTTCATCTACATCATAGAGGTCTTCTATCTCAACGGTAGCTGTTACTTTGACCATTCCCCTCTCCCATCAATAGCTGATAGCTCCACTCTATCATACCTTGATAGCCTTGTCAAGTCCACGTAGACGAATTTGGATATTGTCGTAGATATTCATTTTTGGCAATTAACCTTACCAAGTCTTATTTTCGCCCCTTTTCTAACCGCTAGGCTTAGGGCTGAAAAAGGGCAAAAAAGAGAGCTCCACGCCTGATAACTCGCCGGAGCTCTCAACTTTACCAAAACAGACGTCACAGAATCGAAATCTAGGCGTTTTTTGCAGCTGGTCAATGGATTAAGGTATTGCCTAAATGGTGGCGGGATGCCACCTGCCCGATTACGCCAAGGGTAGCGCACGGGAGGGGTGCTTCACCCTTCTAGGCAGCTACTAAACTGGTGTCTGGTCTATTGCATCTTTCTCAAGGAAGATTATTACAGCCTCAATAAGGTTAATTACTAGACCTCTGGCTGCTCTAGGTAGCTTATCAACCCGGGCAAAATGAAACCTCAGTTGTGGATCACCAAACGTAATCTCAGTGGCGTAGTCCATATCCTCAAGTAAACCAGCTAGCTGCCACAGATATTCTCTCTTGACGCCAAGGTAATCGGCCAGCCGATTCAGTGAAAATAGGGTTGGCTGGTATTGCCTTTTGATAATGCTATGCACGGTCCCGGCACTAAGACCGGAATTTATCGACAGACTGCGCAGGGATAATTCCCTCTCCTTGCACTGCTCAAGTAAGAAGTCACCTAGCTCTTTATTCGCCAAATTACCACCCTCCAATCCACAAAATTAAAGTCAACCCCTTAAGGCATCATCAAGTGTTCATGACTAAAGGGGTTAACAAGGTCTTACCCCCGTGCTGTATATGTATACGGCGGTAAACAAAATCATAAATAGTGCAAATACGCTGAAATTGCAAGCTTTTTTGAGCCCCGCAGAGGAATGCAGAGTTTTCATCGACCTTGCTCACTCGCATTTTATCTATTTCAGTATATATTGTAGCAAAAGGGCTTGACAAAGTCTCACTTCTGCCTTATATTATTATATGAAGTGGTAGATAAAGTTATATAATATCGTAGATGCCCCTGGGAGGCTAAGTTTTTGTTATGACAGATATGAAGATGGCAGTGGTCAGTGAATCGGAACGGACGACGGTGATGATTCATCGGCAAACCAAGGATGACTTAGATTCAATCAAGCGCCCGGGGCAGAGTTATGATGGTGTGATTCAAGACCTGCTGGAATTTTGGAAGCAGAAAAAGAGGGAGCGCTGGATGCGGAGAAAAGAGGAGCAGAAAGTGCCAGTAGGATGAACCTAAGTTCTGGAAAATGAAAAGACCTGTGGGGGCAGGTCTTTCCGAGGGAGTGAAAAGAGGTAATGCTATATAACACTTGTTATTCTTCTAAAGCGATTCAGAAGATAAGTCAAATAAAAGGGGCTCAGAGACCCCAAGTGGGGGTGTGCTTGTGAGCCCTTTGGTTTTATTAAACTGGCATGGGGTAGCGCTGTGGATATCCGGGCCACGCAGAGTTTTCATCGACCTTGCTCACTGGCTCGCCTCCTTGCAGTCCTACCCCTGCCGGGAAAGTGGCTGTAAGGGGATAGGTAATTGATTGCTCTTATTATCAATATGATTTTCTTAGTAGGCCCTGAAAGGAGGTGATGCCATGGTTAAGCCCGCAAGGGGGAGCGTTGTTAAAACGCATGAAAAAGCCTAGGAGAACCTTGTCTCCGTAAAAATTAAAAATGGGGATATTAGGCTTATGCCTGTTTATGGAGACAACATAAGATAATTTAGTTAGAAGGAGTATATATAAGATGAAAAGAAAATTGAAAGGAGTGCTGGCTGTAAGTCTGACGCTGGTTATGGTTCTCAGCCTCATGGTCGCCTTCGTGCCAGTGGCCACGGCCGCTGACTACGACGAGAACGACTGGGGCGAGTGGGGCCTGCCCTCCATTGATGGCGACACTGATGTCGGCACGATGGCGATAGCCCCCGACGGCACCATCTATGCGGCCGTTCTAGAGGCCGGCGACTGGATGGTGCAGAAGTCGGAGGACGACGGCTACACTTGGGACGACACTGAGCTGGATGATATAGGCCGTCGTGTGATAGTGGATATAGCCGTCTCGCCCAACTACGATGATGATGAGACCATCTATGTCGGCTGCACTGACGGCACTATCTATCGCCTGGAAGAGGCTGGCGAAGGTGATGTAATCGCTCTCAAGGACATTCCAGATGTCAGAGATCTCTTCAGCCTGGATGTCTGGACCGATGACGACGACTACAACTGGATTCTGGTCGGCACCGGTATAGATGTCTTTGTCCTCAAGGACAAGAGGTTTGAGGACTGGCGAGACCAGGAGCTTAATGAGGTTGCCTTTGAGGTTGCCTTCTCCCCTGACTTTGATGACAGTGAGCTCATCTGGGCGGTAACCGAGTACTATGATGAGGACGATGATCAGTGGGAGTTTTTGGTTACTTCAACCGTATCGCCGGGTCAGTGGGGGCAGGAGGTTGGCGAGGTTGGCCTTCCCGTCTTGGTCACACTAGATGTTGATGTTGATGTTGACCTCGGCTTCCCCGATGACTACGACTCCGACCCCGATTCCGGCGACACCAACCTGTGGGTTGCTGTGAGCAACGGGGCAGGTGGTGGTGATATCTTCCTGATAGAAGGGGTAGATGCCGATGACGGTGACTCAAAAGCCAACGCCATGTTTACTGAGATAGGCGACGAAGACCCGACTGACTTCATCAGCATTGCCGTCTCCGGGGATTACGGCGACGAGATAATCCTGGCCGGAGAAAAGGATAGCCCCACTGTCTGGATAAGCGATGATGGCGGCTACGGCTGGAGTGGCGCTGATAAGAGCCCCACCGGTGATGGAGAGACCTATGTCATCATGGAGGCTGATGTTGTCTGGGGTGGCGAGGTCTTTGACACCGATGACGGTATGGCTTTTGCCTCCACGTTCGGCAATGAGAGTGCCGTATCCCGCGCCAATGATGGCGGCCTGGTCTATAACCAGGTTGGTCTCATTGATACTGAGCTTGACGCTATCCTGGACCTGGGCTTCCATCCTGACTTCCCTGGTACCCCTACCTTGATAATGCTTACTGAAGAGACGCTCCGTGATGAGGCTGCCTACAGCCTGTGGCTCACCAAGAACGGTGATTCAGATGAGCCCGACTATGTGCGTGTTCTCTGTGGTTACGATGGCGGGGCACCGGGTAACTTTAACGGTGAGTTCAAGCTGGTGGAGTTTGCCCAGGATGCTGATGCCATCTACATCTGGGGTGAGGATGATGATGGGGACTCGTCCATCTGGAAGTCCACCAACGACGGTCAAACCTTCCCCTCGAGCAAGAAGCGCGCTGTCAAGGTCAAGAGGGAGAACACCTTTGTTTTTGCCGACATCAACGACTGGGTGATAACTGATTCCAAGACCATCTACGCTGCTGTCGATTCCGATAGCGATTACGGCTTCTACAAGACCACCAACAGTGGTCTGACCTGGACACCGAAAGATACCGGTGACGCCATGAACGACATTTGCCTGTCGCCTGACTTTGACAACGATGAGTTCATCTGCCTCGGCGGACAAGATGGTGAGGTACTGCTCTCCGACGACGCTGGGGACAGCTTCGATGGCACCGGTGCGGCTCTTACTGGTAACGTCTTCGTTGCCTTTGACGCCGACTACGCGGTTGGTGATGCCGATGGCGAGACCCTTATCTACGCCGGCGGTGAAGGTGACGACATCCAGGTGGGCGAAGTTGCTGACACCGATGACGTTGACTGGGAAGGCCTGGAGGATGATGCCAACGGGGCTGCTGAAGCCGCTGGCTGTGAGGGGCTTGTTGTCGCTGCCGATAACGCCCTCTATGCCATCGATGCTGATGACGACGAACTAGACCGTCTGCTGCTCCATGAATCCGACAGCGAGTGGGAGGCTGCTGATGACAGCGATCTCAATGACCCAAGCGGTCTGTGGCTCACCCCCGGCACCAATGTCCTCTGGACTATTGATGACGACGATGCTGAGCTGTGGGTCCTGGAGGACACACTCAGTGGCCAGGTAACGCTGGATTCACCGCCTGATGGCTACCAGAGTGACCGCTTAAATGTCATACAGATTGCCTGGGACGAGCTGCGCGGTTGTGATGACGAGTATGAGTGGTACATCGATGAAACCAGCGGTCTCGGTTTCGATGACGATGGTTTTACCGACGATACCAGCGTAAACGTACAGACCACAGCCAGCGCCGAGTATGACTGGCAGGTCAGGGTAGCCCCGGGTAACCCGTGGCACAGCCGCTGGTCTGACACCCGGACATTTAACACTGCTCTGGGTGATGCACCGTGGGCGCCTTCACTTTACACTCCGGGTGGTATCTGGCAATACAGTGGCCTTGATGTGGAACTGATGCCAGCCTTTAGCTGGGAAAGCGCCAAGAACGCTGACGGCTATCAGTTTGTGCTGTCAGACAATGCCGAATTCGCCAGCCCGCTGGTGGACTCAAAAACAACCGAATCTGCCTACAAC
>Ga0265594_1002639_pt1 | contig 12581 bp, 9 predicted proteins | sample saktaG_11_FD_190147 | JGI IMG/M metagenome (GOLD analysis project Ga0265594, IMG submission 190147) | Saline water microbial communities from Sakinaw Lake, British Columbia, Canada - sak_2011_5_24_80m | ecosystem: Environmental > Aquatic > Non-marine Saline and Alkaline > Saline ... | reverse complement strand
AAATAAAGACAATCAAAGCACCAGCCAAAAATTGACACAATAATTTGAAAACTGGATTAACTTCTTTTTTCCATTTTAAATCATCCCAAAAACCCAAAAATAGAATAACAATACTGCCGATTATAATCCCAGTGGCTTGTAGTCCAGAGATTTGATGAAATAAACGAGCGAAAATTAGACCAAAAATAAATCCTAAAAAAATACCAACTCCGCCTAAATAGGGGATTGGTTTTTTATGAACTTTCAATTTATTTCCATCTGGTTCGTCGCAAAAACGTTTTTTAATTCCAAAATTACGTAATATGGGAATCACGATTAGGCTGAACAGGAATGAGATTAGAAATATTAGATATATCATTAGTATATTTTTTTATGTCCTAATATATTAAGCCAAGGCAAGTCGTCCTTATTCCCGTAACCTTTTGATTTGGGTAAATCAAAATTGTCTAAATTGATTTTCTCTTTCAATAATTCTAATTTATTTTCTCCCTTATTGGCTTCATTTCCTATGCTTTGATAAGCAAAATGATTATTTTCAAATATTACTTGCCCAATAGATAAAGTTACCTCGAATCCTAATTTTTTCCCAACAGCATTGACGTAAGAATCAAAGGCAGACGTCAAGAGAACCAGAAAATATCCATTGTTTTTTTCTTGATTTATTTGTTTAATCGATTCTTGTTTATATCCAAGACAATTATAAGCAAAATTAAAACATAATTTGTCCATTTCGTCTTTATTTTCTGTTTTTATCGCAGATAAAATTTTTTCCTTAATTTTTTTTGGATTTTTTTTAAATATTATATGGCTTATAAGGGGAATGAGAATTTTTCTTATTGATATTTTATTTTTTTTTATTAAATAAAATACAAAGAAATATAGTGAATCATATTTAGTAATAGTTCCGTCTAGGTCATATATTGCTAATTTTTTCTTTTCCATACACGAATAGAATCTAAAAAATAATCAAAATACTTTTTTAAATAAGGTAAGGTTGGTTCAAAATCAGTTAAAGATAACATCCCTTCTTTAATTTTAAAATTGAATAAATCTCTGATGAAATAAAAGAATTGTTTGAAATGTCTGTTTTTAAGATGCGATAATGCCGAGATGGTGTCTATCACTATAAATCTTAACTTTACCCCATTTTTATACTTTTTTATAGAATCAAAATTTTCTTCATTGATTAATTTATATAATAAATATGGAAAATCAACGCCAGCTTCAATGGCTAAAGGAAGTGACCCCCAAAATCTAGGATTAATTTCCATTAATTTATATTCTCCAGTTGAATATTCTTTTTTAAACTCCACCATAGCCACCCCTTGCCATCTCAGCTCGTCTAAAATCTTTTTTCCATATTTTATCAATTTTTCGTCATAAATGCTTTTACATAATGTACTTGGTCCTCCAGTAATGGGATATTCTCTTAGTCTTTCGTGACAGAAAAGAGCTTTTACGTGGCTGTTTTTGTCATATAAGCCAAAAAATCCTATCCCTTTTCCTTTAATATATTCTTGTATAATAGGAAATTCTTGCAATGAATGTAGGTTTTTATAAGACTGGATAAAATTTTCTTTTTTATATACGATTATATGTCTTTTAGATGGCAAAATATTTTCTTCCTTTCTTACTTTTATAATAACTGGAAATTTTAGTTCTGGGAGAATTTTTTCAATTTGTTCTAAATTGTCAACAAAATAGGTTTTGGGGATAGGAACAGATATTTTTTGCGCTAATTTTAATAATTTATATGTGTTGTTTGATTCTTCTAATTTTTTATTATTTGGAATTAATGTTTTGATGTGTTTAAATAAATCTATATTTTGGCTAATTAACTCTATGCTTTGAAAATGAATAGGAATTAGACAATCGCAGTTTTTAGATATTTTAATAATATCATTTAGATATTGTTCTTTATTTTTTTTAGATGAAATAAGATATTTTTTGTAAATATACTTTGATTTAAATCCTATATTTTCGGATAGTGGAATATCTTTACTTTCTACTACGATAATTTTAATTCCTCGTTTTCCAAGTGATCTAATAACATATAGGGCAATTCTCATGCTCGCATCAGTTATTAAGACAGTTTTACTTTGTTTATTAATATTAAATTTCATTAATTTTTTGCTCATGAATTTTAGCGATTTGAGTTGAATCTTCTTTTGTTGCTAAAGAGATATTCATTTTTGTTTTATAATTACTCCCTGAATGATATTTAAATATTTTTTTGCCAATTTTTCACGGTCAAAGTTTTCAATTACAAACTTATATCCATTTTGACCCAATCTTCCACATTCTTGTTGGTTTTTTTCTAAATCTAGAATAGCCTTTTTAAAACTATCTTGATTTCCTGGCTCAACAAAAAGTCCAGCCTTTGCCTCGTTGATTACTAATTCGCGACAAGCTCCATTTATTGGCAATATTATTGGTTTAGCACAAGCCATATAATCAAAGACTTTATTGGGATAAGTGGTGATGAAAACTGGTTTTAAAATGGCAGTACAGACATCGGAAGCGTTAATGAAATCAACGATTTTTTCTTTTGGTACAGGGTCAATGAATTTGATATTTTCAAGATTTCGTTTTTGTACTTTAGCTCTCAATCTCACTTTCTCCATTCCATCCCCAACTAAGGCAAATAAGATATTTTTGCTATTTTTTAATTTTTCAGCTACATTAACTATTTGCCACAAATCATTAGCTACTCCATGGGCGCCGACATATAGTATCACAAATTTATTGTTCCAATTATACTTCTGTCTAACCCAATTATTTTTTTCCCCTGGCTTCATTATATCTAAATCAGCAGCATTTGGAATGTAGATGATTTTCTTTTCAAAAACTTTTTTTTCTTCAATTAAATATTTTCTAAAAGCAGGTGTTAAAACATTAATTAGGTTTGCCTTCCTGTAAATCCATTCTTCTAATGAGAGAGCTAATTTAATAAATAATTTGTTTTTCAAAACGCCAGTATCAATAGCGAATTTGGGCCATAAGTCACGAACCTCAAAGACGAGTGGGATTCTTTTTAATTTGCTAATAATATATCCGGGAATAGCTACAAAAAGTGGGGGAGATGTCGCTATAATAACGTCTTGTTTGCCAATAAGCAACAATCCTGCCCAAACGGATGAGACAGTAAACGAAAAGTAAGCCCAAAGGCGTCCCAGAAAATTTGTATTATAAGCGCCAGAGACATAGCATCTTAATACTGTAATATTCTTACTAACTTCTTCCCTCACAACCCATTTTCCTTTGTGTCTTTTGTCTTTGTTGCCAGTTGCATAGTCAACTGTTCCAGCTATAACGGTCACCTTATGTCCTTTATTGGACCAATATTTAGCGAATTGATTAAAACGTGAGCCACCAGCTCCTTGTTTCTCTAAAAAATATTGGTGAATTATTAGAATATTCATTACATTTTAATAATAGAATAATTTAAAAATAATCTTATAAAGTAAAGCTAATTTTTTGCAAAACCAATTGTTTTTATATTTTTCCCATTTCTTAGCATATTCTTCAAAAATTGACTCATTGGTAATTTCGTATAGAATTTTTAATTGGACAATATGTAAGCTGTGATAAAAAAGACTAGCTAACATTTTCATTCTTGTTCCCGACTGTTCATACAAAGACCAAAAGCCTATATCAAACTTTCGTAAATTGTCCTTAAGGGTCTTGATGCATTTATCAAATAGTATTTTTGCTTCTTGGTCCTTAGTCAATAAATAATAATCCCATATCCCAAATATTGTCCACAGAAAACCATTTAATATATGTGTCGGTGGGTCAACTATTGTTTCTTCAAGCCAATAGTTGTTATTGTTGTCTATAAACAAAACACCACCATCTTTGACCGAGATATATAATGACTTAAGGGCCTGTTGTGCTGTTTTTAGATATTTTTCTTCTTTTGTCTCAATATAAATCCTTGTTAACAGAGATATCCCGTTGCCTTGAGCTAACGCAGAATACCAAGGAGATTTTAAAGTATCTCTATATTCCCAATCAAAATGATGCATCCATGTTTTTACTCCACATTTGTTTGCTTCTAAATTACTAATCAACCAGTCGGCTTGCTTTATAGATATATCAAGATTTTGTCTATTTTTCGTTTGTTTATATAGATTGTAGTGACCAAGTCCATATTGAGCTATAGCGATAGGATTATATTGCTTGCCAATTTTTCCCCTATAGTCAAGTAGGGGAATGCCGTTTTTATCAAACGGACCCAGATATTTGGTTTTATAAAAAAATGGCATATAATATTGTCCGATTTTATCAATTGTTGCATTTTTATTTATTTCTGGGATGCCATGCCAAAAGGTAAGTTGACTATTGCTGTGACTTAAATATGCAGAGAAAATTCTTTGCAAATAATTTATTCGTGATTTTATGCTCATATTTCAGGCGAAACATTAATAATCTGTTTCTTTTTTGCAGATTCAAGGCTATCAAATGTAGCTTGCGTTGAAAGTATAATTTCTTGCAATGGAATAGGGCAAGGTTTTCCTTCTTTAATGGCCCTTATGAAAGATTTAAATTCATTATTATGTCCTTTATTCTGACCATAACTATGTGTTTTTTTCTTACCACTTGAGGTGTATATTACGTCTGATTTAAAATTATCTATTACCATTGCTTTGTCTCCCCCAAAGATTTCAATTCTTTCTTTAGGTAAAGTTTTGGGCGCAAGAGAGGTATAAATAATTGTACCATGAGAACCATTTTTGAAATCAAGCGTAATGGCGATATTATCTTCAGTTTGAACTCCTTTTTGAAGAGGAACAAGGCTAGCAAAAACTGTTGTTGGTTCTGAGCCAGCTAAATAATGACAGAGGTCAACAAAATGACAAGCTTCTCCGATAATTCTGCCACCACCTTCTTTTGAGTCATGAACCCAATGATTTTTTGGTATAAATCCAGCATTAATTGTGCAGGATATTATTAAAGGCGCATTATTTTTGAATATCTTTTTAGCTTTTATGGTTGATGGAGCAAATCTGCGATTAAATCCCACCATTAGTCGTCCTGTAGAATTTTTAGCCACCTTAATAATTTCTTTCAATTCGTCATTGTTTAAGCAAAGGGGTTTTTCTACATGAACATTTTTATTTCTTTTTAGTGCCTCTATGACGATGGTGGCATGTAGATTGTGTCTAGTAGCTACAATTACTAAATCGATATTTTTATCTTCAACTATTTTGTGCCAATCTGTGGTAGCATATTGACCATGGAATTGTTTAATTATCCTTTGGGCATTAATGCCATTTGTATCTGCGGCAGCTATTAAATTAGCGTTTTTAATTTTTTTAAGCGCTGGAAGGATAATTCCTTGGGCAAAATTTCCAACACCAATTAATCCAACATTGACCTTGTCTTTGGATTCATATTTTGTATTTCCTTCAAAGGAAATAATATTTTTATGTTCTTTTTTTGTGTCGTAAGAAAAGAGGATTCCATTAATTTTTTCTTTTTTAGGGTTATTTAATATAAAATCATAAGTTTTTTCTGCTTCTTCTATGTCAAAAATGTGTGTTATCAATTTATCTGGATTAATTAAATTTTTGTTTATTAATCTGACAAATTCTTCCATATTTCTTTTTTCAGTCCAACGAACATATTCAAAAGGATAATCATATCCCTTTTCTTCATAACCTTCATCGTAACGTCCTGGGCCATAAGAACAGGAAATTTTTAAATCTAATTCTTTTGTATAGTATACTTTACGTGGTATGTCCATTTTTACATCTCCAACAACCGATATTGTGCCTTTCTTTTTGGAAACTTTTCCAGCTAATTCAATGGGTTGATTGGTTTTGGTTGCCGCAGTTATAATTACAGAATCCACCCCATTATTGTTAGTAAATGTTTTTGTTAATTGTTCTGCTTCATTCGGGCTTGCTCCGATATCTAATAATCCTTGTTCTAAAGAATCTTTAACTTTTGTTTTATCAATATCAATACCCATTACCGAAAACCCATAGGCTTTCAGGATTTGACATGTAAGTTGCCCCAATAAACCTAAACCAATTACAGCTACTTTTTCTCCTTGGGTTAGATTAGCTCTTCTAACGCCCTGCATAGCGATAGAGCCTAATGTAGCGAAAGATGCTTGTTTATATGAAACATTGTCAGGAATTTTCACGCAAAGGTTTTTGGGAACAGTAATAATCTCAGCATGAGATGCATAACCACCACCAGCACATGCAACTCTGTCTCCAACGCTAAATTTTTTGACGTTTTCGCCAATTTCTATTATCTCTCCAGAGGAACTGTAACCTAATGCCAAGGGTTCATCTAATTTTTTCATTACTCGTTGGAATGTGGTTAGAATTCCGTCAGTTTTAACCTTGTTTATTACTTCTTTAACTTGGTCGGGTCGAGATTTAGCTTTTCCTATCATACTTTTCTGAGCTAACTCAATAACACTTTTTTCTGTCCCTACACTAATTAAAGAGAAATGATTTTTTACTAAAACAAAACCTTCCTTTACTGTTGGCGTAGGAATTTCTTCTAGTTTTAGTTTTCCTGTTTTAAAATTTTGAAATATTTGTTTCATATTTTTTATTTATCTTATTGTTCTTCTTTCTAACCCAAATAATCTCATCAATTTTGTTCCCAAAATAAAGAGATTTAATTGTGATTTATAATCTTTATATGATTTATTTGGTAAATCCATATATCCTTGCAGTTTTTTCACTGATATCCCAAGTTTGGTGGCAATGTATTCAAAATCTTGAGCAATCGTATTTTTATCGTAAGAGGACTGTGAAAGTTTTTCTAAAGCCTCTTTTCTGGTCATTTGTTTGGTTACTATCAGGCTTGAAAATTGAACTCTTCTTGTGTCGTAACCGAACTTTTTTGGAAGCCAATATCCCTCATAAAATTTAGTAAATTTTGACTCAAAATGTTTTTGCGGATATTTTTCCCAACCAAATTTATCAACAAGAAATTTTATGGCATCTTCTTTAATGTAGGGGACATAATTTAGAGGTTTTATAACTTTGATACCTTTAAAATATCGTAAATATACTTTATGTTTAAGAATATTAGTTGTAGGATATTTGACAAGTGGTTTCTGAGCGAATTTATTATGTATGTCTTTTAGTTGCACTAAATCACTCCCCATATATGTCCATTCCATGGGATTTTTTATACATTCAGTAGAATAATTTGCTCCTGTTAATATATATTTAATTTTGTGTTTTGTTGCAAAATTATATATAGAAGCAAAAATTGCATGATCTTGTGGCCAATCTATATGAGATACACTTGCCTTGAAGAAGGCGAGTTGAAGGTCGCGCATTTCTTCCCAATTAATCACCTTGGTGTGTAATTTTAGGTCCAATTTATTTGTTAATTTTTTAATATTATTCACCGCTAATTGTGTGTTCCATCCAGTGTCAACACTGAAAACTAGGGGTCGCAACCCAAGTTTTTCTTTGGCGAGATATAGTAAATATGAGCTATCAACGCCTCCGCTCATTCCTACCATACAATCAAATTCTTTCCCTTGACCCTCTTTTTTGATTTTCTTTGCTATCTCTTGTAAAGACAACCATCCCTTTTCATCTGTATGCCAATTTGGGAGAATATTTTCGTAGAAGTTATTACAATGGTCACAGACACCATTTTTATCAAAAGTTATTTTAGAGTCGGTAGTATCCATCACACAATTCGTGCAAATTTGATATTTTCTTTTCATATTTTTTATATATTTTAAATTCATTTTTTAACAATTTTTCTTATAGCTCGCGACAGATCATCGCCTTCTGTAGTGTACATATAAATATTACGAGGCATTTTAGATAGATTTTTTTGCCAAAGCATTAAATCATCTACTTGAATTTTACAGATCGCATCTACAACTTTTTTAATTTCGTGATTTTTTATTATCATTCCAATTTTATAACGTTCAACGTCGAGAGCAAAATGACAACCAGCTCTTGCAAAGGTGGGTTTTTGAAAAGCACAACTCTCAAAAAATCTATTAGGCCTACCCCAACGTAAATTCCAATCGTTTGGTTTAATATGGGGATAGCAGGCCCAAATCATATCAACGCTATTATAAAGTGAGGGTAATTCTTGAGGAGAACGATAATTTCCTAGATATTTCATATTGATATATTTTTTTACACGTTGAGGAATATCAATTGGATTTATTGGTAATCCTGCAAAAATGATTTCAAATTTATGTGGCCCAAAAGATGCTAATTTTTCTAACACTTTCCACGACCATTCGTCTCTCAATAAACCAAAATATCCGATTCTAAGGGGTCTATCCGTCAATGGTTTTTTTGACAATTGACTATAAATATTTTGTGCAATTGTATTGTCGATAGATAAAGGTTCTAATTTATTTTCAATTATTAATGCGGGTGTTTTTACTTTTAACCATTTGCGGTAGTAAATATCTAAGAAGTCGGGCGAGGTCACTACCAATAATTGATATAGATTGACTAAATGTTTTTCTATCGTTCTAATTATGAAACCCTTGATTCCTTTGGAAAGTTGCAAATCAGTAATGTCGCCTACTTCGAGGACGACATGTTTATGTAGCCCTAATCCAGCAATAAGAGCGGTTGCAGCCATGTCTTGTCCAGAGGTATATATTATTTGATTTCGTTGTATGGCGCGTCGTATTACTGGAATTGCGATGATTATTTTCAGAATTCGTCGTAAGTAATGTTTATTGGTTATTTTTCCTAATCGTTTTATCGGGCAGGCGGGTAATCGTCCAGTATGATAATCACGTTCAAACGCTACAACTTCGACCACAAAACCAGCTTGCTGGAGCATGGTTATGCGTTTTGAATCTCTTGGGTGGCCTAAAATTGGCAAAATAGTAAGGATATTTATGTGTTTTTGGTTCATGTATCTTTCTGTTTATGATTTAATATTGTTCAATGCCTTTAAAGATATTTTAAGGTTCAAAATAAACTAAATTTATCGTTGTTTTCGATGATTAACACATCCAAGATGACTTGTTGAATAGTTGAAATTTAGTGTTGGTTAATGTTTTTTTAGCTTATTTTTTATATTAGAAATATAATAAGTAGAAATTAAGATGCAAATTTTTGTATATTATTTGAGGTTTTAATTATTGATTCCTTAATTTATGATAAATTTTGATAAGCCATTTATATTTGTAAAATATTTTTTTGTAAGATGGATAGTCCCAGAATGATTTTGGTGGCAATTTCATAATATTGTCTAATTTTTTCTCAGTAATGCCTAATTTTTTAATAATATATTTTTTGTCGCGTTTTTCTAATTTTTGGGGGTAATCATTGTTATTTTTCATTTCTCTTAAAGCATCTTTTCTTGTTTTTTGTTTTGACCAAATAAGAGATGATAGATGAGTCCTTTTTTTGCTGAATTTAAATTTTTTAGGAAATATATATTCTTGTATAAATCTAGTATAAATAGATTCATTGTGTTTTCCTTTATATGCTTGCCAGTTTAGTTCTTTTTTTATGATACCTAGGACTGTATTTTTATTATAATCAATATAATCTAATATTGAAATACGTTTTATTCTTTTTATTAGAGTATAGTAAATAAATTTTAGAATTCCAAAATGTGGAAATGTTTTTAATTTTTCTTCTCCAAATTTTTTTTGTATATTTTTTATATACCTCCAATCATAATGGCCCTGTGACCATGCAGTAACACCTCCTCCTTCAGTTGCTGTATTGTAGCCAGAAAGAATATATTTAATATTGTTTTTACTGGCTATTTCACAGAGTACTGCAACGATAGCGTGATCAGTTGGAATTTCTATGTCAGGGGTTGATGCTTTCAAAAAAGACAATTGTAGGTCGCAAAATTCTTTTAAATTTATTTTATAATTATATAAATCTATTTTTAGTTTATTAATTGTATTTTCAATATTATTTTTAGAAACATCAGTATTGTATCCATTATCTAAGTGTACTGCCAAAGCTCTAAGGTTTAATTTTTTAACAAAATAAGCAACATATGTGCTATTAACTCCACCGCTGATTCCAATAATACAATCGTATTTTTTATTTTTTCCGTCCCTTTTTATTTTTTTAATAAGATTTTTTAGAGCATTTGCTCCTTTTTTAGATAAATATTTTTTACTTTTGATTGTTTTTTCATATTGATGGCAATGGTTACAGATGCCATTTTTATCAAAAGTAATATTAGGGTCAGTAGTATCCATAATACAATGGGTGCAGATTTGATAATTTTTCATAAACCTAATTTTAAGATTAATTTTTTTTATAAACTTCAATAATTTTTTTTACCACATTCGACCAGATATAATTTTTTAGTATGGTTTTTTGAGCCATCTCACCAATTTCTTTGGTTATTTCAGGGGAGGAAAATAGAAAATGAAATGCCTCTGTTAATTGGTTAACATTTTTTGAGTCAACCAATAAGCCATTTTTTTTATTTTTAATTATCCCATCAATTCCCTGATTCTTTATAGCGATAACTGGTTTTTTGTGAACCATGGCTTCTAAGTAAACAACACCAAATGCTTCATTCCAGCTTGGTAAAGAAAAAATATCACAAATTGATATATATTCCATTACTTTTTTATGAGGTAATGGTCCTAAAAATTGAATGAAGTTTTTTATATTTAATTTTTCCGTAAGACTCTCCAAATTCTTTTTTTCTGGGCCCGTACCAATTATCAAATAAATAATTTTTGGATATTTTTTTATTAATTTGGCAATTGCTTTTATATTATAATCAATTCCCTTTATTTTTATTAAATTAGAAACACTTAATATAATTTTTTTATTTTTGTATTTTTTGCCCAAATCATTCTTTCCTTGATATATATCCGTTTCGTTTATTCCATTAGGAATAGTGATAAGTTTGTGATAATTTATATTTAATCCATTTTCCCCGATTTTTTTAAGTTTATTACTAACAACAATCGTTTTTTTTGAAAAATTTATTACTTTTTCAATTGTTTTTTTGCATTTTTTGTTTTTATGAATAGTTTGTTGAAAATCTTGTCCATGAATTGTTACAATTAATGGTTTGTTATATTTTTGAGCTATCATCATCCCACAATAGCCGTCGGGGAGAGCCACATGAGAGTGAATAATATCAAATTTAAAATTTTTATATATTTTTGCAACTATTTTTTTTATCCCCCAATACATCCTTTTCCCCGATGAGGCGAAAAATAAAGCCCTAGGAAATTCTAAATAACGAGGATAATAAACATTAATTTCGTTCAACGTCATTTTACGTGGAACGCTCGCATAGTCATTCCATTTATTAGAAAAATGTTTTATAGGAAATGGGGTCCACGGCAGTGGCGCTATTACCCTGACATCATGTCCTTGTTTTTTTAATTCTCTAGCCTGTTGATGGGTGAAAAATGAAATTTTGTCAAAGGTCGACAGGTACATATGTGAAACTATAAGAATTTTCATAAATTATCATTTTTTATAGTAGAATATTTAATACGATAATAATTTAAAAATATTAGAGATACTCCAAAAATTATCCATTGTGGAGTAAAAGCGAAAATAGAACTTGAGCTTATTGAAGCAATAGAAAATCCTATTAAAGATAAGAGTAAACTTTCACAAATTATTTTTTCTTTGGTATTAATTTTTTGGTGCCAAATTTTCCAAAGATTATAAATCAAACTGAAATAAAACAGTAAATATCCGAAGAATATAAAAATGCCATAATTTGCCAAAATCTCAAACCACCAGTTATGCAAATTTAATAATTTTTTAACAGGGTATGGGCTGTAATTATTGATATTTTTTTCAATATTTCCTGCTCCCACTCCGAATCCATAAGATTTTTTTAGATAATAAATAGAATTTCTAATTAAATTAATCCTCATAGCATCAGAGCCGATTGTCGTTTCATATTTTGACCCTAAACTATTGATTTGAGAATAGATATCATTGTTTATTTTATTGATCATGTTTGGCACCAACAAAGACAAGATAATAAAAAATATAGCAACAACGGTTATTAATTTTATTTTTCTTTTAATATTTAAAAGGAAAAAGAAAAGAAATGAGAGTTCTAAAATTAAAGCGAGTAAATTGGCTCTTGATTCTGTAGCGACAAGGAGATAAAAACTAACACTAATTATTCCGATTCCCAAAAATTTATTTTTTAACCCCTTCTTATAATGTAACCAACTCAAAATAAAAGGGAAAGTTAATCCTAGAAAAGTGGCGAAATCGTTTGTATTGTAAAAAACAGCAGAAGGCAAAAATCGATATGGGTGAAATATTGATGTCTTTGAGTATGCCGAAAAAATTAAATGATTGCCTGTTATAACCTCCCATAACCCTATTCCCAACAATCCAATAGTTATGAAAATCCATAATTTATGAAAATTTGTAAAATCTTTTTGTTTTTTTATATATAGAATTATAAGAAAAATAATAATAAAACCAGTAAACAGAAAATATATTTGCCTTAGAGCCATTATTTTAGAAGATGCCCATATAATTGTTAAAATTGCATAAACGCCCCAAATCACGAGAAACAATAAATAAAATTTAATTTTTTTAAAAGAAATTTTTAATATTCCTTTGTTTAGTAAAACTTGC